>Ga0272441_10015888_pt1 | contig 10481 bp, 9 predicted proteins | sample SSMProp6N_FD_193582 | JGI IMG/M metagenome (GOLD analysis project Ga0272441, IMG submission 193582) | Marine sediment archaeal communities from Little Sippewissett salt marsh, Falmouth, MA, United States - SSM-Prop-6N | ecosystem: Environmental > Aquatic > Marine > Wetlands > Sediment ... | reverse complement strand
AGAGCAGCGCCGCCGCGGGGCTATCGGATGAAGAGGCGACGATGATGGAGGTCCTGACCGCAATCAAACGCGCGGGCGCCGGCATCCTTATCACGTATTTCGCCAAAGACGCGGCCCGATGGTTGTCGCAATAAATCTCATAAAAAAAGGGCTGCGAGCAGGAAGGCACTCACAGCCCCATTCTTATGTTGTGCAAGAATTATTGTTAGTCGGGACAATTCTCCAGCCAATCGGATGTAAAGGTCACTAAATCGTCGGTATTAATGACACCGTCGCCGTTGAAATCTTCACAGATTGTGAGGCTGGTATCCGGTGTGAAGAGGTAATCTTCCGTCTCGCCATACAGATATTTTTCCTGCGGTCCGGAGCCGGCGTTGCCCTTCGCACCGGGATTGCTGCCGCCCTTCCAGGCCTGCTCGGAAAGCGTGATACGCATCCAGATTTTTTCAGGACTCTTGGGATGCCAGGGGAGAATCGCCGGCGTCGTGATCTGATTGAGGCCCACAGACAGGTCGAACAGCAACTGGTTCTGGACCGCCCATTCCGGCGCGGAGCCCTGAGCACAATCGAGCGTGTCGTCCCAGTCGCCGTCGCGATTCCAGTCGAGCCAGACGTTGACATAGAGATCGACGTCCGGATCGATGACGTTGACGGTATAGTCGAACGTCGTCCAGCGACACGTGGGCAGATTGAGCGGGAGCACGACACCATCGTCCCCCTTGTCTTTATCCGACGCGCCGGATGACGGATTGATATTGTTGACGCCGTCCTCGTCGGTGTTTTTGTCGGCTTCTGTTTCCGCCGTGATTTTCTTGCCCAAAGACGCGACGAGCTGATCGTTCAGGTGAACCGGTCCGAAAGGCCCGGTATCACTGCCGTCGTTGAAGACCGTCGGGTAGTTGGCTTTGACGTTGGGATATGCATTCATGTTTTTACTGAAATTGTTGGTGCTGTCGGGCGCATCGCCGAGGTCCGGTATCTCTACCGTCGGACCCGTTTCGCAACGGATATTCAGGATTCCCTGGCCGGTGTTGGAGCCGTAGCCGCCGATTTCGATTAAGTACTTTTCTCCGGCGGTTGCCGCGAACGTGATCTCGGATTGGTACACACCGCTGGATGCGTCGTCGTTGCATTCGATCACATCGTTTGTTGTCAGATTGCAGTTATCGCCCATATAGACGGCGAGCATCGTATCGAAACTGCTGCCCAGGAGGCTGACCGTGGCATTGCCGGTGCAGGAGGGCGTATACACGAACCAGATGTTGGGGCTGGTCATGCAGAGGCCGGGACCGTCGAAGGTTCTGCCCCGCGTGTCGAACGCCAGGTCCTTGACCTCGCCGATGGCCTGGGCGTTCTCGCAGTCGTCCTTGGAAGGCGGAGGGCCGGACGACTCACATTCGATATTCAGGATACCCTGACCGGTTGCGGAGCTGTAACCGCCAATCTCAATCAGGTATTTTGCTCCGGCGGTCGCCTCGAAGGTAACCTGTGACTGGCGGCTGGAATTGAAGTCGTCGTTGCATTCGATCAGGTCATTCGATGCGGGATGGCACACGCATCCCTCGTAAACGCCGAGCTTCGTATCGAAGCTGCTGCCCAGGAGGCTCACCGTGACGTCACCGGTACAGGAGGCCGTGTAGCAATACCAGATATTCGGGCTGGTCATGCAAATGCCGGGACCGTCGAAGGTGGCATCCGTCGTATCGAACGCCAGGTTCTTCACGTCGCTGATCGCCTGGGCGTTGACACAGTCGTCGTTGTCGGACGGGGGAGGACCCTCAGAAGCAATGGTTAACAAGCCTCTTCCGACGGCGTCCTCTTCGTAGCCTGTCACTTCGATCAGATAATAACTGCCGGCGTTTGCGGTGAATGTCACTTGAGAGTCCGTCGTATTCCTGAAGTCGTCATTACAGTCGATCATATCGCTATATCTTGGATAACAATTGCTTCCCAGATAGACGGCGAGTGTGGTGTCAAAGTCATCGAGGCCTTCCAGTGTGATTGTGACGTCCCCCGTTGCGGCGGCCCGGTAGAGATACCAGAGATTCGGGCTGGTTGTGCAGTGGCCGGAGCCGTCGAATGTTGCACATCTCGTGTCGAACGGCAATTCAGTGACGTTACCCACGGATTCGGCGTGGATGCAGTCATCATTGCCCGGCGCGACGGCCTGACTGTCGCAACCGATCGTGATGACCCCTTCACCTTTTACGCTGGCATTGTAGCCTCCGACCTCGATAAGATATTGCCGGCCGGCTGTAACGGCGAATGTGACTTGCGATTGCCGGCCGTGAAAATCATCGTTGCTTGTGATTAACCTGTTTGAAGCCGGATAGCAACTGCAACCGCTGTAAACGGCGAGCTTTGTGTCAAAGCTGCTGCCTTCCAGGCTGACCGTTGCGCAACCGTTGCACGTGGCCGTATAGCAGTACCAAACGTTCGGAGTGTCCATATAATGTCCGGGTCCGTCGATGGTTGCTTCCGTGGTGTCGAACGGCAAATTGGTTACATTCCCGACGGCTTTTGCATTCTCGCAGTCGTCATTGTTGGGCGTAGCCACGGCGTCGTTTGTGACGCCGAGCAGCAATACCAGAGCGCAAGCCATTGCCCCTATTGACCTGAGTGTGTGCATGGTTTAGACCTCCAAAGATTTCCTATTAGGTTTACCGTTGTGTTCTAAAACGTTGTTTTCTCGTGCCTTACATCTTATTGAGGAAATTCTCCTACCCTGTGAAACAAGAATCTTACCGCCGCTCTTCCTTGAACTGTAATATAGTGTACCCTATCGGCAGAATCGTAACGTGTTATTATGGCAAAAACAAGAAAAAGTTGCAGAATGGACGGTTTCGCGTGATCTTAAAGCGGGCGTAGCTTCTTTTCTGTATTGGGTTCTATCGCATAGAGCGTGATGCGGGGGGATTGCACCTTATTTTTTATAGGTTTTTTTCGGGTCATAGACCTTTTTAGCAATCAATTCGAGCTTGTTATCGGCGGTGTTCTTCAACGCCCGGTAGAAGCAGGATTGATAACCGACGTGGCATTGGCCGGCATCGACTGTGACCTTGAGAACCAGACAGTCCTGATCGCAATCGACGAGTATTTGCTCGATCCTTTGGAGGTGACCGCTTTGTTCTCCCTTCTTCCACAATTGGCCGCGGGATCGGCTAAAATACGTCGCGTGGCCTGATTCGAGGGTTGCCTCCAGGGCCTGGGGGTTCATATAGGCGACCATGAGGATCTGGCCGGTCCGGGCGTCCTGCGCAATGGCCGGGATCAAACCGTCTTGATCGAATTTGGGTGTAAATTCCAAACCTTCTTCAATGTCCTGTTTTGCAGTCACCCGTTGTGCTCCTTCTATTTCGAATAGTGCCGACAATCTTCTTTTACTGTTCAGAGCAGCTTGCCAGCCGGCATTTTACCCGGTATCATCTTGGAAAACAAGTTTTTTCGAGCTGGACGCGTTTCATGCCTGAGTTGAGAACTCGAAAAGGTAAATACGTCTTTTTGTGCTTGCGTATTGCGGTCGTCATGGTCGGCATCGTTTGGGCCGGGGTCTGGATCACACAAGAACAGAGATGGTCTAATATCACGGCGGTCTTTCACAAGATGAATATGGGGATTTTTATCCTCACCCTGGGTATTTTTATTGTTTGCCAGATAATTATAGGATTCCGCTGGTGGTTGTTACTCCGGGTTCAATTGATCTTTATCAGTCTGTGGACCGCCGTCAAATTGTATTTGTTGGGATGGTTTTACAATAATTTCATGCCCAGTTCTGTCGGGGGCGATTTGGTCCGGGCCTGGTACGTGACCAAACACACGGACAAAAGGTTCGAGGCCGTTTTGAGTGTCTTTGCCGACCGGGCGATTGGTTTGCTGAGCACGCTGATCATCGCCGCTTTTTTCTATTCACTTTTCCTTGCCGGGCAGGGTGAGAAGCTCAATCTTACCGGAAAGGGCGATTCTTTTGCCTTTCTCGCTCGACATAAATCGGCCATTTTATATATATTTCTGGCTGTTGCGGCGGTTTTTTGTGTTCTTATTGTGTACCGGCGAACTCGGGTGATACTCAACAAGATATGGTCTTTGCTTTGTCACCACAGTTGGGCGACGGTTGTGAAGCTAAAGCTCACGATGGCGGTCTATTGCAGAAAACCCTTGACCCTCTTCATCGCATTTATCCTCACGGTCGGAGCGCAGATTGTGGTCATCACCGGCTTCTGGATTCTCGGCGTCAATATGGGGATTGATGCAGGCATTAAATACTACTATGTCTTCTTTACTTTGATGTGGGTCGTGGCGGCCTTACCGATCACTATTGGAGGGATCGCTGTGATGGAAGGGGGATTGGTTTATTTATTCGTTCACGTTGTCGGTGTTGAGCCCGAGGCCGCACTGGCTTTGGCTTTATGTCAGCGAGTCGTGTGGATGGTCGCTTCGATACCGGGGGCTGTGGTGCATTTAATCGGTGCGCATTTGCCAAAAGACTTTTTTATTGACTCAAATGAGCGAATCGCTTAATCTTGCAGCGTCTTGGACTGGGTACGATCTTAATAGGGTACGTGGCAAAGCAAAGATTCATAAGTTGTTTTAAAAAAAGGATTTGGTCTCAATATAATGAGTCTTTCCAGACGCTTTAAGGGCTATTTTTTGCATGGATTGGCAGTGCTCTTGCCGAGCATCCTGACGATTTGGCTATTCGTCTGGGGGTATGGATTCATCCAGAACAATATCAGTAAGCACATCAATCGCGGTCTCGTTCACCTGATTGCTTTAGCCACCTATGAAAATGTCGAAATATCCGATAATGAGATCAAGGCCTATCTCCGGGAAACCAGGGAGGAATTGAAAGAGAATCCAGAGGATTTAGAAATACACGCCAAAAGAGATGAGATTAAGCAGAAGGTTCGTATTTGGAAGCGGAAAGGCACCCTTGCGAAGACCTGGGTGGATGGCCCCGGATCCATCGTGGGCTTTTTCATTGCGGTGGTGGGGGTTTGTGTTCTCGGCGCCCTTCTGGCCAGTTATGTTGGGAAGAGCTTGTGGAAGATGACCGAGAATTTCATAATGAGTACGCCGTTGTTGAGGCGCGTCTATCCCTATGTCAAGCAGATCACTGATTTTCTGCTTACGAATGAAGAGCAGAAGAAGCTGTTCACACGTGTCGTGGCGGTGGAATACCCGCGGAAAGGAATATGGTCGATCGGTTTGGTTACGGGAACGGGGCTTGAGAAAGTCGTCAATCACGTCAAGAGAGAATTTCTCACTGTTCTCATCCCGACGTCACCGACGCCATTCACCGGTTTTGTCATCACGGTTCCCAAAAAGCAAACGATCGATTTGGATATGACGATTGAAGAGGCGTTACGATTCATTGTAAGTGGAGGCGTTATTACGCCGGGCAGCGAGCATGCGGTCGCGGCCGCGGTGCAGCCCGATTCGGAAAAGGCCGTATAAGAACGGACTTTCGAGAAGTGACGAAAGGATCAATTAAAGGAGAATGATTTTGCTTTTCACAATTAGTGGCAAACATGTCGAAATAACCGAAGCGATCAAAGCGCACGCGCAGGACAAAACATCCAAGCTTCCGAAGTACTACAACAGCATCAATCAGGTCGAAGTGATTGTCGACGGGGCCCAGGGAAGCAACACGCGTGTTGAGGTTATTGCTCGAGGCGAGCACAGCAAGGTTTTTGTGGGAACCGAAACAGGGGAAGATACGTACCGGTGTATTGATATGGCGGTTCATAAACTGGAACGTCAACTCAGACGGGTCAAGAGCAAAGAGCGGGATAATAAGCACTCGGGGAGTCACCCGGCCGTCCCCCCAGGCGATTCGGAGCTCGCGTAACTCGCCCCTTTTCGTTAAAGGTCTTGAATTGGCGGATACAGCGAATAATAAAAGACATTAGGCGAAGAAGATGAAACTGTCAGATTTTGTCTGTTTTGAGGCGGCGATCCCGGATCTTCAGGCCGGAGACCGTGATACGGCGATCATCGAGCTTGTCTCGTTGCTCGATCAGGCCGGTCGGCTGGGAAAGGCCAAAAAGACAGAGATTCAAAAGGAAGTGATCAAAAGGGAAAAGGAAGCCAGTACCGGCATGGGCAAGGGCGTCGCGGTTCCCCATGTCAAGCACAAGGCGGTCAAAGACGTCACGGCCGCCATCGGTCTCAGTAGCGGGGGGATTGATTTTTCCGCCCTGGATAAACAGCCGGTGTTTTCGATTATCCTTTTGGTCAGCCCGACGGAGAATCCTGATAAACACTTGCAGGCGATGGAATGTGTTTTCACGCATCTCCAACGGGACAAGTTTCGTAAGTTTCTCAGACAATGCCGCACCCGGGAGCACATCAAGGACCTCCTCCTGGAAGCGGACGAGGATCCCTCATTGTAGTGGTGCAGAATTTTAAGGGTCGGGATTGACGTATGCAGTCGTGGAGATGCATGGCCGAGGAAGAGACATTGGGGAATGAAGTTGTTGAAGCGGAACTCGAGGTGAGGAACGTTGATGGCCTTCATATGCGCCCCGCCATGCAATTTGTCGATATCGCCAATCGATTTGAGAGTCAGATTACCGTCAGTAATGACCAGACGAGCATCGACGGCAAGAGTATTATGCAGATCAGCATGCTGGCCGCGACGTGCGGCGCCAAGTTAAGAATCAAAGCGGAGGGGCCGGACGCCCACCAAGCCGTCGAGGCGTTACGAGAGCTTGTGGAAGAGAAACATTTTGATGAGCCGATACAATGACAGGGGTAAACGGCGAGTAGCTTAAAATATGAAAGCGGCATGATGGAAATCAAAAAAGGCATCGCGGTCTCGCCGGGCATTTCGATTGCGAAAGCGCTCATTATCGATTCCGAGGATTATCGCATCCCCCGCCGTCGGATCAAGCCCTCGCAGCGCATGATGGAAGTGCAGCGCGTCAGGAATGCCTTTAAAAATGCCGGCAACGAATTGATCCAGTTCGAGGCGGCGCGTCCTGAAGTTCTTCAGGATGCGAAAGGCAGTAAGATCAAAGATATTTTTGCCGTTCATCTGCGTTACCTCCGTGATCGGAGCCTTCGGAAGAAGGTGACGGACCTGGTGCAAACGGACCAGGTGACGGCCGAGTATGCCGTATCGACCGTGCTCCGTGATATTGCCGCGCATTTCAAGAAGCAGAAAGATGCCTATATCAGTGAACGCGCGGCGGACATTTACGATATTGAAAGGCGTTTGCTCAAGCAGCTCCTCGGCCGAAAACGCGAAGATGTCGGACATTTGACGGAAGAGGTCGTGGTGGTGGCCCGGGAGTTAAGTCCGACGCAGACCGCCGGCTTCAACAGGGCATTCGTCAAGGGCATCGCCAGTGATGCCGGGGGGCGGACCAGCCACGCCGCCATCATCGCTCGCTCACTCGGCATTCCGGCGGTCGTGGCGCTGGAAGACCTGACCGAATATGTCCTTGGCGGAGACACCGTCATCGTCGACGGCAATCGCGGTATCGTCATTGTCAATCCGGACGAACAGACGATTCGCCAGTATCAGGAATATTCCAAGGAATTTATCGATCTCGAGCACCGACTCGATGCGATAAGACGAAAGCCCGCCGTCACCCGCGACGGTGTGGAAGTGAAGCTGTTGGGCAATATCGAGTTTCCGGATGAGGCCCAGGTCGTTCTGCAAAAAGGGGGCGATGGGATCGGCCTGTACCGGACCGAGTTTCTGTATCTTAACACCGATCGCGAACCGACCGAACAGGATCACTATGAGGCGTATGCCAAAACGGTTCGAGTTTTTCATGACCGACCCATCGTGATCAGGACGATGGATCTGGGAGCGGATAAATATACCCAGAGCAAGCGGTTTGCGCCCGAGCCGAATCCGTTTTTGGGATTAAGGTCCATCCGCTTCTGTCTGCAGAACCTGACGATGTTCAAAAAACAACTGCGCGCCATCTTACGCGTATCGGTTCTCGGCGATGTCAAGATCATGTTTCCATTGATTACGAATCGCCAGGAACTCATGCAGGCCAAGATGATCCTGCATGATGTCATGGAAGACCTCGACGAAGAATCCATCCCATGTAACAGAGATATTGACGTGGGGATTATGATTGAAACGCCATCGGCGGCGCTGACGGCTTTCTCGCTCGCCCGGGACGTGGACTTTTTCAGTGTCGGGACCAACGATCTGACGCAATACACGCTGGCCGTGGACCGAGGCAACGAATTGGTCTCCACGCTGTATTCATCCGCGGACCCGGCGGTGCTTCGGCTTCTGCGAACCGTCATTCAGGATGCGCATAAAGCCCAAATCCGGCTCAGTGTTTGCGGCGAGATGGCTTCGGAGCCGGAGTATATCATGCTGTTATTGGGATTGGGGGTCAGGACCTTATCGCTCACCCCGCCGATGATCCCTGAGATCAAGCAGGTCATCCGGTCGGTGACGACGAAGGACTGCAATGAAGTGGCCCGAAAAGTGCTGAGCATGGATTCCGAAAGGCACATTACCCGCTACGTTCGCAACGCGGCAAGAAAGATTCTCCCCGAAGCCTTTTAGCCGCAGCGTCTTTCACGCCGGCGTTATCCCTTTGTTGCGTCATCTGTCTGTGAAGATACATGCGGCCTTCGATTCCGGGCGGTTCTGTACCTGCCAAAGCCTCAACAAAGACATCATCAATGTATCGCCGTTCGTAACGGCTTCGTAGTGGTGGTGCACGTGCGATGCCTTCGGCAGCGGGCATCCGTCAGTGAAAAACAATTCGACACCTTTGCGAGCAAAACGGTCGGCTGCCTGGAGATATCTGTCTTCGGAGGTAAGCTCATAAGCATTAAGCATCAGGAGAATCACATTGCCCAGCGTCCCCGGCCAGACCGGCTCGCTAAGATCGACGTCGGCTCCGAAATAGCCTTCGGCTGTGTGCAACACGAACCAGCGGTGTATGTCCAGGGGGACTTGGCGATAGCGGAGCATGCATACATTGGCCCCGGCGGCGGGGCCGCTGTTTCCATAAGCGTTGGACCAGTTTGCGGAGTACCGGCTGATCTGTTGGCTCGCAGAGGGATGGAACTCGGCAAATGCCTCGTCATTGGCTAAGGCCGCCTTTCGCATTTTCTGCGCCAGCGTGAAAGGCACACGCCGGGCCGCCTCTTGTAGCGAGACGGCCAGGGAAACGGAATACTCAGCCCGGCTGCCTTTTCGTTTGGAGCCGCCGGTCAGCATACCGCCTTCCTGCAGACGCGCTCGCTCAAGCCCGTCCAGCACCGACTCGATGGCGACAAGGAACATCTCATCGTGTGTGTGCTCGTAGGCCGTTGCCCATGTTTCAATATAAAATCCGCCGTGACGGGCATAGGGGGCTTCGGTGCCGGATCCGTGAGAGGCGATGGATGCATGGCGTGAGAAATCGCCCGTCTGATGATCGCCGATCTGATGTTCCCACAGGCCCCGGGCAAACCGTTCACAGGCCGTATCGGCAAGCCGCCAACTGCATTCCCAGAGTATCCAGGGTCGGTAGAACTCGTGCGTGTTTCCGGCGCCTTTATCCAGCGGCCTGTCGGTGCGCAAGTCCCATCCCGCGTGCTCGCCCCACCAGAACAGGCCGGTCGAAGGGCTTTGGCAGGTCTCGAAAAAGTATTTCAGCGACCGGTCGGCCTCCTCTGCGTAGCGTTTTTGGCCGGTGATTTCGGTGAGCTGCAAAAGCACCTGATAGAGGTTCTGGCAATGCTGAGGATTGCTTCCGCCAAGCATCCGGTCGTGTGGGCGAATGCCCCAGGCATCACGAGTGATTGCCGCTGCGTTTGTAAGAGAATCGCCCTCCAGCATGCGCATCGTTTTTCGGTCGAGTGCTTCGGCAAAAAGAGGGGAGTGCACCCGCCCGTAGGTATCCTGTCCGTGTCGAATCATCGCATCGGCATAGGCTTTTACGATTTTCAGGTAATCATACGGTTCTCGGGATTGATCGTCGGCGTTTAGGGTAATCGCAGCGATCGGACCTTCCATCAGAAGTAGTGCAATAAACGGTATCTTGATCCATATGACACTTTTCATCGTGGCATTCGCTTCCAGAAAATACTCCATTTCCAATCACTCGGCCGCCTCTTTTAGTTCGTAGCGAGCGTTCTTTCCCCAATGGTTCATATCGCCGATATCCTCCCTCGCATGTTCGGCGAGCTCGAGTAACTCTCGAACGATATTGGGATGCTCGTTGGCGACATCCTTTTTCTCGGAAACATCGTTTTCCAAATCGTACAACTCCGGCTTGACAACCTCCTTCGTGTCCGGAGCATACCCATAAAATCTTTGGCGATTGGGTAGGGCCAGCTTCCATTTTCCCCGACGTACGGCATGGAGGTTCCCCTTGATATAGTAGAAAAACGTATTCCGCGCGCTTTTGCGTGTCTTGCCGGTCATCAGCTTGCTCTGGTCGCGTCCGTCGATCACACGGTCGGTCGGTACTATGGCCCCGGCCAGGGCGGCGAATGTCGGCATGATATCG
>Ga0272441_10015886_pt1 | contig 10482 bp, 7 predicted proteins | sample SSMProp6N_FD_193582 | JGI IMG/M metagenome (GOLD analysis project Ga0272441, IMG submission 193582) | Marine sediment archaeal communities from Little Sippewissett salt marsh, Falmouth, MA, United States - SSM-Prop-6N | ecosystem: Environmental > Aquatic > Marine > Wetlands > Sediment ... | reverse complement strand
CAAGTAAAAAGATGATTGCGACCTAAAAGAGTGGTATATGCGATGAAACAGTACAGAAATGAAGGATATCCAATAGTACTTACTGCATCTCGTGCAGAAGCGAATAATTATGAGGATAACCCTTTCGCGGCATTTATCTGCACTTTCCCAAAAAAAATTTCTAGTTACCTATTAAGAGACCACATATCCAATTTACAGAGTAATGAAGATGGTACTGCAAAACAAACGATTTATGGCCTACGAAAAATTGAATCACTTTTAATCACTGAATTCGGAGAAAAAAACATCGTTGTTTCACACTATGACAATCTCGATAAGTTCATTGGGAAAAAAACAAAAATTGTGGGTATTTCAACGATGGATCCTCTGGGGCTTTCTTTTGTTTCATCAACTTATAACTCATTAATTGGATTTGGCGGAGAGGCATTAAACACCTCCGAGTTTAAGAAACTTATTTCTCATCATTCGATACAGAAATATAGACCAAAGATTGTTGTGGGAGGTGCAGGATCCTGGCAGATTAGTGAGTTCGAGGTTCAGGATAAACTTGGCGTTGATGTCATTTTTCAGGGTGAAGCAGAACAAGACCTTGTTTCAGTTTTTAAAAGAATTTTAGACGGTAAAACAGTACCACCAAACTATATTGCAAAAAAACCTATGATACAAGATGTTCCTATAATAAAGCATGCTGCATCCTATGGCATGGTAGAAATAACTAGGGGATGCGGAAGAGGGTGCCAATTCTGTAGTCCAACCATGAGAACAAAATATTCATTTCCACTGGATCATATTATGAAAGAGGTAGAAATAAATATTAAAGGAGGATCAAAATCGATATTTACGGCTACTGAGGATTTATTTCTTTATAAATCAAAACCAGGATTTATACCAAATACAAAGGAATTAGTCAAGTTGTATAAATCAATAGCATCATACCCTGGAGTTGAGTATATTATTTTATCTCATGCTTCTTTAGCACCAGTTATATATGATAAAAGAATCCTTGATGAATTAACCCCTATATTAATTGAAAAAACAAAATGGCACCCCGGCACAAGTAAATTATATAAAAAACCGTTTATCTCTGTTGAAGTGGGCATAGAAACAGGGAGCGTACGCCTAATGAATAAATACATGAAAGGAAAAGCACTTCCTTTCAGTGTCAATAACTGGAAAGAACTTGTTATTGAGGGCATCGGCATTATGAATGATTACGATTGGTGGCCACTTTGCACAATTATGACTGGGCAACCAGAAGAAACAGAAGATGATGTTCGAGAAACACTTGACCTTATAGACGATTTAAGAAATCATAACGCAAAAATGTTTTACACGCCCGTTCTTTTTATTCCCTTAAAAGAGGCAATGCTTGGGAGCCACAAGAGGAGCAATTTAGATAATCTCAGCCAGTTACAATGGGAGGTTCTTTCCAGATGTTGGAAGAACAATATGGACTTCTGGACTCCCAATATGAAATGGGTATATGGTTCAATTTTTTTTCTGAGTCACTGGATGTACTACAGATGGAAACATGGAAAAAAAGCAACTATTCCTATGATGCACCTTGCTGGAATACCGCTTTATTCTAAATTGGATAAACAATGTGATCACTCGTATTGTAATAATGGATCAAAAGAAGTTTTTAAACAAATAAAAGAAAGATTTTTTTAGATTTGCTGTTCAATAATACTATGGGATTCAAGATTTAGGATAAAATTAACTAATGGATAGAATCTCGGGGAAGGACGGGGATTTTGCCATCTGTTTACCGATAAAAACTGAGTGTTAAGATAGAAAAATTGCATTATCTAGTATAACCTCTGATGCAACTAAAACAGAAGTCATCAACTAAAACGGAAGGGCTAGGTCTAGGCCGTAACACTCCTTACATCCTTAATATCTCGACGGAGAGACACGAAAACTAAAACGATTTACTTACGTGTCTTTGAGCTTGATGAGAAAATAAAAAATCATATACAAAAGGGAAAGATAAGGTAGTGTTAAGTAGAACTATTAGTTATTCCTAAGTCAAATCAGCTTTAAAACCACAATGAGGGCACTTGAGTTTGGTTGAGGATTCATTAACTGTCACATTAGCATTACATTGAGGACATGGAAAATTATAAGTCTTTTCAGATTTTTGCAAAGAAACATCTTGCTTTTTCACACGTAACTCATTTCCCAACAGCTTATTAGACGAGCCCTTCTTGAGGTACTTTTTTGTTTTTGCCAACAATCCTCTAAATTTAATATTTTTTATTGAAATACCACCAAGATGATCATTATCTAGATGGGGATACAGTAAATTCATAATCAAAAAAACTTCATCATTGGTAAACACATCATTTTTTCCATCAATATAACTACTTAATTTACGTAAAGGAATAGAAACATATTCAGAGTTTTCAGGTAAAGAAATATGTTTCTCGGTACATACCAACAATGGCTCCACTGCATTAATCTCTATATAATCACCAAAAAACTTATCAAAAGTGATTTTTGATTTTTTTAACTGATTCTCAACTTTATCTACTCCTTCATCGGTCACCGTAGACCATGACTTAGTCTCTAATATGAACAATCCTTTTGGACCCAAAAAAACATGGTCAATCTTATTCTCTGTAATTGTTTTCTCACCAAAATGAATCGCTTTTCCAAGAGTATCAAGGTTAAAAGAGTTGATAAGAAACCAATTCTTTTTATCCTTAAAAGATTCTTTAATATGTTCAATAACCTCCTTTTCACCCCACGTTCCCTTCAAACGATTTTTTACTTCATAATCTTTTTTTAATTCTTTTAAGTGTTCAATATCACAATCGAGATTATGAATAACTTCCCTTTTCCTATCCTTTAACTGATTAAAAGAAATTTCATAAGAACATACATCTTCTTTATATTGTATTAGATTTATCTCTAAAGTCCTTTTTTGATTTTGTAAATAATTTAATTCTGTCCTAATTTGAGTCTTTAATTGACCATATACTTTTTTTAGAGTGTTAACTTTTTTACCAATTCTATAATTTGTCAACCTTATCTTATCATAGGTACTTGTTATCTTTGCCCTTGTCTCTTTAATATCCTCTAATGTTGTCTTAATTTTGTTTTCAATTTCATCTATCTTTAACTTTTTAATCTTGAGTGGATATCTTGAAAATTCCTGAAAATCCATAAAAGAATCAATGGCTACTTCCTTAAACTGCCCCTCCATGTAGCCAATAAAATCCTTTTCTGCATCACTCATTCCAAGGACTTTAACCATCCAATCACTCAAAAGAATTAAGACATATTTGGTATAAAACTCTGTATATTTTATTCTATATAGCATACATAGAAAATTTCATTATGTTATTTCGTTGGATAAAAAAATAAATTACTTTCTTTCTCTTACTAATTTTGAATCTTTAATCTTAAAAATTTCTTTTTTATCAGTTATGAAATACTCATAAGTTTTAGATTTCTTTAATTGTTTTCTTGGTTCGAAATAAAGACCTCTTCCCCCTGTTTTAATACCGAGACTTTTAAGACCTGATTTTTTTGTTTTAGAAGGCATATAAGTTGAATGGTAAGTATACAATATTACTGGGAAACTATCTTCCCTCCGAAATTTATCCCGTTCTTCTAGGTCAGGAATTATTTCTTTTTGCAATCTATCTTCATCAACATAACCCTCACCATAATAACCTATGGCTTTACCTAACTTTACTAATCCCTCACTGTTTACTGAACCTCTACAAATTCCAAATTTTAACATATCTCATTTCCCCCACTTATTCCTCTAATTAAGAATAGGTTAATGCCATAAAAAGATTATTGGCAAAATGCACCGAATTAAAAAAATCATATACAAAAAAAGAAAAATATGATAGCTTAGAGTAGAATATATTTTTAGATCTTTTAGTTAGATTTGAAAAGGATTTGGATGAAATAATTTTTAGATTACTTTTTAAATGAAAGTTTTAAGATAATCGTATTTTAGGATAGTGGTATGATAAAAAGGTGTCAAATTAATATCAGTGTCGCTTTTATTAACCTGCTCTGCAAATTTTTTTAAATCAGAAGCTTGAATAGCAGATATATCAACTTCTGTTTCCTTTTTTATCTCAGTGAGCTTTTTCTTGATATCTAAAGAGTCTTTTATTTCTGGAGTTATTATGAGAAATGAAATAAATTTATTCCTATCTGCTTTTTTATATTCATTAATATAATCAATAAATTGTCTTCTTTCAGATGTGCTTATAGATAGATATTTGTCTTTTGTCTTGCAATCCCATATAATAAAATCATTATTTTTTACTGCTTTTCCATCAGCCTTAACTCCGTGCATCCTGTTTTTTATTTGAGGGTCTTGAAGGGTGAATTTTAAAATGTTTCCAAATAAATATTTTGTTGCTTCTTCAAACCTTTTTCCAATTTCTTCCCCTTTTCTTATTATTCCTTTTTTTATTAGAACGGATTGATTTCTATTGGCTAATTCTTCATAGAATTTGTAATAACTTTCTCTTATATCTTTAAGTTCTTCTGGTGGCTTGTATATTTCTCTATAGTGTTTTATAATATTATTAATTTTTTCTTTTTTAGACCCTGAAACTTTTGTTCCTATCTTCTTTGCAATAAGAGAAAGGGATTCTGTTGTTAGTGAATCTAAAAATTCAGAAGGTCTAAAACCGTTAAAAATTATTCTTTTATTAAGAATATCTGTTGTCCCTTTGTCGTATAATTTTTGAGAAGCTAAAAACATCTTTTTATCCTTATTTGTCAATACTGGATTGTTTAATAGCTCTTCATATTTTTTTAATTGCAATTCCATGTTAAAGACTTTTTTTATTTTACTAGCAATCTCATCAGGAATAAGATAATATTTCTCATTCTCTTTTGCAACGTGAAATAGCAGTCCTTTTCTCTCTAGATTACGCAAATCTCCCTTAAGCTTGTTATCACTTATTTTATCAATCTTATTTACTTCATCAAAAAAATCTTTTTTTATTCTGAGTATCCAATGATAAAAAATATTCATTCCTAATTTATTACGTAATTTCTCAAGGACATTTAATTCGTCATTGGATACAATCTTATCTTCCATTATTGATTCTAACACAACAGCATAAATCTCTTTATCCCTATCTTTCAATTGAATATATTCTTCATTTTTCAGCAAATAATTTTTTAATTCCTTAACCTCACTAATTAATAGTTTGATGTCACTTTTTATCGAATAATCTTCTTTATTAAGAAAAAGGAATAAAAGTAAACGTCTAAAGTCAAAAGATTCATCGAATGTACAACATTCTCTACATATTCTTTTTTCATCTAAGAATGTTTTTCTCCTTTTTAATAAATCTGTAGTAGTAACATCAGCTCTGTAGCTCTCTCCAACATTTGCGGTTCTTCTCAGTGAATTCTTACTGGCAATATTGTTTATAGCATCCTCAAATTTCATATTCTCCTCTTATACTTTATGTACTAGGACTTAAAAAGGATTTTGCAGTACATTGTTTACGAAAAGAGGCTGGGTTGATAGTTTACTATTAATCCAACGATTTTTGAGCGTTTTTCACCCCTGTTGATTTTAGGGCATTTCGTAAACAGTAGAGAGTGCTATTTAAGGAATTTTGAAGGATTTATAGCAACAAGGAGATAAAGACGGAAAACAAAGAGGAACATTTATTATCATAAAAGTGTAGGATAATATGTGAAGTTGACTTGGATAAGATTTGTTGATATAGCCACAATCATATGGCTGGCACTATTCATCTCAACATTTTTTATATCAGAGGTAATAGGCAAGATTTTAGAGATGATTTTGCTAGCCATTCTTGTCATTTTCATAATGGATTTAATCTTTTTTTATCAGGCTACTCCGACCACTAAACATTTCTTCAAAAAACATTGGTTTGATATACTACTTGTTATACCGTACTTTAGAGTATTGCGTGTATTTAGGATGTTAAGACTTCTCAAGATTGCCAAAACTACTAAAGCAATAAAAGCTCTCAGGAAAGGACAGAATATCATCAAAAAACACTAACTGTATTCTTACATAATTGAGAATTGGATTTTGATAACTTACTACCTAGAGTATGCATGTGATATAGCATTACAAATATCCTCCTAACCCCAACAATCCCCCTATAGCTTTATCAAGATAACAAGGACAATCAATCTCTTCCAAGGAATCTACAATCATGTCACCATATCTAACTCCTTTTGGCTCTAGACATATGGTGCCTGAGAAGTTGAGACAGGTTTCACACTTAACCATGATTTCTTTTTCTTTTAGTTATAAATAAAAGACTTATTATTGAGATGGTTAGAAGAATGAATTCAAACCCTGGGGCACCATCATTATCTTTTTCCACTTCGATAACCAAACTAATGATTTTTGTAGCTATTTCGTTATCATTATCCTGTACAGTCAAAGTAATATTATACACACCTTCCTCAGGAAATGAATGATTCACATGATTACCATAAACGATTGTTCCTTCACCAAAGTTCCAGGTCCAGTTCACTATAGAACCATCTAAGTCTGTTGAATTATCAATAAATTCAACTACTGTATCAGTCTTAACAGAGGAAGAAGGTTCTATTCTATATGCTGCCATTGGTGGAACATTCTTCACAAATATACTCATGGTTTTTGTATTAGATTCTCCATCATCATCTGTAACTGTAAGTCGCAGGGTATAGGTTCCATTGTCGGTATATTGATGGGTAGGGTTATTCTCATCTGATGTTGTACCATCACCAAAACTCCAGTGATATGATACTATTGTTCCATCCGTATCATAGGAATTATCAGTAAATACAATGGGTTGTAGGTCACTTGGCTCCAGTGGTTGATACGTAAAAGAGGCCAGAGGTTTCTCATTTAATGATGTGACATTAATTGTTGTAGTTTTGGTATTTGTTTCGTAATCATTATCTGTCACCCTGAGCTTAACCAGATAGCTTCCCCTGGTTGACCAGCTATGATTTGTAGAGATGCCGTTATCATCATATATCCCATCGTTATCCCAATCCCACTCATATTGATTAATTATACCATCTTTATCATACGATAATGAAGCATCAAAAGATACCATACCATCCTCTAGGGGGGTTGCTGGACTAAAGGTGTAATCAGCTTTTGGAATAATATTTTTTATTGTTATTGTTTGTGTTGAAAAATTCGTTGAATTATAATTATCTATAACAGTAAGTGTAACTTCATATTCTCCTATCATCAAGAATTGATGTGTCTGGTTTTGCCCATAACTAATAGTTCCGTCACCAAAATTCCAGGTCCAATTAACGATTGTTCCATCATAATCAATTGAGCAGTCGGTGAATGACATTGCATCGATTCTGGTTGGATTAAGGGGACTAAAAGTAAAGTCAGGTATTGGTATTCTGTTAACCACATTAATTATGACAGTATCAAAAGTAGTGGCTCCTTTATCATCGACAACCTCTAATTTTGCTATGAATGTTCCTATATTTTGATAGGTGTGGTTTAGTGAAAAAGGCAAATTTCCAGAATTATTATAATCGGGTATCTCATCATTATCAATATCCAATGTCCATGAGATGATTAATCCATCACTGTCGCTTGCATTAATAAAAAAACTAATATTTAGGGGCGAAAATCCTGAAGTTATGATTGCAAACAAGGAACAATTAGGGGGATTATTTAATATTAGGGGATACCTATCCTTGTTATTGCCACCAGGTACATAATAATAGGTATCGATAATTCCATCATCATTATTATCATATGCTCCCTCACTGGGTTCATCAAAATCAGACCAATAGTTGCCACCACTTAGATAACCATTATCCCAAGTATTCAATCCATCATCATACGCATTTTGAGTATTGGCAATGAGAATATTATGAAAAATTTTATTATTATAACAAGATCCATCAAGGTCAATACCATACTTATTGTTTTCACAAAGATTATCAATCATGCTATTTTCATCAGAAGAATATATCCTAATTCCGCAATCTAAATTGCCGTGACACGTATTATTTTGAACAATATTATGATTGGAATTATCATGAAGCTCAATCCCATATAATTCATTGTCGATGCATGTATTATTATCGATAATATTGTCCTCTGAGTAATCAAGATATATGCCAGATATGGGATTTTTTTTGCAATAATTACAGGTAATATGATTGTCTAAACTGCCACGGATAGCTATTCCAACTTCAAGGTTTTCAGAACAAGTATTGTTAAAGATGATATTATTATGAGCTTGATTGAAGACATATATACCAGTCCAAAACTGATTATCTGTACAATTATTATTCTCAACAAGGTTATAAGATGAACTATCGATCCATAATCCATTTCCCATGTTATGGATACATGTATTATTCCGAATAATATTATCATTTGATTGTTCTATATAAATGCCATGAAAGTTATTTTCTGTGCAAACATTTTCTTTTATTGTGTTGCCACTTGAGCTAAATAGATATATACCATTGCCAGTATTAGAACACCAATTTTTTTCTATAATGTTATTATTAGATGAGTTGACATATATGCCATACTTTATATCAGGTAGACCTTCGATTATGTTATTAGATATTGTATTATTGAAAATGTTTGTATTTGATATTGTATAATCGTCTACAATTGATAAATTTGCTCCAATTGGCGTATATATTAAATTATAATTTTCATCATTATGGCAATGGCAACAACAATCAATTGAACCAGGTGAGAGCACTTTATAAGATGATATTTTTTTGGCATTGAGTCTATTTTTTTCTTTATCTAGAATATCTGCAACTGAGCTTACAGGTCCATAGATTTCATCATTTGATTGATATTTAAGATATCCATCATCTTCGAAAAGCGTAACTACATGCCCAAATCGCGAATTGTGATGGTCATAACCGTCAAATGTCACCATCTTCGCGTAATAATCATTTTGGTCAATAATATAAGAAAAAAAAGTTGCATAATCTTTACAATCGCCTTTTTTAATTTTATAAAATACACTAGGGAGATAAGAGATGCATCCATCATGGTATTTATAAGAAAAAGTTATGTCCATATAATCTATAACTTTTTGTGGTGTATCTAGAAAAAAAACTAACTCATTAAATGTTGTAGGTAAAGGCTGTATTTTTTTAGTAATAATAATGCCACAGTAGTTACCTCCAGATATCTTGTTGTTGCAAATGTTATTTCCACTTGACTGTATAGATATACCAGAATATACCTCTGATACCTGACCAGAATTTTTTATTAAAAAATTTTTTACTGTCACATTATTTTCGATTAAAGTGATGGCATCACTTTGCATATTTCCATCAATGATGGTAGAATTTTTATCTTGCCCTATGAGTAATATCTCTTTATCAACAATCAAATTCTCATAATAGGTCCCACTATACACAAAAACTGTGTCTCCATCACTCGCATCATCTATCGCTGACTGGATAGCGGTATAATTCCCTGGTCCACTGCCACCAACATAAAATGTCGTACCATCAGACCCTTCAGCTTTATCAATTGTGATAATAGAGACCACGCTCAAAACTAAGATGGTGGTTATCACTAAACCCAATATCCTTTTTTTCCACATAGTCTAATCCTCCTTTTCCATATCAGATATTGGCTAGGTAAGCTTAAAGGTTAGGGTACAAAAAAGTATTGATGAATTAAAAATTGAGAAGTGGATGAATAGATGTTTTATTTTTGTTTTATTATTCTAAAATTATTTTCATTGATTGATTATCAATCTTCTCGAATTGTAGGATAATTGTGTGCTAGGAAACAGAACCCGAATAGAAGAATACTTCCGTTTCAGTCAACGTATTATCCCCGTATACCACAATCCATATTATTGTGTAAGAAAGAATAAAAAAAAATAACAGAAAAATATTTGTTTTAGATACTGGTTTTATATAATAAGATAAAACAATCTATTAATAAACGATAATCAATTAAGATTATATAAAAACGGAGGCAAGAGAATGAGAGATAAAATTTTGGCATTTCTCCTAGGAATCCTATTGGTGTGCACCATACCCATCTCAATAGGTATGTCCTCTTGTATGGAGGGATTTGAAAAGGGTATATCATGGAAACCCGTAATCCCCCTAAAAAAATCTACCTTTGTTAATTTTGACAGGGACACCTATCTTGATGATTATGCTTATCTTGCTGCTGTCCCCACATCTATATTCTATAACGAGGGTACTAATGAAGGATCATTATTTGCCCATCCTCTATTGTTTTACCAGGACCCTTACCCTGTCACAGATGATAAAGAACGATCCTTCGATGCCCGGGTGGGAATTGATTATTTTATGGAGGATTGGATAAGCGCATGTGGCAACTGGATGGATGAAATGACCCTTATCAATGTACAAGAAAAAAAAGTAGATAAATGGCCTGCCGCAAATATAACGGTCATAGAAGGAAAAGACCCTTATAGTATTGCAAAAGACCTGGCTCTACATGATTGGTCATACAGT
>Ga0272441_10015885_pt1 | contig 10483 bp, 3 predicted proteins | sample SSMProp6N_FD_193582 | JGI IMG/M metagenome (GOLD analysis project Ga0272441, IMG submission 193582) | Marine sediment archaeal communities from Little Sippewissett salt marsh, Falmouth, MA, United States - SSM-Prop-6N | ecosystem: Environmental > Aquatic > Marine > Wetlands > Sediment ... | reverse complement strand
CGTCGATCAATCGCGCACTATCCCCTTCACAGGAGGTGATCATGCGCTCGATGCTGTCGCGGACACCCAGCGCCTCCTCGTCGCTGGTGAAGCTCGGGCGGACCATGCCGTATCCTTGCACCCACGCCTGTGCCACGCTGGCCAGCATGTTCCACGTGCCCCGGTAGATGAGCGCCTCCGAGCTGCGGGGAGGCTTGATACCCAGCGCCTCATAGTCCACACCGTCGACCCAGTCATAGAGCGTGAACCGGCGGTAGCCGGGGTACTCGCGGTATACCCACGTGCCATCCTCTGCAACGTAGAACCGCCGCATCCGATCGCCGAATTCGGCAGGCGAAATGTCCAGCACATCTGCCAGGTAAGCGTCGCCCAGGTGCGCTCGCGCGACGGTGAGCAGGATGACCTTGGCCTTGTGCGCATACTGCTCCGCCACGTCCGCCGGCTGCGATGCGTCCATGCGCGCCAGGTGGTACGCGGTGGCCAACGCCGGCACGACGGTGCCTGTAAGGTAGCGCAGAATGTAGTGCTGACAGTTGCCGGTGAAGTGGAAGGCGTGGGCATCGAATAGGTACCCATGGGCCTTGCCGTCCCAGTGGTCATGGGGGATGTTCTGGTGTGATCGGCTCCACGCTTCGTCGTGATCTTCCCGCCACACAGCGTCGGTTGGGCGGCAGCCAAGACCCTCGTCGGGATAGCGTGGGTTGGGGTAATACGGGTACTCGCGGCCCTCCTTCTCACACAGCGGGCAGTACGCCCGCCAGGGATCCTTAATCGACCAGCGCAACTGGTTGTAGTACCGAACCCGGAAGGGGTGAATAGGACAGCAGACGCTGTATATCCCCAGGGGCTCGTGGATAGAGATCAAGTTGCGGTAGTAGGCGTCGGGCTTGTCGCGCCACTCCTCCGCTCTGGTGAGAGCCGACTGCATCCACCTCACAGTCGCGGGGTCCTTGCGCCTGAGCTTGTCCCCGAGCGCCTCGAGATCATCGCCCCCAAGCGTGACGCGAGGCCTTGCGGGGAACGTGATCCGGGGCAGATCGTCCGCATCGCTGCCCGGCAGACGAAGGACACTGACGTCGTCGACGTAGATCGTGCCCAGCTTCAGGCCCTCGTCCTCGTAACCCCACACCTGGAACAAAATGGCGAAGCGGTCCACGTTGGCCGAGAGGCTGAACTTGCCCTCATAGTGTGTCCATTCTGCGTTCGGTGTGCTCAGGGGGACCAACGTCGCTCCGCCGTTCTGCTTGGTCTCCGAGTTCCAGGCGCGGCAGTTGACGTTGAACCTGGAGGTGTCGCCCTTGACCCACAGGGAGAACCGATATCGCGGCGATTGCCCGACCACCGCGACCGTATCCTGCCCCTGACGGTACGTCTCGTCCTGCCGGCCGAACCAGTAGCCCTGAAAGACCCCTGCGTTGATGTACTGTCTGCCCTTGTAGTCGGTGAACTGCTTCGTTTTGAGGTAGACACACCGTTGGCCGGTGTGGGCCTCGCCCGCCAGGCCCCACTCGGCGGCAGAGCTCGAGCCATACGTGCTCCAGTGATCGGGTAGGGGCCCTTGGCCTTCCTCGGCGCCACCGTTCACGATAATCTCGACGCCACCTGCGGGCTGCGCATGCAGCCAACTCGCGCTGAGGCACAGGATCGCGACTGCGTGGGCTGCAAGATGCATTCTGTATCACTCCTCCTTGTCATATTCTGTAGCTTCTGAGCATCTCCCTTTGAGCCCGTTGCCCGCCCGGCAGACATGCATCAGGGCGCCCGGGCCCCGCAGACCTCTTCAAGCCCCTGAGCGGTGCTCCCCTGAGCAGAAACGACTGGCGCCCGGCGTGACAGAGCGCCCTCATCACGTCCCGAAGTCATGCGCCCTGCAGGGAAGATGACCCAGCCCGTCAAAATGTGAAGGTGGATTGGGGCTTGTGAATCCACCGGGCCGGCCGTCAGACCGGCCGGGAAGCGAGCGACGATGCGGGACCTCGTACTCGTGCTCGGCGATCAACTAGACGACGCCTCCTCAGCCTTCGAGGATTTCGTCCCCGAAGACGATGCCGTCTGGATGGCTGAGTTGCCGCACGAATCGGAGCATGTCTGGTCCCACAAGGCGCGCATCGCGATGTTTTTGAGTGCGATGCGCCACTTCCGCGACGGCCTTCGCGGGCGCGGGATCACGGTGCACTACCGACAGCTCGACGATCCCCGGAACAGAGGGGACTTCTGCTCGGAGCTCACAACCGCGACACGCGAGCTCGGGCCCAGTCGGCTTGTGGTTGTCCAGCCAGGTGAACACCGCGTCCTGGAGGCCCTCCGGCGAGCCGCTTCTGAGATCGGACTGCCCCTTGACGTGCGCCCGGACCGCCACTTCCTGGCCTCGACGGATGACTTCGCAGCTCACGCAGCGGGCCGCAAGCAGCTCAGGATGGAGTACTTCTACCGTGAGCTGCGGCGCAAGCTTGGGGTACTGGTGGATCAGGGCAAGCCACTGGGGGGACGCTGGAACTACGACGCGGAGAATCGTGGGAGCTTCGGCAAAGTGGGCCCCGGCGAGCTTCGCCCACCGTTCGAGTTCCCCCCCGATGCGACCACCAAGCAGGTCATCGCGCTGGTGAAAGAGCGCTTTGCGTCTCACCCGGGGACGCTTGAGCGGTTTGACTGGCCCATGAACCGGCGGCAGGCCGTGCGCGCACTCGAGGACTTCATCGAGCACCGCCTTCCCCTGTTCGGCCAATACCAGGACGCCATGTGGTCTCAGGAGCCCTACTTGTACCATTCTCGCCTGTCGGCGGCAATGAACCTGAAGCTCCTGGACCCGCGTAAGGTGATTGCCTCGGCTCGGGCCGCCCTCGAAGAAGGCAACGCGCCCATCGCGGCCGTCGAGGGCTTCATTCGCCAGGTCCTCGGGTGGCGTGAGTACGTCCGGGGCATCTACTGGCAGTTCATGCCCCAGTATGAGAGCATGAACCACTTCGCCGCAGACCTGCCTCTGCCCGAGTTGTACTGGACGGGCGATACCCAGATGAGCTGCCTGCAGCAGGTGGTCCGGCAAACTCTCGAGTACGGATACGCCCACCACATCCAGAGGCTAATGGTCACCGCCCTGTTCGCCCTCTTACTCGGAGTGTCCCCCCAGCAGGTGCATCGGTGGTACCTGGCCGTCTACGTCGACGCGGTCGAGTGGGTAGAGATGCCCAACACTCTGGGGATGTCCCAGTTCGCCGACGGGGGTCTCATGGCGTCCAAGCCCTATGTGGCCACAGGCAAGTACATCAACCGGATGAGCAACTACTGCGCTGATTGCCGGTACCGCCCCGGAGATGCGGTAGGCGCTGCGGCCTGCCCCTTTACCACCCTCTATTGGGACTTCCTTATGCGTCACCGGGACAAGCTGCAGCTCGTACCCCGCATGGGCCTGCAGATGCGCAATGTACAACGGCTGTCTGAGGCCGACCGCGAGCAAATCCGCGCGCAGGCACAGAGCATTCGTGAGACCGGGGCACAGCATGCGTAGCGCCCCTGCCATTGCCCGGCAAGCAACCCGCGAGCCGGAGTGTTGCCGTGCCCACTATGTAACCCACGGGAGGGCAAGCACACAGGAAGCGCGAAAGACATGACGGCAGATCCGGCCGTCGGTTTTGGGGATGGCTCCCGCGGCGCGCCCATTGCAGCCCAGAAGGAGTGCCACAAATGACAGGAGCAGACGGTTCCGGGGCCTTCCTGGCCATCTTGGCTCTGGCGTTGACGCTGACGGTAGCCCATGGGGCGGTGGCTCTTTACGTGGCGCCCGACGGCAATGACACGTGGTCGGGCAGGAGCCCCACGGCGAGCGCGCAAGAAGGCGACGGGCCGTTCCAGACCCTGAGCCGTGCCAGGGATGAAGTGCGCAAGCTTAAGGCTGCGGAAGACGGCGCCCAGACGGTCTTCGTGGTCGAGATACTGTCCGGCACCTACGAGATGGATCGCCCTCTCGAGCTGTCTGCCCAGGACAGCGGCACCGAGAGCGCGCCGGTTGTGTATCGCACACCTGCCGGACAGCAGGCGCGCCTCGTCGGCGGCAAGGTGATCGGCGATTGGCAGCCTGTGAGCGATGCGGCGGTGTTGGCGCGGATGGACGAAGCCGCCCGGGGAAAGGTGTGGCAAGCCGATCTGAGGGCTCAGGGCGTTACGGACTTGGGTGAGATGAAGGCCGGACAACGCTGGGGCGCCTCCTCGCCGGGCCTCGAGGTGTTCTTCCGCGACGAGCCCATGACGCTGGCCCGCTGGCCCAATAAGGGCTTCGTCAAGATCCCCCAAGTGCTGGGCCCCACCGTGCGCGACATCCGTGGCACCAAGGGCTGCGCCGAGGGCATCTTCAGCTACGAGGGCGACCGCCCCTCCCGCTGGGTTGGCGAGAAGGACGTCATGCTCGAGGGCTACTGGTTCTGGGATTGGGCCGACCAGCGCCTCAAAGTGCAGAGCATTGATACGGACAAGAAAGTCATCACTCTTGAGCCGGAGCCCAAACACGGCTTCGGCTTCCGCAAGGGCATGTACTACTACGCCTACAACCTGCTACCTGAGTTGGACCGGCCCGGCGAGTGGTACCTGGACCGGGAGAAGGGCATCCTGTACTTCTGGCCACCCTCGCCTCTGGATGAGGGCCAGGTGCTGATCTCGGTGCTGCCCTGCCTGGTAACCATGAAGGACGTCTCGCATGTGACCCTCGATGGTCTGGTCTTCGAGGGCAGCCGTGGCACAGGCCTGTCCCTATCCAACGTCACCGGGGTACGTGTGGAGCGCTCCGTCATCCGCAATACCGGCCACTGGGGCGTGACCCTCAGCGGCAAGGACAGCGGCCTGGTGGGGTGCGACCTGTATAACCTGGCCAGCGGCGGGGTCTCGATGTCCGGCGGCGACCGCAGGACTCTTACCCCAGCCGGCCTGTATGTGGACAACTGCCATTTGTACAGATTCGGCCGCTGGAACCCCATCTGCAAGCCCGGGGTACAGGTAGGCGGCGTCGGCAGCCGCGTCACCCACAATCTGTTTAACGACGCGCCCCATATGGCCATCATGTGGAGCGGCAACGACCACCTGTTCGAGTACAACGAGTTGCATAGCGTTGTCCACGGAGCCAATGACGCAGGGATCATGTACGCGGGCTATAACCCCGCCATGCGCGGCCACATGATTCGCTACAACTACTTCCACCATGTCTACGGGTACCAGTCCAAGGGATGCAACGGGGTGTACCTGGACGACATGTTTTGCTCGGCGACCATGTACGGCAACATATTCCACGAGGTGCCCAGGGCGGCGTTTATCGGCGGCGGTCACGACAATGTGGTCGAGAATAACATCTTCGTGGACTGCAGGCCGGCGCTGCATGTAGATGCAAGGATGATGGGCTGGGCCAACAAATCCGTCCCAATCATGAAGGAAAGGCTGGAGGCGGTGCCCTACAAAGAGGAGCCATGGCGGAGCCGCTACCCGCAGCTCTTGACCTACTTGGAGGGCAACTACGCCGAGCCCAGAGGCAACCTCGTCGCCCGCAACATCTGCTGGGGCGGCCGCTGGGATGAGATCGAGGGCAGGGCCCGCCCCGGGGTGAAGCTTGAGGACAACCTTGTGGGTGAGGATCCGCTGTTTGCGGACGCGGCCAAGGGGGATTTCCGGCTCAAGCCCGATTCGCCGGCCTGGAAGCTGGGCTTCAAGCCCATCCCGGTCGAGAAGATCGGCCTTTACGAGGACCCGGCTCGCGTAACGTGGCCCGTCGTGACACAGGTCCGCCCCCCCGACCCGAGACCCGCCCCTAAGGCAGCGGTCAGGACCGGGCCCAGGCCCGTCTTCAAGGTCCCCAGGCTGACGGAAAAGGTCGCCATAGACGGCGACATCAAACCCGCCGAGTGGAATGGACTGCCCACTACCACCATGATGCCTGTCGAGCAGGGCCTCGAGGGTGAGAAGGTCGAGCCCGCCAGCAAAGCCTGGCTGCAGCATGACGGCGTCGCCCTGTACGTGGCCGTTGACAACGCCGTCGACCCCGACACGCCTTTGCGCCCCGGCGACACATGGGGCAGTGATGACGCCGTGGAGCTGGCCTTCAAAAACCCCGCACTGAATGCCGCGGCCCCCCTACTGATCCTACGCGGGTACCCATCAGGACACATGGTTAGCAGCGACGAGGCGGGCGCGCCCGCCGCGGCCGTGGAGAAGGCCGCGCAGGGCGTTGAGTACGCCGCGAAGGTATTGGGAAAGGACCGCTGGACGGTCGAGTGGCGCATTCCCTTCGCATCCCTGGGTATCGACCCGGCCAAGACACCCAAGTTCCCCTTCAGCCTGACAGTGCGCAAGAGCGCCGGCCCCACATGGGTCCTGTGGGTCGGGACCCATCACGCGACATGGAATGTGGACAACGCCGGAGACCTCGAGTTGAGATAGCGCCGTTCACACAGCAGCAACCTATGCGCATCCCGCTACGGAGGTGGCAGCAGTTGAGAAATGGACCTGTCAGGATGCTTGTGCTCACAGCATTGTTCGCCACGCTCATTGTGTCCCTTGCATTGCCGGCATTTGCCCGGGCGCGGGTGAATGGTGACATAGAGGCCTGGAACCCCATCAAGAACCGCTATGAGCCGTTGCGCCACGCGAGGATTCGATGGGTGTTGGCGGAGTACTACGACGCCGACACCTTCGACGTTGAAGGCAGCACCGACTCCAATGGGCACTACGCCCTATCAAAAGGCAACGCGTGGTGGCGCTCCGGCTACGATGCCTATCTCATCGTCTTCGCCGAGGCCTCCAATAAGCTCGAGGTGCAGAGCCATTACATGCAGGTAGACGGCTATCAGGTGGTCTCACCGGGCTTCTTCGCCCGTGACAACCGCACGACGACCAAGAACATGAAGATCGGCGGGCCGAGCCCGGTGAACGTGCGCAAGTACCAGGTGGGCGGCGTGGCGGCCCTGAACAACTCCAGCAATACCAGCACCACCCGGGGCTCGAGGGCCTTCATCATCTACAGCGAGATGACCGACCACCGTAAGCAGCTCCAAAGCAAAGCGCTGTCCAGTGGCAACTTCGAGGAGAAGGAGGTCAGCTACCCGGTCAGCGATGATGTGGCCAGCTACGTCCGCATCCTGGACTACATCAAGATCCCGGACCACTACTTCACCTCGGGTGATATGGCCCGGGCATCCCTGACCTGTCGCCACGAGCTCAGCCACGGAATCATGGCCGACGAGTACTGGACATGGCCGGGGTGGATGATGGGCTCGGCAGGCAGCCACACACTAGGAAAGGTGGCCGAAGAGCGCGAGTACGCCTGGTCGGAGGCCTGGGCGGAGTTCATGGCCGAGGTCACCCAAAGACCGCGCTACGGCAACTACTACGACTTCGAGACCCAGGACGCCGGCTGGCGCAGCGGCATCCCCGCCGGCGCCGACAGATCTTACATCGAGGGCGAACTCGCCAGCGTGTTATGGGATATCCACGATGGTCTCGGCTGGGAGAAGCGCTATCAGCAGACCAACAGCATACCCGGGGACGAGATGTTCTATGACGGCATCTCCGATGGCAACCTGACCAAGATCTGGCGCATCGTGAAGGACTTCCACCCCCATGGAGTGACTCACACCTCGTACCTGGGTTCAGCGGACAACTTCGTCCACTACTGGCTATCGCGCACCAGCTACGGCCAGCGCCATGAGCTCAAGGCCATCCTGTACAACCGTGGGATCACCGTCCCTCAGTTGCCCGAGCACGGGCCCACTCTCTCTCTGGGCGCCATCACCTGGACGGGCAACACCGCTCGCATCCCCGTGACGGTTCGGGAGCAAGATGCCATTGACCGCGAGCGCGTGCGGCTGGAGCTGTTTCTCAATGACATCAAGGTCCACTCGGAGTGGCTGACGTCCGGTTGGAGCGGCGACACATGCCACGCCACCATCAACCAGGAGGTCGCCTACACGGCGGGCGATCCCAAGCCGCGGCTACAGGTAGTGGTCCACGATGACATGCTGACCCAATCCCGCGCCCGGGTGCTCGACCCGCCCGCGGGCGCGCAGATGGGTGGGCTGTTGGCCGAGGTGCTGGCCGTCACCGTGCGCCAGGAAATCGACACGGCCTGGCTCGGCCCGAGCGCGGCGGACGCTTTGGTCCGCAACGTCGTGGTCAACGTCACCGCCCGCGATGGCTCAAAGACCACCAGCACCCGCATGCCCCCTTCGGGGGGCTGGTCGGTCGCGGGTGACGATCAGTACCGTGACGAGACCACCAGGACCTTGTACCAGAACACTGGGACGCCCGGCTACATAGAGTTGGTGTTCAACACAACGGGCCAGGGCCCCGCGGGGAGCCTCAATCAGAGGGTGACCAAACGCTACGACCGAGCGGCCAATTTCGGCTTGGGCACCCACGAGGCGCGGGTGCTCAACGTCCAGTGGAACATCGGCCCCGCGCTGTTCGGCATTGAGGGGCGGATCAGGGTGTCGGTGGTGTACCGGATCAGGGCCGTGAAGCCCGCCCTGAAGCCCATCCTGGCGGCGCAGGTCCTGGCGAGAATGCTCCCCACAATCGCGCGGAGCAGGATGGCGGTGCGGCTGGGCACGCCCGCGGCCGCGAAGCTTGTCACGGTGCAAGCGGCGCGACCAAGCCTCGTCCCGCCCGAGACGGCCACTCCCACAGTGCTGCTGTCCAGATCATCGCAGCTCATGGATGAGTACGCGCGGCTGCAGGCCGAGGCCTACGAGATGGCCCAGGAGGTCGAGCATCGCCTGGCCAACCAACCGCCCCAGGTGAAGCCCCCGGGGCCGACGATCATGAGGCCAAGGCCCGGGATACGCCGCACCCCCACGCTGCGCACACCGGCGCCCATCAAGGGACCCACAGTGGCCCGGCAAGTGCAGCTCAAAGACGGCCTGCTGAAGCTCCCCCGGATGCAGGCCCTGGATAGGGCCGCCGTCGGACAGCTAGCCCTTCGCCGGCTCACCGACGAGCAGCGCACGTACCTTCAGGACCTGCAGAAAGGCATCCAGGAGCGACAGGCCCGCCTGCCCGAGATTCAGACCGCCAGCCTGCAGTTGAAGGGCAGACTCGACGCGGCCCTCGCGCGCATCGAGCAGGACCCGCAGGTGGATGCAAAGGGCAGGAGCACCGCTCGCGCAAAGGTCCAGCGCGTCACCGTGAGCCTGGGAAGGGTGCGGCCGACCGCGCCCGAGTTCACGCACCTGATGCGTCAGCAACAGCAGGCTCTCGACAAGGGGCTCAAGCTGCCCCGATAGGCCGCACAAGGGCACTGCACATGTGCGTCCCTCCCGGCCTGCCTCCAACGGGCCGGGAGGGACCGTGCGGCTCGCCGCCTCCCGTCATCTCGGGAGCGCAACATCGGCTTTGCCCGCTTCCGGGCAAGCCCGGGGCCCGCGCACCCGCCCAGAATAGGAGCCCTCAAGCCTATGTTCACCGCTTCGTGTATCGCCTGCGTACTGCTTGGAGGAATCGCGGTGGCACAGCCCCAGCCGATCACACTGGTCGAGTGGACCTTTGACGGGGATACCGAAGGATGGACCGGTTCGGCTACGTCGCCCCTGAAGGTCGAAGATGGCGCGCTGGTCTTCACGGCCACCGGAAGTGATGTACTTGTCGTCAGCCCGCTCTTCGAGCTCACCCCAGAGCTGGGCGACGTGCTACAAATCCGCCTTAAGTCCACCACCGCGGGCACGGCCGAATGGTTCTGGCGCCCGACCACTGAGGGACGCTATGGTGGCTTCGGCCCCGAGCTGCGTCGCTCTCTCCCTATCGAGGAGAGCGACGACTGGCACACCCTCTGTCTGCAGCCCTTCTGGCAAGCGTCGGAGAGGATCGTCGGTGTCCGCTTCGATCCGCCGGAGGGGCTCGCGGGCACGTACGCCATCGACCACATACGCATCGTGAGATACCCCCGCGGCGAGCCCGTCGAGTGCGACTTCGATTTCACCGAGGGGCCCAAGGGTTGGGTGTCACCTCACGGGACCGCAACATCCGTGGCCGAGGGCCTGCAGGTGGTGCTGCCCACCAGCGGCTCTCGCATCATGTCACCCCAACTGGACCTGGATGCCACCGCGAACGCGTATCTGTTCGTCGACCTCACGGCTCCGGCCGAGGGAAGCCTTGCCGGCACTCATCCGGCGGTGATCGAGTTCATCGCGGCCGGCTCCGATAAGCTCCACTCAGTATCCTTCCGCGCAGCCGCCGGACAGCGCGGCCGCTACCACGTGCACATGTCTCAGTCCCCCGGATGGCGCGGGCAAATCAGCGCGGTTCTCCTTGGGCTGGGTACAGGCCGGAATACGCAGATCACCCTGCATGGGTTGCGCGCCGCGGCCCGACCCGAGGGTGGTGTGCTGGATGACCCGGCCACCGGCCTCGAATTCCAGACCCGCCCGTGGCGCAATGAGCTGCGATTGGCCGCGCCGCCACCCAGGATTGATGTCGCCACCCAGGCGCCGCCACCGACGCGCCCGGTCGAGAGTGA
>Ga0272441_10015884_pt1 | contig 10483 bp, 5 predicted proteins | sample SSMProp6N_FD_193582 | JGI IMG/M metagenome (GOLD analysis project Ga0272441, IMG submission 193582) | Marine sediment archaeal communities from Little Sippewissett salt marsh, Falmouth, MA, United States - SSM-Prop-6N | ecosystem: Environmental > Aquatic > Marine > Wetlands > Sediment ... | reverse complement strand
TTCCCATTGATGTCCATGAGGGCATCGGGGGTGCTGTGGTAGCCCGTGTGGCGGAGCGCGTCGGGATGGGGGGTCACAAGGCCGCTTTCGGTGTACATACCACCGCTGAGGGTGACGTCCACCAAGGGGATCGGGCCTGCGAGCGCGCCCGCGCTCAGGACCGCCAGGATGCCGAGAGTCACACCGAAGGTACGACCGTACTTCATCGCAGGTCTCCCAGGAAAGGGGCGTGCGGGGGATGTGCGAGGGGATAGCTCAGTACCGTGCGAATGGCGCGCGGAGGCCCGGCCAGTGGTTCCGACCCTCCGAGTTCCTGTCCGGCGAACGTGCATATTGAGCCCTCTATGTGCACGACCGGTAAGTAATGTAATTAGAGCAAAACTCGTGCCGGCCGTGCTCAATGCCTGCGCGGCCACTTTGCGGCCCCTCCCCACACGGGTACGTAAGGACTTATGGCGATGGCTGTCCGAACGACTGGACACGCTGGTGCCGAAGAGCGGTCAGGTGCTCACATGCCGTTGCCCACCGGCAACATCGCGGCCTGGAAGCCCCATCAAACGCGGGCGTAACTCGTGTTCCAGCAAGACCTTATCTGACACGCCCGGGCTGTTGCGAGTTATCAACGTCCGTGCGGTCAACTCGCTAAACCAAGACTCAGCAAGCACTTAGCATGTAGAGGATTGGAAACATGCCCCTCGTGAGCCCCTCCCGGCGTCCCTCGAACGCGGGGACCGACAGGCCATCGCGCCGCACCCCAGCCCACCTCGCTCCCCGCCAACTCGCGCTTGACCCCGCCCCCCGGTGCGCCTACTATGGTGGTTGTGCTCGGGCCGGGGCCCATGCCCCATCCAGGGAGGGCCGCGATGGCACAACCCGTCGGAGCACTCGCTGCACGCCTCGGCACGCGCCACATCCCCGCAATGGTGGTGTTCATTGCGGGGTGCGCGCTCGCCGTCCTCGCCTTCGCCCTCGCCCGCCAGTGGGAGGAGCGGCGCATCCACGGCGAGTTCCATCGCCTCGCCGCCAGCCGAGTGGCAGCCGTCCAGAAGGCCATCGACCTCAATCTCGAGGTGCTCTGGTCCATCGAGGGGCTCTACGCCGCCTCCATACGCGTCGAGCGCCACGAGTTCCGGGCTTTCGCCGGCAGCGCCCTGGCGCGCCACCGCGCCATCGCCGCACTCCAATGGGCGCCCCGCATCCCACACGCGGCCAGGAAGGCACACGAGACAGAGGGGCGCGAAGAGCTCGGCCAGGACTACCACATCGCAGAGGACGCGCGCGACGGCCGCACCGTCGCCGCCGCGCCCAGGCACGAGTACTTCCCCCTCTACTTCGCCGAGCCGCGCGAGAGGCGCCATCACCCCTTCGGCCTCGATCTCAGCTCCGACGGCTCCCACGGCAACCTCATGGCCCGAGCCGCCGACGCCGCCCTGCCCCTGGCCACCGCCCGCATCCCGCTCAAGCCCCCCCACGCCTTCGCCGTCAACGTCTTCCTCCCCATCTACAAGGGCGGAGCCGCGCCGCGAGACCCCGCCGAGCGCACCGACCGCCTCCTGGGATTCGCCGTCGCCCTCTACCGCCTCGACGGCCTCCTCGACGAGGCCCTCTGGCAACTCGAGCCCGGGGCCGTCCGCCTCCAACTCCTCGACTACTCGGCCCCGCCCGCCCGCCGCTTCCTCGCGGCACATCCTCGGCAAACAGCCTCCGACGCCAGCCCGACCCCCGGGTCCCTCCACCACGCCGCCGCACTCCGCGTCGCGGGACGCGGGTGGTCCGTCGCGTGCCGACCCTCGAAGGGCTTCGTGGCAGGCGGCCGCACCGGCCTGCCCATCGCCGCCCTCGCCACAGGCATCCTCTTCACCCTCGTCCTCACCGGCTACCTACTCACCCTCGCCGGCCACACCGCACGAGTCGAGCGACTCGTCGCCGTCCGCACCGACGAGCTCTCCCGCGCCAACGACGAGCTCGCACGCTCGAACGCCGAGCTCGAGCAGTTCGCCTACGTCGCTTCCCACGACCTCCAGGAACCCCTGCGCATGGTCAGCAGCTTCGTCCAGCTCCTTGCCCAGCGCTACCAGGGCAAGCTCGACGCCGACGCCGACGAGTTCATCGGCTACGCCGTCGACGGCGCCACCCGCATGCAAGCCCTCATCCGCGACCTCCTTGCATACTCCCGAGTCGGCCGGCGCGGCCACGAGCTCGCACCCGTCGACCTGGAAGCCGCCCTCGAGCAGGCCACCGCAAACCTCCGCGCCGCCATCGCCGACGCCGACGCAGCCCTCACCCACGAGCCCCTCCCCACCGTCCTCGGCGACGAGACCCAGCTCACCCAGCTCCTCCAGAACCTCATCGGAAACGCCGTCAAGTTCCACGGCACCCAGCCCCCGCAGATCCACGTCGGAGCACGCCGACAGGCCGAGAGCTGGATCATCTCCGTCCGCGACAACGGCATCGGCATCGACCCCGACTACGCCGACCGCATCTTCCTCATCTTCCAGCGACTCCACACCCGAGCCCAGTACGACGGCACCGGCATCGGCCTCGCCATGTGTCGGAAAATCGTCGAACGCCACGGCGGACGCATCTGGCTCGAATCCACACCCGGCAGCGGCAGCACCTTCTCCTTCACCCTCCCCGTTGTCGAGGACCACACCCCATGATGTCCCCCATCGCAGGACGACCCGTCGAAATCCTTATGGTCGAAGACAACCCCGGCGACGTCCGCCTCACCCAGGAGGCTCTCAAGGACGCCAAGGTCTCCAACCACCTCTACGCCGTCGGCGACGGTGTGGCCGCCATCGACTTCCTCCGTCGCCGCGGCGACTTCCCCGACGTCCCCCGGCCCGACCTGATCCTCCTCGACCTCAACCTTCCCAGGAAGGACGGCCGCGAGGTCCTCGCCGAGATCAAGGCCGACCCCGACCTCCGGACCATCCCCGTCGTCGTCCTCACCACCTCCGAAGCCGAGGAGGACATCCTCCGCGCCTACAAGCTCAACGCCAACTGCTACATCACTAAGCCCGTGGACCTCGACCAGTTCATCCGCGTCGTCCGCAGCCTCGAGGACTTCTGGCTCACCATTGTCCGCCTTCCCTCGGAGTGAAGCCCCATGGAAGACCAGCCCATCACCATCCTGCTCATCGAGGACAACCCCGGCGACGTCCGCCTCATCGAGATCATGCTCGCCAAAGCGCCCGGCGCTCCCTTCACCCTCGAGGCCGCCGACACCCTGGCCGCGGGCCTCCAACGCCTCCGCGACCCCGGCATCGACCTCGTGCTCCTCGACCTCGGACTCCCCGAGACCCGGGGACTCGCCAGCTTCGACCGGGTCCACGCCCACGCACCCGACACCCCCGTCGTCGTCCTCACGGGACTCGACGACGAGCAGGTCGGGCTCGAAGCCGTCCGACGCGGCGCCCAGGACTACCTGGTCAAGGGCAAGGCCGGCGCCGACCTCCTCGCACGCACCATCCGCTACGGCATCGAGCGGCGCCGCTTCGAGGAAATCAAGAAGAAGGAAGAAGCCCTCCGGAGAATCAACAAGGAACTCCGCGAGCTCGACCGCATGAAATCCGCATTCATCCAGGTCACCTCCCACGAGCTCCGCACACCCCTCACCGCACTGCTCGGCATGCTCACCGTGCTCGGCCGCCGGCTCGAGGACGCACCCCCCAAGGTCACACAGGCCTGGTTCGTTGCCCACAGGGCCTCCAAGCGACTCGAACGCCTCGTCACGCGCATCCTCGAGATCGCCATCAGCGGCGACTACGTGGCAGGACCCACATTCGCCCCCATCGAGATCGACAAGCTCGTCGAACGAGTCGCCAGAAACGTCGACCCCTTCCTCGACCTCCGCAAGCAGAGCCTCCTGACCGCCGTCCCCGACGACCTCCCCCCCGTGCCCATGGACCCCGACATGATCGACGACGTCCTCCTCAACCTCGTCATGAACGCCATCAAGTTCACACCCGACGGCGGCACCATCCACGTCGAGGTCCGACGCCGCGACCCCGACACCGTCGAGTTCAGCGTCCGCGACACCGGCACCGGCATCGCCGAGGCGGACAAGCCCCACATCTTCGAGAACTTCTTCTCCAGCTTCGACACCCTCCACCACTCCTCCGGCGAATACGAGTTCGGCCGCCGCGGCATCGGCCTCGGCCTGGCCATCGCCCGCAAGTTCGTCACCATCCACGGAGGCACCATCTGGGTGGATTCCGAGCCTGGCAAAGGCGCCGACTTCCGTTTCACCCTCCCCCTCCGACGCCCCGAACCCCAGGAGACCCTCGAGGAGGACCAGCCGCACGTCCCGACGGCAGATGAAACCACAGATGACCGCCGATAAACGCGGATGAGCCGAGTCTGGCCCCGGATCTGGGGGACCTCTGCGCCGCGATGGGTTCCCCCTCGACGTCCCACTGACCGGAGGGGATGGATGGGGGATTGGAAGGATGGATGGAGGAGGGGTACGCGCTCCTTGCCCACCCTTCCGCTCTTCCACCCTTCCCCTCTTCCATCCTTCCGCTCTTCCACCCTTCCATTCGTCCCCGCAGGGGGGAAGACCCGCTGGGCTTCGGGGAACTCCCACGGGAATACCCCACCATTCCGGGTCAGACCCGGATGAGCCTGAATCCTTGACTGCCCGCCAGCGATCAGGTACGGTGGCACCATGTCCCCTGACGTACAGGCATGAACGACCGATAGGCACAGACTGGGCAGTGAGAGGCAGAGCCGCAGTTCAGCGCCTCCAATGCCATTATTCAGGGCCTGCACGGTGGGAGAGCCCATCGGACGTGGCCCACAGACCCCGGGAGGAAGGAGGAAGTCGGGTGGCGACGATCGCCGGCGTCCGCCGGGGCAAAGCATCAGCGCGCGGGGGCCTCCGCGCGTGGTCCGTGTTCGCCCTCCTCTTTGTGCCGTCGGTCCTTGCGGCGGCGCAGAAGGCGGAGGTGCCGCCGCCCGCCGCGACCCCGGCCGACGTCGTCGTCTCGGGCCGCACATCCACGGCGCGGAACGTCACAATCGTCAAGGTCGGCGACAGGGTGCCCACGACCTACTCGGGCAGCAAGGTCAAGAGCCTCCCCGGCTACACGTGGTACGTGAGCCAGCACTTCGCCCTGCGCAGCGAGGTGGGCGAGGCCGAGTCGCGCGAGTACCTCCTCATCTCCGAACTCGCCTACCCCCACTACCTCTGGGTCCTGGGCCGCGAGCCCGAGGGCATCGAGACCACCCGCATCGCGATGTCGTACTCGAAGAACTTCGAGAGCCTCAAGAAGGCCACCGACGCCGATCTCGGCGGCGTCGGATGGCGCGGCGGCGGCGGGGGGGTCACCCTCAACGCCAACCAGTGCGCCTACAACTACCCCAGCGGCGGTCTCAAATACCACAAGCGCGACCTGGTGACCCACGAGAACCTCCACGCCATGCAGATGGCCATCGTCGGCACCGAGTTCACCCCCCTCCGCTTCACCGAGGGCATCACCCACGCACTCGCCAACCACGTCTACGACGAGGACGCAAAGCGTCTCACCGTCATGGTCGTCGACAAGCCGACGACCAACAACCCCTTCGACAACGGGCTGCGCCAGCTCGAGAAGAAGTTCCTCTCCATCGACGACCTCATCGACTCCCCGGTCAGCGGCCCCGTGGGCATGGTCTGGACGCAGTTCTGCTGGACCGACCCCGACCGCCTGATGAAATGGCGGCTCTGGCGCGACGAACTCTTCAGGCTCCGCCTCAAGGGCCAGGCACTCAAGGCTGCCGACCGGCGGCTCATCGCGGAGATCTTCGGCCCCATCGACCGGCTCAATGCCGTCTGGAAAGCCTGGGTCCACGCGCACCGAAGCACCTTCCACTACGTGGCCTGGGGCTGGGAGCAGGACGCCGACACCCTGTGGTCCTATGGCTACGGCAAGCACCGCTTCTCGCAGACGGACATCAACTGCGCGCCGTCGGACGCCGTCGTCTACGACCCCCTGCGGATGGACTACCCGGCGCATCCCATGCCAGCCATCGTCGGGCCCGTGCAGCGCGGGGTGGCCGAGCCCGCCGTCGGGTGCGTGGCCGACTTCACGAGGGCTCCAGGCGCCGGCCGCGCCGGCCTGGGCCTCGGCGTCGAGGGCACGAAGATGCTGGCCGTGCTCATCGAGAAGGAGGAGACGGTCGTCGCCGACGGCCGCGACGTCGGGATGCCACGCCGAGCCTTCCCCATCCCTGCCCCCGTGCGGCGAGCCGCGCAGAGCTCAGGCCGCCGCTACGGCCTCACCCTGAAACTCGCCGCAAAGGCCCTCGAGATCACCGTCCGCGCGGGAGCGCAGGGAGCGATGCAGGAGACACGCGCCTCCGTGCCCTTGGCCGACGCCCTGCGCAAGCGCCTCGCCGACGGCCGCATGGCCATCATCGCCAAGGACGGCAAGCACGGCGTCACGCCATACTTCCACGACGCGCGCAGGATACCCGAGGCCGACCTCTCGCACCCCGCGCCGCCCGGCCGCTGGCGCTTCGCGGGCGACGATGCCCTCTACCGGCTCTATCGCATCGCCTTCCGCCTCAAGCGCAAAACCCCGAGGTCCCTGCTCGCCCTGCGCGGCACGATGGCGGACGCGATGGACAAGGGCTCCGAGGCCCAGGCCGCGGCCCTCGCCGCGTGGCGTAGCGAATCGCCGAAGGTCATGCGCGACCTGTTCGCCCTCGAGCGCGACCCGAGCGTCGAGGCTGCCCTCTCGGAGCTCACCGGGGTGTCCATACACATCACACCCGCGCCCGACGCCACGTGGAGCACGCCGCGGTTCGTGGTGCGCGTGTGCGGGGCATCGGACCAGGGGGTCGCCGGCTCGCTTCAGCTCTCGGCAGTTCCCGAGGCCGAGTTCGGCCACCCCTCGCTGCTCGAGGAAATCGCCATCGGCAAGGGAGAAGCGAGCCGCCTCACGTGGGAGCCCTCCCGCCGCGCGGGAACCCTCGGACCCTTCCACCTCGATGCCACGATGGCGTTCACCTGGGGCGGCGTCCCCATCCGGATCGCGTCCTGCTATCGGCCGCCCTTCACCATCCCCTGTTACTGGGTGATCGGGCCGTTCCGCAACGAGGGGCCGAAGGGCGGCGGCATCGCCGATATCGCCCACCCGCCCGAGCGCGACGGCTTCGACACCCGCCGCGTCTACGAGACCGCGACCCGCAAGCTCCCCGGCTGGAGGCCCACCGAAGTTGGCTCCCTCCCCGTGCGCTGGAGCCGCCTGGAGGCCGACCCCGCGGCCCCACTCAGCCGCGAGTTCTACGTCGACCTCATGGCACTCTACGGCGGCCACCCCGCGATCCGCAAGCTCCCCGACGTCCCCGCACCCGCCAACAACTGCGCCGCCTACGCTCTCGTGGCCGTCCACTCCCCGGAGGCCCAGGACGCGGTGCTCACCGCCGGCGCCGAGGACGGCCTGGTCGCGTGGCTCAACGGCACGCGTGTGCACAAGCACCTCGAGCACCGCGACTACTCGTTCGGCAGCGACAGCGCCCCCATCCGCCTCAAGAAGGGATGGAACCAGCTCGCCTTCAAGATCACCCGCGGCCAGTGGGGCAGCCACTGGGGCTTCTCGGCCTGCCTCGCCGGCCGCGACGGCCTGCCCCTGAGCGGCCTCAGATACGCCCTGCGGTAGCTCCTGGGGAGGGCCGCTCGGGTTCCCCGCAGCCCCCGCGCGGCCATCGGGCGTAATGGTGGCACGGGCATCCTGCCTGTGCTCAACGGCACCCGTCGAATCGGGAATCCGAGGCTCGAAACAAGCCCCAGACCCGAAAGCCCCGCTGACCGGAACGCCCCAGCCCGCCAGGCTCCCCCAGACCTGCCTTGATAACGGACGGCGCGGACGGTACCATAACATCACCAGGGACATCGCCAGGCACACACCGTTGCAGGACGCGTGCCGAACCTCGGACCGCATGGGTTCGAGAACGCGCCGTCCGACGGGGAGGCGGCTATGGCAGACCGATGCGTGCGGCATGGGGAGGCGGCGGGGCTGGTCTGTATCGCCCTGTCCGTGCTGCTGCTCCGTGGCGTGCTCGCGGGCGAGGCCGGCGTCCCAGGCGGAAACAACGCGCGCGCGAAAGAAATCATCTGGGCAGCATTCCAGGCGGCGGAAGCGCTTCCGCCGCTCGAGATCACTTACCCGCAGGATGGCACCCTGTTCCCGCCGGACATCGCCGCCCCGACGTTCCGCTGGGAGGGCCAAGAGGGCAAGGCCGACGCCTGGCTGGCGACGGTGGCGTTTGCGGATGGCGGTGCCCGCCTGAGCGTTCTGGCCACGGAGACTCACTGGCGGCCTTCGCCGCAGCAGTGGGCGGCGATCAAACGCAGGTCTGGGCAGACCGAAGCGAGGGTGAGCGTCGTGGGCGTGCGGCGCGGCGCCCCGGGAACCGTGCTTTCCGCAGGCCGCGTGAGCATCCGCACCTCGAAGGACGCCGTGGGCGCGCCCCTCTTCTACCGGGAAGTGAACCTGCCCTTCATCGACGCGGTCAAAGACCCCTCGAAGATCCGCTGGCGCTTCGGGACCATCGACTCCCAGACCCAGCCCCCGATCGTTCTGGAAGGGCTGCCGGTGTGTGGCAACTGCCATTCGTTCTCCGCCGACGCCACAGCCATGGGGATGGACGTGGACTATGCGAACGACAAGGGCTCCTACGCGATCGCGCCCGTGGCGAAGGAGATGGTTCTGGAAAGGGACAAGATCATCACCTGGAGCAAGTACGGGAGCGAAGACAAGGAGGATACGTTCGGCCTGTTGTCCCAGATCTCCCCAAACGGCAGGTACGTGGTGAGCACGGTGAAGGACCTGTCCGTGTTCGTGGCCACACCCGGTTTGAGCTTCTCCCAGCTCTTCTTCCCAATCAAGGGGATCCTGGTCTTCTACGACCGGGAGTCGCGCACGTTCCACGCCTTGCCTGGAGCGGACGACAAGGCGTTCGTGCAGAGCAATCCCACGTGGAGCCCGGACGGCAAGACGCTCATCTTCGCCCGCAGCAGGGTGCACCATCTCAAGACCCTCGGCCCCACCAAGACGGTGCTCCTCACGGAGGAGCAGTGCCGCGAGTTCCTCGAGGAGGGGAAAATCTTCCAGTACGACCTGTATCGGATCCCCTTCAACGACGGCCAGGGCGGCCAGGCCGAGCCGCTCGAGGGGGCCTCCGGGAACGGCATGAGCAACTACTTCGCGAGATACTCGCCCGACGGCAAGTGGGTGGTCTTTTGCAGGGCCAGGAGCTTCATGCTCCTCCAGCCCGATGCTGAGCTCTACATCCTGCCTGCCACAGGCGGAAAGGCCAGGAGGCTGCGCTGCAACACGCCTCGGATGAACTCCTGGCACAGTTGGTCGCCCAACGGCAAGTGGCTGGTCTTCTCGTCCAAGGCGAACGGCCCGTACACCCAGCTCTTCCTCACGCATATCGACGAGGAGGGCCGGAGCACGCCGCCCGTGCTGCTGGATCGGCTCACCGCGCCGGACCGGGCAGCCAACATCCCGGAGTTCGTCAACGCTGAGCCTGGGGCGATCGCGAGGATCCGCGAGCAGTTCCTCGACGCCGTTTCCTTCCGAAGGGCCGCCCGCGAGTTTGTGAAGGCCGGCGACCTCGAGAACGCGATACGGCAGTGCCGCAAGTCGCTCGAGCTCAATCCGAACAACCCGAAGGTCCGCTACGGGTACGCGCTCCTCCTGTTCCGCAAAGGGGATCTGGAGGCGGCGCGAGCCCACTTCGCGGAGACGGCGGCGCTGGACCCCGGGAACCGGGACGCCCTGCGGGCCTTGCGCGCCATCCAGGCAGAACAGGCGTGCCGCAGGACGCTGAAGCTCGACCCGCAGGACACAATGGCACAGTACCACCTGGGCAAGCTCCTGGTCCAGAGGGGAAGGACGGATCAGGCTGTCGGGCACTTCGGCGAAGCGGCGCGGCTGGAGCCCGCCCTCATCCCGCCGATCCGCGCCCTTGCCGACGCGTGGTTGCAGCGCGGGCGGCCGGACCGGGCCGCCCTGATCTACCGCTGCCTGCTCGAGCGGAAGCCCGACGACGTCGGGTCGCTGACCCACCTGGCGCTCATCTTGGCGTCGTGCCGGGACGACGGCCTGCGGGATGGAGCGGAAGCGGTGGCTCTCGCGAGCAAGGCGTGTGCGTTGACCCACGGCGGGGACCCTGCCATCCTGAGCGTTCAGGCGGCCGCCTATGCCGAGGCGGGCAGGTTCCCCGAAGCGATCCGCACTGCCGCCAAGGCGGTCGAGATCGCGACCGAAGGGGGGAACGACCGGCTCGCGCACAGCATCCAGGAATCCCTCGAGCTCTACAGACACAGCAAGCCGCTCCGCGCCCCCTGACGCGGCCTTCGGCCTCGGCCCCCCTCCCCTCTCCTCCCCACGCTCCGCCCCCTCGCCTCTCGTCCCCACGCTCCGCGTCGGGGACGCGCATCTCTGCTTCTTCTCTCCTGGCTCGAAGCTCGCGGCTCGAAGCTCGA
>Ga0272441_10015883_pt1 | contig 10484 bp, 6 predicted proteins | sample SSMProp6N_FD_193582 | JGI IMG/M metagenome (GOLD analysis project Ga0272441, IMG submission 193582) | Marine sediment archaeal communities from Little Sippewissett salt marsh, Falmouth, MA, United States - SSM-Prop-6N | ecosystem: Environmental > Aquatic > Marine > Wetlands > Sediment ... | reverse complement strand
AAACTTGCGGACCTGGAAAGAGAAAACAAAACCATCCCACTGGAGCGTTTGGACCGGCAAGGAACTCCTATTCTGTTTCACGATATATTCACCAATGGCATTGCCTACCTGGACCTGGGGTTTAATATTCATGCCTTGCCGGATAAATACCTTCCATATGTGCCACTTTTTGGGCGGGCGCTCGTTGAAATGGGAACCGAGAAAGAGGATTTTGTCACGTTCACGCAACGCATAAGTATGAAAACAGGCGGGATCAGGCCTCAATCATTCACCTCAACGGTGAAAAATGCCAGACAAAGCGCAGCCTGGCTTTTCCTTCGGGCAAAGGCCATGGTGAACCAGAAAGAGGCATTGATGGATATTCTGCGTGATGTACTTCTCACAGTTCGCCTGGACAATATGGAGCGATTCCGTCAAATGGTGCTTGAGGAAAAGGCCAGGGCCGAGCAGAAGCTGGTCCCGTCAGGCCATCAAGTGGTGAATTTGCGCCTCAGGGCCCACTTTGGTGAGTCCCACTGGGCCGCAGAACAGATGGGCGGGATAAGCCACCTCTTTTTTTTAAGGGAACTTACAGACAGGATAGAAAAAAACTGGCCCGATGTCCTCGCCGTTCTTGAGGAAATGCGCCGGATTCTTGTTAACCGCAGGGCCATGATTCTCAACATTACCCTGGACAAAAAAAGCTGGCCAGGCTTTGAGCGGCAGATCCATCAGGCTCTGGGCGCTATGCCTGATGCTCCGATTGCTGTAACCGACTGGGCGACCAAAGGTACCCCTCTTTTTGAAGGCATGACCATCCCTTCCCAGGTAAATTACGTGGGTAAGGGAGCAAATCTCTATGAACTGGGTTACCGATTTCATGGTTCGGCATTAGTCATAACCCGTTATTTGCGCAATTCATATCTGTGGGATCGGGTTCGCGTGCAGGGCGGAGCCTACGGGGCTTTTTGCCTTTTTGACCGCCTTTCGGGTGTACTCACCTTTGTATCATACCGCGATCCCAGCCTTATTAAAACTATCGAGGCATTTGATAACACAGCCGCTTTTCTTCGTGATCTGGAGCTTGATGAGCAAGAGCTGACCAAAAGCATCACAGGTGCCATCGGGGACCTGGATGCTCATATGCTCCCGGACGCTAAGGGATACACATCTTTGCTCCGTTATCTTTCTCACGATACGGAAGAGGCCCGCCAACAATTGCGGGATGAGGTATTGGCAACCGGAAAAGATGATTTCAGGGCGTTTGGCACGATGCTTGAAGAGGTTAAGAGAAGTGGGGTTGTGAAAGTGCTCGGATCACCAGGCGCTATTGATGCAGCCGCGTCCGATAGACCGGGGTGGCTTAATGTATTGAAGGTTCTTTAGGAATTGCTGAAATTTTATTTCACAATTTGCCCAACGGTGCTATATGAGTACCACCATGGGACCATCTGTTGCCCGTCGTGGGACCAGAAAAAGACAAAGTGATAACCGGAGAAAATTTCTATGAAAACATACACTGTCAATTTTTTGCCCGATAATTTGTCTGTTGAAGTGGAAGAATCCACCCTGATCGCAGAGGCTGCTCAGCAGGCCGGAGTATTTATCAAGAATCTCTGCGGAGGGGAGGGCGTCTGTGGGCAGTGCCGTGTTCAGGTCACCAGCGGGATTGCTGAAGCGGAAGACCATGCCAAGGCCTTCTTTTCTGATGAGGACATAGAAAAGGGTTACATCCTGGCCTGCCAGACAGAAATCCATGACGATCTTGAAATCACGATTCCGCCCGAATCGAGGATGGAAGAATCCCAGATCATGACCGGGGGAGCTACCGAGGCATACGGTGACTCTGAGGCCATGCCTGTTGTGAGGAAAATATTTATCGAGCTCACCCCACCGACCCTTGAAGACAATATCGCCGATATGGAACGTATATCAAGGGAATTGAGGAAAAAGCTTGGCTGGCACTCCTTTGAGATACATCTCAACTGCCTGCAGCACCTGTCTGATATGCTGCGTGAGAATGAGTGGAAAGTAACAGCCACTGTGGTCAAGGACAGAAATGGCTATCGCATTCTTAAGATAGATCCTCTCGACACGACGGCCCATAATTACGGAGTGGCCATTGATGTGGGCACCACTACCGTTGTGGCCCAACTGGTGGATATTAATTCATGGGAGGTGGTTGGTGTTGAAGGCACACACAATATGCAGGCCAGCTACGGGGAAGACGTCATATCAAGAATGATTTACGCGTGTGGAAAGGGAGGCCTGCACCCCTTGCATGAGGCTGTGGTCAAGAACATCAACCAGCTTATAGAGAAACTGGCTGGTGACAATAGCATCCCTTTAGAGGAAATTAATATCATTGTGGCTGCGGGTAATACCACCATGGGCCATTTTTTGCTGGGGCTCACCCCTTGCTCCATAAGGCTGGACCCGTATGTGCCTACGGTTGACGTGTATCCACCCATTTTGGCAAAGGATATCGGCATTCACATTCATCCCAATGGGGTGTTGGAGACCATTCCCAACGTCGCCTCCTATGTGGGCGGAGATATTGTGGCCGGCGTGATGTCGTGCGGCATCCCCGATAATCCGGAGGTAAAGGGACTCATTGATATCGGGACCAACGGTGAAATCGCTATTGGCAATAGTGAATGGCTGGTCTGTTGTTCGGCCTCGGCCGGCCCTGCTTTTGAAGGGGGCGGAACTCGATGCGGCATGCGGGCGACAAAGGGCGCCATTGAAAAAGTAGAGATAACGAACGGTGAGGTTACATACCAGACAATAAGTCACGCCAAACCGAGGGGAATATGCGGTTCCGGCTTGATCGACTGTATCTATGAATTGGTTAGAAACGGTATTATTGGAGCGGACGGGAAGTTCGACAGGAATCGAGACGATGCCAGACTTGGTGTTGAGGACAATATAGCACACTATACCATTGCCCATGACCATGAGACAGAAAGCGGAGAGACCATTGTCATTACAGAATCCGATATCGACAACCTGATAAAGTCCAAGGGGGCCGTTTTTGCGGCTATCAAGTCCCTGCTGGACTATATTGGGTTGACATTTGACCAGATAGAAAACTTTTACGTTGCCGGCGGATTTGGGAATTATCTGAACATTTCCAAGGCCGTTGCCATTGGTCTGTTGCCGGATATCCCACGTGAAAAAATACAATTTATTGGGAACAGTTCCCTGACCGGGGCCCGTATGTGCCTTCTTTCTGAAGCAGCCCTTGAAAAATGCATGAACATCTCAAGATCCATGACCAATATCGAACTCTCTGTTTATCCACCCTTTATGGATGATTATATCGCGGCCCTGTTTCTGCCGCACACGGATCGCAAGTTGTTTCCTTCTGTGGAATATTGAGACAGAAATGACATGATATGCGAGCCAGTTTCAAAACGTCCTCTTTTGCCTCCCGGCATCGGCGGGACGTCAGGCTCAAATATTAATCCTCGAAATACTCAATGTATTCCTGGGGCTAAAATTTTCGCCTACCTTGATCTTGAATCCCGCTGTAAGCGGGAAACATTTTGAAACTGCCTCATGCAAATAAGGTTATGAGAGGTCGCTCATGGATCGTAGAGACATTGGAAAAGTCCTGGAAACGTGTGAGTTTTTTATGGGGCTGGATGAAAGCAATATCGACAGGATAGCAGGCCTTTGTCAGGTGGAGACCTATAAGCCGGGAGAATATGTGTTTCGCCAGGGTGACTTTGGAGAGCATCTTTATGTCATTGCCGAAGGCCGAATATTCCTGGAAAGAGCGGTTGATTTAGGTGCACGCAAGGGAAGGGTCGTCATCGGAATCCTCGGTAAGGGAAGGGTTTTTGGTTGCTGGTCTACGCTTTTGGGTGAGCCCCACAATCTCATGTCCTCGGCCACGAGTGAAAAAACGACAAAAGTCCTTGTCATGAACGGGAAGGAGTTGCGGGAAATGATGCTTGGCGATATGGGGCTTGGGTTTAATGTGTTGGAGAAACTCTGCTTCTTGCTTAGGAACAGGATCCAAGGTGCGTACGGTGCCATGGAAAAAATTTAGTGAGTGCCCGAAGGGAAATCCTCCATGAATCAGGAAAATAGCCTGGAAGAAGAAAAACTCATTCTGGATGATATCGCTTCCAGGCTTAAAGCATTTGGAAGGGAAAGAGAACAGCTTATTCCCATCCTCCAGATGATTCAAGAAAGGCATGCCTATATTGCGGAAGATGCCATAAAAATAGCGGCAGAGCACCTGGGCATGGCAATATGTGAGGTCTATGGTGTTGCAACATTCTATAACCAGTTCCGTTTTCACCCACCGGGAAAAAACCAGATCAAGGTGTGTTTGGGGACTGCCTGCCACGTAAGAGGCGGTGATATTATCCTTGAAAATTTTGAGCGAAAGCTCGAAATTCGGGATGGTGAAACCACGCCTGACAGGGAATTCAGTATTGAGAGAGTGGCATGTGTCGGATGCTGTGCCCTGGCACCGGTAGCCATTGTAAATGAGACCGTCCAGGGACATATGGCCCCCAGCAAGGTGGAAGGACTCATCCTTGGTTTCAAGATAGAAAAAGAAAAGGCAGAAAGAGAAAAACAGAAAAGTGAGCCCGATCAATAACGAAACAGGTCAAAAGGCGTTTGGCGTCATCCGGGATGAGGCAAAGAGACGTCGTGATGCATTCCGTGAGAAACCTGTTCCAAGAATTCAAATTGGAATGGCAACATGCGGTATTGCCTCGGGGGCTTTGGAGACAAAGAACGCCTTTGAGGAAGTGCTTGCGGAACGAAAGATTGACGCTCACATCAGGACTGTCGGGTGTGTCGGTCATTGTTATGCGGAGCCTGTTGTTATTATGGATCATCCTGAATCCGGCTTCCCGCCCATTTTCTATCACAACGTAACACCCGGGAAGGCAAAGATGCTGGCAAAATCCTTTCTGGAAGAGGGCGACCCCCTTTTTGAGCATGTCCTTGGTGCTATGGAGGAGAATGATTTGGTCCCGCAGGTCCTGGATTTCCCCAGATTCAACCAGGAAAAGAGGGTGGTTTTGGAGAAATGCGGGCGCATAGACCCTGAGAGCATCTATGAATATATCGCAGATGGGGGATATGAAACGCTTGCGAAAATACTCCAAATGACCCCAAATGAGATCATCGAAGAGGTGCAGGAATCGGGGCTGAGGGGAAGGGGAGGTGCCGGATTCCCCACAGGGAGAAAGTGGGATTTGGCAAGACATGCGGATGGGCTGCATAAGACGGTGATATGCAATGCAGATGAGGGGGATCCTGGAGCGTACATGGACCGAACCCTTTTGGAGAGTAACCCTCACCAGGTCCTTGAGGGTATGGCCATTTGTGCTTATGCTGTGGGTGCTCAAAAAGCAATCGTCTATGTAAGAGCAGAATATCCCCTTGCTGTGAAAATAGTGACAAAGGCCATAGGGCAGGCCAGGGAACTGGGTCTATTGGGGGAAGGGGTCCTTGGCAGCTCGTTTGATTTGGAAATTGATGTGTTCCAGGGGTCCGGAGCCTTTGTGTGTGGCGAGGAAACGGCCCTGATACAATCCATTGAGGGAAATAGAGGAATGCCCCGGCATCGTCCCCCTTATCCCGTCCAGCAAGGCTTGGGGGGGCAGCCGACAGTTATCAACAATGTGAAGACCCTGGCCTCTATCCCACCTATAATAGAACATGGCGCAACCTGGTTCAGGGCCATTGGTACTGAGAAAAGTCCAGGGACCGCCATTTTTTCTGTTGTTGGCAATATTGTTCATGCAGGTCTGGTGGAGATTCCCATGGGAGTGACGCTCAGGACCCTTATTTTTGATATATGTGGCGGTGTACCGAACAAAAAGAAATTTAAGGCCGTACAAATTGGTGGCCCTTCCGGAGGCTGCCTGCCTGAAGATTTTCTGGATACGCCCATTGATTTTGACTCCCTGACAAAAGCAGGTGCCATGATGGGTTCCGGAGGTATGGTTGTGATGGATGAGGAAACCTGTATGGTAGATGTGTCTCGCTACTTCCTTGATTTTACCCAAAAGGAATCCTGTGGTAAATGCACTTTTTGCAGGATCGGGACCCATCACCTGCTCAATACACTGGAGCGGATAACAAAGGGAGAAGGCCGTGATGGTGACCTTGACCAACTGGAAACACTGAGTGAAGATATTAAGAATGGTTCGCTCTGTGGTTTGGGCAAGACCGCGCCCAATCCGGTGCTCACATCTCTGCGATATTTCAGGGATGAGTACGAGGCACATGTTAAAGAAAGCCGCTGCCCTGCCGGCATGTGCCGTACCTTAACTGCCTTTTATATTGATCTGGATAAATGCGCACGCGGGTGCGATGCCTGTGTTGGAAGTTGCCCCGTGGAGGCCATCTTTACCACCAAAGATCGAAAGAAAGGGGTTGACCAGAGCCTATGCGTTAAATGTGGCGAGTGTATGGTTGCCTGCCCAGCGGAATATGACGCCGTAATGAAGGTTTCTCCTCCGGACCTCGCTCCCATTGTAGAGAGGCCTGCTGCAGATTGACTTCTATAACATAAATTTGAGCTATGGCTAAACTGCGGGTAGATAACAAGGAAATTGAAGCGAAAGAAGGGGCCTCCCTCCTACAGGCCTGCCTTGACAACGGGATCTATATCCCCAACCTCTGCCACATCCACGGCACGAACAAACCCTCAGCTTCATGCAGACTGTGCTTTGTTGAAATTGAGGGTGAGGACAAACCCATGCCCTCCTGTACTGTCAAGGCAAAAGATGGCATGATTGTCAAGACTGATACCCCGTCCGTGAGGAGACTGCAGCGCACGGCATTCAAACTCCTTATGTCGGTCCACCGGGTAGACTGTGGCCATTGTCCGGCCAACAAGAAATGTGAGTTGCAACGTATCGCCAAATTCCTGAAGGTCGGTTTAAAGCCAAAATACCTGGAACTCCACCTGAAGGAAACTGAGGTAGACGAATCCCACCCTTTCCTTGATTACTACCCCAATCGCTGTGTCTTGTGCGGTAAATGTATTGCCGTTTGTAAAGACAAACATGGCCGGGCGTTTTTGACGTTTGCCAAACGGGGGTTAGATACGGTTGTCAGCTCCTATGGGGAGAACGATGTGTCAAACCTTCCATGTGGCCAATGTCTTGCCTGCATCCGGATCTGTCCTGTGGGCGCCATTACCTTAAAAGAGAGTCCCCATCAAGCAGCTTAGACATGTACTAAAAAATACTGTTCATTACTCTTTCTTCTCATACTCAAGGGAAACAGTCACAGTCCGGTTGAGTGCCCGGCCCTCAGGCAGGCTATTGTCATAAATGGGATTGAGGGGGCCTGCACCAGCGTAAGTAAGTCTCTCACCTGCTGTCATCCCTCCAGCCAAAATCTGTTCGTAAACGGCCTTTGCCCGCCTCTCTGAGAGCTTCACGTTGTATTCCTCTTTACCAATATTATCAGTATGCCCTACAACCTTCACATCGGCTGCTGGAAACTGCTTCATTCTCTCGATGATCTGGTCAACGATGTCCTTATTACGCTCTTTTATATCTGAGCTGTTGAAGTCAAAGAGTATCAAGGCGTATTTTTCCAGGACCTTATATCCCATTTTCTGGGCAACACGCTCTTCTCTCTTTATGAATCTGACAGAAGACGTTGCAGCGGCAACATCCTTGTAACTCTGGCCCTTTTTGTCCATGACCTCAATGCCCACCGCAATCTCCTTATAAGAACCCACCTTTCCAAGACCAATAGCTTTGAGATCAAATGTATAAGAAGGATTAAGGTCTCCTTTCCCCTTCACAGAGCCCATTAGAGAGCCATCACCTATCAATTGTATTTCCCAATCTGTAATACCATAACCGGCCTGAATCTGTGGTGAGATCCGGAACTCCTTTGTATCGCTCGTTTCTTCCACATAGGTGCTCTTTATGGGTTCAAGTATGGTGGGGAGGTCAGAATAGATTTCTGCGCGTTGATTTTCTACCCTCCCTTCGTTTACGCTGTTTGTACTCGCAACAGCAGGTAAATTGCGTGCCTCCACGTGTACCCTGGATGGATTTATCCCCCATATATATCTCAAATACGCTCGGACTTCTTCTGCTCGACTCCGTGAAAGATCGATTCTATCTTTTTCCACTCCATAATTGGAGTTACAGCCCACTATACTTATGTTGGCCTCAGGAAACTCTAAAAGGCGTTTTCCTATAATATTAAGCACTTGAAGGTGCTTTTCCATTGCGCCTCTTAGACTGCTTTCCGAGAATTTTTGGGTTTCGGCATGATTTCTAAATAGGGAATACCGTTCGGAAATTTCGCTTTTGCCAGTGTCGAAAAACACATAGTTTAGCAGTGGCGAACTATCGATGGTGGTCAACTCCTCAATGGTCACCGTGACTGGTTCTATGGATACTTGCCCATGCGGCGAGCCTATGAGCTCGTGTATGACTTCTTTCTTCGAAACAGTAACCGGACATAGAGCCGTCTTGGTCTCATGTGTATCATTATAAACATCTATCACTTTGATACGTGCCTGAAGATTACTTAGTTTGGCCAGCTTCTCTCTACCGAGATCATTCAGGGAAATAGAATAAAATGATTTCAATTCACCCGTCCCCTTCAGAGTTTTGATAGGCTGATCATCGCCCAAAACCGTCAGTTCCCAATTCGCAACGCCATATTCAGCCACTATGTGAGGCTGGACCTTGATCTCATCCATTTTATTCATTTCCAAGACGAATTCGCCGGCAGCATGCCTTTGTATCTCTAATACATCGTATTTTATCTCCACCCGTTGATTTTCTACACGGCCGCCTACAGCGTCCAGTGGTGAAGCATGTGCCGGCAAATTTCGTGACTCCACGTTTAGACGCTGGGAATCCACTCCCCAAACATTGCTAAGATACGCTTTCACGGCTTCAGCCCGTTGCCGCGAAAGGTCGAGATTGTTCTCCTCCACACCCATACCGGAATTACAGCCTATGATGTGAACCTGAGCGGTCGGGTTTTGGGTCAAGCGCTTGCCAATAATATTTAGGACATTGTAATAGTGTTCCAGCGCACTTCTCTGGGCTTTTTCATCGAAGGCCTGTGCCTGGGCACTGTCCGCAAAAAGGACATACTCCTTAGGTATTTCACTTTTGCCCGTCTCGAAAAAGACATTGTTAAGTATTGGGGTGCCATCTGTCATGGTAAGCATCCGAAAACTCAGTGCAGCAGGTTCCAGGGTCAATGTTCCCTGGGGAGGGTTGAGGACTCTATAAGTCACTATATAGCGATGGAGTAGGGTGGTGGAAAAGGCCTGAAAAATAGGCATAAGTTCTGTCGCTGAAGTGGCTTTCCAGACACGGCCACCGTGGGCCTTTGCAAAGGATTTGAGAAAGGGATTCAGGGTAAGTCCCGGCATATAGTCTACAGAATAGGCCCCAAAATTTGGTATTCCTTTTGCTTCAGACTCAACTACTGCACTCTTGAATGCGCTGTTAAGGTCCTCGCCATCCGAGAAGACCACAAAAATTTTGTTACCCTTTTCTGGCATCTTGCGGATTAGATCAAGCCCGGCAACCATGGCTTCGTATAAGAAGGTTTCAGTTGTCAACCCGTCATCAAAGCTGTTCCTGATGAACTTCATGAGTTCGTGGGTATGCTTGGAATGAAAACTTCTGGCGTGTAATGCGTGTTCATGAACTTTGTAGCCGGGTTTTTCGTCAAAAACAACCATATGAACATTGTCCATGGGGCGTACTATTTTAAGAAATTCCTCTATAGCAGAAATAAGAGGTTCTACCGCTTTACGTTTCTTCATAGAGTAGGAATTATCTACAACGAGGACAAGGTTCAGCGGTACTTCCTTATTAGTCTCAAGGGGTTCAATAGAGAGTATTTTCGCCTTCTTTGCTCCTATCATGATACCAAGGTCTTCTGCTTTCAGTCCCAGGATCGGATTATCGTCAGGATCCAGGGCTGAGATCAGTAATTTGTTCTGTTCAACCACCTGATAGGTTACTTTAGCCTGACGGTTTGGGGTCAAGACCTGAAGGTCCTGCTCTGCATAACAATCAAAAACATAAAAACTGTGCATGATCACTAACAAAAGATAAAATATAACTTTTTTCATTTTTTCCCTCACAATTTTTTGATGGTGTATTACCTGAATCTTGCACCAACTATCACCTACGGGTTGAAGCGCCTTGCCTTTAAAGCTCGTTTCATGATTTTGATCCTCACCATATAGGGTATATGCCTGCGGGTCAAAATCACTCCAACTTCGCTTTAAACACAAGGCTTTCTGCGCCTCGCTACGATACTCGGTGCAAGATTCAGGTATGAATTAGAAAAATAATGCCTTACAAGACATTAAGCAAGTTTTTTGCCAAGCTGTGGAAAATAATTTTGAAATTATGGCCATCTGGTTATAACTATATGAAATTTCAATTAGAAAATCCTAAAATAATAAATAGACACTCAGTTTAAGGTCGTCAGTATTAACACCAGATGCTTTCCTGGCCTGT
>Ga0272441_10015880_pt1 | contig 10485 bp, 7 predicted proteins | sample SSMProp6N_FD_193582 | JGI IMG/M metagenome (GOLD analysis project Ga0272441, IMG submission 193582) | Marine sediment archaeal communities from Little Sippewissett salt marsh, Falmouth, MA, United States - SSM-Prop-6N | ecosystem: Environmental > Aquatic > Marine > Wetlands > Sediment ... | reverse complement strand
CAGACTCCCTCAAAAGAGTTGCCTCATATTGGATAAATGAATGTAGTGTAGAAAAAATAAGCCAAAACAGCCTATATCTATATTATTACTACACTTATCTGTTTTGGTTGTCGAATGTGGGTTAAGTGCTTCTTATAACTGAATGCAAACGACAAGGCAGGAAGCACGAGCAAAAAGTACGGCCCCATAAGGATAAATATGAACAGTTCGCTGAAGAGGCCTCCCTTCTCGTCCCGCTTCCCCATCAGCCTGCATAAAAATGCATCGACGGTATTTCCAGACAGGTTCCCGAAATAGATGATCCGTATGTAGATCAGTATATCCCTTGCCATCTCATGTCCGTAATATTCATACAATCTATCTCTGGCCCCTTTCAGGGTATATGAACCTTTTTCGCTGTAATGCTGAGCAAAGGCCAGGGCAACACAGAGTTCTTCGGGAAAATCACCCAACTCTCCAGAAAGGAGGTTTCCGATCTCATCCGGCCCTACCCCATGGGCCAAGGCCATTTCGGAATGCAGCCATGTACAGTATCGGCAACCCAGCACACCCGTGACCGCCATGTTCAACTTCTCCCTAAAGGCCTTGTCGACCCTACGGGATCGCAGGGCCCGCAGCAGAGCGGGCATACCAAAAATCAAACATACCAGATCCTTCAAGAAAACCTTGAAATCATAGGTGCGTTTTTTGAAATCATCACTCATATGTCCCCACCTCTTTATTGGCCGGATAAAAATCTTTATCCGTAGGATAGAGGTCCACACCGGGACTCAAGTAATTTGTATTTAAGATAATATCTATCAGTTCGTCCCTTGTAAAGGTCTTGAGCAGACCGGGATCGTCCTCTTTCACCACGCTGTTCAAAAGATCACGCTTTTTGTCTATGACCACCGATATCTTTTCCTCCAGGGTGCCTGTCGTTACCAGCTTGAATACCTGCACCCCCTTTACCTGCCCTATCCGGTGTACACGGTCTGTTGCCTGGTCCTCTTTTGCCGCGTTCCACCACCTGTCGTAGTGTATGACGACGGATGCCGCTACAAGGTCTATACCCACACCGCCTGCCTTGAGGCTGCCCACGAAGACCCTGCACGAAGGGTCTTCGTTAAAACGCCTGATGATCTCACCCCTGTTGGTACTCGATCCGGTAAGGGTTACATGGTCTATACCCTGCCCATCAAGGTATCTGCTTATGATATCGATCATGCCGAGATACTGGCTGTATACTACCACCTTTTGTCCGCTCTGCAGGGCCTCGTCGAGGATCTCGACAAACAGGTTCCACTTTCCTGATTCATACTGATCATAATCTGTCGTGTCGCCCTCCACCAGTGCGGGGTGATTGCATATCTGCTTGAGCAGATTCAGCAGGGCGAAGATATGCATGTACGGTATGGGTTCATCCATATCCTCCAGCGCATCTACTAGGGAGGAGGCCCTTGATGAGACCGCATCCCTATAGAGTTTTACCTGATCATCGCTTAAAAGGCATGTCCGCAAATCCTCTATCTTTGGAGGAAGTTCATCCAGGACAGAACTTTTCAGACGCCTCAGGGTAAACGGGGATATCAGTCTGACAAGCTCATTGCGCTGATCCCTGTCCATATCATAATCATCGACAGACTCGATATATCTACCGGCAAAATGGTTATCTGTCCCGAGGTATCCGGGCATGACCAGATCAAAGAGCGTCTTCAATTCCATGAGCGTGTTCTCTATCGGGGTCCCGGTAAGGCCTATCTTCATGTCTGCATCAACCCTTACCGCCGCTTTATACGCATGGGTTGACGGATTCTTCACATGATGCACCTCGTCAAATACAGCCACTTTCCACCGGGTCTTTACGATCATGTCGATATCGCGTCTCAGGATACCGTATGAGGTTATAAGCACATCGCTATCAGTAAGCGCCGAGGTCATATCACGGCCTGCACCGTGGTACACTGAAGCACGCAGAACCGGGGCATGCCTTGCTATCTTGTCTTCCCAGTGGCTTATAACGGTAGTGGGGCAGACCACGAGAAACACGCCTTCGCCCTCGTTCTTGAGCCATGTCATAAATGCCATGAGCTGATGGGTCTTGCCCAGGCCCATATCGTCACAGAGCAGGCCGCCGAATGTGTTCTCGTAGAGAAACCTGATCCACTGAACACCATGGGTCTGATATTGCCTGAGCGCAGAGGTCATGCCGTTCAGATCAGGCACGGCTTTGGCAGGCTTAAGCTCCAGCATGTCCTTCAGACAGAGCGCCGGGTTGGTATCTCCCGAGATATCGACAGGCCTGTCCGATGTAGCACTCAGGCGGAATATGTCCATCCTGGAGAGCCTGTACCTTTCCCCCTCGTCGGCTTCAAGACCTTCTGTAAAAAGCATATCTAGATGATCCAGAGATTCCGATGCGCAATCCACCCACCCCTCATCGGTTGCTATGTATCGGCTGCCCTGTCTTCTCGCATCCAGAATCTCTCTCAAAGACAGACTGTTATTACCGAATCCATAGGCCATGGATATCCAGCACCAGTCACGCTCGATGGCATCAGGCTCTATCTCGATGCTGTCATATGTCTTGAATATACGGAGGTCCCGAATCTTTTTATCGAGAAGGATCACGCCGGCATCGAGGTCCTCCCTGTATTCATCGAGGAATGAGGGGACCTGTGCCTTTTTGAGCACCATCTTTGCGGGTGCTGTAAACCTCCTCTGGGAGACATCTTGCCTTTCCATTTCCGCCAGGATGCCGAGCTCTTTTACATATACAAGGTCTCCATATCGATATCTTTGAAAATCCTCTGCATCATAATACCTCGACTCATCATTTTCCTGGACCAATTCAACGGCCGGCCTTACCTCGAGATCGAGCTCGGTATTCTGAGAGATCATGAAGATGCTGCGCAATGGGACCGGCGATATGGAAAGCCCGTCATTCAATGAGATATTCTCCTTTATATCCTTTAAAAGCCTGCGCACCTTTAATCTCGGTATTCTGATCCTGAACAGGGATTCCATGGATCCGTCCCGACAGTCCAGGAAAAACTCTCCTGTCTTTTCCTCTATTGAAGGGCAGAACGTATGATTTGCACCCCCGAACTCCATGTAGGCATGGTAGAGCACCCTGAACCAGAAACTCTCTTCTATGGCCATCCTCCTCGATTTCATACCGACACTCTTCAACTTTCGCTCGTCCGGACTCAGGGTGAGGAGAGAAAGCCGATTCAGGATAGTCCCCCTGTGGGGCAAGATCATATCGGAGTCAAGGCCCGGCTCAAGGCGTTCGATAAGCCTGTCCGGGTTGTCATTGGCCACTGAAAGGCTCAGGATGTGCCCCTGTTCATGGTCAACGGCCTTGAGCACCTTATCCCCTGCCCTGATATAGTATTTCCATTGATATTGAGAGGGATTTCCCGACGAATCTTCGGAAAGGATCGATGCCACGCGATAAAAGATGCCTGACCTGAAATCCTCATCCAGTGTTTTTTTGCCCAGTCTCTTCTTGAGCGTCTTTACTACCCGGGTCAGATTCAACATATGCTCGCAGGTATGGTCCTTTGAGACCGCGCACGAGCAAGACCTCATCTCCTGCTGTCCGGGCCTCTTCTGCAGCCAGACGGCCACACCGGGCCGTTTATCGCCCGGGGACGGCAGCAGCGCAAGGCCGTGACGGTGGAATTCCAGCCGATCCAACCCATCTACTGGGTCGATTATTTCAGACACAGTTCATATACCCCCTCTCTCATCCTGTTCTTGATGTATCTGTTATATCAAACGACCTTAATCCTGCCCGAACCTTCACTGACGATTTCTCCGATAATGGCTGTATCGTTTATTCCCTGTTCATGCAGAAGACCTACATACTCCTTTGCATCTCTACTGCCGAGACTGATGAGCAGACCTCCTGATGTCTGCGGATCGAACAGGATCTTTCCTGTTTCATCACTAATTCCATCATCCATATCTACAATACCTGCGCGGTATTTCTCGTTCCTGTATGTCCCTCCCGGGATCAGACCCATGGAGGCGTATTCAACGGCCTCCGTGAATATCGGCACCTTCGAGGCATAAATGACCATGCCGACAGGGGTTTTATCGATCATCTCGCATGCATGGCCGAGTAAGCCGAATCCGGTTATATCCGTACAGGCATGCACATCGAATCCGGCCATGAGTTCGGAGGCCTTTCTATTGAGCGTATTCATATAATCCGAGACCTTTGCCTCCACCATGCTCTCTGCCATACCGGCCTTGATCGCGGTGGATACGATGCCTGTACCGACAGGCTTTGTAAGCACGAGTGCATCTCCGGGCAGGGCCCCTGTATTCAGGATCACCTTATCGGGATGAACCGTACCGGTAACGGAAAGGCCGTACTTTATCTCCTTGTCATCCACACTGTGCCCGCCCACCAAAAGCACGCCCGCCTCTTTCATCTTGTCAAAACCGCCCCGCAGTATATCATTGAGTACGGAGCTGTCCATACCTGTTTCCGGAAAGCAGATGATGTTCATGGCAAGGATGGGCCTGCCTCCCATGGCATATACGTCGCTCAAGGCATTGGTCACGGCAATCTGCCCGAACAGGTACGGATCATCTACAATTGGTGTGAAGAAATCCAGGGTCTGTATGAGTGCGGTATTGTCGTTAAGCCTGTACACCCCTGCATCGTCAGGCCTCTCCATCCCGACGATAAGATCAGGATCGCTCATCACCCCTATGGATCGCAGTGCCTTGTCCAGAAACTCCGGACTGATCTTACAGGCTCAACCCGAGCCGTGTACCGTCTCGGTCAATCTCAATTTTTTGTCCATGTCTTTTACCCCGCTTTCAAACTTACAGGTATCTCAATAGATACTTTATATGAATCAGTCAAATTCAAAAAAGCTATAACAAGGCATTGATCGTTGCATAATGATAATGTACCATCATAGCCATGGCGCATGACCAGTTCAAACATATCACGATGCAGCAGTTGGAATCACTGGCATATCTGGTAGAGGAGAGAAATTTTTCACGCGCGGCCAAGAGGATGCTTCTCTCCCAGCCCTCACTGAGCAAGCACATAAAGAACCTGGAGATATTCGTTGATGCCGACCTCCTGATCAGGACCAAGGCCGGTATATCTCTAACCGATGAAGGGACTATCCTGTACGGCTATGCCAAGAGAATACTCAGACTCAGGGACGAGGCAAGACAGAAGATCCTTTTGAAAAAAAACACGCTCTCGGGTCATATATTTATCGGGGCAAGCACCATACCGGCCACATATATCCTCCCGTCCGTCATAACCGGTCTTAAAAGGATACATCCGGATATACAGACCCATATATTGACCGGCGACAGCGATGAAGTCATAGAGATGGTACTCGATTCCAGGACGGATCTGGGTTTTATAGGCAAACAGACCCATGACAGGAGGCTCTACAGCGAGCCTTTCTGGAAGGACGAGCTGATCCTGGTGGTCAACAGGGATCACCGGTGGGGGTCTTCTGCACCCGTGAGCATAGAGGAACTCTCCAAAGAGTCCTTTGTGATACGGGAAAACGGTTCGGCAACAAGATCCATCTTCGACGAGCACCTGAAGGTCCATGATTACAAGCCATTAAACAGATTTAACATCATCAGTGAGATGGGGTCTTCAGAGGCGGTCAAGGAGGCCGTCATATCGGGCCTCGGGGTATCTATCATCTCCATACACGCGGTAAGACGCGAGCTCAAACAGGGCATCCTTTTACGCATCCCTGTCGAGGGTCCGGCTATAAAACGCTATTTTCATGTCATCCACAAGAGTCAATCAAAGCCGCTCATCTTTCACAGGGCCTTTATGGACTTTGCACGTACTTATAAAATAGAATACTGATTATTAAACCTGATGGTCTTTTTTTGATCTTTCAGAAATCATATTGTTCTGCTATGACAAGGCAAAAATCAGATAACACATTTTTTACAAAACATAAGGAGACACTCATATGGCTGGGCCAGAAACGGTTTATGTTGATCACAGGGAATTAAAGCGGTTCATGAAAGAGGGTTTTATGGCGCTTGGCGTGCCCGAGGCGGATGCAGAGATATGCTCCGTCGTGCTCATAGAGTCCGACCTCAGGGGTATAGAATCACACGGCATCGGCAGATTCAAGATGTATGTAGACCGTATAAACCACGGCATATTAAAGCCGGTTACAAAAGAGACCATTATCAAACAGACGGATAACACCGTACTCATAGATGGAAACCACGGTATGGGCCACGTCGTTGCCTATAGAGCAATGGAAAAGGCCATAGATATGGCACAAAAATCAAATATCGGCATGGCAGCTGTCAGAAACAGCACACATTTCGGCATAACAGGCTTCTACCCCACCATGGCGGTGAACAGAGACATGGTAGGGCTTGCCTTTTCAAACGCAAGGCCTTCTGTTGCACCGACCTTTGGCGTTGAACCGGTAATCGGAACCAATCCTATTAGCTTCGGAGCGCCTGCGGACGAAAAACACCCTTTCCTTCTCGATATAGCAACCTCTACAACGCAAAGGGGCAAGATAGAGGTCTATGCAAGGGAGGGCAAGGTTACACCGAAGGGTTTAACCATAGACAAGGACGGCAAGGAGCCGACCGACAGCCGTGAACTGCTCCAGACCCTTGTACAGGGGACTTCATCCCTGTTGCCGTTGGGCGGCTCGGGCGAAAATCTCGGCGGATACAAAGGTTACGGACTTGGAATGATGATAGAAATACTATGCGGGGCCCTTACGGGAGGCAGTTTCGGCAAGGCGCTCAGCGGTTTTGCAGACGGCAGCCCTGCCTACCACAGACTCGGGCACCTCTTTATCGCTATTAATATAGAAAGCTTCCTTCCTGTCGACACCTTCAGGAAGATCTCCGGTTCTATCATGAGAGAGGTCAGAAACTCGGGCAAGGTCCCGGGCAAGGAAAGGATCTATATAGCCGGTGAAAAGGAATTCGAGATGATCGAACGTGTCAAAAAAGACGGGGTACCTATCAACAAGGCCCTCCAGTCTATCATGAATGACCTCAGGAAAAATCTCGACCTGGGCGACTATAATATCCCGTTCTTGTCGTGAACACAACCCCTTACAGGACGCTCAACTCTTTCTTGCGCGAACGGTTCGGCCAGAGGGTCCAAAAGATCACACTCGATGCCGGGTTGAGCTGTCCAAACAGGGACGATAAAAAACGCCTCGGGTGTATATACTGCAACGAGCGGGGTTCGGGAACAGGGGCACTGGATTCAGGGATCAAGATTAAAGACCAGATAGAAATCCAGATGGCATTGATGTCAAGGCGCTATAAGGCAAAGGCATTTATAGCTTATTTCCAGTCATACTCGAACACCTATGCCCCCCTTGAGCATCTGAAATCGATATATGATCACATCCTGCCTTATACTCAGATCATAGGACTTACCATAGGCACAAGACCTGACTGCATAGATGAAGACAAGCTTACCCTTATCGATTCATATTCATCCGACAGGCTGGTATGGGTAGAATACGGCCTGCAGTCGGCAAATGACGAGACCCTTAAACGGATAAACCGGGGACATGATGTACAGACATTTATAGATGCTGTAAGGCTCACCTCCACATACAATATGCGTATATGCGCCCATGTAATCATCGGTCTTCCCGGCGAAGGCATCGATGATTACATCAGCACGGCAATACTGCTTTCAAGACTGCCTATAACCGATGTAAAGATACACCTACTCTACATCATCAAGGGTACGCCCATGGAAGAACTGTACAAAAGGGGTGATTACAAACCGCTTTCACGGGATAAATATGCAGAGTCTGCAGCAGTGTTTATTGCATATCTAAGAGATGATATCGTCATACAGCGCATCACCGGAGATCCCCACAGAGACGAACTGATCGCCCCGCTCTGGCCTTTGGAGAAGGCCGGTGCCAGAGCAGCGGTTCATGATACAATGGCAAGAATGGGCCTTTATCAGGGCCTTTATTGCTGCAATACATGAAAATCTACAACCTCGACTTTCAATACGGGCTTTTCCTGGCGCCGTTATCCGGCTATACGTCCTGGCCCATGAGGGTCCTGTGCAGACAATACGGTGCGGAACTTGCCTATACGGAGATGATAAGCGCCGACGGACTGATACGTAACGCAAAAAATACAATAGATTTATTAGAAAGGCCCGACCATGACAAACCTCTTATCGCCCAGATCTTTACCGCCTCCCCCCACTATGCAGGCCTGGCGGCAAAGATCCTTGAACACGAGGGCTTCGACGGGATAGATATCAACATGGGATGCCCTGTAAAAAAGGTCGTTTCAAAAGGCTCCGGTGCAGCACTGATGAAAGATGTATCCCTTGCTGTACAGATGGCGGAGGCTGTATTAGAAAACACGTCCGCACCTGTAAGTATCAAGATGAGGGCAGGATGGGACAGCAACTCGCTAAACGCCGAGGAACTGGCGCAAGCCATGGACAAGATCGATATAAACTGCCTTATCCTGCACCCCAGGACAAGGACCGATATGTATTCAGGAAAACCAAGGTCGGCCATTGTACAAAAGGTCAGGAATGCTACGAGGCTTCCGTTTGTGGCAAGCGGAGACATCAAGACGATGGAGGATATGGAATCAGCAAGGTCTTTGGGGGCGGACGCCTTTATGATAGGCCGGAGTGCGATAGGAAGGCCATGGATCTTTACCGAATTAAAAGGATCGCCAGCACCTGATATGCCTGAACGCAAAGAGATCATGATGCGTCATCTGGATATGCTCTGCTCATACATGGGAACGGATAAAGGGCTCAGGTATATGAGAAAATTTATCTCCTCATACATCAAAGGGCTTCCCGGCGCAGCCTTGTTCAGACAACAGGCGTGCACGACCGAGGATTTTTTATCCTTGAAAAACCTTATCATCGAATACTTTACAAAGGTATCTTAATCGGCTCCCCGTAAGGACGCACACATTCACTGATATAAGGCTCGGCACAAGATTTTACGAGTTTTTCTTTTCAAGAGATTAAAGATTGCCCATCAATAGACCGAAAATGATAATGATTTGACAAAAAAGAGGGTGTTTTTAGGAGGTAACATTGATCCTTCCAGCTATTATAAAACACTGTGGATATATATCCGAGGAGAAATTAAGTGAGTAAGAAACAGAAAGGCAAGCTGGTCATAGTAGAAGTACCCGAAGGAGATGCCAGGCAGGAGATAGTCTCATATCTCTCCAGCATAATAAAGAACGCATCTATTGATCAACTGACCGAAAAAACCCGTCAGACACCTATTGTGTTTAACAGGGGTATCACTTCTGATGTTGGTTATAGGGTTATCAAAGAGCTTGAAGATCTTGGTGCCCTTGCGCTTTTTGTCCCTGATGATCCTGATGACACAGAGGATCCCGGGGAGACTGAGAACGCAAAGGAAAAATCGACCCTAGAGACAAATATGCCGTACTCTCATTCGGAAGATGACACCTTATCCGATGATGATTTCCTCTTAAGGCTGTTCGAAAAGGAACTGCCGCCTGATGAAACTAAAAAGGAAACAAAAGGGGCATCAGGCCGGTCAGATAAAACAGCCTCAGATGAAGACGATTTTGAGTTCAACTTGTTTGAAGAGGATATGCCCGATAACGCCGATGGAAAGACCTCATCCCGGGCCGATAGAGATCCCTTCACGGATGATGATTTTGAGGCTAGACTGTTTGCAAAGGAACTATCCAGCGGTGATGTTGAGTATGATGACCAGACGTCTCCTACCAAAAGTGACGAACAGCCATTTGCTGAAGATGACTTCGTATTGGATCTCCTTAAAAAAGAAGATCCAGAACCCAAAGACAAGACAACTGCAGACAAGAAGGCCTCGGCTGAAAAAGAAAACGATATCCCGTTTCCTGAAGATGACTTCGTACTGGATCTCCTCGAAAAGGATGACGCATCCGATGCACCTGACGACAAAGATGCAGAGCAGAATGAGCCGGAAGATATAGTAACCATTCTTGAAGAAGACTTCGACCCCCAATCCCTTGAAGAAAAAACAGCTCCGGATCAAGAGGAAGATGTAATAACCATTACCGAAGAGGAGATCGATTATAAACTCTTCGAAGAAGAAACAGCCCAGGAGGGGCTGCAGGAAGAGACCGCTCCAGGCAAAGACGAAGACGTAATAGAGATCACCGAAGAGGAGATCGGATCCCAACTCTTTGAAGAAGAAAGCGGCTCTGCCCAGGAGGAAAGTGTACCTGTCCTGGATATGGACGATGATTCGCAGTCTCTTACCGAGGCTGAGCCCGAGACTGTCGTGGATGACCAGTCTGTAATGGCCGCTTCACTCGACGATACTGAAGATCAGACCGATATCGTTGAGGAGATCGATGCATCTTCGGACCAGGATGCTCAAGACCTCTTCGAGACCGAGTCAGAGACTGTCGTGGATGATCAGTCTGTAATGGCCGCTTCACTCGACGATACTGAAGATCAGACCGATATCGTTGAGG
>Ga0272441_10015879_pt1 | contig 10485 bp, 11 predicted proteins | sample SSMProp6N_FD_193582 | JGI IMG/M metagenome (GOLD analysis project Ga0272441, IMG submission 193582) | Marine sediment archaeal communities from Little Sippewissett salt marsh, Falmouth, MA, United States - SSM-Prop-6N | ecosystem: Environmental > Aquatic > Marine > Wetlands > Sediment ... | reverse complement strand
GGGATGAGAAGTCGCGGAACTTCTGGTTGGAGAGAGCCTTGACGGGAGCGGTGTAGACGATTTGGCGGCCGTTTTCGAGGGCGCGGTCGATGGCGTATTCGGCGATGAGGGTTTTGCCGGCGCCGGTGGGTGCAGCGACGAGGACGGATTCGCCGCGGTCGATGGCGGCGATGGCCTGTTCCTGGAAGGGGTCGAGTGTGAAGCCGCGGTAGAGCATTTGGGATTGCCGATTTTGGATTTGCGAATGGAAGAGCAGGACAGACGCGTGGACGGGTGTGGACGCGACGCCTCGCCTCCGTCGGGGCTCAGCACTGAAGAAGGACGAACCGGGGATTGCCCGCCAGGCCCCTGTCGAAGGTTAGCGTGCGCTCGGCCCCCGCTCCTGCATTCGCCCTGCCGACATAGCAGTCGGCGAAGTCGGCGCGGCCTCGGCGGTAGTCATCGACGCCGGCCGACACGGTATCCTTGTCGGCGACCTCGAACTGCACGGTCCGCAGAACACGCTCGAGAACGGGAAGGATATCCGCCTTGCGGAACCCGTACGCTCTGTGAAGGACCCACACGAGCTCACACAGTACGATCGGCTGCACCAGGAGCGTTTCGCCACGCTCCGCCGCGGACTCGATGGCGATGCTTGCCGCGGCCGCTTGCTTCGGGTCGTCCTGGGTGATGTAACGCACGAGGACGTTCGTGTCGAGCCCGATCATCGTGTCCGCCCCGCGCACTCGCGGATGGCCCGCTCCATGTCGGTCAGGGAGACCTTCTTCTTCCGGCGAGGCTTAAGGCAGCCCTTCAGCGATCGCACGTCTTCGGCCGCGGGCCGCAACAGGATGTCGCCGTTGTCCTGAACAACGAAGTCCACACGGGCTCCGGCGTGGAGGCCCAGGTGGTCGCGGATGGCCTTGGGGATCACGATTTGGCCCTTGGTCGAGACAGGCGAATGTGGCATCTTCGCCCCCTTCAGGCGGTCTTACTTATTGGATACTTCTCTTACCATATAGTAAGAGGTATGCTGTGTTGTGTCAAGGGCCGCCTTGTGGCGGTTCCGTCCGGCCAGGGCGTCGAGCGCGACGACGACGCAAGGGGCTCTTGCGGCCGGCACTTGCTCGATTGCTGCTTGTTCGATCTCCTGGCTGAACGAGCTCGGCCATGGCGCCCTACCGGGTGCAGCTCAAGCCGCTCTGTGTGGTCGCGCGGCGCGGTCAGTCGAGGCCTGCGGCGGCGAAGATGGTGTCGAGGGACTCGGCGGTGCGGCGGCAGGCTTCCTCGGGCGGGAGCTTGCCGAGCTCGGGCGCGAAGGGCTCGGCGGTGATCGGGCCGTCGAAGCCGATGCGGGCCAGGGCGCCGAGGAATCCCGCGATGTCGATCACGCCCGTGGCGCCGGGCATGGTGCGGACGTTGTCGACCTGCTGGTCGACGGGGACGCCGGCGGGTGCGTCGTTGACGTGGACGTAGACGACCTGCTCGGGCCGCAGGGCCAGGATGTCGTCCACGGTGCCTTCGGAGGTGTACCAGTGCCAGCAGTCGAGGAGGAGGCCGACGTTGCCTGTGCCGATGGCGTCGGCGAGTTCGAGCATGCCGGGCATGTTCCAGATGAACTCGTGGGCTTTGCCGGTGCGTGCGGTTTTGGGTCCGACGAATTCGAGTCCGAGCCACACGCCGTGCTCGCCGAGGACTTCGGCGCAGGCTTTGAGGCGGCGGCGGTGGAGCTCGAAGTTATCGGCGAAGGAGAGGTCGTTGGACGCGGGGAGAATCCAGGTGGGGCATCGGCGGCAGCCCATGGCGGCGGCCGCGGCGGCGAGGCGGCCGAGGCCGGCGAGGCCGTCGTTGAACTTCGCCTCGTCGCGTCGGAAGTCGACGGGGAGGCCAAATCCGCCGGGGACGAGGCCGTGGACTTCGTAGAGGCCCTTGAGCGAGTCGAGTTCGCCCTTCTCGAGCATGTCGGCGGCCTGGCCGGCGTTGAGGTCCATGCCTCCGAAGCCTGTTCGCCTGGCGAGAGCTGCGAGCTCCTCGGTGGTGCCGCCGACGCCGATGGCGCCGGCCGAGAGGTTCTTGAACATCGCGCGGTCTCCTGGAGACGGAGGGACGCATCGGGCTCTGGGCGCGATTATAGTGTGGGTGTGGGTGCCGTCAAGAGGGGATTCAGGGGGTGTGGGATGCTTGACAGCCGCGAGCGTGGCGGGTAGCATCGTGGCGTGGCCGAGAGCCGTGGGAACTGGCCGGTTCATCGATAGCCAGACGAGGACATAGGGATGCATGAGTCGCACAGAGCCGAGGCGGTGTTTCGCACGCTTCAGAAGGAGCTTGCGAACCACGAGTTCACGCGTGTCACGAAGGTGACGCTGCGGGTGGGCGAGTTGAGCGGGGCGGATGCCGACCACATCGTCGAGCACCTGCGGGAGTATGCGGCGGGGTCGCCGCTGGAGGGCGCGGAGTTTGCGGTGATCGATTCGCCGGTGGCGTTCGAGTGTGGCGAGTGCGGCGAGCACTACGGGGCGGACACCGAGGGCAACGGGTGCCCGAAGTGTGGCAGCCTGCGTCAAACGATTGTGAGCGGACACGAGTTCGGAATCGAGTCCGTGGAGGTCGAGTGAGGCGGTAGGAGGGGCGGAATGCCGCGTTGGCTTCCACGTGCGCTTCACGTGCCGTCCATCGAGCACTATGATAGCCCTGCGGAGGGCCTGGTGGCCCTCTCGCGGTGGTTCATCCGGCTGCGGTGGCTGGCCGTGGTGGCGCTGGTCATCGTGGTGTCGGTCACGCGGTGGGGGGTGGGCATCCGCCTGCCGCTGGGTCCGCTGTTTGGTCTTGGGGCGGTTCTGGCGGCCTACAACGGCCTCCTCCACTGGTACCTGGAGAGCCTGGGAACGCACCCCGACCGGGCGACGTACCGCGTCGCCGAGCGCTTCGCCAACGTCCAGGTCTTCGCCGACCTGGTGTGCATCACGGTGCTGCTGCATTTCTCGGGCGGGGTGGAGAACCCGCTCAGCGTCTTCTACCTGTTCCACGTGATCATCGCGAGCATGATGCTGCCGAAGGGCCAGAGCTACGCGCAGGCGGGTTTTGCCTTCGCGTTGTTCACGGCCCTGGTGCTCCTGGAGCAGGCCGAGGTGCTCCCCCACGTGCACCTCGAGCGCTACATCACGGAGCCGCAGTATCAGAACTGGCGCTACATTTTCGGGCACCTGGGAGCGCTGGCGGTCACGCTGTTGATGTCGGCCTTCTTCACGACGCAGATCGTCGCCCGGCTGCGGGAGCGTCAGGCGGAGCTTGCGGCGACGTCGGGGCGTCTGGCGCAGCTCGAGGCCCGCAAGTCGCGGTTCATGCGCATCGCGGCCCATCAGCTCCGCTCGCCGCTCTCGGCCATCAACTCGCTGCTCACGGTGGTGCTTCGCAACTACGAGGCCATCGGGGAGGAGAAGCGCATCGAGATGGTGCAGCGAGCGGAGAACCGCACGCGCCTGATGCTTGAGCTGCTCTCCGACCTCCTCTCCCTCTCCCGCCTGCGCGACAGCCGCGACGACGTGGAGACGCAGGAATTGCTGGTGTTCGACGACGTGGTGCGCCCCGTCATCGACCTCTACCGCTCGCAGTCCGAGGAGCGGCAGGAGACGTTTGACGCGAGCCTTGCTGCTGGCGAGGCGGTGGTGCTGGCCGAGCCCGACCGCCTGCGCGACGTGGTGACCAACCTCGTGTCCAACGCCGTCAAGTACACCCCCGAGGGCGGCACGGTGACCGTGGCCACCCGCGCGGACGACGCGCGCATCATCTGTGAAGTCAAGGACACCGGCATCGGCATCCCCGTCGAGGACCAGGAGCACCTGTTCGAGGAGTTTTTCCGCGCGAGCAACGCCCGCGAGTTCGCCCGCGAGGGCACGGGGCTGGGGCTCTCGATCGTCAGGGAAATTGTCGAGGCCCACGGCGGTGCGATCACCTGCGAGAGCGAGCCGGGGAGCGGCACCCTCTTCACCGTCACCCTCCCGCTGGGCGCCTGCGAGCTGCCACGAGGAAAAGCCGCGTCCAAGCCCCCTGCCCCACCCGCCGCTGGCGCGTGACGCCGCCAGCCAGGGCCCGTCCGGCAACAAGACCTTCACCTTCCCCACTCCCCGAACGAACCGTTCAGTTCCTCAGCGCCACCAGTTCGCCCTTGCCGACGCCCCGCTCGAGGTCCACCTTCGTGTGGGTCCAGAACTCGATGTGGCAGTCGAAGAAGAGGATGTTCATTCCGCCGCTGTGCGCCTTGCCGTGATTGATGGTGCCCTCGGTATCGTCCGAGGCCATGGCCTCGTTGGGTGGGATGTCGTCCTTGATGGCCCGCTTGTCGGGGCCGCCAGTGCTCCCCGTCTTCTCCCTCTCCCACGCGGCCACGCTGTCGGCACCGAAGGCGGCATAGCTCACCGCCTCCGGGAGCAGCTTGCCGTCAGGCCCACCCCGAAAGAGGGGGCCTGCGCAGCCGCTCTCGCCGAGGTCCGCGCCGCTTCTGTTGGTGTCGGGCGTGCTCGGGCAGAGGAAGACGCCGGGGTCGGGCATCGCGCCAGTCCAATAGAGGGTGGCCAGCCACTCCGCGCCGCCGAAGTCCGCCTCACCACCGCTTCCCTCGCAACCCGCCCGACCGCTGGGCCAGGGGTAGAAGCGGTTGTCGCCAAACTCGTTCAGGTAGATGGCCATCCCTTTGGCCAACTGGTTCAGGTTACCGCGGCAGCGGATACGCCGCGCCTCCTCGCGGGCCTTGCCCATGAACATCACCATCAGCCCGACGCCGGCACCCAGGATGGCCAGGAGCACACAGCCCGCCAGGACCAGCGCGACCTGGCAGCCCGACCCGAATCCCGGCGGCAGGTGCCGCGGCTCGGCGCCATCGCCTGCGCCGGCCCCCAGTCCCCTGCTTTCCGAATCCATGGCCCCTTCCTCTCTGCTCGCCTCAGCAGAAGCAAGGCGCGACACCCCTGCCTGCAATCATACGGCCGCCCGCTGCCGGTATGCAAGGCACACACCGGCTGCCTTGCCCGCATTTCTCACCAGGTCTGGCCGCCAGTGGCTCTGGTAGCGCATCTCAGCGGCGCGGTCTTCCGGGTCCGGTGGCGGAGCGCGCCGGGCTCTGCCGGTTCGCCTGATCAGCTCCCTTCGCAGCGCGCCGCCGCCGAAGGCCGATGACGAAGACGGCCATGCCAGGCATGATCGTCACCCACAGGGCGTTCCCGACGAAGTGCCCGAGCTCCTGCTGCGACCAGGATTCCGGAACCAGCGTGAACGCCGCGACGAGCACGCCCACACACCCGAGCAGGCTGCTCCCGCACCCAACGGCCGTCGTCCCTCGGTAGGCGGACGCCTTGCTCGCTAGAAGGTAGAGAACGACCACCACGGCCATGCAGGCCGCCGCCGCTGCCGCGCACGCCGCGTTGTGCCTGAAGTCCAGCAGGTCGGTCGTGCGGCCCGACGGGTGGAGGACGACCCACAGGATCGTACCCGCGTAGACGGCCGCAGAAGCCGCCCGGAGCAGGGCACCCCTACCAACTCCGCTCTTGAACTGCTGCGAAGGTGATTGCGCCGACATCGTTTCCTCCTCGGTGTCAGGCGCCGGCACATCGTGAAGGTCGGCGGCTCCAGCCCGCGCTGTCACCCAGCGATGTGCAGTGCCAGATACGGCGCGATGTTGAACACGATGATAAGGAGCTTGAACAGCGCCATGCCGCCGTAGTGGAGCGCATCGAAGCTCTCCACCGAGAGCTTGAAGAGCCTGCTGTGGGCTCGATACATGAGCTTGTGACCCAGCACGAAGAACAGGAACCACAGTATCAGCAGCGCGGTGTTGATGACCGCACACCAGCCGAAGACGCTCTGAATCGTCTGAATGGTCATGGCTTGGGGCTCCTGGTCGCCTGTGCCCCCGTTTCGCCTCAGCTTCCACGCGGCGGACGGGTGCTTTCCGGCAGAGCGTGGGCCCGCTCCCCCGTCGCGATGGATGATAGGGGGCGGCTCTCTTGATGTCAAGAACGCGGTGGAGCCGGGGGCCGCCGGCGCTTCCTGGGGCTTGCATTCGGGTCGCCGGGCGCGGCAGCCGGGGAGCACGGCCAACAAGGGAACGGGGAGCCATCTGGTGTGATCCGCTCAGGCCTTGTTGACCTCGTCGCCCGCAAATGGTATCCCACACGGGCACACAGGAGCTTCCCATGCCACGCTACCGTTACTACCTTGTCGAGGGCACCTACCTCGTCCGCTGGCACAGAAACGGCGCGGAGTACATCAAGCCCGACGGCACCTGGCACGACTACTCCGACCTCTGGGACATCACGACCAATGGCCGCTACATCGGCCACGACGACGAGCAGGCCATGGAGAGAGCCCGGCAGCTCTTCGAGACGCTCGACGCCATCGGCTTCAAGTACCGATAGACAGAGCGGGGCGTCGTGTGCCCGTTCTGTTCCTGGGGGAATCCTGTTCCTGGTCCCGCGAGCACGGGCTGTCGCGCAACACACACTGCGGAGGTCACGCGAGAGCATCATGAGAACGACCCTGTTAGCAAGCGCCCTGGCGGCAATGGCCTTTGGAGGAATCTCGGTGGCGGCGGAGAAGCCTGCATCGAAGTCAGAGATGGTACTGTGGTACAAGCAGGCGGCGGATCCGGGAAAGTGGGAACAGGCCCTGCCTCTCGGCAACGGGCGGCTGGGCACCATGGTCTTTGGTGGGGTGGACAAGGAGCGGCTGCTGCTCAACGAGGACAGCATCTGGAGCGGCTGGCCCGAGCCCGGCAACGATCGCGAGGGGGCCTTCGAAGCCCTCCAGGCCATGCGGAAGATCCTGCGGCAGGGCGAGCATATCACGAACCGGGACAAGGGCACCGAGAAGTGGAAGCTGCTCGATCGGTTCTGTAGCAAGCACGGCTACGGCAAGAAGGACTTCGGCTGCTACCAGACGTTCTGCGATGTGTGGATCACCTTCGGCCACGATGCCAAGCAGGCGACGGACTACCGCCGCAGCCTGGACCTCGCCTCCGCCGTTGCGGACGTGTCCTACACGCTCGGCGGCACGCGCTACCGCCGTGAGTGCTTCTGTTCCCACCCCGACCAGGTGATGGTCGCGCGTTTCAGCGCGGACAGGCCGGGGTCCGTCAGCTTTGCTCTGGGGGTGAGCAGCCTCCACAAGAAGGCGAAGGTCGCGATCGAGGATGGCCGGCTGGTGTTGCGCGGCACGGTGGACACCGCCGCCGGCCACGAGGGCCTGGCCTTCGAGGCGCGCCTCGAGCTGCGGCTCGCGGGAGGCAAGGTGGAGGCACAGCAGCAGGATGGCAGGCCCGTCCTGCGCGTCAGCGGCGCCGACGAAGCCGTCGTGCTCATCGCGGGAAGCACCAACTATGCACTGGCCTACCCCAGCTACCGCGGCGAGGAGCCGGCCACGCGCAACAGGCAGGCACTGGCGAAGGTGGCAGGAGCGACGTGGGACGAGCTTCGGGCTCGCCACGTGCGCGACCAAGCGCGGCTGTTCGATCGGGTCGGACTGGATCTCGAGGGGGTCTCCCGCAGCGAGTTGCCCACCGACGAGCGGCTCAAGGCCTACAAGAAGGACAGGCAGGACCGCGGCCTCGAAGCCCTCCTCTTCCAGTATGGCCGCTATCTGCTGATCGCGTCCTCGCGCCCCGGCGGCTTGCCCGCCAACCTCCAGGGCCTGTGGAACAACACGAACCGCCCTGCCTGGAACTGCGACTACCACCTGAACATCAACCTCCAGATGAACTACTGGCCGGTGGATAGCTGCAACCTCGCGGAGTGCGCCCGGCCGCTCGTCGACTGGACCAAAGCTCTGACGAAGCCCGGGGCCAAGGCCGCCAGGATGCACTACAACTCGCGCGGCTGGGTGGTCCACCACACGTCCAACACCTGGGGCTTCACCTCGCCAGGACCGCTTCGCGGGATCCACATGATCGAGGCCGAGAGCGGCGCCTTCCTGTGCCAGAACATCTGGGACCACTACGCCTTCACACACGACCGCGACTACCTGGCCAACGAGGCCTGGCCCATCCTCAAGGGGGCCGCGGAATTCTGGGTGGACAACCTGGTGGAGGCCGAGGGCGGATGCCTCGCGGTGTCCCCAAGCTACTCGCCTGAGCACGGGCCTCTGACCGACGGTGCTTTCTATCAGACCATGATCGTGTGGGACCTGTTCACCCACTGTATCGAGGCGTCCCGGGTGTTGGGAGTGGATCGCGCCTTCGCCAGGCAACTGGAGGAACTGCGGGGCCGCCTGCAGCCACTGAAAGTGGGCGCCTACGGCCAGTTGCAGGAATGGCGCGACCCCGTGCTCGAGAAGAACGCCAACCGGGACAAACACCGCCACGTCTCGCATCTCTACGCCGTTTACCCCGGCAAGCAGATCGTGCCGGGCAGAGACGAGGCCCTGACCCGTGCTGCCGTGCAATCGATGACATTCCGAGGCGACGGGGCGACGGGCTGGAGCATGGGCTGGAAGATCAACCTCTGGGCGCGCCTGCGGGACGGCGACCACGCCCACAAGCTCATCGGCAACCTCGTCTCCAACAGGCTCTACGACAACCTCTGGGACGCACACCCGCCGTTCCAGATCGACGGCAACTTCGGCTACACCGCGGGGGTGGCGGAGATGCTGGTGCAAAGCCACTTCAGCGCGAGCGGCGGCGAGCTCGAGCTGCTTCCCGCCGTGCCCGGTGCGTGGGCCAACGGAGCGGCCAAGGGACTGCGTGCCCGGGGCGGGTTCGTTGTTCAGGAGATGCGGTGGAGGGATGGCACACTCATCAGCGCCCGGATCCGCAGCGACAACGGCGGCAAGCTCACCGTACGCTGCGCGGACAAGACCTGGGCCTTCGACACCCAGCCGGGACAGGCATCGACGCTGAACCGTTGAGCTCTCTCTCCAGGATCGAGCCTTCCGCGTTCTCGAAGCTACGGGACACCGTATCCAGTTCTCGGGCGATGATGCTGCCTGGCGAGGAAGGTGGCCCCTGCCTCGGGTCGAGGGGGCTCACTTGCTCGGCTTGTGGCCAGGGTTGGGCTGGGGCATCTGGGCGCCGACGGCTTTCCGCCAGTCAGCGAGCAGGCGTCGGAGGGCGCGGGCCTTCTCGGGCATCTTGCCGGCGAGGTCGCTCCGCTCGCCGATGCTGTTCTTGAGGTTGTAGAGCTCCAGGCGGCCGCCCTCGTAGGACTCGATGAGCTTCCAGTTGCCGTGTGGGTAGTCCTCGGCGGTTCGTTCGCGCGGGGGTTTGACAAGGCTGGCGGGATAGGGGTTAATGGGCGGCCATCGTGTCTCAGGGGGTCGGGGCGCTGCTTGTGGAGATGCCATGCGCTGGAGCCTTCGGATTCGGCTGAGCCTGATGTTCTTCCTCCAGTTCGCGGTCTGGGGGGCGTGGCTGCCGGTCATCTCGGACTACCTGAAGAACGACCTGGGGTTCACGGGGTCGCAGCTCGGCTGGGTGCGGGGTGCGATGTGGCTGGCGTGCATCGTGGCGCCGTTCGTGGGCGGTCAGATTGCCGACCGCTGGATGCCGACGCAGTGGTTCCTGGCGGCGGCGCACCTGGCGAGCGGGGTCGGCTTGCTCGTGGCCGCGCAGCAGCAGCACTTCGGCGCCCTGATGGTGGCGATGCTCGTCCACTGCCTGTTCTACGCGCCCACGATGGCGCTGACGAATTCGCTGTGCTTCCGGCATCTGAGCGACGTGGATGCGCAGTTTGGCAGCGTGCGGGTGTTCGGCACGGTGGGCTGGATCGTGGTGAGCTGGTGCCTGACGTTCTGGCGGTGGGGGCAGGCGGCGCCGGTGGCGGGCGACATGCTGATGCTGGGCGGCTGGTGCGGGGTGGCGATGGGGGTCTTCTGCCTGTTCCTGCCCCACACGCCGCCGCCGGAGCGGGCGCGGAGCCCGTGGGCGTTCCTGGATGCGGCCCGCCTGCTGCGTGACCGCCAGTTCCTGGTGTTCATGGTGCTCGCGTTCCTGATGTCGATCGGCGCGCGGTTCTACTACGTGGGGACGGCTCCGTTTCTCCGCGACATCGGGATCGCTCGGTCGAACCTGCCTGCGGTGACCACGGTGGGGCGTTTCGCGGAGATTGCGGGGCAGCTCATGTTGCCGTTCTTCCTGGTTCATCTGGGGATCAAGCGGAGCCTTGCGGTGGGGTGTTCGGCGTGGCTGGCGCGGAGCCTGATTTTCGCGCTGTGTGCGCCCGTGGTAGTCGTGGTGGGGTCGCTGGCGCTCCACGGGATCGCGTTTCCGCTGTTCTTCGTCGTCTCGCAGATGTATGTCGACCGGGTGTCGCCGCGCGACATCCGGGCCTCGGCCCAGGCGCTTCTGACTCTGGTGACGCTGGGGTTGGCGAACTTCCTGGGCGTGCTGCTCACGGGCGTGGCGATCGACGCACTGACGGGTGCGGACGGCGCGACGGACTGGTGTTGGTTCTTCCTGATTTCGTGTGGCATTATGGCGGTGTGCGTGGTGGGCTTCCTGGTGTGGTTCCGGGAGCCGGCGAA
>Ga0272441_10015878_pt1 | contig 10486 bp, 10 predicted proteins | sample SSMProp6N_FD_193582 | JGI IMG/M metagenome (GOLD analysis project Ga0272441, IMG submission 193582) | Marine sediment archaeal communities from Little Sippewissett salt marsh, Falmouth, MA, United States - SSM-Prop-6N | ecosystem: Environmental > Aquatic > Marine > Wetlands > Sediment ... | reverse complement strand
GAAAATGATGGCAGCCGTGCAGCCCTATCTGTCCGGTGCCATCAGCAAGACCATCAATATGCCAAAAGAAAGCACCGCCGAAGAAATCGCTTCGGCGTATATGGAGGGCTGGAAAATGGGCCTCAAGGCCGTTGCCATCTACCGCGACGGTTCCAAACGCCTCCAGCCGGTCAACACGGATTCAAACACCAGCGACAAGAAAAAGAAGACGGCTTCGGAGGAAATCGCTTCGCCCCGTCCGTTCCGCCGCAGGTTGGCGGAAACGCGACAGAGTATTACTCACAAATTCTCCGTCGCTGGTCATGAAGGTTATCTGACGGTGGGGTTGTACGAGGATGGACAACCTGGTGAGTTATTTATCACTATGGCCAAGGAGGGCAGCACCGTTGGGGGGCTTATGGACGTGGTCGGCACATGCGTGTCGATGGCCCTGCAGTACGGCGTGCCGTTGATTACGCTCATCGATAAGTTCCGCCACGCTCGTTTTGAGCCCGCGGGCATGACGTCCAACAAGAACATCCCGTTCGCCAAGAGCTTAATCGACTACATCTTCTGCTGGATGGGCTGCCAGTTCATCCCCGGCTATGCCGAAAAGAACACCCCCAACCGCACCCCTGCCGCTCCGGCGACGGAAAATAAAACCAACACCACCGCCAAAGAACTGGTGCAGAAGACGCAGGACCTGGCCAAAAAGATCGACGAGGCCAAGTCGCTTCAGAAAAAACAGCCGGCCCCGGCCGTCTCAAAACCGCAGAATGCCGCCCCCGCCGCTTCGATGGCGAGTAACCGTTTCGGCCGGGTAGCGGATCGAGCGGTTGAGGTGGTCGCCAGCGTTGTCAGCAACCCGGATGGGACGCAAACCGCGGCCATGGGACAGTTCAACGAACAGTTCAACCACTTCCAGGACGACGCCCCCGCCTGTGACGTCTGCGGCAGCATCTGCGTCCGAAACGGAACCTGCTACCGCTGCTTCAACTGCGGAAACAGCATGGGATGCTCGTAACTGGGAGCGCAGGCGTCTCGCCCGCAAATAAAAAGTTAGAGTTCAAGCTTTAGCTTGTTTTATCGCACACTAAAGTGTGAACTCGTACATATGAGCTAACACTTGGGCCTGAGGAAAGATTGATTAAACCGGGCCGGACTTGTTTCCGGTTCGGCTCTTTTTGAGACGCATTTAAAGGGTCGGACACTTTAAATGCGAAGACAGTCGCAAGTCTTTTCTATTCAGCCGGTTACGAAATCATCACAGCAAACAAGATTCCATTCGGGTCTTTCACACCGGTGTAGGTCGGGCATGTAGAGTGGAGCAAATCTGTGATTTGCCCACGCTGGTCAAAATAGTCCTGTAGGGTGGGCTGTGCCCACGCTGATAAAAACAGAAAATTCCATAAATGGCCTGAAGGGCCTGTGTATTATAGCCCAGCCCAACGGGCTGGGTATCGATTGCCCCTATCGAAATACGCCCTGAAAGGGCAATATAAAAATCCCTGATACTCTGCCCTTACAGGGCGAAATGGTGTTGGGGATGTATTGGACCCAGGGCGATGCCCTGGGCTAAGTTACCATGCACCTTCAGTGCAATCATAAGCCCGGAGGGCTTGGAATACGAATAGTCGCGGGTGAGACCGATAGGCCGTAACTCGTGGTATGAAAGGCCCAATCCCATCGATCCTGTCGGGGTCGAACCATACGATGTCGTTCTGACATTCTGCCGGCGTACCAGCATTCAGACACAGGCTGGAAGTCTGTGCTACCTTTTATTCAAGCCCTCCGGGATTGGTTGTGTTTTTATGATCCCCCTACCACGGGTTTCGGTTCCGCCTTCACCCGCGGAAATTCTTATCGTTAGGTCGCATCGTTCTTGCGAAGTGCCTCCTGAAGCTTGGCAGCGTCCAGATCACGCGGCATGATTCCCTGCCTGACCGACATCGCCGCGGCCAATCCGGCGGCATGACCGGTGGCCATGCAGTTGCCCGCGGCAGTCGATACCGCGCTGCTATCGGCGCTGATGCCGCTTCCGGCAATCAGAATGCCATCCACATCTTCCGGGACCATCGTTCTGTAGGGCACGCCGCAACTGACAAGGGCGTTGTTGACCATCTCATAACGCAGGGCAATCGTATCGGGAAAATCCGCTCCTTTGGCAACATCCTGACCGGTTAGGGTGTATAAACCTTTGACTCTGCGGGGCAGCGGCACACAAACCTGCGAGGCACCCTCACAGATATCGATGTCCTGAAGAGCAGTCGTTGACGATTCTCTCATGGCGTGTTCCATTTGAAGGACTTGTCGGCGGCTCTTGCATTCCGCTTGCGATCGTTGTACCGGGTCAAGCGGATCCAACGAGCCGAAACCGCTGGTTCCGCTGTGGTCCATATATCCGAACGAACAATTGGACACCTGCTTCAGTCCATGGACCGTTTTGGGCAATAACGGATACTTCTGGCGTGCGCTGTCAAAAGCGCTGGTGATATCGCCGGTTTTGACAGACGATACATCTACGTCAATGTATGCCGCAGTCAGACTCAAGGGAGCCGAGGGCGAGTCCTCTGAAAGTGTCGATGCTCTAGCAAAACTCGCGATGCTGGCATCTCCAGTGCAGTCCAGCACGACTTTGGCGCTGACGCGCATCAGCCCCTGCTTGGTTGCCAGTATGACGCCTGTGATACGGTTGTCCTCAACCACTGCGTCGGCGGCCTGGACGTGGACATAATAGGGGCATTCAACCTCATCCAGGGCATCCACAATCGCGGCCTTAAGGAAATGCACATTGGGGTAAACACTGTGGTTCTCGATACGGGCCGCCTGGCTGCTCAGGTCCGTAAGATGCTTCAGCAATAGTTCATGTATCGCCGAACGGGGCTTGGAACCGGGGCGCATCTGTTCCATTGGCTTGCCCAATCCCCAAACGGCTGAACCGCCGAAGAAGGAATAACTCTCCACAACAAGGCATTTGACACCCTGACGTTTGGCAGCCAAGGCGGCCCCAATGCCGGCCGGACCGCCTCCAACCACCAGCACATCCACGGTATCCAGAACCGGAGTCGAATCGTAATTCGCTGAAGAAGTTGGACTTGCTTCTTCGTTAACCTGACAGCCTGTCAGAGAACCGGCAACCAATGCTGCTCCACTGCCGGCTAAAAAATATCGTCTGTTTATCGCTTTTTTATCACTCATCATGATCTCCTTATGCCCGGGTGGATCGGTTGGTCGGGAAGAGGTCAACATTATCTTTTTTCAAGATCGCCTGAACTTCCCCGATATCGATCTTCCGGGGAAGCAGGCCCTGCTTGGCAGCAACCGCCGCCGCGGTTCCGGCGCCTTGTCCAGCAGCGAACTGGTTACCGATGCTTTTGCCGGACAACTCAGGGATATGATCCGCCGAAATACAGCGACCGGCAACGATCAGACCGTCGACTTTGATGGGAAGTAAGGACCTGTAAGGAATGTCAAAGATCCGCATACCTTCGGGTTTGTACAACCCTCCGGGGCCTACGTCGATCCCTCCGGTTCGCCAGGCAACGGTGTCCGGTTGGGCAGTCCCTTCTTCAATATCATCGATGGTCAGGGTGTATTCACCGTGCAGCCGTCTTGATTCACGGGCAGAGACCTGCTGACCAGCGCCGACTAATTCAGCATTTTTTTGTTCTTCAGTATCGCCGAATTCCCGCATGGCCAAAACGTTCTGGACCAACTGTCTGCTTAGCTGGGTTTCGGTTCGTGTGCGTTGCTTGAGATCCACCGGATTCATATTACCGAGCACCAGCGATCCCTCATTGTTATAGAATGAAAACTCGCATTTGGCCACCTGGCGGATGATCATTGTTTTCGGCAGTAGTGGGTACTTGTCGCGTCCTTTCTTAAAGGCACCGCTCGGCTTTTGCCAGTGATTATAATTTGATCCCAGGGTCATGGCGCCAAGGTTTCCCTCGTTATAGATAAAGGTCTCAGCGCCTGCGTAATGCGCGATATCTGCGTCACCGGTGCAGTCGACCACTGCCTGGGCGTTAATACGCATCAGCCCCCGTTTGGTGGCCACGACAACGCCTTTGACCACGTTGTTTTCAACAATGGCATCGGCAGCACGGACGCCAACGAGATAATTGCAGTTGACAGCGTCAAAGCATTCCAGCACGACAACCTTAAAATATTCCACATTGGGTATAATGGAATTGCTGTTTCGCCACTTCATCGCCTGGTCCCCATAGGACTCCATTCGATTGATCAGGGCTTCAATGGTATCGGATCTGCCCTTGCCCTTAGGTCGCATCTGGTTCATCTCCATACCCACCATCCAGGAGATAACCCCGCCGAAAAAGGTGCAGTTTTCGATGACCAATGTTTTGACACCCTGCTGAGCGGCTCCCAGACCGGCGCCGATACCGGCGGCGCCGCCTCCGCAAATAAGCACATCCACCTCGTCCAGCACCGGCAGCAAAGCATAATGCTGCGGTGGAGTCACCGCCTCGACCTTCGACGGCATCAGCATCGTAGCCCCGGCCAATGGTGCTGCAGCCGCCAGACCGACTCCCAGGCCGGTTTGTTTTAGCAATCTGCGCCGACTATGGTTCAATTCGTTCATTCAATTTCCCCTTTCTATCTATGCCAGTTCGTTTCAATCGCCGCGGGACGAATTTGAAGGGTCTGACGCCTTAAATGTAAAACTGTTCGAAAATCTTTTCTTTTCAGCCGGTACGGTTTCCTGTTTAAGTTCCAAAATTATAAGGGAAAACCGATTTCACCGCAAGAACATTGCCCGCGCATTTCGCTGCCATCCTGTCAAAAATTCCCGTGTATTTCCCTGTATTCCGTGGTAAAAAATATAGTATGAGTACGGGTTGGTTCAAAAACGCGATTGTGTATCATATTTTGATTGACCGGTTTGCGGGATACACGGACCCCGACAAATGGAACCGGCCGGAATTCATCGGCGGCAATCTTCGCGGCATCATCGACAAACTGGACTATCTGGCCGATCTCGGCGTCAATGCCCTGTGGCTGTCGCCTTTTTGCGAAACCAGCGCCTATCACGGCTATCATGTCACCGATTTTTTCAAGGTCGATTCGCATTTCGGCACCGTGAACGATTTACAGGAACTCATCGACAAAGCCCACGCTGCCGGCATTCGGATCATCGCCGATTTTGTCCCCAATCACTGTTCCCGGCACCACCGTTTTTTTAAGGCCGCCCAAGCGGATAAAACAAGCGAATATTACCCGTGGTTCATCTTCAAAAAATGGCCGAAAAAATATCGCTGTTTTTTGACCTTTCCCGAAATTCCCAAACTCAATCTGCAATACCCCCCTGCCCGAAGACATATCATCGACGCCGCAAAATACTGGCTGTCGCTGGGCATCGACGGATTCCGGCTGGACCACTGCATCGGCCCGACCCACGACTTCTGGCAGGACTTTCGACAACAGATCAAAGCCGACTACCCCGACTGCGTGCTCATCGGCGAGGCCTGGCTGATGGGGATTAAATTTCGGGAACTGAACACCATCAATGTTCACCGTAAGTTTTGCCTTTGGCTGCGAGGACAGGCCCCCGAACAGCTTTATCGCGATTACATCGGCGAATTGGACGGCGTGCTGGATTTCAGGTTTCAGCTCATCATGCAGGAACTGGCCCACGGAAAAATCGACAAAAACACGGCAATTGCCAAATGCCGAAATCACTTCGCGAAATTCCCGCCCGACTTTTATCTGGCCACATTTCTGGATAATCACGACATGGACCGCTTTATATTCACCTGCGGCCGGGAGAAAACGAAACTCAAACAGGCCGCCGAAATTCAGTTTTCATTTCCCGGCCCGAAGATTCTCTATTACGGTACCGAAACCGGCCTGGCGCAGGACACATCTGTTTGGGATATCCCCGCCAATGGCGACCTGCAGGCCCGCCGGCCCATGGATTGGGATAATCCGGACAGGGAATTGCATGTATTTTACAAAAGGTTGATTCTGGGCGCCTCTTACCGCCACTTGGGGTCTTAAAATAAAAAATGCGTATTATTTTATTTTTTTCGCGAAAATTCAGGGTTGACAGAGTCGTCTTACCCATTATAATAACTCGCTTTCAATGAACTGTAGGAATACTATATCAATAGATTTTTGAACTGGTACGAGAATATGAAGAGTTTTTTAGCGAAAAATGAGACTGTCCAGCGTAACTGGCGTGTTGTTGATGCCGACGGGGCCATTTTGGGCCGTCTGGCGGTCAAGGTTGCCATGGCCTTGATGGGCAAGGACAAGCCCATCTACACCCCCCATGTCTATACAGGCGATTATATCATCGTTGTCAATGCCGAAAAGGTTCGCGTGACCGGTAACAAGGCCGACACCAAAGAATACCAGCGGTACAGCGGCTACCCCGGCGGCCAGAAGATCATCTCCTACAAACGTGTCATGGAGCGTCACCCTGAACGCGTCGTCGAAATGGCTGTTAAACGCATGCTGCCCAAAAACACCCTGGGAGCCCAGATGTATAAAAAACTGAAAGTGTACAGCGGCCCTACCCATGAACACGCCGCTCAGCAGCCACAAAAAATGGAACTGTAGAATATTAAGAGCAAGAAAATATGACTGAGATACAGAACGAAAGCCCGTTAATTGATCCGAATCTGGTAAATAAACCGGCCGAAACGGCACCTGCCCCGGTTGTTACCGCCAAGCCCGCAACGCCTGACATGGGCGGATTCATTTGGGGAACCGGCCGTCGTAAAAGCAGCATCGCCCGTGTCCGCGTCAAGCCCGGCAAGGGCCAGCTTAAGATCAATAACCGTGAAGTGAACGAATATTTCAGCCAGGAAGCCGACCGCAATGCGGTAGCCGCTCCGCTCAAGGCCACCGATACGCTTGGCGCTGTAGATGTGTTTATTAATGTCAAAGGCGGCGGAACCAGCGGCCAGGCCCATGCAGCCATGCTGGGTATCGCCAGAGCATTGAAGAACTATGACCCCACCCTGATGAAGCCGCTTCGGGACGGCGGGTACCTCACACGCGACAGCCGTATGGTTGAGCGTAAGAAACCCGGCAAACCCGGCGCACGCAGAAGCTTCCAGTTCTCGAAACGTTAATTTGCAAATTGTTTCGATTCTGATTACAATAAGCCGCCGGAATGGGCGGCTTTTTTTGTGGATGAGTAAACCGCGGATTTCGCGGATTGACGCGGATTAACATTTAATATAACGAGGAATGTATGATACGAGTTGCGATTATTGGGGCCAGTGGGTACACAGGTGTGGAGTCGATTGAGATTCTATTGCGGCATCCGCAGGCGGAAGTGACCTATTTGACGGCCCTGCCGGAAGAATGCGGGCATGTTGCAGACACCTTCGGTCAGCTTCGAGGCCGGCTGGACATGATGATCGAGCCGCTGGATCTGAACAAATTGGCCGAAAACGCCGATGTCGTCCTGTGCTGTCTGCCGCACAAGGTCTCCATGGGTTTTGTTCCGAAACTTCTTTCCGCAGGGGTCAAAGTCATTGACTTCAGCGCCGATTACCGGATCAAAAATGTCGCGGTTTACGAGAAATACTACGAGCCGCACACGGACCGGGAAAATCTGGCTCATGCGGTGTATGGCCTGCCGGAATTGTTCCGAAATGACATGAAGGGCGCCAAACTGGTCGCCAACCCCGGCTGTTATCCGACGGGGGCCTCATTGGCACTGGCCCCCCTGCTGAAAAACGGCTTCATCAAGACCAGTGGAATCGTGGTCAGTTCTGTCACCGGTGTTTCCGGCGGCGGCAAAAATCCTTCGTCGAACTTCCACTTTCCATACATGAATGAGAATCTCTACCCTTACGGCGTCGGCGTGCATCGGCACATGCCTGAAATGGAGCAGGTTGCGTCCATGGTTGCCGGCAAGCCCGTAGAAATACTGTTCCAACCACACGTCGGACCATTTGACCGGGGAATCGTTTCGAGTACCTATTCGGACCCGTCTAAAGATATCACGCAGAAGCAAGTGATGGAACTGTATCAGGACTTCTATAAAAATGAATCGTTTGTGCAGGTGCTGAGTAAGCCCCCTGCCGTCAAAAATGTCGCCAAGAGCAATTACTGCCATGTTTTCCCGACAGTTGCCAAGGGCAAAGTCGTCGTGTTCTCGGCGATTGACAATTTGATCAAAGGCGCCTCCGGTCAGGCCATACAGAACATGAACATCCTGTTCGACCTGCCGGAAACAATGGGCCTGAAATAAAGTTAAACCGCGGATTTCACGAATTTACACGGATTAGAAAATATGATAAAATACCGAACAAAGCATGATTACAAACCCAAAACAATTGGAATCCTTTTATCGGGAATTGGATGCCCGGGAGCGTCTTACTCCGCAGGAAGCCATGGCGATCTTTGATATGCTGCACAACGAAGCCGTTGCCGTAGGCGCGATTCATTCCGGCAATATGCTGGAAGGGATCGAAGTCGATATCCGAATTGCCGACGCTATTAACCGGGTGGGCCAATGATTGAACAGTTGATCCACACCATTACGCAGCAGTTGGCACAACGTAACATTGCCTACATGATCATCGGCGGCCAGGCGGTACTGATTTATGGAAGGCCTCGCTTGACACGGGATATCGATATAACGCTGGGTATTGATACGAACGATTTCAACCAGATTGACAACCTGTGCCGCGATCTGAATTTAAATCCTCTGCCCGACCATCCCAAAGATTTTGCCTCCCAAACACGGGTATTACCTGTTGAAGATGTACACTCTAAAATCCGAATTGATTTTATTTTTTCATTCATGCCTTACGAACGGCAGGCCATTGAACATGCGAAGACTGTTCATATCGGAAATTATTCAGCAAAATTCGCTTCGTGCGAAGATGTGATTATTCATAAAATGATTGCCGGTCGAGCGATTGACGAAGAAGACGTCAAAAGCATCCTCGCCAAAAACAGGGCAACCCTTGACAGGGCATATATCGAAAAATGGCTCAAGGAATTTTCATTGATTCCGGAATACGAACGTGTCTTTTTACAGTGGTCACACTTGCTTGAAGAAGTTCAATAATTGTCAAAAACAGATACAAAAATGACTCAAGAAATCTTAAAAGTTGCGACGTGCCAGTTTCCGGTCAGTGCGGATATCAAGGCCAATTTCGGACATGTCACTGCTTTAATGCAGAATGCCGCACAACAGAACGCCGACATCGTGCATTTCTCCGAGTGTGCCATCAGCGGCTATGCAAGTGTGGATTTTGATTGCTTTGACAACTACGACTGGAACCTGCTGAAAGGAAAGACGCTGGAAATCATCGCGTTGGCGGGTCAATTGAATATCTGGGTTGTTCTCGGCAGCAGCCACCGGCTGACCGAGCCGAACAAGCCGCATAACTCGCTTTACCTGATCTCGCCCGAAGGCAAACTGGTGAATCGTTATGATAAGCGATTCTGTACGGGGATCGATTTTGAGAATTATACCCCCGGCAACCATTTTGTACATTTTGAAATCAACAGTGTCAAATGCTCGCTGCTGATTTGTTTTGACCTGCGTTTTCCGGAACTGTACCGACAATTATACAGGGATGGCGTCAAATGTGTCTTTCAATCCTTCTATAATGCCCGTCAGCAAGGCCCAAGCGTACATTCGGAAATCATGCGGCAAACGATGCAGACTAATGCCGCCAACAATGGTTTCTGGGTCAGCATAACCAATTCCTGCGGCTGGTTCTGTCCGTATCCGTCCTGTTTTATCCAACCGGACGGACGCATTATCGCCCAACTCGAAGACCATAAAGAAGGCCTGATGATGAACACAATCGATCTCAGCGAAACGTTCTATGACCCCTCCGCTCCCTATCGGGATATGGCAATTGACGGCAAGTTAACGAATGCGGCCGAGATTGTCAAAGACATGAAATCGGAAAGCAGAACATCCTTGTAACGCACCCTGCCCATTCAGTAACGGTTATAACCACCGCCTCTGTTACCCTGCCTCGAGTTGTTACCCCGCCTCGTGTTATTACCATAACCGCCTTGGTTGTACCGATACCCTGTCGAAGGCGGCGCCACCAAATCTTCCAGGGAATAAACCCGGGTTATTTTCTTGCTGAGCAGCGTCTGCTCTGTACCTAATTTGATAATTCCTCCCTCCGTAACCAATACCAAACGGGAACCGCCGGCTGATACCGAACGCAGGATAATATCCATCGCATGTCGCAGTTTTATTCGATCAAGCCCATCGACCCCGATCGGGGTCTCCTTTTCGATAAACGCATTGACCTGCAGGTCATTCCACAGAATCAGCAGCGGAAGCCGCGGTTCAACAGACTCCGCCAATAGTGTCAATGCTTCAGAAAGCGGCGTATCGTCCTGCAGCATGGAGCAATCGATTGTAGTATCCAGAAGACCCGCAATAGAAATTGTACCGCGCCGGACAGGTGCGGCATATTCTTTGGACTGTTGGGGGGGGGGCTGCTTTTGAGGTGCTGTCGAAAATTGATACCCCCTCAGATTGGATGGC
>Ga0272441_10015877_pt1 | contig 10487 bp, 6 predicted proteins | sample SSMProp6N_FD_193582 | JGI IMG/M metagenome (GOLD analysis project Ga0272441, IMG submission 193582) | Marine sediment archaeal communities from Little Sippewissett salt marsh, Falmouth, MA, United States - SSM-Prop-6N | ecosystem: Environmental > Aquatic > Marine > Wetlands > Sediment ... | reverse complement strand
TCACCCGTATTCACGCAGCATACATAGAGCATGCCGGCGATGCCAAAGCACCGGCCGGAGCCGCCATGGATGCAGCAGGTGGCAGCATCGTCATGGGTACCCCCAGCGAGCCGCGTGTCCGTCCCCGAAGTGCCGACCGGCGACCCGGAGGTCACGCTCAGACGGGGAAACAGTCGCCCATCTGCCCGCGCCCCACGCGTCGCACCGCCGTGCATGCGTGGACACGCCTTCCGATCCGGCAAAGCTCTCTTACCGTGGGTGATTGAGTGCGAGTGGCGGCGCGGCGTAACGCCTACGGCGCTACCGTACGCCCGTCCCGGCTACCTGAGTTAGGCCTTCGAGGCTTTGCTCATCATACCTTACGATCATGAGGCCACTGCCGTTGAGCACCAAGGGCCGAATTCGCCAAACGATGCGCGTTTCGCCAGCCCGACGGCATTGCTCCCCAGCCGAGGAAGCCGCTGTTCGAGGTGTACCTTTGCCGAACTTGCGCCCAAGCAAGCGAACGCTGCAGTGTACCAAACGCGTCGGGGCGTTCGCAGACCTTTGCGTGGGCGCTGTGACCTTACACGCGCCCACAGAACTCACATCCCGGTCATCTTCCTGAACCGTCGGAAGGACCGGTACAGGCCCAGCCACTCCTTCACCAGGTGCACGATGCTCTTACGGGGTGCGCCGTGACCCAAATCGCGGAGAACCTCCAGCGCGGCGTTGCGGCCCGGAAGGCCTGTGATGCCGCCCCCGGGATGCGTCCCACTGCCCGTAAGATACAGGTTCGCGATGGGCGTTCGGTACTGCGACAGCTCCGGCAGCGGACGCAGGCCCCAGGCCTGGTGGATCTCCATGTCCACATGCCATGCGCAGCCGTTGATGTTGTCGGTCAGACGGTGCCAGTCAAGGGGCGAGGTCACGAGCCGTCCGAGCACCGCGTCCTTTACGTTGGGGGCGTACTCGCAGAACGTGTCCACCATCTGATCCGCCACTTGCTCCTCGATCTCGTCCCACGACTTGCCGTCGGACAGGCGGAAGGGGGCGAACTGGGACAGCCATAGCGTGTGCTTGCCCTCGGGAGCCAGGGAGGGGTCAAGAGCGGTGCAACACGCGCACCACAGGCCCGGCTCGCGCGAGGGACGCCCCGCCATGATGTCCACCCAGCCGTCATACACGTAGTCCAGTGAGGGCGCGATGATCGGCGAGGCGATGGTTTGCTCATCGCGCCCCCCGTAGCGGTCGAACACGGGCTTTTGCGACAGGGCAAGATCGACCTTGAATAGGGAAGCGCTGTTGACGGATACCTGCTTCACGCGGCCGATCAGGCCGGCGGGCACGTCCGCCTCGTCCATCATGCTCAAAAACAAGCGCCTGGCATCGATGGCCGACACCACACACTTGCCGGCCTCGTATGTCTCGCCCGTCTCTGTGGTCACGGCCGTTGCGCGGCTGCCTCGAATGTGGACCTTGCTCACATGAGCGTCGGTCGCGATCTGTCCCCCGGCCGCGGTAATGACGTCTGCCATGGCCTGGCAGACCGCCCCGGAGCCTCCCTTCGGCCGCGCGCTGCCCGAAAGGTGGCTGCCCGACTGCAGGGAGGTGGCAAGCGTCGAGCCCGGTCGGGTGGGTGGTGTACCCGTCTGAACCGACCACCACGCCATGGCGCCCTTCAATCGCGGGTCATCGAAGAACCGGTCGATGAAGGCCACCGGCGGAGTCAGCAACGAACGCCACAGCTCCTGCATCTCAACGGTCTCTGTGGAGAGCATCATGTCCGCCAGCGAGGGCGGAGGCACCACGTCGAAAGACTCCAGCAGGTGCAGGGCATGCACCCAGAACTCGTGCCAGTGCTGGTAGTTGCCCACCTCGTCGGGGGCGAAGCTCGCCAGCTCTTGGCATGTCTTCTCCACGTCCCGCCACACCAGCCAGCTTGCGTCACCGGCGAAGGGGAAGAACCACAAAGGCTCGTGCCACAGGTACTCCAGACCGTGCTTCTCCAATTCCAGCTCCTTTGGCACAGGCCCGGAGCACATGTGTTGATGGTCCACGCCACCACGGTTGATCACGAAGTCCTCGCAGCCGGGAATGGCCTGTTCGGTGGCGCAACAGCCGCCGATTACGTCGCGTCTTTCCAGCACAAGGACCTTCAGGCCGCTCTTGGCCAGGTATGCGCCGCACGCCAGGCCGTTGTGGCCCGCGCCGATGACAATCGCGTCGTAGGTTGCCATGTCTCTCCTATCTTGTCAGTGGACTTCGCCGCGCACTGCCTCTTGGCGTGAGCGCCTCTCGCCGTTGCCTTTCGCCCCTCGCCACCCGGGACCGTGAGCGTAGCTCACGATCGGAAGGGGGGCGGGGGTGAGGTGCCGTGACCGTTCTCCCCTCGCCACGCATGAGCTATGCTCCAGTGGGGCTCGACAACGAGCAGGCCGCGTCGTGTGCGTCGTGCCAGGGAGTACGAGCCTAAGCTCGTACTCCGGGGTCCGGGGATACAATCCCCGGCGAGGTGTGGGGCAGAGCGCCACGGCCTTGCCGTGCGCCGTCGCCCTTCGCCCCTCAGCCGCCGAACCGCTTCTCGTTGAAGGCCTGCACGGTGGCGGCGACGTTCTCGGGTGGATACTCGGGCCGGTGCCAGCGTAGCGATATGCCCATGAAGCCCCCGGCCGGCGTCCACAGGGCGTCAACCAGTCGCGCGACCTCTTCCCTGCACTGGGCGGGTGTGCCCGTTGCCAGGGTCGTCATCATGTCCACAGAGGCCTTGGCGGCCACCTTGCCCTGCAACCTGTCACCCCACTGGGGTATGCCCAGCAGGTTCGGCTGCATGATCTCCACCACGTCAGGCTTCAAAGCCAGGTAGTCATCGAGGATAGAGTTGATGTCGCCATCGAACAGACATCCCGCCAAAAGCCCGTGGCATCGAATGTGCCTGAACAGCTCCCCGTACAACGCGGCGAAGTGCTCGCGCCACAAACCCGGAGCGAACATCAGCCCGTTGGTGCCGGCGAACTCGTCGATCAGCGCGACCATGTGCACCCCAATGGCGGCCCAGCGGTCTATGACGCCTTTTTGGAACTGCACGATTTGGCGCACCACATGCAGCACCTGCTCCAGGTCATCGTGCAGCCGCATCAGCAGGCCGTCATAGCCCATCAGGTTGAAGGCCACAAGCAGCGGGCCCGGGTCGATGTAGCCACACACGAACTTGCCCGCGTAGCGCTGACGCAGGATGGCCTGCGTCCGCTCGAAGAAGGGGTCGGTGAGCGACGGGTCCGGGAACTGGTATCCGTCGATCGCCCTGGGGTCGGCCAGAGGCTTGTCAATGACATCGTAGGCCACCTGGTCCGAATTCGGGACGCGTTGCAGGCAGCCCCACTCATCGCGCCTTAAGAGCTCACCGGCCGTGTTATGGCCCTCCGGCGTGAAGGTCCAATGATATGTGACCCTCAGCGAGTCGAAATCCTCCGCACCCGGCACGACGATGACGCCGGGCGCGTCCAGGGTATCGTAGGCATCGTACAGGCACGGCACATCATGAATCTCCAACGGCATCCGGTCCGGCTTCCCGAACCGCAACGTCTTAGTCACGCGCTCGATATGATCCATAGGCGGCACCTCAGAGCGCCTCATCAGCGTGGTCTCAGCCCGCCGCAAACTGCCTACTGCATTCCAGACACAGCGCGATGGCGTTCCTGCCCGTGGCAAGGTCGCACTGCGGACCGCCGGTCTTTAGCACCTCGTCCAGAAAGCTCGCCATGTCCTCTTCCTTGGAGGTGTCCGCCGGCACCGCCAGCGTCTGCGTCTCGCCTCCACGGGTCGCGGTGACGTGCATCTCCGGATCGGTCGAAAAGCCGCACCACCCATCCGTCGTGACGATGGTGCCCATGTAGCCGGGCTTGTCGGTGAAGCCCATGCAGAACTCGATGGTGCCGGTAACCCCGCCCGGCCACTGCATCATAGCCACTGCCGACACCTTGCCGTCCTTCTCGACCCCATGGGCCGTCAGCCCCTCGGGCTGGCCCAGCAGATCCACGAACTGGTCGATGAAGTGTATGTGCAGAGCGCAGAACAGATCCCCACGCTTGTCGGGGTCGATGTACCAACTCGAGCCCCCGTAGTATCGGTAGTAGGCGCAGCGTGGCTCCCCCAGATCGGCCAGCGCCTTCTTCATGGTCCGATGCAGGCTCTCGGCACGCACCGTCATCGAGTGGTGCAACACCACTCCCTGTTCCTGAGCAAGACCCGCCAGCTCGTCGTACTGCTCGAGGCTGTCGGCCAGAGGGTACTCGCATAGAACGTGCTTACCCGCCTGCAGAGCCTGTTTCGCGTGCTCATAGTGCAGGGCATTGAAGATGCAGATGGCTACGGCGTCCACCTCGTCAGACTCATACAAGTCCTGCGGCCGGGTGGACAGGCCGATCTCGTGTTCTCCAACCGCGCGCTTGAGCTTGTCGACATCTCGCCCGCAGACCGCCACCAGCTTGGCGCGGGGTTCGTTGTTGAGCTGCTCCAGGCGGATCCTGCCCATCATCCCGGACGCCCCGATCAGGGCGATGCGCACGGGCTCCATGCTTCACGACCTCCTTGGGCGAGCGTCCGTAGAAGCCCGCGTGATGGTGCTTGATTCGCCTCAGGGCCGGGAAGTCCCTTCGCGCCGTGGACCTGAACCATGTAGCAGGGCAGGAGGCATTGTGCGTGGAGTATGGCGCAAGTACGGTGCCGCACAGGCCATCCTACAGGACGCCCTGTGGGCCCGACGCCCCACTGCCGGCCGAGCATTGCCATTACCCGTAGACTACCTCAGCTTCGACGGACAGCACCTGCAGGTGGGCGTCATCTTCGGCCCGGGGCCGGAGTACTCGGAGCTCAATGTGGTTGTCACCGGGACGGAAGTCCTCCGCGGCGGGCTCGAAGTTGAGCCAAGCCCCCTCCGACTCCAACTTGGGGGCGGACGGCGTCTTGCCATTGAAGCGCAGTTCAACGGCGTCAAGGTAACTCGCATCGCTAATCTGCACCCGCAAGCTCAGGCTTTCCACCGCGCCGCGGGCTGCAGCGGCCGGGATGTCATCCCCGATGGGCAGGACCAGGGCTGCCGCCCGGCCGTCGTCTGGCACTGAAGCTGGCAGAATCTGCGACTGCTCGATGCCCTGTACAAGATCTCCCTCAAGGCACGCCACATTGTCGATGACGAACAGCTTGCTGAGTCCCTGCAGTGTCTCCGGTGACCCCATCTGGGAGAAGCGCGCGTCCGGGGCAGGGGGGAAGATGTTGAAGGTGTAGATGCCGTCGGCGCCCCTTCGCCACATGTTGGCGGCGGCGCCCCGCCAGGCCTCTTGTGTCCCGTAGCCCCCCTCACGGCCGCGCATCCCCGAGGCGCTGATGGTTGGGTACACCTGAATACCATGGGAGTGTGCCAGAGCGGTGATCTCATCCACCGGCTCGGTGAAGGGCACATACCCCCCGCCCACCGGCAGCAGGTCGAGGAGGTCCTCGGCAAGCCACCGGGCCATATCAATCCCCACATGGCGGCATGCCCCCGGTGTAGCCGGCACACGCGTCGCCATGAGTATCGGCCGCCCGCGCTTTGCCCCCGTACCGTGGGTCATCTGACGCAGACGGCGCTGGAAGCCCGTCAGGACGTCAACCTGCTCATCGGTGGCCGGCTCGAAATCCAGATTCGGCTTAAAGAACATCGGCGAGCGGAAGTAATCAATCTCCACGCCATCGATGTCGTAACGTTCGCACACGTCCTGGGTGATCGCCACCAGGTAGTCCAGCACCTCAGGCTTCTCGAAGTCAAGCGCCGACCACCAGTGCCGGGGCGAGTTGCCGCCCCCCGCCTTGGCGCCCTCCTCGCGCGTACCCATCAGGCACTCGGGATGCTCGCGCTTCCAGCGCGATACCAGCCACGGGGTGAAGGTGTCATGGATGTCATTGATGCGGTGTGAGAAGAAGACCTCGAGCCCCTCTGTGTGGCAAAAGTCCACGGCCAGCTCGAGCACGTCATGCCCGGCCCGCTGCAGCGCTCGGATGTTGTCCCTGGTGTTGACCGCGTAGGCGCCGCTGCCATCCTCAACATACTCGCCGAGTACCTCGCCCACCTCCGCCAGGTGGGCATACGCCGTCGTGACGCCCGTGCAGTAGAAGACGCTGTCAACCTGGGTGCCCGCGATGTTCCTCAGACGCTTGCTCAGGAAGCCTTCGGGGGTGTTGGCGTCACTGTAGATGAGCTCATCGCCGTCGTCGTTGTAGATGATGCGGCGTGTCTTGCGCCGCCCCTCCTGCCGCAGCCTGCGGATGTCAGCGGGCTCTGATCCGGCCTGTTGGGTCATGCCGGGCCCGCCCGCGGCCAGCCCCACCGCCGCCATTCCCGCTGATGTTCTCAGAAAGCCCCGCCGATTCACCCTTCTTGTCATCTCACATCATCCTTCCACCTGCAACGGAGTCCGAGGCGCTCCCCGGGACCACGCTGAGCTCGAAGTGATCAAGCTCGACGGGCGTCTCGCGAGCCTGGGCCCCCTCGACGCGGGCCCTCAGCCGGTTAATGCGACCTTTAACATGGTCCGCGGTAAGCGGGATATCGACGTATTCCGAAGCCACGGCCTCGCCCTCGATGGTCGGTAGGGCGCGCCCATTGAGCTGGATCGTGATTCTGTCCGTCTCGGCGGCGCCGCGAAGGTACACCCGCAGGCTGAGCTGTGACCGCTTGAGGCATCCCTCGTCCATGCCTACGTAGAAGTCGCACAGCGCGCCGTCTTTGTCGCTCACCGTCACCGGCAACAACTCATCCCGGTTGATGGCAAGGTTGCACCAGCCCGCGTCCTTAACGGTCTCCCAGCTATCCAGAGCGAACAGAGCCTGCTTGTCGGCCATGGTGGACAGGTCCCCGATCTGTCGCATGACCTGCAGGGCGAGTTCCCCTTCATTGGGCATGGTGTTGAAGATGTACTGCCCGTCGGCGCCGGCATCCCACAGGTTTGTGGCGGCCCCACGCCAGGCCGGCATTTCCGCCCGCAGGCTGTCCTTGCCCCGGGACCTCATGCCCGACGCGCTGATGCAGATGTAGGCGGGCACGCCGTAGCTGTGCGCAAGGTCGATGAATGGCCTGGGGGGCACGGCGAAGGGCGTGTAGCCGCCGCTGCCGACCAGGATGTCAACGGCTCCACTGTCCAGGGTTGCCTCGATGTCCAGGCCCAGATAGCGGGACAGCTCGAGCCACTTGGGCACCCGCAGAGCCAGCAGCACGGGCCGGCCAACCCGCCGACCCTTCGCGTCCAGCATGGCCCGCACTCGACGGTGGAAGTCCACCATCACCCCGCAGTGCTCCTCCGTCACCGCCACCACGGGATCGCTGTACGTTTCCTTGAACAGCCACGGGTCCCGCAGGTAGTCCAGCTCGACGCCATCGATGTCGTAGTTGTCGATGACCTCTTTGATGATCGATAGCACATACTCCCGCACCTGGGGCACGCCATAGTCAAACACCTTGTACCAGTGCCGGTGGTCGCCTCCGGCGTACTTCGCGTCGTCGCCGGGCTTGCCCAGCCACCATTCGGGGTGGTCGGCCTTGTACTTCCCCAGCAGGAAAGGTGCCACCATGTCCTCCATCCCGTTCATCCGATGGGACCAGAAAACTTCCTTCCCATGCCCGTGCAGGAACTCAAGCGCAACCTGTAAGACGTCCGTCCCCTGCTTGGCCAGGGCCTCGACCAGACGGACCTCCGAGGAGATGGGGATGCCCGGATGGGGTCTGGTGAACAACTCTGCAATCTTGCTGCGGTGGGTGTACGCCCCGGTGTCCTCTGTCGTGCAATAGAAGACGCTGTCCACCTGGGTGTCCACGCAGGGCGCAAGGCGAGTGGCCAGGAAGGCTTCCGTTGTGGGCTCGGTGGCCCGCCAGGCGTCATCGCCATCGTTGTTGAAGATGATCCGGCGTGTGCGGCGTGCGGCCTGTCTGCGCTGGGTTTCGAGCGACCCATCCTGGGCAAGAGCGCCACCTGACAGCCCGGTGGCCGCAAGCCCCACGCCCGCCACTGTCCGTGCCAGGAAACCGCGTCGGTTGATGGTCATCCCTTGTCGCCCTCCCTTTCCTGTGCGGCGGCCAGTTCATCCACCTTGTCGCGCAAGGGTCGATACACGTACTCATTCATCACTGCGATGGCGCCCCGGTCGGACTGATCCCGAGCCACACCGGCGAAGCTCTGCAGGCCACTCCGCACCGCCTCGAGCGCCCCCCGGGCGTGCTTTAGGGCCATCACCGCGTCGCCCTCGGCCTGCTTCGTCGCGGCCCGGTTCACATGGTCCAGGGCGTCCAGGTAGCTGATCCCAAAGGCCAGCCGGCCGATCCAGTAGTCGATGAAGGGCTCTCCCCCGGGACTCGACCGGCCCCGGGCCTGTCGTGCCAGCGCCAGGGCTCGCCGGTAGCCCTCCTGGGCCTCACGGACCTCTGATGCCAACGACCCGGCTCGCCACCGGTTCATCATCATCCCCGGAACAGGGAAGGTCAGCCCCAGGCCGTGCCACTCCAGCAGGACCGTGGCCCTTTCCAGCTCTTCGAGCATAGCCGTCAGATCCCCCACACAGCCCTCACCGCACAAGGCACCCAGAACATCCGCATAAGTTCTCTTTGGTGTGGCCGACCGGTCCCAGCCTGCCTGTGATAGATACGCGACGCATAGATCATGGTCGGCGATGAGCCAGTAGCGTGTCGAGAAGCCGGCCCAGCCATTCTCGTAAAGGTCCTTGGTGAGCTCGTGTAGTGAGCCCGTGGCAAGCTGCGGCAGCACGCCGACATTGTCGTCGTGCAGTGTGTAGATGAGGCTGCAGGGGATCTCCCCCGCGGGGATGCGCCCGATCACCTCGCGCCGTCTCACGATGCGTGAGGGTGTGTAGTCAATGAAGTTCAGCACCTCGGAGCCCGGGGGGAGCACCTTCGGCAGCACGGGGAACAACTCCTCGGACACGCTGTTGAGCATGATGCGCATGTCCGGTCGCTTGGTGTCGGCGAAGACCTCCATGTCCCTGACCAGCCGGTCATAGAACCGCAGGGCGACGATGTCCCCCTTGACCTCCTGCACAGCCCTGTCGGCCCCGCCGGGGTAGCCCGTCCGTCTCCGGGCGGCGGCAAGCACTTGCTCAAGGGCAAGGACCTCCTCGATTCCGTACCTGGCATCCAGCTCTTGCCATGCCGCCTCATACTGCTCGGTCCACTGCCGGAACTCGGGCATTCCCAGGCTGATGATGTCCACCGCCGGGTATGTGTTGGCGGTGGTCTGCAGAACCGCGGTCGCCAGTGTGGTCACCGCGGGGTGATCGGGTCCGGTCTCAGGGCCCGGCACAATGCCCATCTCGCCGAGTTGGTGCACCTTCTGAGCCCCCGGCAGCAGGGCGGCGAACTCAGGGGGGTACTCGGTGAGGGTTGCCGTCATCGCCACCTGCATCCCACGGCTTTGGGCGTACTGCATTAGCTCGCGAAGGTGCTTCTCGCCGGCGGCCGCCAACTCATCGTAGCTCGCATTCAGCGGCAGGTCCGGGTTCCAGAACTCGCTCGCATCGCCAAACAATTCACGACCGATCATGTCCTCAGTAATCGGGTAGTGGAAGTCGAACCACAGGGAGGCCCGCCGGCGCCGGACTCCCTGTACCTGTAGGTCCAGGAAGGGCTGGTACGTGTAGGTGCTCACCAGGATGCGGTTGAACTTCATCTTCGCGAGTTGGTCGATCACGGGTCTGTAGTCGGCCATGCCCCACGATTCTGGCCCCATGGCGAAGTCGTTCACAACGCGCCACTGGCGGATTGGCAGCGCCGGCTCCATGCGAACATCAACCTTGGGCGGCTCGAGGGGTCTCGGCTCGGGCAGAACGTCGCCGTGCAACAGGCTGCGCACTCCCCACCGGCCCGCCAGCTCATATACAGCCCACAGCGTCGCCTTTGGGCTGGCACCCCCAAGGATGAGGGCTGTCCCGCCTTCCTGCCGCACGGTGCGCAGGATGAAGCCCTGGTCGGTGAGGCCCTTGAACTCGTCGGATGTGGCGAGGGTGGCGATGGTCGGATTGGTGGCCCGGTTGCCCAACAGGAAGAGGATATCGGCCGCGGCGTCCGGCTCCGTCGAGGGCCGCACCTTCACACCGAAGAGCTTGTCCAGATACGCGCACAGCTCCTGAGCGGCGAAGCGCTCCAGGTCGAGGGCCGCAGGGCCCGTCACCACCGCCACGCGCCCTCCGGCATCGCCGGGCGCGGTGGCCAGCGCCGCCGTTGCCACCAGACAGCACCCTACAGCCCACGCCACATCCCATATGCACAGCAACGCAATCAATCCCCTTGTGCGAAGCAGACTACTATGTGCCGAGCCTAGCTGGCGTCTCTGCCGTCCGTTGGGCTACCGTCCATCATCCGATGGTGCTCGCTTTGCACGCCAAGCTGGATGGGCATTCGGGAAACGGGGTCCGGGGGCCGGCCCCTTAAGCGCTAAGATAATAGATGCATGAGTGTTGTGCGTTTG
>Ga0272441_10015876_pt1 | contig 10487 bp, 8 predicted proteins | sample SSMProp6N_FD_193582 | JGI IMG/M metagenome (GOLD analysis project Ga0272441, IMG submission 193582) | Marine sediment archaeal communities from Little Sippewissett salt marsh, Falmouth, MA, United States - SSM-Prop-6N | ecosystem: Environmental > Aquatic > Marine > Wetlands > Sediment ... | reverse complement strand
GGTTGTGAAAAACTAACTTTTTCAGATAAAAAACTTTCTTCATTACCTTCAGTTCCAGCAACAGCGCCAAGTCCACCAAGGACCAAAATTCCTACCACTATAAGTGGAAATAATTTCTTCATTTTTTTACCCCCTTATTAACAGACGTTAATTTCGTATATATATGATTTGTTATTTAAATCTTTTCTATTATTAATACTTATTGTATAAATATGTTATAATATTTAATATTGTTTTTCTACATAAGAATTTTATTTAATAGTGGATTTTATTTAAAAAATTTTTAAAAAATAATAATATCTTAATAATTAAATTGTGATAAAAAAATTTATGTTAAATATTAAAAACTAAAAACACCTTTCAAAATAGATGAAATGTGCAGTTTTGTTTTCTGGAGGTAAAGATTCGGCTTTTGCTGCTTATTTAGTTAAAAAAATTGGATATGATATATCTTGTTTAATTTCAGTTATATCAGAAAATCCCGAAAGTTACATGTTTCATACTCCTTCGATTACAAAAGTAAAAAAACAATCAACTGTGATGAATATTCCTCTCTTAACTCAAAAAACAAAAGGAAAAAAGGAGGAAGAATTAAAAGACCTTGAAAATGCAATATATAAAGCAAAAAAAGAATTTAATATTGACTCTGTTGTAACTGGGTCAATAGAATCTGCTTATCAGGCTTCAAGAATACAAAAGATATGTGTATCTCAAAAAGTAGAATGTTTTAACCCTCTATGGCAAAAGGATCAATTTGAACTATTAAATGACTTGATAAAATATAATTTTAAAATAGTTATTATAGGAGTTTTTGCTTATCCTTTAGATAGATCATGGCTCGGAAGAGAAATCAATCAAAAATTTATAAAAGACATATCAACATTATATCATGAATATAAGATAAATCCAGCAGGGGAAGGAGGAGAATTTGAAACGTTTGTTCTAAATTGTCCTTTGTTTTCAAATGAATTAAAAATTTCGGATTTTAAAATTCTAGGAAAAAAATACTCATGGAAAATGGAAATTGAATTAACATGATATTATTAGCCCAGACTATTAGCAAAAATTTACATTATTTGGAATTTATAAAACCAATTGAAGATATTTTTACTATGAATAATATTGAGTTTGAATCTATTCATTACAACAAAATAGGTGATGAAGAAATTAAAAAAGCAGATAGGATAATTATTTCTGGAACAAGTTTAAAAGATAATGAATATCTTAAAAATATTAACAAATTTAAATGGATTAAAAAAAATAACAAGCCAATTTTAGGGATTTGTAGTGGTATGCATATAATTGGTTTAATTTTCAATGGAAAATTAAAAAAACAACAAGAAATTGGTCTTACTAAAATATATTTTAAAAAAGAATTTTTAGGATATAAAAACGAATTAGAAGTTTATGAATTACATAATTTTTTTGTAGAGTCAAATAAATTTAATATATATGCAGAATCTAAAAAATGTATACAAGCTATAAAGCATAAAAAAAGACCCGTCTATGGAGTTTTATTTCATCCTGAAGTGAGAAATAAAAAACTAATTATAAACTTCTTAAATGTTTAAATAAAAATTTTTATATATTATACAGGCATTAACATGTGTTAAGTTGGGGGTAAAAAATGAAGAAAAAAATTATAATTTTGTATTTGATACTGTTTATTATAATAAATTTTTCAATTGTATCTGCAAATGTTCTAACAAAAAATTTTCAAAGAGACATTGTCAATAAAGAAACAACAACTATTTTTAGTAACGATTATGGAATACAATGGAAAATGAATTTTGGTTCAGATAGAAGTTATGGAGCAAGATATGAAGGACCACAACCAATAGGAGATTGTGATAACGATGGATATAACGAAGTTCTTATAGGTGGGAGAGATGGAAGATTAAGAGTGTTTGAATGGGATGAATCAAAACAAACATATCTAGAAATGCATACTTTACACTGTCCTTTTTATCCTTTTGAAAACTTTGATTCTGGTGGATTTGCAATTGGTGATTTAACAGGTGACAATAAAAATGAAATTGGTTTAACTTGGAGCACAGCAATACATAAATGGAGTAAAGGAAAATATAAAACAGTCGGATATAACAACTGGAGATTTGGTAATGGAGGAGGAAGCGCTGATTGTTTTATTGGAGATTATGATAATGACGGGAAAAATGAACTAATTGTTTCAGGTGGCCCTATGTATGAAGGAAGTCCAGTACCTGAAATTGGAATTTATAAATGGAATGGATTAAAAGTTGTAAAGGAAGCTGAATGGGATAATTCTGATTACTATTATACATTTGTTTATATGCCTGGAGTTGGAGATATTGATGACGACGGGTTAAACGAGATTGTATTAGGATCTGGTTGGAAAGTTTTTGTTTTAGATTGGAATTCTGAGACAAATTCATTTGATGAAACTGTAATTAAAACCACGAGTGATGGATATTACCCATTTGCTTGCGTTTTAAAGGATAGTGATATGGATGGTAAAAATGAAATTCATGTTGGATATAGAGATCCTATGATTACAATTTTTGAATGGAATGGAGCAAATTATGAGATAAAATATGAAAATGAATGGCCAGGAGAAGGTGCAATAATTGAAGGAGTTGATGTTGGTGATGTCGATGATGATGGCATTTCTGAAGTTTGTGTTGGAACGGATGTTGTACATATACTGCAATGGAATGGAAGCTCTTATGTCGAAGAAGCAGTACTACCTACTTTTGGTGATCTTGCTGTAGTATCAATTGGTGATTGTGATAATGATGGTAAAAATGAAATAAATGCAGGTTCAGTTGATGTACATCATGGCCAAGATTTCATGTATTGGATTTATAAATATGGATTAGAACCAGAAAAAAATAAAGTTAATTTAGCAAACGGAAAACTAAAGGTATATGTCAAGCGAGCATATCTTGGAACCCCTCTAAAAAATGCATCTGTTGCTGCTTGGGATAATTTAACCAACACTTGGTATGATATTCAAGCTAAACCTGGGATCTGGAGTACTTACACAAGAGAAGAGTTGCCTGAAGGGAAATATTATTTACGAGTTAAAATGGAAAATTATAAAATAAAAGATACAATAATTACAATAAAACCAGGGGAAGAAACTACACACACATTTAATTTATATCCAATGATTACTAACCGGCAAAATTTTATAAATAATCAAAATAATAATCTAGTTTTAAAAATCTTGGAAAAAATAATCTACAAATATCCAATACTAGCAAAAATAATATAATATATAATAGGAGAAAAATAAGCTGAAAAATTAAAAAAAGTTAGAATAGGTGTAAAGAGATGAAAAAAATAATCTATATTTTAGTTTGTATGCTATTGATACTTACAATACTACCATCAGTTGAGTCTATTAATAAAAATGTTATAAAAAATAAAATTGGTAAAGAAGACAATGATTTAAAAGAAAGTGATATTGACCAATATATATCAAAATATACTGTAATGAGGGAACCTCCAAAACTTTCAGATTTTAAAATTGATTCTTCTAAACCAATTCCAATAAACACCCCTAGTGAATTTAGCTGGAGAAATTTTAATGGAAAAGATTGGACAACACCTATAAGAAACCAAGGAAATTGTGGAAGTTGCTGGGCTTTTGGATCACTAGCTATTTATGAAAGTATAATTAAAATTAGAGAAGAATGTGCGGAATTTAATCCTGACCTTTCAGAACAATATTTGCTTTCTTGTATAAAAGGTGCAGGGAGTTGCCATGGCGGTAATTCACACACAACTTTTGAACTTTTAAAATCAACAAGTTCTCAAGGAAATTATCATAATGGTATTATTCCTGAATCATGTTTAGAATATGAAGCAAATGATAAAATACCATGCTCAAGTAAATGTGAAAATTGGGAGGAATTACTTGTACCAATTTATGATTTTGGGAGCTGGCGGGTTAAAGGTACAACAGAAGATCGCGAAGCTATAAAAACCAAAATAATGGAAACGGGGCCAGTTGTTGGTTATATAAAATCAACAAAAAGTTTTACAATATGGGGAGCTTTAAATCACGATGCTAATGATTATTATAATAATATTCTACCGGTAATAGGTATAAATCATGTTATTATGATTTTTGGATGGAAGGATATTCCATCAATAACTAGTGGAGGATACTGGATCTGTAAAAATAGTTGGGGAGATGGATGGGGTTACAATGGATTTTTCAATATTGCTTATGGAGCTCTCAATATTGACAAATTTATGATAACATGGGCAGACTATGACCCAAATAGTTTTAATTGGTCTCCAATACCAATTACTAACGGACCTTATGGAATTTATTTAGGTCAAGAACTTAATCTAGACGCAAGTAAAAGTATTGGAATAGAAGGAGAAATATTGGATTATTTTTGGAACTTTGGTGATGGCTTAAGCAGCTCAGGAAAAAACACAACTCATTCATATACAGATTTAGGAAAATTTACAATAGAATTAACAGTTACTGATAACAAAGATAATATTGGAAATGGTACAACAAATGTTTGGGTTCAGGATACAAACGACCCTCCTAATAAACCAAATATATCTGGACGTATTTCAGGACATACAGGTGCTTCATATAAATATTATTTTTCATCAACAGATCCTGAAAAAAATGATGTATGGTATATTGTTAAATGGGGTGATGATGAAATTAACAATACATATGGGCCTTTTAAATCAGGTGATGAAGTTATGGTTAGACATCATTGGGATAAAAGTGGTTCATATACCATAAGAGTAAAAGCTGTGGATGTATTTAATAGCGAAAGTGATTGGAATACTTTAAACATTCAAATGCCAAAAAACAAAGAAAAAGAAAAAAGTATTTTTTTCAATATATTACCAAGATTAGAGCATAGCTATCCACTCTTATTTAAATTATTACAGGGTTTTTCAAGGTTGAATTTTATAATTTAAAATATTATTTTATAAATATATCTTGTCATTTGGAGAATAAATGGAGATAATTATCAGAAAAGCAGATCTGAAAGACATAAAAGATATTACAAAAATTTATAATGAGGCAATCATAGAAACTGTTGCAACCTTTGATATTAAAATTAAAACATTAGAAGATAGAAAAAATTGGTTTAAAAATCATAGTTCAAAAAATCCAATTTTAGTTGCGATTAAAAACAGAGATATTTTAGGATTTGCTTCTCTTAGCAAATATTCGAATAAATGTGCTTATTCAGATACAGCTGAGTTATCCTTATATATAAAAAAAGAACATCAAGGCAAGGGGTATGGAAAAAGATTATTAAAATCAGTTATAAATGAAGGTGAAAAAGTAGGTCTTCATACAGTTATTTCTAGAATAACTGAAGGAAACCAAATGAGTATAAATCTACATAAATCGGTTGGATTTGAACAAGTGGGTATAATAAAAGAAGCGGGAAAAAAATTTGGAAAACTTTTAGACGTTTATATTATGCAGAAGATATACAAATAAAAAATATTATCTTAAATATTTTCCAACAAATGAATCAACTTCAGGAATACCACCCTGCATAATAATATAACCATTTTGTGGTTCTCTCTCGGTTATTTCTCCTGCAATTGGAGTTAACATTATCTTTTTTACTTCTTCTAGATTACTGGTTTTTCCTAAAGCCCAACAAAGTTTCATATAAGCAACTTCTGGCAGCATATTTTGAGCAGGAGTAACCCCAATTTTTAATAGATCACGTCCAGTATCATATACATACATCTGGACATAACCCCATAAAGTTTGAACTGTCATATATACAGCAATACCTTCTTGTATTGCTCTTTCCAAAGGTTTATACAACGGTTTATTTACATGACCAAGTCCTGTTCCAGCAATGACTATTCCTTTGTATTTATTATCAATTAGTGATTCAATCATATCAGGTAGCATATTTGGATAATAGTAAACAATTGCAACTTTTTCTTCGAAAGCAGTGTCTATTATAACATCCTTATCTTTTCGTCTTTTATTATAATCTTTTCTAAAATATTTAAAATCTTCAGGAGTAACCATTCCTAAAGGAATATCACCAATTGTCCTAAAAGTACTTCTATAACTGCTATGCATCTTTCTAACACGAGTACCTCTATGTAATAGATTATACTGATCGCTTGTTGGTCCAAACATACAAACCATTACCTCAGCAACATCACAGTATGCTGCAGTTTTTGTAGCATTAATTAGATTAAGAGCAGCATCACTTGAAGGTCTATCTGACGATCTCTGAGAACCAACTAAAACGATTGGGACAGGAGGTTTCTGAACCATAAAGGATAAAATTGCCCCTGTATGATGCATAGTATCGGTTCCATGACCAATCATAATTCCATCAACACCGCTTTCAATTTCTTTACCAATTGCTTTTGCTGTGGTAATATATTGCTTTGGGCCCATGTTTTCACTGAAAATACCATATAATTTTTCTGTTTTTAGATTACAAATATCTGCAAGCTCTGGAACCGCACCATATAGTTCTCCAGGAGAAAAAGCAGGAATAACTGCTCCAGTCCTATAATCAAGTCTAGAAGCAATAGTACCACCTGTACCAAACAGTTTAACATTAGGTTTTTTTGAATCTATAGGAAATTCCGACTCAGGAATTTTATAATTTCCTTTTTTAAAACCTATCTCTTCAACAGATTTTATTGAATTTATCTTAATTCCAACATTATATCCATTATGAAGTTTTAGAACAATATGTTTATCATCTTCTGTTTCTGCTCTTGGAAGAATTATCCCTTTAAATGTACCTCTAGTAGAGTTAATTATAACATCACTCCACACCTTAATTTTTAATTCTTGAAGTTTCTTTTTAGCAGCTCCGCGATAACCTTTGTAGATATCATCTTCCAATATAATCACCTTTGATTTTAGCCTGTTAAATTATAATTTTTTATCAAGAGAATGTAAATGTAGTATAATAGTTATATCATAATCTACAAAATTTTTTATTAAAAATTTCTTGTGAAAATTCGATAGTAATATTTAGATATATGATATAACATGTGCCCTCCACAATGAAAGACAATTTGATACGCAGCGATAAATACTACAAAAAATTAGGTTTTAAATGCGGACTAGAAATACATCAACAACTTTTAACAGAAAAAAAATTATTTTGTCGTTGTAAAGCAGTGCTTCATAAAGATAAACCTAGTACCACACTATTAAGACATATGAGACCTACTCTATCTGAATTAGGAGAATACGACGGTACAGCATTAATGGAATTTAAGACTAAAAAAAATGTAATTTATCAATTATATAATGACACTATTTGTACTTATGAAATGGACGACACTCCGCCATTTCAATTAAACCAAGATGCATTGGATATATCTATTGAGATAGCACTATTAACTGATTGCAGTATCGTTGATGAAATACATATAAGTAGAAAACAATATTTAGATGGAAGTATTCCAACTGGTTTTCAAAGAACTGGAATAATAGGTATCGAAGGTTCAGTATCTTTAAATGGTAAAAAATTAAGAATAATTCAGTTAAGCCTTGAAGAAGATGCTTGTAGAGAAGTAAGTGATATCGGTCATACTATAGTTTTCAATACAGATCGTTTAAGTATTCCTCTTGTTGAAGTTGTAACATATCCTGATATTAAAACCCCAAAAGAATCAATGGAATTTGCACGATGTATTGGAAGATTATTAAGATCCACACAAAAGGTTAGAAGAGGGCTTGGAAGTGTCCGTCAGGATGTAAATGTAAGCATAAATGGAGGAACAAGAGTTGAACTTAAAGGAGTTCCCAAACTCCAATATATTTCAAAAGCTGTTGCTATAGAAGCTGAAAGACAAAAAGCATTACTTGAGATTAAAAAAGAGCTAAAGTCAAAAGGGGTAACAAAATCAACTTTTCAAAGTGAATTTCAGGATGTTACATCAATCTTTAAAAAATCAAAATCAAAAATATTTAAAGAGGTTGTGAATAAAAAAGAAAAGGTTTATGGAATAATTCTTAGACTTTTTGCAGGAATATTAGATCTACCTACTCAACCGGGAAAAACATTTCTTAATGAAATATCTGGTCGAGTAAAAGTGATAGCATGTATTGACAAGTTACCAAATATTACCTCTAGTGAAAATTTTAAGGTTTTTGATTTGCAGAAAGAGGAAATATCCAAGTTAAAAAAATTATTTAATTTTAAAACAACAGATACAATTGTATTGGTTTGGGGCAAAGAAACTGATGTAAAAACCGCAATTAAAGAAATTAAAATTCGTGCAGTAGAAGCAACTATAGGAGTTCCCTCAGAAACTAGACAGGTTTTTTCTGATGGAACAAATACTTTCGAGCGAATATTACCTGGTCCCGATAGAATGTATCCTGATACAGATACACCACCAACACCAATTACAGAAAAACATTTAGAACGTATTAGAAAAAATTTACCAGAAAGATTATGGAATACTGAAAAAAGATTAGAAAAAATGGGACTAAGTAAACCTTTAATAAAATCTTTAAGTATTTCAAAAAATCTAAAAATATTTAATAAAATTGTAAATGAAATAGATATTAATCCAACACTTGTAGCAGTAACTCTAGAAGAAAAATTAAAATATTTAAAAAGAAAAGGTAGAAAAGTATATTTAATTAACAATAACATTATTTTTCAATTATTCAAACTACTAAAGCAAGGTAAATATAGCAAAGAAGCAATTATCCCTATTCTTGGATATTTAACTAAAAATCCAGATAAAAATATAAACAATGCTTTAGAAGAATTAAAAATTGAACCAATGACCATTAATGATTTAACAAAATTGGTAACAAAAGAAATATCTAAATATCCAAAAGTCAAAAAAACAGAAAAAATTAAAAAAATAATTATGGGAGAAGTAATGAAAACTGCAAAAAATAGAATTGATGGAAAATTAGTATATGAAGTTATTGAATCAAAATTATCTAAATAAACATCAACAATGGAAATAAAACTTATAATCTAAATCAGTTATTTCACCTGTATATTTATTCCACTCATTTATTTTCTTTTGAATAAACAAATCTATTGCATCTCTACCGATTTCTTCGACAAGTACTTTATCTTTCTGCAATTCTTCCAAAGATTCCATTAAATTTGTTGGTAATTGTTTTATTTTATATTTTTTAATTTCTTCATCATTCATTTGATAAATATTTCTAGAAATCGGTTTAAATAAAATTTTTTTCTTAATTCCATCCAAACCTGAGTAAATCAAGGCAGCAAAAAATAAATATGGATTTGCAGCAGGATCAGCATTTCTTATTTCTATATCAACATTTTTTTTGGCAGGAATTCTAATAAGGCTACTTCTGTTAAATTGATCCCAAGCAATATAAATTGGTGCTTCAAAATTTGGAATTAATCTTTTATAAGAATTGAGAGTGGGATTTGCAAATGCAGCCATACCTCTAGAATGTTTAAGGATACCACCAATAAAATATAATGCAGTGGAACTAAGATTATACTGGTTTTTATTATTAAGAAATATGTTTTTACCTTTGTTATATAGAGTAATATGGGCATGCATCCCACTGCCCGCTTCATTTGAAAGAGGTTTTGGCATAAATGTTATGTCTAAATCATATGAATTAGCAATCTCCCTAGCAACAAATTTAAAATAACTACAAAAATCTGCAGCGTTCAAAGCATCTAAACCTTTAACTTCTATTTCATGCTGGAACTTACCTTTTTCATGATGATGATATTTTACCTGATATCCACTATTCATCAAGACATCTGACAATTCTTTACGATATTCTTTTAGATCATCCAAAGGAGGAGGAGAAAAATATGTTATACCCTCCTTAAAATCATTATTTTCATCTGTAATTTTTTTAAAACAACAAAATTCCATTTCTGGGGAAATAATAACTTTATCAAAACCTTGTTTTTTTGCCTTTTCTATTGCCTTTTTTAATATATTTCTAGGTCCTGCTCGATAAGATTTGTAATCAGTGTCATATAAGTTAGCACGGATAATTGCTTCATCTTTTTCATATGGAATTATTTTAAATGTCTCAATATCTGGAAGGGCAATCATATCAGATTTTTCTACTCTTCTGAATCCAACAGATGATCCATCAAAATTAATTCCTTTAGATACTAAATCATCCTTTAAAAAACGATCTGCAGGTATATGTAATGCTCTTAATCCGCCTGTTAAATCTGTAAAATGTATTTGTATCCATTTTAATTGCTTTTTATCTATTAACTCTCTTATTTTTAATTTAGCCATGTAGAAAGGTGAAAATAGCTAATCTTATAAACGTTTTCATGAAAAAAATATGGTCAATAATATTAATTAGTTTTAAGATAGAAAATGAAATATTGAAATATTAAGATTAAAGTACCTCCGAATGTAAAAAAATGCCAAAGAACCATCGTTATTTTTATCCTTCTGGAATAACTTTTTAGAACGATTATCTTCGATAATCTGTCTTTTCTCCTTAATATTTAGATTAGAATCAAAAG
>Ga0272441_10015875_pt1 | contig 10488 bp, 10 predicted proteins | sample SSMProp6N_FD_193582 | JGI IMG/M metagenome (GOLD analysis project Ga0272441, IMG submission 193582) | Marine sediment archaeal communities from Little Sippewissett salt marsh, Falmouth, MA, United States - SSM-Prop-6N | ecosystem: Environmental > Aquatic > Marine > Wetlands > Sediment ... | reverse complement strand
TCAGCGTAAGATCCACACAACCATAATGATCCCGAAGCGCTTGAAAATTGTTTATGAAATACTGTATCGTGGCGTGTAAATTTCCGAATTTGTATTTTCCCGAACGATTGGTCCTGCCTTGATGAGTCAGCTCATGGATTGATGCGCCAGCAGATCGCGGCCATGGATCCGTTAAAAGGGGTGGAGGCGGCGACGATTGAATTTTGTCGGAGTGCACTGGTCACCGATCCACCAGGCCAGGGAACACCATGAGCATGGTGAGCCAAATTTTAAGGCTGGTTGGCCATGCGCAATAGCTTTTCAATAGCCTTTAAGGAAATAAAATGAATTTAGACTTAGACTTCATCCGCTCCCAGTACCCGGTCTTCGCCAACCCCGACACCGCCCGCTGGGCGATGTTCGAAAACGCCGGCGGTTCCTACGTCCCCCGCCAGGTGGTCGACCGCCTGCACGACTTTTTCCGGTTCACCAAGGTCCAGCCCTACGGCCCATTCGAGTCCTCCATCAAGGCCGGTGAGGCTATGGAGGCCGGCTACCGGGCCATGGCCGGTCTGCTGGGCTGCCACCCGGACGAGCTGACCCTGGGACCCTCCACAACGATGAATTTCTATGTCCTGGCCCAGGCGATGCGTCCCTTGCTGAAGCCCGGCGACGAGATCATCGTCACCAACCAGGACCACGAGGCCAATATCGGCTGCTGGCGGCGGCTGGCGGAATTCGGGGCGATGATCAAGGAGTGGCAGATCGATCCGCAGACCGGCGAACTGGCCATCGAGGACCTCAAATCCCTGGTGGGCAAACGCACACGGCTGGTCTGTTTCACCCTCTGCTCCAACATCGTGGGGACCATGCACGATTTCAAGGCCATCGGCGACATCGCCCACGAGGCCGGGGCCCTGGCCATCGGCGACGGAGTCTCCTTTGCGCCCCACCGCTTGCTGGACGTCGGCACCAGTGGTCTGGATCTTTACCTGTTCAGCACCTACAAGACCTTCGGGACCCACATCGGGGTCATGTGGGGCAAGCCGTCCGTTCTCGACACCCTCGAACCCCAGGGCCACTGCTTCAACCGCGACCTGCCGCACTACAAGTTCAACCCGGCCGGGCCGCTGCACGCCGAGATCGGGGCGCTGGCCGGCATCGAAGAGTACATCGATGCGCTCTATGATCACCATTTCAATGAACCGTTGTCCGGTTTTCACGCCAGGGCTGCTAACGTCTTCGCGCTTTTTGCCGAACACGAGACCGTCCAGGCCAATCGGATTTTAGCGGCCATTCGCGCCATTCCCGGTGCCCGGATCATGGGGCAGGACCGGGCCGAGACCGGATCCCGGGCAGCGACGATTGCCTTTACGATAGAGGGCATGCGTTGCCGCGATGTCGTCAAACGCCTGGTGGCCAAGGAGATTGCCGTGCGCAACGGACACTTCTATGCGCTGCGTTGTCTTGAGGCGCTGGGTATAAAGGATACGGACGACGGGATTATCCGGATCAGTCTGGTGCATTACAACTCTTCGCAGGAGGTTAACCGTTTGGTGGAGGGGTTGGCGAGTTTGTAGGGTATACAGGAAAGGTCAAAGGGAGCTTGACCTCAGTTCTAAGGGAGTTTTTGTAAGCAAAAGGGGAGGACTGCTTGACTGGAGTTTTACCAGAACACCTCTATTTTATTTCCACGGCGTTGTGCCGGGGAAATAACTGATCCAGGGGAAAGTCAGACTTGCAGACCTGATTTCGCCGAACTCCAGCCTGAACCAGATCCAATCGATGTGGTCGTTTAGAAAAATCAGCCAGAAACACGTGGATTTCGTAATCTGCGACAAGCAGGATTTTAACATCATGGGCGTGGTTGAACTGGACGACAGAAGCCACCTTCGCCCGGATCGCATTGCCAGAGACAAATTCGTCGACGCGGCACTGGCTGAAGAAAGAATTGCAATCCTGCACTATCCAGTAAGGGCTAAATACTAGCCGGCTGAAATACAAGCCAAATTGTGCGAGACAATTGGATTGAAGCTCGAACGACAGGGTAACGATCCTCACTTTGAAGATAATCGATGGGGGCCCAGATCATGGTGAGTGATATTTTTGACCTGAAAAACCGCTTCAAGAACATTACCATGGAAGAAGGGTGGACAGCGTGCACCGCATAAACCGCTGCTTGCTTTGTATGCGCTTGGAAGATGCATCAGGGGGAAGGACGGCTCGTTTCTTTTTCGGATGTTGACCGGCACCTGAGAAAATTGCTCGAGGAATTCGGACCGGCAAGGAAGAGCTTGCATCCTGAGTACCCCTTCTGGCGACTATGTAACGATCATTTATGGGAATTGACCAACGCTGAAAATGTGTTACTGCGCAAGGGAAACACCGATGCCAGAAAAAGCGAATTGCTCAAACACGATGTTCACGGCGGATTCCCGCAGGATGCTTATGATGAGCTTTGCCAGGATTCGCACCTCTTTGCCGAAGTCGTTCACCATCTGATCTCAAACAATTTCCCCGATTCAATCCATGAGGATATTCTTCAGGCTGCCGGCATCGATTTGACAGAGAATTTCACGGTTGTGGGAAAGCGTGATCCATTGTTCAGGGAACATGTCCTTCGCGCCTATGAATACCAATGCGCGGTATGTGGTTACAATGTCCGCGTCGGTAATTCACTGGTGGGGCTCGAGGCAGCCCATATTAAGTGGCACCAAGCCGGCGGACCGGATATTGAAACCAACGGCATCACCCTTTGTGCACTGAACCACAAACTTTTTGACCGCGGTGCCTTCACCATATCGGAAAACATGGTTGTGCAGGTCTCCATGAATGCCCACGGAACTACCGGCTTCAAAGAGTGGTTGATGAATTACCATGGTAAACCGCTCGCGTCGCCCCAGGCACCCACCGACTATCCGACTCCAAATTAAGTGCATTGGCACATCCGGGAGGTTTTCAAGGGACCGGCCAGATTCGTTTGAATGCTGTCTATACCCAGGGCCGGATCAAGCCATCTACTTGGATGGTGTAAAAACCGCGAAAATATGGCCAAAAAAATAGGATCACAATACTCAAATATTTTCCGATGAGATGCTGATCTCAATTCCAATTTAATACAACCTCATATAGCTTTTCTATCAAGCTCACTTCTGCAAACGTGTCCATTTCGCAATAGCGCTTTAGATCCTCGTAGATCTTTAATTTTTCACGCTCTGAGACAATATCTTTAAGGCATTTGAGAAAGTTTCTGGAGGCCATGTCACCGCCGCTGATTTCAAGATCACTGTAATTCAATTCCGGCACAAATGCCGGCAGGACATTTTTTATCGATGCCGAACCCATCATCTTGGGGTGGTACAAATATCTTGATCGGAAAGGTATCAACAGATCCACCATTCTTGAATTGATGGCTTCCAGGGCTGATTGGTACTGAGGTAAAAAGAGTGCAAGTTCCCTGTTAATTCTGGACTCAAACCCCATATTGTAGACGATCACGGACCCCTTTGTACCGCAACTATCGATAAGGGCCTTTACAAATTCGGATCTGGGATCGGTTAATTCGGTGTGCAGAAATTCAAGGTGCCGTAAATCCCCACCTTTTGTTTGCTGAATGTGGAGTGAGAATTGGAAAGGGATCTGTTGGTATGGGGATGAATTGTCAAACAGCGGAACCGCGGGAAAGATGGTCTCATAGTCAAGGTAGTACAAAGGGTATTGCAGTGTGCTTAAAAAACCGCTGATACGGTCTCTGTCCGCATAAATGGTTTGGGTTGCATGGGCGTTGATATCGATTTGTTGGCGATCTGTCAGAGGCAATTCGACTGGCAGATCGGCGATATCAAGGATATTTATTGAAATGAGACTATCCAATTTGGCTCCGCCGAATACATTGAAAACAGAATATTCAGGGACATGCTGCCAGCAATAACCTTTGTAGTCACATTCAAACGGTGATTTGCAGTGCCTTCCGATAGCAATTGAGGGTTCGTTCGATTGATTAACGACCTGCAGCAGATTTCTCAAATTTGTGGGTACGCCTTCCATCCTTGATATGGCCAGGTCAGTACAATCTTCCAGCACAAAAAGGTTCTTTGGATCAAGGTCTCTCCAGCGAACGTATTCCCTATTCAAGTGCATCAAAACCGACTTGCGTATCTCATACCCTGACCCAACGAATGCATATCTCTGAAGGGCCATATCATCCAGATAATAATTTTTGACTTCAGTTGATTGTTTTACCTCGATTAGATCCCAATGGTTGGTGTGGTTGATCTTTTGAAAAATATCAATTTTTGAATAGGCACCGTCAGGGGAACAAGCGGTCGCTTCGAAAATCACATCATGACCCCCAGCAACAGCGCTGTTCGTTGAACTTATGGCCTTGTCGATTTCATAATACGCGTCATCGATCAGTTGACCATTGTCAAAATAGGTCTGGGCTATAACACCTACCTCATGACCGGAATCAAACAGCCACTGTTTCTGCTCTGTTATGGGAGGCGCCAGATCGGGACGATGCCTGTAAAGCCAGAGCGCCTTCGGGCACTGCAATCCTTTGAGGTATTGCGATTTGGATAGACGATTAATCTTTTCATTCATGTATACCCCTAAAACCATTCGTAAAGATGGATTGAAATGGCTTATCGTCGAGAATCTGATTCAAAAAATATCAAAATTTTTCGAGTGAATCGACAAAATTAGGATCTTGTGATCGAATCTGTAAAAATCATAGGTTAAGATCAAATCAAAATGACCGAAAATATTTAAATATGAGGATAGTAGGATATTATCATAATTATTAATTTTCAACATGGCCATGCTGTTTGTCATACCGATTCTCTTTTACGCGTTCTACATCTCGGCTTTTTAAATTTAAAGGCAACCCTTATCCTTGAAAAAAATGGCAAAAAGCGCTTTGCTTGATACCGGTTATTCTCGTTCGTCACAGGTTTGGGACAACCAACGGAACCCATCGACATGACAATTAACGACCAGGTAGTGAAGACACCCTTATGAAAATTATCGATTCTACGGTGGTTAGCAAAAGCAAATTCGTCACCCTGGTTGCGGTGGCCTATGAAGACCAGCGGGGCAACCGCAAGCACTGGCATATGGTCAGCCGGGGGGAGCGGCCCAAATGCATCACCGGCCGGATTCATCACCCCGATGCGGCCATCATCGTGCCCTTCCACCGGCAGGCTGACAAGCTGGTGGTGATCAAGGAGTTCCGCGTCCCCGTGGGCGGTTATCAGTACGGCTTCCCGGCCGGGTTGCTGGACCCGGGCGAAGACCTGGCCGCAGCCACGGGCAGGGAACTGCACGAGGAGACCGGGTTGGACCTGGTGCGCGTCTACCGTCAGAGCCCGGCCATTTTTTCCTCCGCGGGCATTACCGACGAGTCCATTGCCGTGGTCTTTGCCGAAGTCGAGGGCCGGCCGGACACGCGTCACAACGAGGATTCGGAAGACATCGAAGTCTTCATGCTGGATCGGGATGCGGTGCGGGATCTGCTCCAGCGCAGGGACATCGTCTTCGGTGCACGGGCTTGGCTGGTCATGGACGCTTATGTCTGCCTGGGCAGCGACTATTTGACCGGCGGCGGATAACGCTTGCCAACCATTTAAAAAAAGGAGAAGCGCATGTTTTACGAATTCAGGCAGTACACCCTATTTCCCGGCAAGCGCGCCGAGTGGGTGAAGTATATGGAGAGCGTGATCATTCCGTTCCAGGTGTCCAAGGGCATGGTCGTCTTGGGCAGCTTCGTCGACGAACAGGACGAGAATGTCTACTACTGGATCCGCCGGTTCAGGAACGAGAAGGAGCGCGAGCGGCTTTACAAGAAGGTTTACGAGAGCTCAGCGTGGAAGAACGAGATCGGCCCGCATGTCGGCGAACTGATGGACCGCAAGAAAATCGTGGTCAAACGGATCGTGCCGACCCCGAAGTCGGTTATCCAGTAGATATCGGCCTGGTTCGACGGCAACAATCGCTCCCTGAAGAGGCAATAGGGATTGCGGGTCGCATCTGATTTATTAATTTAATTCACAATTAAAAGCGCTCGGATAAGTGCGCTTCAAATGGTATGCACTTGCGATACAAAAACAGAGCGTCATTTTACCCAATTTTCAATTTTTAGATTGGGTATCCGGATAAACTCTTTTTCTTTGTTGGTGACAAGCGAACAGCCAATGGAAAGTGCATGCGCAGCGATTAACATATCAAGCGAAGCGATCGGTGTACCCAGTTTTTCCAAACCGGTTCTGAGATTACCATAAGAGTGGGCGGCGTCATCGCCATAAAGCAGGATTTCAAGGGGTGCAATAAATTGGGCCAGAGCCATTTGATTCTGCCCGGGCCTCGAACTTTTTGAAACACCGTAGGAAAGCTCGCTGAATGTAATCGACGATACACCGATTTGAGAAATTTCAGTCTGCTTAAAACGCGCTATGACGTTGGCGGGCTTTCGCTTGATAATATAAATACAGATATTTGTATCAAGCATGAATCTCATTCGAATGGTTCCCAGGAATCCTGATCGGGTTGATTTCTGCTATGCATAAAGTCTTCGGTAAACTGATCAAGGCTGTTGACCAATGAGGACCAGGGATCATCTTTTGGCAAAAGGACAACCATCTTGCCGATTTTTTTTATGAAAACATCATTTCCGGAGAACCTGAATTCTTTCGGTAGCCTTACGGCCTGACTGCGGCCATTGATGAAAATTTTTGCGGTTTGCATGGCACACCTCCGACTGACTTTGATAGATACCAAAGTATATATCTCGGCGGGCTGAAATGTCAATCAACTGAAAACCTGAAAACATCAGGGCGAACTACCGGCTCGGGTGCAAATAGACAAACCGCAACAACGGGTCGGAGCAATCCGATGCTGCCCCTTTTATTGAGTTCATAATTACGAATTGTTTTCGATGATCGAGTCGGTCACCGCGATCGGCGTGTCGCTGTGCATGGATATGCCGTCGTACGCCGGGTACCAAAAACCACCGATATTATTCGTTATTATGGAATCATCGATGATGATATCGCCCGTGTGGTCATTGGAAACAAAGAAGATGGCCGAGCCGTGTTCATTGACGTTGTTGTATTCGATGCGCGAGCCGAGAACGGTCAGCGTCATCGTGTTGCCGTCATTGTAGATGGCGCCGCCGCTGCCGCCGCCCGGCGTACCGGATTGTGCCGGATTGGCGCCGTATCCAACGGCGCTGTTGTTGGAAAACAGGCTGTTGATGATGGTCCATGAGACACCGATGCTGCTTATGGCGCCGCCGTTGGATCCACGGTTGCCGTAGCCTTCGGCACCGCCGAACGTGCAATTGACGATGTAGACGGGCAGGCCGTCGTATTGGCTGAACACCCGGATGGCGCCGCCGCCCACATCCGGGCCTTCATCGGCGCAGACATTGTTGAAAAAGCGGCAGTTGACGGCCTTGAATCGTCCCCCGCGCACCCACATGCCACCGCCGCCGTCATATTCGGTTTCAGCGGTGGAATTGCCATTGGCAAAGGTGATGTTCTGCACCGTCAATCGCGGATGATCCTGGTTCTGGCAATGCGGGGTGGTCCAGACCTGATCCGGATCGCAGGTGTTCATGTACAAAATGCGGGTTCGCCCCCCTCCGCTGAGCGACACCAGGCCGCCGCCATCGATGACGATGTCGGGGTTGGCATCGTTGAACACCTTGGCTGGTCTTGGGAGCGTTATCGTGATCGGATCAGGACCGCAGTCGAATATAATGCTTCCCCCCTGGGCGACGGCATCGATAAAGGCTTCGGCGCTGCAACTCTGCGGCGTTCCGTTGCCGACAATTTGATCGGGGGATGTTACATCTTCGAGGTTCGCTTCGGCTGGTATCAATGCGGTACCGGACGAATTACCGGCAGGTGGGCCACCGTCCGGATTGACGGTTGGGAAATGGCCGGTTTGACCGGAAGGCGCCTCCGTTTCTCCGCCGCCGGAGCCGCAGCCGGACATTAGAATGAAAATCGCTGCCATGCATAACGTGCAGAGCGGATGCAGGGTCCATCGTCTCAAAATGTTCTCCCTTGTGGACGGTCGCCGTCAGGCGGTTCTTTTTGGTCCCAATACCCAGCAAACAACAGGCCAAGATGAACCGAAAATGACAACGCGCGGTATTTAGGTTCAAGTTTCATCGTGTTCAGGACCTACCCGGTAACGGAACAAAGAGAGACCCAAACTGAGCGTTTCAATTTTTTACAGATCCCATAATTGGTTTGTATGCTTTGCTTTTGCGGTTTACCGATCCTAAAAATTTGAAACCCGTTGGGATTGCCGATATCACCGCATAACCGGTGTCAGCCGACACCCCGCATCGTCCACGATAGCGGAATGCCAGCTTCCTTGGTTCTGCGGCAAGTTCGACAAATTGGGAGCGAAAAAGACGTCATGACAGATAAATGAACCTGTTTCGTAATCGGCGGATGCACTTTTTGTCACATGCCCCATCCGTGCCGAGGGAATAGCGGGCTCGCATCTTGATTATTAATTTTCCAAATGGCCATACTGTCTGCCATACCGATTCCCTTTTATGCGTTCTACATTTCGGATCTCAAAACAACCTTTCATTTGGACGAACCATTGGTTTTCGGGTGGTCGCCATGGCTGAGGTCAACCAATAACCGGGGTTTGCACGTCGTCCGCTGAAAAAGGTTTACTCGGAAGTGCTGTTGCGTGCTATATCAAAACGTTGGGCATGCCTCAAATGGTGTTTCAATTCTTATTGACAGGGTGTAGCCAGATGGCTACGATCTGGTCGTGGTTGAAATTCGCAAAACTGAATACGTTGCTAAGTGGCTTGACAGCTTGAATACAAAAAGCAAGGCAGCGCAGTGATCATTTTGCTGGCTGGCGGTGACAAACGAACCCAATCCAATGATATAAAAACCGCTTTGCACCTGGCAAAGCATCTATAGTAGCGTTTATCATGGCTAAAACAAAGACCCCCCGTTACGATGTCGCTGAGCATCTTCGGACACCAGAGGAAATGGCTGCATATCTCGAAGCATGCTTGGAAGCGGCCAACGGAGATGCCGCTTTCATAGCAAAAGCCCTTGGTGATATTGCCCGCGCGAAGGGAATGTCACAGGTTGCTCGTGATGCCGGCCTGTCCAGAGAAAGCCTTTACAAAGCCCTGTCTGGAGAACGAAGTCCAGCATTCGAAACAATTCTAAAAGTTATGGGAGCGCTCGGTATAAAATTGCATGCAGAAGCGGTTCACGTAAAAAATAAAACGACCCAACATCATATCGCTGGACACTGACCGGAGCTACGCTGTGGAAAAGCCGGGAAAGGGGAAAAGCGGGGTCGACCAAGCTGGACGAACGACTATCAACGCTTCAGGATAAAAATAGGGCCATATTTAAGTTTTAAAACGATGTTTTATAGGTCGAAAAGGGCCTATTAAGGGAAGTATTGAGGAAAATGGGACGGGCCTCAGTAACACAGCGTGACTCTCATTCACATTTATAAAGTTAAAGGATGGGCATATGCGAAGGGTAATTTTCAACCAAAAAGGTGGTGTCGGCAAATCGACCATTGCATGTAATTTGGCGGCATTGAGCGCCGCCGCTGGACTGAAAACCTTACTGGTCGATCTGGATCCCCAGGCGAATTCCTCGCAGTATCTGCTGGGCGAAAAAGCTGAGTCCCTCAAATTGACGCTGGTGGATTATTACCAAGAGACCCTCAGCTTTAGCTTTTTCCCCAAACGCGTAGAAGAGTACATTACATCCACCCCCTTTGACGATTTGGCGCTTTTACCTTCCCATGCCGAACTCGGTGATTTGATGTATCGGTTGGAGTCGCGCTATAAAATTCGTAAACTCAAAGATTTACTGGACCAATTGGACGACTACGATGCGGTCTACATCGACACACCACCGGCCTTTAATTTTTTCACTTTATCGGCACTCATTGCCGCCGATCGCTGTTTGATCCCCTTTGACTGCGACGATTTTTCGCGCCGCGCCCTGTATCAGCTTCTTGAGCGAGTGCATGAACTGCAGCAAGACCACAATCGAGGGCTGGAAGTGGAAGGCATCGTGGTCAATCACTTTCAGCAGCGCGCCAACCTGCCCAAAGCGTTGGTGTCTGCGATGATCGAAGAAGGGCTGCCGATTCTCGACACCTATCTTTCTCATTCGGTTAAAATCAGAGAATCGCACCAAAAGGCCACCCCTCTCGTCAACCTTGATCCCAACCATAAGGTTGCCCAAGAATTTCAAGCCCTGTTCAATGAGTTGAACAGGATAAAGGAATAAGGAAGCCCCGACTGACGGTCTGAGGATCTGAGGTTAGGATCTGAGCAGGATCTGAGGTCGGACCAAGCTGGACGAACGATTATAGGATCTGAGGTCGGACCAAGCTGGACGAACGATTATCAGGGTTTCAGGGCGAAAATAGGGCCAAATCTTGGGCTTAAAACGATGTTTTCGAGCTCGAAAAAGGCGGTTTAAGGGAGTATCGCGG
>Ga0272441_10015874_pt1 | contig 10488 bp, 7 predicted proteins | sample SSMProp6N_FD_193582 | JGI IMG/M metagenome (GOLD analysis project Ga0272441, IMG submission 193582) | Marine sediment archaeal communities from Little Sippewissett salt marsh, Falmouth, MA, United States - SSM-Prop-6N | ecosystem: Environmental > Aquatic > Marine > Wetlands > Sediment ... | reverse complement strand
CGCCGCAGGTAGAACGTGGCGACGGTGCCCGTCTCATCCAGCTCCCAGCTCAGCGCCAACATCGGCTGCGGAGCGTAGTTCTCGTCGAACGCGAACAGCCCTTCGAGAATGTGACGCGCCGGAATGCTCGCGGCAACGCCCGAATCGAGCACCATGTCCAGCTTCCCCGGCTCGGATGCCAAGGCGACACGGAGCGTTCCTCCGTACATCGGCCCGTCGGCAGCCACGGCCAGGCTCCCAAGCAACATGGTCAGTAGAAGCGCGAGAATGGTCAGTTTCGTCGTACGCATGTCTTCTCCTCCTTGTCAAGGCCTCGTGCAGATTGGCGACTCACTCCATTGTCCGTTGCTCTGGAGGTTCCTCCTTTCTTCGGTGGTGATCCGGCCGGGCACGGGCGCGCGTCCATGTCACGAAGCGTGGAGTAGAGAGGCGATGCATCGTGTGATAGAGGCGGGCTGCCGTGCTTCGAGATGCGGTCGCTGCGAACGACGGAGAAGAGGATTGAACGCCAGGTTCGGCCTGAAACGGCCGAGGCCGACACCGATCGATCGTCGGGACGGCCCATTCCTCTTCGACTGGTTGCTTCGCAGATGGCTTCACTCGGCAACACTTCCGTGATCCGTGGCGATAATCTGTATGATAGCTTGATCACCTGTCAGGCGCAACTGCCTAGGCCGTGCGGAGCAGGATACGCCGGGAAACCCGCAACCATCTAAAGATACGATGGAATGGCTCGTTGGGCCAAGTTGTCTGACAGGGCAATCTAGGGCGATCCCATAGGACCCTCAGGCCTCGTCCCACCTGACGATCGCTTGTGTGATACGCCTCCCCCGAAGCGTGCTGCCGGCGCGTCTTCACACGGCAGCTTGAGAATCGGTCTGACAGCATGATAGTATTACAGATAGCGCGAGCTACAGCACACCGCGCCAGGAGGCACCGATGATCGATCTAACCGTCCATGAAGACCAACTCGCTCGAACCGTGAAGCGAGCACAAGAACGGGGCATCATTGTCCCGACGTTTGCCCAGATGAGGGATCCCAGCCTGATCCCCGCCTCGATCGTGGAGAAGCTCTCCAAGATCGGCCTGTGGGATCTTCACTCGCTCAACCTGTTCCGCATCACCTGGAAGAACGAACCGACCCCTCAGGGCGGCGGATTCGGCGGCATCAACTACCTCGAGTTCCCGCCTGAGTTGACCGGCGTTCCCGCCCGGATCATCGCCCTCGTCGGCAAGTGGTTCCCCACCGGAGCCCACAAGGTCGGCGCGACGTTCGGCTGCCTGGCCCCCCGGCTCGTCACCGGCCAGTTCGACCCGACATTCCACAAGGCCGTCTGGCCGTCGACCGGCAACTACTGCCGCGGCGGTGCCTACGACGCGAATCTGCTCGCCTGCGAGTCGATCGCGATCCTCCCCGAGGAGATGTCCCGCGAGCGATTCGAGTGGCTGTCGAAGGTCGCCGGTGAGGTCATCGCGACGCCCGGCTGCGAATCGAACGTCTGGGAGATTTTCCAGAAGTGCAAAGAACTCGAAGCGACCCGCGACAACATCATGGTGTTCAACCAGTTCGACGAGTTCGGCAATCACCTGTGGCATTACGATGTCACCGGTCACGCGATGGAGGAGGTCCTCGAGGCCGAACTGCGCGGCGGCCGGTACGCCGGTGTCGTCCTGACCTCCGGCTCGTCGGGCACGATGGGCTGCGGGGACTACCTGAAGGAACGGTTCCCGCAGAGCAAGCTCGTCGTCTCCGAGGCGCTGCAGTGTCCCACGTTGCTCGAGAATGGCTTCGGCGGGCACAGGATCGAGGGAATCGGCGACAAGCACGTCCCGTGGATCCACAACGTGCGCAACACCGACATGGTGATCGCGATCGACGACGAAGACACGATGTCCCTCGTGCGCCTGTTCAACGAGGAGGCCGGTCGTACATATCTCGAGTCCCGCGGTGTCTCATCGGACCTCGTCGGACAGCTGGATCTGCTCGGCATCTCGAGCGTCGCCAACCTGCTCACGGCGATCAAGTTCGCCAAGTACTACGAGATGGGTAGCGACGATGTCGTCCTCACCGTGCTGACCGACTCGATGGAGCTGTACCAGAGCCGGCTGAAGGAGATGCACGACGCGCACGGGGCGTACGACAAGACCGACGCGGCGGTCGACTACCACACCCACCTGATGGGTATGAAGACCGACGCGATGCTCGAGCTCGGATATCGAGAGCGCAAGAGAATTCACAACCTGAAGTACTACACGTGGATCGAGCAGATGGGTCGCTCCGCCGAAGAACTCGACGCGCAGTGGTACGACTACCCGGGCTACTGGGATCGAATCCACTCGATCGTCCCGCAGATCGACGAGCTGATCGAGGCATTCAACGAACGCGCGGGGCTGTTGGACGAGTAACTCAGACGCTCTCGCATTCGGTGGAATGCGAACCTGCCACGTGACGGAACGAGCGGGGCCCGTCGGGCCCCGCTCGCCGTTTCAGAATGCTCTCGCGGGTCTACGCTTCCCAGATCTCGCGCATCCGCGACCAGTGTTCCTTCATCTTGGCCGCGCTCTCCACCGCATCGCCGGCCTCGATCGCCGCGAGGATCTCCCGGTGCAGATCGACCACCATCTGCAGGTCACGGACGTTCTTCAGGTAGTAATGCCGGGTGAACTCCCGGTAGACCTTCTGATCCATCGTATGGATCAGCGGTGCGACGGCCGACGAAACCAGCGGATTCCCGGCCGCCTCCGCCAGCTCGGCGTGGAACGCCTTGTCCGTCTTGAAGTACGTATCGAACTCCCCGGCGGACGCGAATTCCTCCATCTCATCGAGAATCCGCCGTAGCTTGGCGAGTGCATCGTCCGAGGGTTTCGTCGCGACCAGCGCCGCGACCGCCGGTTCGAGCGCGCCGCGGGCCTCCATGACCTCCAGGCACCCCGCCTCGCTTTCGATCAGGTGGACCGTGTCGTCCTCCTCCGCCGAGGAGGGGAGTCGAAGGACGAAGTTGCCGCTTCCCGGCCGCGATTCGATGATCGCCATGGCTTCGAGTGCACTCAACGCCTCACGGATGGATGGCCGGCTGACCCCCATCTGCTCGGCCAGCACGAACTCCGAGGGAAGCTTGCTCCCGACCGGGTAGTCCCCCCGTTGAATCGCTTCGACGATCTGTTCCGCGGCGATCGCGGTCACCTTGCGCGGTCGTACCTTCTCGAACGGCATCGTGCCTCCTCTCATCGACATCTGGCCAAGCTGTATGATAGCTAGACACATTGTGGACCGCAATCTATGCGCTTTTCGGCGGTCCGGGCTCTCGGAACAGGAATCGGCCTCGGCCGGCCTCCGCGACGATCTCGCCCCCGGCGTAGACGACCTCGCCCCGCGCGACGGTCGCCTCGACCTTCCCGGTCACGCTCCATCCGTCGTAGGGGGAGAAGTCCGTCTTCATGTGGAGCCGATCGGGACGGATTTCCCACGTCGCATCGGGATCGAACACGACGAGATCCGCATCCGCGCCCGTCTCGAGCACGCCCTTTCGCGGGTAGAGCCCGTGCACGCGTGCCGGCCCTTCGCTCAGCAGGCGCGGCAGGTCCGGCAAGTGCAGCAACCCCTTCGCCACACCTTCGGAGTGGACGAGCGGAAGAAGCGTCTCGACACCCGGCAGGCCATACGGAAGATCGGTGAACGTCCCGTTCCACCGCTTCTGCTCTCGGGTGAACGGGCAGTGATCGGTCGCGATCAGATCGAGTTCGCGTCTTCGAAGCGCTTTCCAGAGCGCGCGCTGGTCGGCATCGGTCCGCAAGGCCGGGCTGGCCGCGAACAGGTGGCCGTCCATCCGTTCGTAGCTGCCGGCGGACAGGACGAGGTACTGAGGACACGTCTCCGCCGTCAGCCGCGCGCCGCGGCTCCTCGCCTCGCGAACCGCCGCGAGGCCGAGCGCCGAGCTGACATGCACGATGTGGACGGCGCAGCCGGTCTCCTCCGCCAGCCGCCCGACCTGCGAGATCGCAGCGCCTTCGCACAGATCCGGACGCGCGATCGCCAGCGTCGTCATGTCGGCACGTTCTTCCGCGGTCAGGCTGTCGGCGATCGAACGGATCAGTCCTTCGTCCTCACAGTGGACCAATGCGGTGGCGCCCAACCCGGCGAGCGTCTCGAACGCCCGCTTCATGACCGACGGAGCGGTCCTGCGGCCGGATGCTTCGTAGGCCGTGTAGAACTTATAGCTCGTAACCCCTCGGCGGATTCCCTCGGCGAACTCCTCGTCCGCTCCGGGCTCCCAGCCTACGACCTCGCCGTGTAGCGCCACGTCGACCACCGCGTCGGACAGTTCGTCGAGTCGACGCTCGATCTCGTCGGGGATCGTCGTCTCCGGCGTCCCGACCGTGAAGTCGACGATTGTCGTCACGCCGCCACATGCCGCGGCGATCGTGCCGCTATGGAAGTCATCGCTCGAGCGGGTCCCGGAGACGGGGAGTGCCATGTGCGTGTGTGCGTCGATGACGCCGGGCAGGACGAGCTTCCCGGCGGCGTCGATCGTCCGCCGTCCGGTGAGCCCACGCCCGATCGCGGAGATGATGCCGCCGTCGATCCCGATGTCGGCCGTGGTCACCGACCACGATGTGACGACCGTCCCTCCTCGAACGACAAGCTCGTGACGTGGAATCGTTGGATCCCCCTTCCCTACAGCATTCTTGAACACCGGCCAAGCTGCATGATAGCATTGCGAGACCCGCTGCACAATCGAGGGGCAATCAGGAGGATCGAGGATGAATCGGATCGCACCGGGCCCGGCCGCCGTCACGGAATCCCGATATCGGAGACCCAGCGGCCGTCACGCACCGGCCAAAGACCAGAAAGGAAGGGGATCGAAGCGATGGAGCCTCGCCGCACGGCGCCACTGAAGAAGCTGTTCGACCGGATCCGGGCGATGCTCGACGGCCGGGAGCCGAAGCGGCCCGTGCTTGTCATCGGCGACATCGCGGCGGGGAAGACGGCGACGGGTCTGCGCCTTCTCTCGCTGCTTCGGCAGTCCGGTATCGACGTCGGCGGCTTCCTCGCCCCGCGGGTGCTCGAGGGGGACGAGACGGTCGGCTACTCGCTGATCGACATCGCGTCGAACACGACCCATCCTTTCGCCGACCTCAAACCCGGCGGCGTTCGCGCCGGCCGATTCTTCCTGTCGAACGACGGCCTCGCGCTGGCCGAACGCGCTGTCACCGCGGCGCTCGACACGGCCGCCGTCGTGTTCATCGACGAGGTGGGCCGGCTGGAGCTCGACGGCGGCGGGCACGCGGTCGCGGTCCGGCGCCTGCTGGCCTCGGACGCCCTCTCGATCCTGCTCGTCCGCGACGAGTTGGCCGACAGGGTCACCGAAACCTTCGGCCTCGAGGCGCCGATGCGGTTCGACGTACGGAGGGCACGGGATACCGAACTCGCCGTCCCGGCGGGAACGCGAACGTTCTGGGAGATCGTCGATTCGCTCCCGTTCCCGCTGCTCGTGACGCAGTGCCGCGACGGCTTCCCTCAGTCCCGTCCGATGCGACTCGTCGAACGCGATGGATCTCGTCTCTGGTTCGCGACGTCGCGAGCGTCCCGGAAGATCGAGCAGATCGACGCGGATCCCCGCGTGACGGTCCTGTTCGTCGACTCGGACCGGTTCAACTACGCGTCGATCCACGGTAGGGCGCAGGTCGTCATCGATCCCGACCGCGAGCGGGCGCTCTGGCAGGACGCGTGGCGCGACGACTGGCCGGAGGGGCCGACCGATCCGGACTACGTCCTGCTGCGCATCGACGGCGTTCGCGGACACTACCTCCGCGGGACAACCGGCGAGTCGGGAACGGTCGACCTGGAGAGTGCGTCTTGAGTCTCTCCTCGACTTGCCGGTACGATCGACTGCGCGGCAAACCCTCGGCATAGGAGGAACCTCGGGTGGAGTGGACGTATCTTGTCATCGGAGCTGGAGTGGGCCTCATCCTCGGATGGGCGCTTTCGTGGTTGCGGGCGGCGCGACGCATCTCCGATCTCAAGATCGACGGCGCACGCCTCGAACAGGAGCTCCGGACGGAGCGTGAGAAGGTCCAGTGGACCGAGACCGCCGAGGGGAAGCTCCGCGAGGCGTTCACCGCGCTGGCGAGCCAATCGCTCTCCTCCAATGCGCAGCAGTACCTCGCCCACGCACAGAAGGAGCTGACGACGCTCGTCGAGCCGCTCAGCAAGAAGCTCGACACGATGGATCAGCAGGTCCGCGCACTGGAGACGAAGCGCGAGGGCGCGTACGGCAAGCTCGGCGAGCAACTGAGGACGTTGGGCGAAGCGCAGTCGCAGCTGCAGCGAACCGCCGTGTCACTCGAACAGGCCCTGAAGTCACCGACGGCGAGGGGCCGCTGGGGCGAACTGCAGCTCCGGCGCGTCGTCGAGCTGGCCGGCATGGTCTCCCACGTCGACTTCGACGAGCAGGCGACGACCGAGGACGGTCGTCCCGACCTGATCGTGCGGCTTCCCGGCGGCGGCGTGCTGCCCGTCGATGCGAAGGCATCGGCGACCGCCTACCTCGACGCGATGCAGTCCGAGGGCGACCGCCGGGCCTCGAAGCTCGGCGAGCACGTCCGTGCGATGCGATCCCGAATCCAGGACCTGTCGCGCAAGGCGTACTGGTCGCAGTTCGACCGAGCGCCGGAGCTCGTCGTGATGTTCGTCCCGTTCGAGTCGGCTCTGTCGGCCGCGTTCGAACTCGATCCCGAGCTGCTCGAGTACGGGATCCGTCAGCACATCCTCGTCGCTTCGCCGGTAACGCTGCTGGCGCTGCTCCGCGCCGTCGCGTTCGGCTGGCAGCAACAGCAGATCACCGAGAACGCGCGGGTGATCGCCGGAGAGGGACGCGAGCTATATGCGCGGGTGCTCAATGTGCTGAAGCCGTTCCGCGACGCCGGGACGCACCTCGGTCGAGCGGTCGAGGCGTACGACCAGGCCGTCGGCTCGCTCGAGCATCGCCTCTTCCCGGCACTTCATCGGATGAAGGACCTTACCGCGTCGAGCGACGAACTCCCCGAGACGAGCGAACTCCGTAAGACCCCACGGCTGCCCGGCTTGCCCGACGAAGAGGAAGACGGCTAGCGAGCGGAAGCCGCTCATTGGAACGCAGCCGGCCGGTTGGCTACAGTTCGTTCGTCATGGGAAGCCGGATCCTCCACATCGTCAACGTCGTACTGCCGGTGTTTCTCGTCGCCGGCATCGGTGCGTTCTTCTCGCGCGTCGTCGTCGACCGGATGGTCCCGAGGACGATTGGTTCGCCCTCCGGTGACCATGCAGAGCTCGATGCGTCGGCCTCCGACGCCATCCCGAACGCGATTCGCCGGTCGCTTCATCTGCTAACGTTCGGGATCGCCGGCCCGGCACTGATCCTGACCAAGCTGCTGCACGCCGAGTTGAGCGTCGAGACGATCGGGGAGCCCGTGCTGATCGCCGTCGTGATGTACGTCCTGTTGACGGTGATCAGTTTCGGTCTCGGGGCGATCGGTCGGTGGAGTTCGGAGGAGCGCCGCGCGACCGTCCTCGCGATGGCGTCGACCAACTGTGGCAACTACGGCCTCCCCATCATGCTGTACGCCTTCGGCGACGATGGGCTGGTCATCGGCACGATCTTCATGATCGCCCACATCGTCATCCACATGACCGCCGGCCTGTCGATCGCCGGCTGGTCGCGGGATCGATCCCGCTGGAAGCGTCTGCTCGGGGTCTTTCGATTCCCGTATATCTACGCCGTCGCGCTCGCATTCCTGCTGCGGTCGTTCGGCCCTTCGTTTGCGTTGCCGGCGGCGATCGCCCGACCAATCGAGATGGTTGGCGGCCTGTGGATCCCGTTGATGCTGCTTCTGCTCGGCATGGAGCTCGCCCGCATTCGGATCGCCCACGTGTGGCGCAAGGCCAGCCTCCTCGCCGCGCTGAAGCTCGTCGTTCCGCCGCTTCTCGCGTTCGGACTCGTCACGGCGCTGCGGATCGACGGCCTCGTTCGAGACGTTCTGCTGGTGCAGAGTTCGATGCCGACGGCGGTCAACGGAATGCTACTCGCTCGGCAGTTCGACGTCCGCCCGGACCTCGTCGCGAGTGTCCTGATGCTCTCGACGTTCGGGAGCATCGTCACGATCCCGGTCCTGCTCGGCCTCCTGGCCTAGCGGGCGCTACCCTCCGATCTCGATCAGCGTCTCGTTCGGGAAGTTCGTCAGCACCTCGCAGCCGGTCTCGGTAACGAGAACGGTGTCCTCGATTCGCACGCCGCCATACCCGGGGATGTAGATGCCCGGCTCGACCGTCACAGCCATGCCTGCCACGAGGAGCTCGCCCAGGTTCAACCCCATCTTCGGCAGCTCGTGAACCTCGAGGCCGACGCCGTGCCCGAGCGGTGAGAGGAAGATGTCCTTCGCGTACGGCGACTCGAGGATGACCCGTTTCGCCGCCTCGTGCGGCACGTCGCCGGCAACGCCGGCGCGCATCGCGCCGATCCCGACCTGCATCGACTCGAGAACGAGGGCGTAGATCTCCTTCTGCTTGTCGTCCGCCTCGCCGAGGACGAAAGTACGGGTGATATCGGAGATGTACCCATCGACGATTGCGCCGAAATCGATCAGCAACAGGTCGCCGCGCCGAAGATCGCGCGGGTTCAGAGAAGGGCGGTAGTGCGGCAGTGCCGAGTTCGGTCCCGAGGCGACCGTCGGGCCAAACGCCACGCCCTCCGAGCCGAGCTCGCGGAGCTTCGCCGTCAACATCGCCGCCACATCGACCTCGTTCATCCCGATCTCGACGGTCTGGCACAGATGCTCGAGCGCCGCCTCGGCCAGACGAATCGCTTCCCGCAGCACCGCGATCTCGTCGGCATCCTTCACCGCCCGGCACTCGGTGACCGGGTCGTTGAACGGGATCCACTCCGTCCCCGGGATCTCCCGCAACCGGCCGAGGACGTAATCGGTCGTCCGCCAGGCCGCGTAGCCGATCCGTTTCAGTTCGCGCTCGACAATCGCTTGCCGTAACTCGTCACGGTAGTTCAACTCGGCGTGGATCAGTGGCAACTCGGGCACCTGCTTCTCCGCCTGTTCGAGGTACCGCGAGTCCGTCAAGATCACCGTCTCGTCGGCCGTAATCAGCAACGCCCCTTCGCCATCGTAGCCGGACAGGTACTGCATGTTCGACCGATCCATGTCCCGGGGCATCGTCCGATCCAGATCGAAGATCAAGAACGCATCGATCGCCTTCCCCGTCAGCAACCGCCTCCGCCGTGCCGCATAGTCCACGTAGACCTCCTCGTCCCGCGTTCCTCCGATGGATCAAGATCATACGATGGTTCGGCATGCTTTCACCCCAGCGATGGAATCGAGGCAGGGAGATCCGTTCCTGCGCCGGAGGACGCCTTCCCGCAATCCCGCGTCGGCGACCGGCAGATTCGCCGGCCTACGGCCGGTCGCGCGACGTCCATCCCGCGAACCGACGGGGAATGAACGAGCCTGTCGCCGGGTCCTGCCGGTACACGCCGTCGTACGCACCGGCGCGGATCCGATCGACCCTCTCCATCAACCACTCGATCTCCTCCGGCGTGTTGTAGATCCCGAGGCTCGTCCGAATCAGACCCGGGACATCCGGCCGCTCACCGCACCGCAGTTCGCGAAGGATCCGCTGGGACACCTCGGACGGCATTCCGATCAGCTTCTGAACGTACGGATGGGCACAGAACAGGCCGGCGCGGACGCCGATTCCCCCCTCGAACGCGAGGATCGCCGTGGTCAGGCGATGATCGATGTCGGCAATCCGGAAGGTGACGACACCGAGCCGATTCCCGGCACGTGCGGGCTCCGCATCGCCGAACACCTCGACGTCCTCGCGCCGTTGCATCGCGTCAAGCAGCGCCGTCGTCAGCTCCGCTTCGTGACAAGCGATCCGGTCCATCCCGATCTCCGTCAGCGTCTCGATCGCCTGCGCCCAACCGATCGCGCCGACGATGTTCGGCGTGCCCGCCTCTTCCCGGCCCGGAAGCTCACTCCAGGCAACCTCCTCCTCCGTGACGAAATCGACGGTGCCCCCGCCGACGAGATCCGGTTCGACGGCTTGGATCGCGTCCTTCAGCGCGACGAGGGCCCCGATCCCGAGCGGCGCGTACATCTTGTGCCCGGTGTAGGTCAGGAAGTCGATGCGCCGTGGATCGTCCGGTTGCCCGACATCGATCGTCCGGTGCGGCGCGAGCTGTGCCGCATCGACGGCGAGGAGCGCTCCCGCATCGTGCACGGCTTGTGCGATCTCGTGGATCGGGTTGACGAAACCGGTAACGTTCGACGCCCCGGTAATACTGACCAACCGCACGCGGCCTCCGAAGCGGCCAAGCAGATCGGTCAGCTGCGAGAGGTCCAACGATCCGTCGTCCATCAATCCGATGTGGTGGACCGTCGCGGCTCGCCGCCACGGCAGCTCGTTCGAGTGGTGTTCCATCCGCGACGTCAGGATCACGT
>Ga0272441_10015872_pt1 | contig 10489 bp, 8 predicted proteins | sample SSMProp6N_FD_193582 | JGI IMG/M metagenome (GOLD analysis project Ga0272441, IMG submission 193582) | Marine sediment archaeal communities from Little Sippewissett salt marsh, Falmouth, MA, United States - SSM-Prop-6N | ecosystem: Environmental > Aquatic > Marine > Wetlands > Sediment ... | reverse complement strand
ATTTCCTTATTCTATCCGACATCAATCCACCTTTCCGGTATTCGGCTGATAAAAAATGATCTGCGAGCCCAGGTTCTCAAACTTAAACGGCACGTGCAGATACTTTTTTAAGGCCTCGCGTACCGCGGGCTGGTTGTCCGGAGGTACGAACAACAGGACAAACCCGCCCCCGCCGGCGCCCAGGGCCTTCCCGCCAAGGGCCCCGCATGTTTTTGCCGCCTCGTACATCCCGTCGATCTCAGGCGTGGAAACCTTGTCCGACAACGACCGCTTGAGCCGCCAGCTTTCGTCCAAAAGCGTCCCAAAGGCGTTCAGGTCTCCGTCGTCCAAAACTTTCACGGCCTGCTGCGTCATGGCGTACATCGCCGTCAATTCCTTTTCCTTTTTCGGGATGTTCCGGATCTGATGAGCCGTGATCTCAGACGACAGCCGGGAGAACCCGGTAAAATACAGCATCAGATGGTCCTGCAGGAGTCGTATCTTTTCCGGACCGATCGTGATCTTTTGGACATTCAGGTGACGGTCTCCGCCGAATTCGATATAATTCAGGCCGCCATAGGCTGCCAGGGTCTGGTCCTGGCACCCGACCTTGTCTGCGCACATCTTTTGTTCGATGTAGATCGCCTCCTGCGCCAGCTGTTCCTTGGTCGGAATCTTTCCCAAAAGCGCGTACAGGGAATTCAAAAGCCCGACGGTAAACGACGAGCTCGAACCCAGGCCGGTACGCGCCGGCAAATCGCCGTCATGATGGATCTCCACACCCTCGGAGATCTTCAGAAATCTCAGGGTCTCGCGTACCGCCGGGTGATCGATCTCCTCGATCCCCTTAACATTTTCGATCTTGGAATACAGGACGCGGGATTTGTGTTTGAAAAAGGGCGGCAGGTACCGGCACGTCAGATAGCAGTATTTGTCGATGGTCGTGGCCAAGACCGCGCCGGGGTGATCCTTGAACCATTCCGAATAATCCGTTCCCCCGCCGAAAAACGAGACACGGAACGGCGTGCGGCTGATAATCATACGTTTGCCTCCTCAAGCAGTCTGCGTTTCAATATGATCTGTGTCGACCGCAGGGTCTCATCCACCGCGGTCTGGCCGAATGTCTTCTTGAGCATGTCCAAAAATTCCGGGTTGGTGTGGTACGTCATCCAGGCCTTGTCGCGGAAGGCCAGGACATCCCTGGCCGTAAGATGTTTCGTCGGCAAAGGGAGCGTCTCGTACGCATGCTGGGAATACGCGGCATAGGTCTTGGGCAGGGCCCAGCCCTCTTTCTTGGCCTGGCCATACAAGGGACTGCCAGGATAGGCCATCGCGCAGTAAAAATTTGCCATCTCGGTGTTGAGTTCCAGCGCCAAATCCAGGGTCTCCTGCATACTCTTTGAGTCGTCCTCCGGCAGGCCGAAGATGTAGTTTGCGGCAACGTGGATGCCGTGATCGCGGATCGTGCGGACGGTCTTACGAATATCCACGTCGGCAAAGGCCCCTTTGGTCACGTCCCTGCGCACGCGTGCGCTGGCGCTCTCGATCCCCAGCGCCAGAAAATTCACCCCGGCCTTTTTCAAAACCTCCAGGTACTCCGGACGCATCATGTCCACGCGGGCGTAGCACCAGATGTTGAAATCATACCCGCGTTCGATAATCATCTCGCACAGCCGCAGAAAGTGCTCCTTCTTGTAAACGAACAGCTCGTCGGCAATCTTGATATTTTTGATTCCCTTCCGGGCAAAGACGTCGAATTGTTTGATCATCACCTCCGGGCTCCAGTAACGGAACAGCGCGCTTCCGTCCGCAAACTCGTTCTCCTGCCGATTGATGATGTTGATCATGCAAAACGAACAGCGCATCGGGCAGCCCAGACTGGTGTACACGGACGCGAACGGCTCGCGCTCGCAGGCGTTCGGCAGGGCGTGCCACAGGGCCGTGCGGTAAGCAGCAGATGGGATTTGAATCCACGAGGTGACGTCCGGCGGCAGGTCCCGTTCCAGGTCTTCCTGCGCCACGACCGGCGACGGGGCGTTCAGCACAACACCGCCGGACCCGCGAAACCCCAGGCCCCGCACCTTCTGTAAACCGTTTTCGAGGTCTGTTGCAAGCAGGGTCGAAATCGTGTAAACCCCTTCGTTCTGGCAGACAAAGTCCACGAAGGCGTGGCGTTCCAGGACCTCGCGCGGCAGGGCGGCCACGTGCGCGCCCACAAACAGAATCTTGGACTCCGGCCAGGCCGCGCGCAGTTTTTCTGCCAACCGCACCGCCCCGGTCATCGTCTGGGTGGAGGCGCTCGGCTGCTGGCCGTAAATTACACAGGCCACAAGACGCGGGTTCACCTGACGAATCTGCTCCACCGCCTGCCCGTCGGTCAGTTGAAGCGCATCGGTATCCAGGATCTCAGCCCCAAACCCCTTGACGCGGCAGTGATTGGTGAGCAGCCCGGCCCAGATCGGCGGCTCGACCGCTGAAAAATCTCTGCCCAGGTCCTGATAAATGACCTCGGAGGCATTCGGATTGATAAATAAAATATCTAATGACATAGAATTGGCTTATGCCTGCCCGCCTCTGGCGGGGCCGATGGCTGATAGCTCATGGCAAAATTATAAAGCATGAGCTATGAGCCATGAGCCAAACGCGATTAAATATTCGCGTACTGATTTCTCTTAATGATCTGATACCCCTTGACCAGTTCCTCAATGCCTTCATCCAGGGAGATATCCGGCCTGTAGCCCGTGGCCTCGATTTTTTCGTTCGAGACCAAATAATCCCGCTTGTCCGGATCCTCGCCGATCTTCGATTCAAAAAAATAAAATTCCGGAATATGTTCCCGGATCAGTTCGCACAACTGCCGCTTGCTCAAATTCGCGTCGCTCAGACCCACGTTGTAGGCCTCTCCCTTCATCGTGTCGAAATGCGCCAGGGCGTGACAAAAGGCCTTGGCCACATCCCGCACATGGATAAAATTCCGGTTGAACCCCGCCTCAAACACAACCACGCACCGGTCAAAAACCGCGCGGTAAACAAAATCATTGACCAGAAGGTCGAGCCGCATCCGCGGGCTCATCCCGAAAGCCGTCGCCAGCCGCAGGGTGATTCCGTTTGTGCTGTCTAAGACCGTCTTCTCCGCCTCCACCTTGAGCTGGCCGTACAGGGAAACCGGCTTAAGCGGTGTCTCTTCGGTGCAGAATTTCTTCTTCTGCCCGATGCCGTACCCGCTGTTGGTCGTAGGAAAAATCACGCGCTGCTCCGGGCTCTTCAGATCCGTCACCATCTTGACCGCCTCAAACAAAACCTGCCGCGCCACCCAGGGGTCTTTCTTGCACAACGGCGCCCCGGTCAGACAGGCCAGCGGAAAAATCGCGTCGGCCTTGGCCATCAGCCTTTCCATCAGCACCCTGTCCCGCGCATCGCCGCGCACGATCGTCAGCCCCGGATCGATACAACGGTCCAAAAGCGGGGTCTGATTATACATAAAATTATCCAAAACCGTGACTGCATGCCCTTCATCCAGAAGCCGCGGGACCAAAACCGAACCCAGATACCCGGCACCGCCGGTGACTAAAATGTTCATATAAGACTCCTCGGTATTACATATAACGCAGGGCGGAACCTGCCTGCCGCTGTTCCGGCGCGCCCAGAGGTCGCGCCCTACACAAATTATTATTTCGAAGAATAAAAATTTCCGTGCTCGATCAGCAGCGTCGATCCCTCACGCACGTACGCCTCCTGGTACGCGGGAAAGATATCCTCCGGCTCAAGAAGCTCTCGCACCTCGATCGTGCTGAACAACTTTTGAAACGCCTCGCAATAATTTCCGACATGCTGATGCCCGGGGTGCACCGGCTCATACGGCCCGGCCGCGGTCCGGATAATGACCTTCGCCGACCACTTCCCCTGGCTGATCGCCGGGACCTTGTCCACCATATTCACCATATCAGACGTCGCAAGCAATAAAAAATTCTGACGCGGATATACAGAAACCGGAATATACCCGGCCAGGGCCAGCCCCAGGGAAAACTGCATCTGAAAACTCTCGTTAATCGGCATCTCCAGCGTCTTCTCCGGCGGGAGATCACGCAGGGTCTGATACATGAACGTGCCCGGTCCGGCAACCGTCTGCCCGACAAACAGGGTCTTCGGCTGGGCGGCCAGCCATTCCATCGTGCGTTTTAATTCGTCAAAATAGGCCATATCATCATCAATTCTTAATAGCTTATGGCTTATAGCGTATAGCTTATGGTCTTTTGCTATATGCTATATGCCATACGCTATATGCTATATGCCTTTTCAAAACTTTATCTTCCACCCCAACCCGGAGTGCGGATACTCGTTCTTGTACCGAAAGTACACCACCTTCTCGGCATAACGGCTGTCCGTAAACCAGGGTTCCGGACTCCCCCAGACCTCGCGCGTCGGCGTCATCACGCTCAGGCCGTTGTCGCTGACCACAAAGGTCACCGGCAGATCAAAATGGGTCGCGTATTTCACCGCCTCATAAAAGGCCCCGGTCTCCGAGGACATGTCCCCGCAAAACGTAAAGACACGCCCCGGCCTCTTCTCCCGCTTAAGCGCCCAGGCCGTCCCGGCCGCCGTGCCCATCAAACTCCCGACAATGCCGGAACATAACATCTTATACTCCGGAAAACACAAGGCAATGCTGCGGCCGTCCAGGACTGCCTGCTTCACATCCCGGCGCGGCACGCCCTTTAACAGGGCCAGTTCGTGCGAATCCCAGTACGCATAGACATAATCATCGTCGCCGATCTTGTATTTATCAAAAATATCGATCAGGTGCTGTTCACGGCCTTTGCGCAGATGCACGGGCGCGCGGATCTTGCCCTGGGCAAAGATATCGGCAATCTCCTGTTCAAACGCGCGCAGTTCTTCGGCCGTGCATTTTGCCATAATTCAGATCTTCCGTATTTCCTTGAACCACCGGATCGTTTCTGCCAGGCCCTGCTCCAGAGGAACCTTCGGCTCCCACTTCAAAACCTTTTTTGCCAGGGAAATATCCGGCCGCCGCTTCTTGGGATCATCCTTCGGGAGCGGTTTGTAGACAATCCTGCTCCTTGACCCGGAGACCTTCAGCATCATCCTGGCAAACTGCAGGATCGTGAACTCGGTCGGATTTCCGATATTGACCGGACCCGTATAATCCGACAACAATAAACGGTAAATCCCCTCAATCAGATCATAATAATAACAAAACGACCTGGTCTGCCGGCCGTTCCCGTAGATCGTGAGCGGTGTGTTTTTCAAGGCCTGATAAATAAAATTCGGAACCACGCGCCCGTCGCGGATACGCATGCGCGGGCCGTAGGTGTTGAAGATGCGGACGATGCGGGTATCGATCTTGTGATACCGGTGATACGCCAGCGTAATGGCCTCGGCAAACCGCTTGGCCTCGTCATAAACGCCGCGCGGACCCGTAGGATTCACGTGCCCCCAATAGGTCTCTCTCTGGGGATGCTCCAGAGGATCGCCGTAAACCTCCGACGTGGAGGCCAAAAGAAATCTGGCCTTCTTCGCCTTGGCCAGCCCCAGCGTATTGTGCGTGCCCAGGGCCCCGACCTTGAGCGTTTGGATCGGATAGGTCAGATAATCGACCGGACTCGCGGGAGAAGCGAAATGCAGGACATAATCGATCGCCCCTGGGATCCTGACCTCCTTGGAGACATCATGTTTGATAAATTTGAAATCCTTGTTCCGGGCCTGGTGGGCGATATTATCCTTGCTTCCGGTAATCAGGTTGTCCAGACAAAAAACGCGGTATCCTTCCGATAAAAAAAGATCGCACAGATGGCTCCCTAAAAACCCTGCCCCGCCGGTCACTGCAACTGTCTTTTTCCGTTTTGCCATATATGTTCCTTTCGCCATGCGTTTAAATCCGCTCGATCTTTTGACTTGAACGGCCCGCATACACATTGCGCGTATCAAAAATCATTTTCGCATGGCGCAGAATCAGATCATAATCCACATGCGTGTGATCCGTTGCGATCACAATACAGTCATAGGTCTTGAGATTCTTCGGCGTCAGATCGATCGAGACCTTCTGATGGATATCAAAAATTTCAAGATATGGAATAACCGGATCGAAATACTCGACCCCCTTAGCCTCCGCCTGCAGGAGATGGATCAGCTTCAACGCAGGAGACCGCCGCAGGTCCTTAACGTCTTTTTTATACGTCACGCCCACGACAAGGATGCGAGCAGAGGACAAAGGCCTGTTTTTTTTCCGCAAATTTTTGGCAATCCGGTCCACCACATAGGCCGGCATGTGAGAATTGGTATCCGCCGAAAGCTTGATATACCTGGAACTAAAACCATAACGCCTGGCCTTCCAGTACAGGTACAACGGATCATCCGGAATGCAGTGCCCGCCCACGCCGAGCCCGGGATAAAACGGCATAAATCCGAACGGCTTGGTCCTGGCGGCCTCGATGACCTCCCAGACATCAATACCGAGTTCATGCGCCATCATCGCAACCTCGTTGATCCACCCAATGTTGATGATACGAAAGGAATTTTCCAGCAGCTTCGTCATCTCTGCGGCCTCGGGCGAGGACACGACATGGACCTCCTTGATGATCTTGCGGTACAAGGCCTTAGTAAGCCGCGCGCAGACCGGCGTCAGCCCGCCCACTACCTTCGGAATGCGGGTCACATCGAACGTTTTATTGCCCGGATCAATGCGTTCCGGCGAAAAGGCCAGGAAAAAATCCTTGCCCGCCTTTAACCCGGATTTCTCCAGTTCCGGCTTAATCAATTCCCTGGTCGTTCCGGGATACGTCGTGCTTTCCATAACAACCAGGGCGCCTCTGGTCAGATACTTTTTCATACTCCTGACCGCCGAGGTGATATAGGAGACATCCGGCGTGTACTTGCGCTTCAACGGCGTCGGCACACAGATAATCATTACGTCCATATCTTTCAACACGGAAAAATCCGTAGTCGCCATAAGCCGCCTGGACGAAACAACCGCCGCGAGTTCACGTGTGGTAATATCGGCGATATAGCTCTTTTTCTCCAGAATACGGTTGACCCTGTCCTGGTCCTTATCCAGCCCGTAGACCTGAAAACCGCACCTGGCGAAATTGACGGCAAGCGGAAGCCCAACATACCCCAGTCCCAGGACCGCGATCCTCGCCCTTTTCGTCCTGATTTTCTGTTCCAAGCGTTTCGGCATGACGCGTTAAACTCCCCTTCCTATCCCGTAATATTCAAATCCGAATTTTTCCAGATTTTTGGCGGCATACATATTCCGGCCGTCAAACAAAATCGTCTGCCGCATGCCTTTGGCGATGCGTTTAAAATCCAGGCCCCCGAATTCAGCCCACTCCGTCAAAAGCACAAGACAGTCACATCCTTTGGCCATCATGTAGGCATCCTGGCTGAAGGTCACGCCCTTTTTAAAGATCTTCTTCGCGTTCTCCATGGCCTGCGGATCATAGGCCCTGACCCTGGCCCCCTCAGAGATCAATCCGTTAATCACATCGATCGACGGAGCGCAGCGCATATCATCCGTGTCCGGCTTGAAGGCCAGGCCCAGGACACCGATCGTTTTTCCTTTCAGGATCCAGAGTTTGTCTTCGATGAAATGGAGAAACGAGCGTTTTTGCTGCTCGTTAATCTGGCGCACCTCTTTTAACAGAGAAAACTCGTACCCGCTCTTTTCACTGAGACGGATAAAGGCGTCCACGTCTTTCGGAAAACAGCTCCCGCCATAGCCGACGCCGGCATTCAGAAAACTGCGGCCGATGCGTTTATCAAGCCCCATACCTTCGACGACTTTCAGGACATCCGCTCCGACATGGTCGCAGATCTGGGACAGGGCGTTGGCAAAAGAGATCTTGGCCGCCAAAAACGAATTGGACGCGTGTTTAATGATTTCCGCAGAATTAATATTAGTGACCACGATCTTGGCCTTTAAGGGCTTATAAATCTCTTTGAGCAATGTCTCGGCCCGTTCAGATTCAACGCCGATCACCACGCGATCCGGATTCATAAAATCCTCGACCGCTGACCCTTCCCTCAAAAATTCAGGATTGGACGCCACGTCAAATTCGACCTTGTTTTTGCCGCTGCGATATTTCTTCGGCAGGTTCAGCATGATCGTACGCTGAACACGCTTTCCCGTATCCGCCGGAACAGTGGACTTTTCCACGATCAATTTATAGGAATCCATGCATCCCGCAATCTGGCGGGCGACATTTTCCACATATGTCAGATCCGCGTCCCCGTTCTTTTTCGACGGAGTTCCAACCGCGATAAAAATCACTTCAGACTTTTTGGCCGCCTGTTGGATGGAGGAACTGAACGTCAGACGCTTCTTTTTGACCAGGCGCCGCATCATCTCCTCAAGCCCCGGCTCATAAATCGGTGATGTGCCCTGCCGCAGTTTCGCAACCTTCTCGCGATTATTATCCACACACACCACATGGTGCCCGATTTCTGCCAGACACACACCGGTCACCAGACCGACGTACCCAGCCCCAACAATGGCAATATTCATACCAACTCCCCGATTAAATCAAAAATTAAATATCAAAAAGTAAAAATAATAACTGGAAGGTCAGGGCGGACCGAGAGCAAAAATGCTTTTTGATATTCAATACCTGATTTTTGACCTTTCATTTCTGATCTTTGATTTTTAATTTTTAATCTACTATTTGCGCTCCCGGCTGTTCGGACCCTCCGCCGTACGTCCGTCCTGCCTCTACTGTGACATCATCAAACCCTTTTAGCGTAAACATAAAAAGCAGTTCTGTGCCGTCCCCGCTTTCTCTGTCGAGCAAAATATCCACAAACCAGGAATGGAGATCCCGGCGTATCGACAATTGACGGCCCTTGTCTTTCCAGGTCTCAAAATCATACCGCTGATTCACGCGCACCCACCACTTCGGATTAATCCGCCACCCGACCTCCGTCTCAAACAAGTGGTCAACGGCATAATGATACCGTTCGCCCAAACGAAAATACCACCGCTCAGTAAAATCATTAATATAAACATCGAAATTCGCAGATTCAAAATCATCGGTCTGCGGATTATGCGTCATATCAAAATACAAACCCAGCCATGGATACGGTCGGACTTCAAGGTCCGCCTTCATATTGTTATAACTGCTCGGCAAATCCGCATCCTGCTTAAAGGCGAAATCCGTCGATAAAATCAATCTGACCAAATCGACGCTTACACCGCCGCGTTTCGTCTGCAGCTTATTCTCCAATGACAGCGTCGCCTTGTGAACCCTGTCCAGCGCATCAATGCTATCGTACTGGTCAAGTTCAGCGACCTCGACCGTGGGATTATCCTGATATTCATAGGCGACAGACGGCGTGATCACATGGCGCAGCTGATGAATATCCAGACCCCAGGCATTCGTCTGCGCCTCATAAACACGATAAAACTTGGTACTGGCATCAACGCCTGTACGGAAAATCCCGCGGACTGCATTCTGCATCATCGGCTCTTTGGTCCGGCTGTAATAGGTGTTGCGCATACCGGCAAAGGGTTTGACCTCAATAAAGGCGATCTTGGCCGGATAAAAAACTTCATTGTACAAATCAAAGCGTTCGGTCTTCGCGTAGGCATCCGCCGGACTGGAGGGCTTCAGCTTCAGGTTCGAATACGTTGTGCTATTTTTAATATAAAAATTCGAATCAAACACCTCCAGGCTGGGCAGGCTGTACTGCACCTCCGGAAGGCGGTCTATGGTGGACATAAACCGGTTCGCGCGAAAATCCGCACGCGCGATAAAAGTCCCGTGCGTCAATCCCCGTATAAAAAGGGCATAACTGTCAGGCGTTTCATCGCGGTCATATTCCGGTTCAAAATAATCTTTCAGAAAAGTGCTGTCGCTCAACTTATAATATTGAAATAACGCCATGGTGCTGCGATCAATCTCCCATCGATGGCGCCATTCGATCTTGTAGCGTTCTTTCTCGATAGTCGGAGAGGTCCGCTCATCCCAGGTATGACCCACACCAAGCGTGCGTTCATTCATATAATAGGTGCGCAGCAGCCCTTCCCCGAAAGATGAGGTCTTGTACTGATTGTCAACGCCCCAGGCCAAGTCTTTACGTTCCCGATAATCCACATGAATAAAGGTCTTAAAATTTTCATCCTTGTCAAAACGCCACCGCGACAGAAGAAAGGCGCCCCAATCGCTGGTATATCCCGGCATGATCCGGACAATAGAGCTCCGATCCTTAAGGTCTTCTGTGTACTTCGGCAAATAAAAAACCGGGACCTTCCCGACCTTAAAAATCATATTTCGCGCCACGGCCTTGTCCCCGGGATAGACATCAATGGTCTTGGCCTTAATCCGCGTCTGTGGATCATCAAAATCACAGGTCGAAATAAATCCCCGATGAACGCGGAAATGGTTATCCGCTATCTTTTCAAGCCGTTCACCGGAACCGTAGACCGGAGGGGACGTGAAAAGGGGGTGATCAAAATCCCCTTTCAGCGTCTTAAAATTAAAGACCATGTTCTCCCCTT
>Ga0272441_10015871_pt1 | contig 10489 bp, 7 predicted proteins | sample SSMProp6N_FD_193582 | JGI IMG/M metagenome (GOLD analysis project Ga0272441, IMG submission 193582) | Marine sediment archaeal communities from Little Sippewissett salt marsh, Falmouth, MA, United States - SSM-Prop-6N | ecosystem: Environmental > Aquatic > Marine > Wetlands > Sediment ... | reverse complement strand
AAATTGACTCTAATGTTCCAAACCATCGTTCTCTTCGTATGCTGAATCCCATTGCCCAAACAGCTGTTCCGATGAATCCCATCAGCATGTAGCCTGTGAACGTGAATGTAACTACGTCTCCTGTTCCCACCATCTGCTCTAGGTTTGGGCTGTATCTTCCTCCAACTAGGGCTATGCCATAGAGCATGAAAGGCAGCAGGTAGACTATGGGAGAAATCAGTTGACGAACGAAACTCACTGGGTAAGCAAACTCAATTTTCCAGTCTTTGATATATGATTCCCAGACTGCTTTCAGTTCTGCCTTCAGGTTGCTCCAGTTTAGTCCTGTTGGACAGTTGACTTCCCGCAACCTGTGTTCTCGTTTGCTTTTATCCAATCTGAGTTTCTCCTTTAGTGGTGGCTTATTATTCCTGATTTCCTTGTTTTCTTCTCTATCTTATTGAACATGTATAATCCTGAGACTAACAGGACGACATCGATGATTACTAGTGCTATGACCTCCAAGTAAACCGATGAAAGGTCACTTCCTAGCAGCATGAGACTTCTTACGATAATGAGAGCGTAAGTGAGAGGAATGAATTTGCCAATGATTTGAGCCCATGTTGGCAAGCTTTCAACGGGGTAGCGTACGGGAGCAAAAATGTAGAAGATGTATCCTATGCTCTCGGATAAGTCATAGGATTGTTTGTACATCAGAGAGAATGCAGCCATGAGGAGTGACATGCCATAGAGTCCCAGTATAAGCAGAATGATTATGAAAGAGACTGGAAGCATGACCCCCAACGTTATGTTCATTCCGAAGAGGAGCACAGAAATGGTGAGTTGGCTGATGGCAAAGATTGTGCTGGAGAGGCTTTCGCTTACGGCTTTTCCGATTAACACGTAAGCCTTATTGCATGGAGCTGCGAGCACGTAATCCAAGGTTCCTTGGTATGCCTCTTTTCTTATGTTTTCTCCCATACCATAAAGCAGCGTGTTCACGTAACTGCTAAGAATGGCGCCTATCACAATGAATGGAATATATTCTCCTGTGCCCGTGATTTGGGCAAAGCTGCTGCTCTCTAAACCGCCTACAAATGCTTCTCCCTGAAGAATGAAGGGAATGAACCAGAAAATGGGAAATATTGCCCAGAAAACGATGATTGTTGGGTATGCAAGCAACGTCTTTATGTTTTTTACTACTTCATTCCAAATAACTGAAAGATTATTGCGGTAGGCCGTCTGCTGGTATGTGCCTTGTGTCATCCTGTTATGTTCTGCCCTCCGTGAGTTTTGCGCCAGTTAATTTGATGAAGACGTCTTCGAGTGTGGGAAAGCCCACGTTTAGGCTGCCTATGCGAACGTTATTCTGTCTGAGTGCATCAATCACTGTTCCGATGTGTTCTTCTGCGGTTCCTCCAATGATTTTGATTCTTGAAGGACTTCCCTCATCTTCGTTGCCGCGAATAAGCTTGACGACTTCTGCATCGGGTAAAAGCGACCTGATTTGTTTTTCGATGTCCGCTGGTGGACTGTAAACGGCTATCTCTACGATTTCCTTCTCTTTCACCCTCGCCTTGAGCCTGTTTGGAGTGTCAACTGCTACGATTTTGCCGTTGTTTATGAATGCTACCCTGTCGCACAGCTGTTCCGCCTCGTTCATATAGTGGGTGGTCAACAAAACCGTTTTTCCCTGCTTCTCTGAAAGCTCCCTTATTTGTCTGCGAATCTGCCTCGCAAAGCCCGGGTCTAACCCCAAAGTCGGTTCATCCAAAAGCAGAATCGGCGGGTCATGCAGTAGCGCCCGTGCTATCGCAACCTTCTGTCTCATACCCGTACTATAATCTTCAAGCCTCTCATCAGCCCGGTCAGACAGCTGAAAAGTTTCCAAGAGTTCCTCAATTCTTATTTTCGCCTTTTTTCTTGGCATCTTGTACAAGGAAGCAAAGTATGTCAGGTTGTCTCTGGCTGTGAGTTTCCAGTATAATGTTCTTTCTCCGCCCACAACCATTCCCAAGCTTGCTCGAACCATAGCTGTTTCTTTCTGTGTGTCGAAACCGTTCACGATGGCTCTGCCTTCGTCGGGAATCAGGATTGTGGACAGACACTTGATTGTCGTTGTTTTTCCTGAACCGTTTGGTCCAAGAAGTCCGAAGAGTTCTCCTGGGCGGATGCTGAGGTTGAGTTTATCTAATGCAACTGTAACATTATTGTGCTTGTTGTTCTGCTGGTTTTTTCGCAGAAAACCGAAGATGCCCCTGTGCTTTTTTTTGGCGAATTTCTTAGTCAAATCTTTTGTTTCGATACTGAATTCTTCGCTTTCTTTGTCGATAGCCAAACTCTACACCCCACAATTTATCTTTGAGGAAATGATGAGCCACGTCATCATTCAATGTGCCTTCCAGAAGAGAACGTAATACTTGCGTAAAAAGTTATTCAAGTCGCCTGAACTGCGATTTTTTGCCATTTTTCAACATGTTTTGTTCGCTTTCTTTACAAAAAGCTTAAAAGTATAGCAGTCACATTCGAAGAATTAGCTTATTATGGAGAGGAAAACATGATGAAACTGAAAACAAAAACAAAAATTTCCACTATGACTTTAGTTCTAATATTTGCGATTTCGACCATAGCTGTGGTTGTACCAACTGCCACTGCACAAAACACTCAGGCAACATATCCGTTTCTTGGTGCTGTACCCAACCCAGTAGGTAAAGGTCAGACAGTGCTCTTTCACGTCGGTATCTTCCAGCAACTGTCAGCAGCACAGGAAGGCTGGACAAATATGTCTATCACAATTGAGAGACCTGATGGTGTCATCGACACAATCAGCGACATCAAAACTGACTCGACTGGAGGAACCGGTAAAACATACACGCCTAACCTTGTTGGAGACTACTATTGTCAAGCTCACTTCCCCGAGCAAGTGCTAGAGGAAGGCAAAACCGCGCCAGGTCTTGAACTTGGCACAGTGATGCTGGCAAGCGACAGTGCAGTACTTAAACTTGTAGTGCAAGAGGATGCAATCGAATACTATCCTGGTCATAACCTTCCAACCGAATATTGGGATCGTCCAATAGATGCTCAGCTTAGAGAATGGAGCGTCGTTACAGGAAGCTGGCTAGAACCGACTTTGGTTAGTCCACAAGTTGTTGATGGTAACGAAGATGCACCCGAAACTGCTCACATACTGTGGAGACAAGCACTAACAATGGGCGGTATTGCTGATGAAGCTTACTACGGCTGGGGATTCAGTCACGGAGACGCATATGAAGGCAAATGGACAAACCGAATCATTATCGATGGCATACTGATCTATCTACACCGAACCAACGACAGCCCCTTGCTCTATCACGCTGTAGACGTACACACTGGTGAAGAACTATGGAGCAAGACCATTCTAGACGGTAGGACAATCTCTTTTGCCCAGAATCTAAAGTGGGAAGGATACAACCACCACGCCGTATACCCATACTTCTATGTGTCTACTGGCGGCGATTGGATTGCATTTGACCCCTACACAGGAAATCAAGAATTCACAGTAGAAAACGTTCCTTCAGGAACAAGAGTTTCTGATGAAAACGGCTGGCTCTACATCGTCAACGTCGACTACAACTCTGGTGAAGGATACGTCTGGAGTATGGTAGACCTCATCGAACCCTTCGGCTCAAACAGCCCTGCTCCTGGCAGCTGGCTTCCCGCAGGCTCCTTCTACGGAAGTAGACGTGGAGTATGGGACGCAGCAGAGATGGAAAATGGCACACTAACCGAAGAAGCACAACGTGCATACATTGCTGAATTTACTGTTGATGTTGAGCAATGTCCAGGCGGTTCTGGAGCAGTTCGTGCTACTGCATTCGGTGACAGAATATTCGGTCTACAATATGGCTTAGAAGCAATCAACACTTGGGCTATCAGCTTAGAAGAAGGCAACGAAGGAGACATTCTGTTCAGTGAAACTTGGGAGGCCCCCGCTTGGTGGGCAGAAGGCCAAGTGCAAATCGAATTCAACACAGTCAGCTTAGCAGATGGCGCTGCAGCATTTTGGGTAAAAGACACCCTACAATACTATTGCTTCAGTACTGACAACGGCGAATTCATGTGGGGACCATCGGAACCAGAATACTACATGAACTACTATGGCTGGACAGAACTTGGTGAGCGCCCACCATTGATGTGGGAAGGCAAACTCTACTCAACTGGCGCTGGCGGAATAATCTACTGCTACGACCTCACTAATGGTGATGTTCTTTGGGACTATGCATCAGAAGACCCCTATCAGGAATACTTGTTCGCCAATAACTGGTGGCAATTCTTCCTGTGGATCGTTGACGGCAAACTCTACACTGGCCACATGGAACACTCTGCGATTGAACCTATACCTCGTGGTGCACCATTTATGTGCCTTGACGCCACAAGCGGCGACCTAATCTGGCAAGCTGATGGTTTGTTCCGTTCTACCCGTTGGGGAGGACGTGGAATCATCGGTGACAGCATAATGGTAACCATGGACACCTACGACAACAACATCTACGCAGTTGGTAAGGGCCAAAGTGTCCTCACTGTAGACAAAGCACTAGCAGCCACAGAAAAAGGATCAGCCGTTACGGTTCAAGGAACAATAATGGATGTATCCCCAGGCACACAAGAGACTCTAATGCAAATACGATTCCCGAACGGAGTTCCCGCAGTATCTGATGCTGATATGAGCGAATGGATGCTCTATGTTTACAAGAACTTCGAGCGCCCTGCCGCAACTGGTGTTAACATAAAGTTGGAAGCAGTTGATCCTGATGGTGAATACACAGATCTAGGCACAACTAACAGTGACGCATATGGCAACTGGGCCTTTGCATTCTGCCCAGACAAAGCAGGCACATATATGATCGTTGCAACCTTCGCAGGTTCTGGAGCATACTATGGTTCCACACAAACAAGTTACCTGACAGTCGTTGACCCCGTCACAGTAGAGCCACAAGAAGTTGATTTGTCTTCACTAGAAAACGGTCAATCAACTCTGACAACATACCTGCTAGTAGTCCTAGTGCTGGTCATCATTGCAATAATACTGGCCCTATACTCAGTAATTGCAAAACGCAAATAGGAACATAAAAACACAAACCAAAAACAAATTCCCTTCCCTTTTTTATGGGGAAGTAAAACTTCAAAAGAAAAGTAGAGGGGCTGAATGGGTTCCTGCACAGGAACATGAAACTTACATTAAAAGAAGTTTCATCTTGACATTCCTCAATTTATCTGTGCAGAAGCCTCAGCAAACCCTCTCTTTTCAATAAAATCTGTCATTTCTGTTGCATGTTTCATTTCTTTTCTGAAAACACGGCATATTAGGTTCCTAATAGCAGAAGATTGTTGAAAAAATGGTTTTTCCTGTTTTTCTGTACACTGCAATCATCTGTTTTCCATATCCCACACATGTTAGGGCTCTAATAGAGGTTCATTGTTGAAAACGGTTTTTTCTTGTGACAATCCAGAGCACTTTGAGCTAATGTGGAGCCAGACATTATAACAGATATAAGTCCCATCAATCAATAACCTGTCACTCAACGAACGTTAAAAACTGATTGGAGCTACCTAGCATGCAAAACACCATATGTAAGACAACATACTTTGAGAAACCTGGTCCCGAAAACACAGAAGAAACCCTCAAACTAGCAAAAAAACGAGCCAAAGAACTAGGCATCAAAAACATCATAGTTGCAACCACATCTGGCGAAACAGGCGCCAAAGCATCCAAACTCTTCAAAAGCTTCAACCTAATCATCGTATCCCACGTCACCGGCTTCAAAAAACCTGACCACCAAGAACTACAACCCGAAAACCGCACCATCATCGAAAAAAACAAAGCAAAAATCCTAACAACTGCCCACGCCTTCGGCACCATAGGCCGAGCAGTCAACAAAAAATTCGCAACAATCCAAGTCGACGGCCTAGTTGCAAACGTTCTCCGCACCTTTGGACAAGGAGTAAAAGTCGCCTGCGAAATCTCTTGTATGGCAGCCGATGCAGGCTTTATTGAAACGTGTGAGGACGCTATTGCTGTTGGAGGCACTATGAGCGGAGCAGATACTGCAGTGGTTTTGAAGCCAAGTAACACCCACGCCTTCTTTGACTTGAAAATAAGAGAGATTATTTGTAAGCCCCGTCTCTAGTTTTTTGGTGTGCATTTTGGGGGTCATTTTTGTGTTGGTTGACTGTTTTTGGGTGTGTAAGAGATTAATTTACACTATGCTTTATTAAGACACAAGATTTAATACTATGTGCCTTGAACTATTGTATTGGAGAACTCCAATGACACAAGTCAAGGGATTCAATGAGAAAGTTTCATCAGCGTTAAAGTCAGCTGGTAGAGTTTTCAAGAGGCAGAAGCTAAAGGCTATACCTCCTGCTCCCCCACCAAAGCCACTGCCTAAAGGATACAAAATTGTTGAACGGTATCCCCTTTACGAACCTTTTGCCCATGCTGCGATTGCCCGAAACCCGGTAAGCGGCGAATATAAGTATGTTCTAGATGAACTTCGGTTAGACATACTAGAACGTAATGTGTATGATAGGATATTAGAAATTCTTCTTGCTGAAATCGCTTCACCCGAACAAGAGATTGAGGACCCTCGCCAATTCTTTGTTAATGAAGCCGAAAAAATTGTTGGCAAATATCGAATCAGTTTGGGTTGGTTACCTGACGTTTCTTGGTCCAAAATCCTTTATCATGCCCAACGGAACCTTGTTGGTTTCGGCAGAATCGACGCTTTGATGCGGGACCCGAACATAGAAGATATTTCATGTGACGGTGTCGAGAAACCCGTTTATGTATGGCACAGAAGATACGAGAACCTTGAAACAAACCTAGTTTTTCATGACGACCAGGAAGTAGACGACGCTGTTGTAAAGCTTGTTCACATGGCTGGAAAACACGTAAGCTCAGCTTTCCCAATTGTTGATGCCTCTTTGCCTGGAAAACACAGGCTGGCTGTATGTTACAGACGAGAAGTAACGCCTTTCGGAACCGCCTTTACTATCCGAAAGTTCCGAGACGACCCCTACTCAATTATTGACCTGATTAACCTAGGAACCCTTTCCGAGGAAATGGCAGCCTATTTCTGGACTTGCCTAGAAAACAGAGCCTCCCTCATGGTTTTAGGTGGAACCGCCTCAGGCAAAACAACATTCCTTAACGCTGTAGCCTGCTTGATTAAGCCTGGAAGCAAAATAATCACAATTGAAGAAACTGCGGAACTTAACCTACCCCATGAAAACTGGGTATCGTTGATTGCCCGTAGAAGTTATGGTCTTGGAGAAACCCTCACTGGAGAAGTTTCCCTCTTCGATCTGGTCAAAACTTCGATGAGGCACCGTCCAGACTTGATTGTGGTCGGCGAGATTCGAGGAAGCGAAGCATATACGCTGTTCCAAGCTCTGGCAACAGGTCACGGTGGTATGGCCACAATGCACGCAGACTCCATAGACTCTGCTGTTAAGCGTTTAATCCAGAAGCCTATGGATATCGCACCTGCATACATGCCGCTCATGAACGTTGTAGCATCCATTCAACGGGTACACTTGCCTCAATCAAAAACGGGTGAAATGACTGCATACAGACGAATACTTTCAGTGGACGAAATTGCAGATTACGAAGACTACCGGAACACTTTCAAATGGAAGGCCGCTGGCGACCAACACGTTGCCAACCCCAAGAACGGCATAATGATGAATGCGATAATGGAACACAGAGGATTAACTTGGAAAGAACTAGAAGAAGAGATGACACGCCGAGTGAATGTATTGCACTGGATGCGCGAACGTAACATTAGAAGCTACCGCGAGGTTGCAGGGGTAATTACCGAATATAACTCCAAACCTGAAGAGTTCTATGAAACGGAGGTTCTAGCTAATGCCCCTGTTAAAAACTCTTGAAGGGGTATCCTACCGCCTTTTTGGCAGTCTTTCTTCATCGTTCCTTAGTAACGTGTTCGAGTTTAAGGAACATTTAGCGAAAGCAGGAATCCAAATCTATCCTGAAACCTACATTTCTTTGATGTTTTTGATGGCACTGCTGACTTTGCCAGTGTCTATCGTAGCATTTGTGCTTATTTACTTCACAAAAATTGTTTTTCTGATTCTCTTGGTGCCCATGCCAATCTATGTAATGGTTGGATTTATGGTTGCTCCCATGTCGAAAGCTAGCGAAAGAGCTAGTGCTTTGGAGCGGGAGATGCCTTTTGCGGCAACATACGTCACGGTTATGGCATCAGGAGGTATTCCTCCTTACATGAGTTTTAAACGGCTTACAGATGTTGAGTTGCTGCCTGCGACACGTAAGGAAGCTAGAGGGCTGATCAGGGATGTGGAAATCTTTGGTGTAGACCCCCTTAGTGCTCTGGAGAAATCAGCAAAATACAATCCACTTGATATCTTCAAAGACTTTATTTCAGGTTACGCTTCAACAGTCATTATCGGTGGAGACGTTATCCACTTCCTTGAATCAAAGGCACAAGACATCTTCAAGGCTGGATCCATGCAAGTTAAGGCTGCAGCTGAACGTATGGGAATGCTTCTGGAATCATTCATTATCGTAATGGTTCTCATGTCGTTGTGTTTCTATATCCTCTTCAGCGTTGAGTCCATATACAGCACAGGCATGGACATGGGTTCCAGCGTAATCCTGTATACATACGTTTTCACGCCTATGCTCTCCATTGTCTTCCTGTATCTTGCTCATGGAATGCAACCAAAAACACCAATCAGCGAGATGAGACCCTACAAAGTATATGCAATATCATCAGCCCTGGGTGTTGCGGTTCTCTTGTTGCTCACAGGATTCTTTGGGATGATAGTAACTCCTCTTGCAGGATTTGTTGATCTTCCAATTGCAGTTGCTATAGCTTTGATAATTTCTGCTGTGCCTCCTGCTATTGTGCATCAGAAGATTGCGAGTAGAAAGGCGAGCATGGAGCGTGGTATCTCTAACTTCCTTAGGGATTTGACGGAAACAAGAAAGACAGGGCTTTCTCCAGAGGCATGTATCTCGAACCTTTCAGATCGGGATTACGGAGCATTCACTAAGGAACTAAAGAAAATGTCCTCTGACATTGGCTGGGGTATCCCAATGCGAAATGTAATCATGGATTTCGTGAAGAAAACCAAGAGTTGGATGTCCCAGATTGTCATGTTCCTGCTCTTGGAAGCTGTTGACGTGGGCGGTGGAACAATCTCAATGATTGAGTCGCTTGCAAGATTCAACAACATGACCCAGGAAGTTGAGAAAGAGAAGAAGATGAGCGTTCGTCCCTACATGATCATGCCCTACTTTGCTGCGATACTACTGGTGGCAACGACGCTGATGATGCTGATCTTCACTACCCAAACGGTTCAAATGGGAGCGGAAACCTCAACGTCTGCAAGTAACTTGGATGAGCTTTCGTTGACCTTTACAGTATCCATGGTTACTCACTGCTACTTGATTGGGCTGGTGGCAGGCAAAATCAGTGAAGAATCTCTAGCTGCTGGCTTCAAACATGCATCATTGCTCGTAGTCATCGCTATCGTTGCATCAAAAGTTGTTCCACTGATGCTTTAGGGAGGAAAAAGGAGGAAACTTTGGTCGTGCTATGCAAACTTTACAAAAAACGCGCAGGAAAACGGGGAATAAGCCCCGCTATCTCCTCAGTCATCATGACTGGCGCCATAGTTGCTATACTGAGTGTTGCTTTGGTTTTTGCTAATGATCTTCTGTGGTCCCGGGTTGCGGAAGGCGAGTTCAACTCTTCGGAGCAGTTTATGCAGACCGCTGGACTTCAGATAGATGATGTTGCGTGGACAGCTGGACGCACAGAGACTATTATTTACGCGAGCAGGTATGGGGATGTTGTTCTGGAGCCTTCGGTAATAACTTACAATGTGACAGTGGTAACTGATGAAGGCCCAACTAGTTTTGTTGATACAACGGGGGTGCTCATGTTTAATATGCCCATATCTCAATATTCAATAAGTGATGATTACTGGGCAAGAATCTACCCCGACCCTGACGATTCTCTTACTTTAACGGGCACTTCTGCTCCGGTCGCGCGAGTGTTTGCTATCGAAAGAACACCTATGCCTGATGGAAAATACATACGAGTCGTTACAGCTCCATGTATCAGGGTTCTTCACTCTGCAATTAACACCTCTACTAACACATATTACATCCGCATGTATCTTCCAGTTCTTAGTGCTGGAGAATCTCCCAGATTAAGTCAATCCATTACTTTCACTGGAGAGTCAGTTCAAGCCTATACTCTGGACGGTGTTCTAAGTGTCAGTGTTTCTGTAGGTTTCCCTAGAGGGGCTTCAGCAAGTTTTGATTCTGGTTTCTTCAATTTTCCCGAATCCTCACAGAGTATTGACGTTCCCTCTATTGTGCCTAGTCCTAATGATGTGTATCAAGATGTGGTTTTCGAGCTTTATCTTAGCGAGGTGTCTGTTGGGTTTGGAGTTAATTAGTGTAGCTGAAAAGCAA
>Ga0272441_10015870_pt1 | contig 10490 bp, 9 predicted proteins | sample SSMProp6N_FD_193582 | JGI IMG/M metagenome (GOLD analysis project Ga0272441, IMG submission 193582) | Marine sediment archaeal communities from Little Sippewissett salt marsh, Falmouth, MA, United States - SSM-Prop-6N | ecosystem: Environmental > Aquatic > Marine > Wetlands > Sediment ... | reverse complement strand
ATCTCGGCTCTCCGAGCGGTACTTTCACTGAATGCCTCAAAAACTTCTTTTGCATAGACGGTATGATCAAGTTGCAGATCCGGTTCGTAGCGAAGCTGCCAGTATTGTTTATTCCGAAATTCATTAATTGATACAGAAAGATGAGTTGCGGGAAAAAGCCGCTTTATATGGTTTTGGTGTGTATAAGTGTAAATGGTGTGCCCAAAATGAAACAACTGTAAAAGCCCCAAGGGGTCAAAGTGTATGCCTTGATTCGATAATTGCTGAAGCAAAATAAAATTTGAACAAAAAAAGAAACCGTCTTCGGTTTTGAAAAAAAACAGTGGCCGTGCGGCAAAACGATCATTAATGACGTGTAAACATTGGGATGAAGCATGGTAATAGCAGGCCGTGAATTCCCCCTCTAACCGTTCTATATCATTCAATAAACTATCAAGATGCTCTGTCTCAACAATCAACAAATTTCTCCCTCGGTCCCAGTCGCTCCAATCACCTTTAGTAAGATACCCCAAAGATAAAAATCGGTTACAGCCATCTGACACGGAAGTAATTAGGGATCTGGCATTTTCATTTTTGATGCAAAATAGATGCCCGAATTCGTATTCAAACAGATCGCATGTCTGTTCGTGGTCGGAAACCGAAGATAGTTCACGAAAGTGTTCCAATTCGGTGAGCAATTTAGACTTCGGCATTTTTTCCCTATTAAAAGAAAAATAACCTCCAATAATGCTCATAATGAATCTCTCTAATAAATATCCAAAGAATGCATCTCGAATAATTGGTGCTACGATTGACTCGGAGAGACAAGATTTGAACTTGCGACCTCTGCGTCCCGAACGCAGCGCTCTGGCCAAACTGAGCTACTCTCCGTAGCGAAACGATGGATAATACAAAAAACGAAAGCAAAAATCAAGCTATAAAACGCCGATCGGGTCAATATCCACCTGCGTCTGCACCGTCGGCCGCAGCGGGGCCATCTGCCGCAACCGCTCGAACAGCCGCTGGAGATGCGAAACCCCCGGAGACTGAAGGATAAAATGCAGCCGATGGAATCGTTGAATCCGCGAAATCGCCGGTTCCTGCGGCCCTCGCATCGTAATATCAAGCTTTTCGGCACTGATAACCCCCTCCAGACGCTCCTTCATCTGGTTTGCGGCGGTTTGTAACCGCTCAAATTTCGGATCCCGCATGGCCACAATCGCCATCCGCCAGTACGGCGGCAGCGAACAGGCCGCCCGATGTTCCATTTCCTGGGCCACAAAGCCCGAAAAATCATTTCGAAGGGCAAATTCGATGGCCGGCTGAGTCGCGAAAAACGTCTGCACGTAAACGGTGCCGCCCTTTTCGCTGCGCCCCGCCCGCCCGGCAACCTGGCTGATGAGCTGGAACGTGCGTTCATTGGACCGAAAGTCCGGTAAAAAAAGGGCCGTATCAGCACTGATAATGCCCACCAGCGTCACATTGGGAAAGTGCAGCCCCTTGGCCAACATCTGCGTTCCGGCGAGAATATCGATCTTGCCCTCCGCGAACTCCCGCAGGACAGCGTAATAATCCTGCCCGGCCATCGAATCACTGTCGATCCGCCGAACCCGCGCTTTCGGCAGTTTTTTCGCCAGTTCCTCTTCCAACCGCTGTGAACCAAGCCCAATCATGGTCATCCTCGAACTGCACAGCGGGCAGGTCTGCGGCACCAGCGTCTTGGCCAGACAGTAATGACAGATCGCATACCCGCCGATCATGTGCCTGCCAAAGGTCGTTTCTTTTCGCCCTTCCAATTTTGGCTTTTTATGGAAGGTCAGCGTGACATCGCAGTTGCGGCAGGTCAAACTATGCCGACACGAGGGGCAATAAATAAAATTGCTGTAGCCGCGGCGGTTCAAAAGCAGGATTGCCTGCTCGCCTTTTTCAAGCACTTTGCTCAAATGCTCCCGCAGGTGGGGGCTGAGCAGTTGCACGCCCTTGTGTTCGGTGTCCGCAAACGCTGTCAGCATGTTTACCAGCTTCATTTCCGGCATTGGCAAATCGTTGACCCGTTTGGGCAGCGTCAACAGCGTGTAATGCTTTTTCGTCTCACAATTATGCAGTGTTTCCAGCGAAGGCGTGGCAGAACCGAGAATGCAATGGGCATCGGCGATGTGAGCACGTTTGACCGCCACATCCCGGCCGTGATACCGCGGCACGGTATCCTGCTTATAGCTGCCCTCATGTTCTTCATCGATCACGATCAGGCCGAGATCGCTGACCGGGGCGAAAATCGCCGACCGGGCGCCGATGACCACATCCGCCTGGCCCTTGTTGATACTTTGCCACTGGGCATTCCGCTGTGGACCGGAGAGTTGCGAATGCAGAATCGCCAGATTCTCAAACCGGTTGCGGAATCGCTGGACCGTCTGGGCCGTCAGGGCGATCTCCGGCAGCAGGACAATCGCCCGCTTGCCCGCGGCGATACAACGCTCAATCGCACGGATGTACACCTCTGTCTTGCCGCTGTCTGTTACGCCATGAAGCACTGAAACCCCAAACCGGTTTTTCTCAATCTCGCTGCAAACAAAATCCAATGCCTTTTGCTGGTCTTTATTCAGTACGACTGTTTTCGTCTCTAAGCTCAATCCATCAGGCACCACCGGCAGCGCGTGCAGGACTTCTTTTTTAGCCAGCTTGACGATCCGCTTTCGCGCCAACTGCTTGAGTGGGCTTTCGGTACAGTCAGCGGCTTTCAACAACGCAGATTTATCCATTGCTGAATCCGCATCGAATGCCTTGGTGTCTTTCAGGATTTCGACCAGTTTTTTTTGTTTTTTACTGCGTAATGCAGTATCACGGCCATCTTGGCCGTGAATCACGGGCTGGAAGCCCGTGCTACAATTCAGGTAAACAACCGCTTTTTTCCTGACCCCCGCGTCCTTTTTCACCGCCGCGGGCACCATCGCCGAAAACACCTGCCCCAGCGGACACACATAATATTGGCTGATCCATTTTGCCAGCTCCATCAACTGAGCATCCAGCAGCGGCAGCTCATCCAGAATCACCTTGACGGCTTTCAGCTTAAATCGCTTACACTTTTCGATCTCTTCGGAATCGGTAATGACCTCCACCACAAACGCCGGCTGGAGTTTATTCGCCCGTCCAAACGGCACCTGCACCCGCTGCCCCGGCTCAACCGCCCCCATAAACTCCGGCAGCACATAATCAAACAAAGAATCCGCCCCCGTATCCAGCGCAACCCGAACAATCTGCCCCGACACATCCGCTGTGTCGTCCAACTCCCCCCCAAACAAACTTTTCGTCAAATCTTTCGCCATAACAAGGTAGCTCAGGCATCCTGCCTGAGTCAAAAAAAATTCACGTTATTACAAATACCCGCATATTTTAACCAATGTATTCCACTTCGCTACTCGCCACGGCCAAGCACAGCTTGACCGTGCCACCCGCGGCCTGTTAGATTATTCCAATATGTTCTTTGCTTTGATAAGATCTGTTCCAAAAACAAAAACTCTATATGGCTCTGTATGAGGAATGGTATCACGATAGACGTCCCGTATTCCGCCAGCCTTTAAGCGTTTTGCAAGTGCTATCGCGTCTGTTTCTTTAGTAAAAAGACCGAGGCAGTGAGCACGATTCCATTTTTCGCTTGATACTTTTTTATAAAAAAAATCACATGCTTCCTGCTCAATTTCAAATGCACCCAGCACCTCCCCTTTCTTACCTCGCTCCACATAAAAAACCTCAAAAATATTGCCCTCTTGGGAAAGACAATATGTATCGGCACAACGATGCCAATCAGGGCCGACATAGACAACATAAGAATTGTAGCATTCGGCATTCAGCTTGTCCTTGAGTTCTTGCATATTCATTTGTAAAAACTTTCCTTAAATCTTCATATCCTTCATGGTTAATTTATTCCTGTATTTTATCCAGCAGCGCATCTTCCAGATCAGATTCGCTCATGACTTCCTTAAATGACAACCGTTCCACTAATTTTTCGGCCGGCATTTGCAATCCGGGAGACACTGTCTCCCGAATCACTGTACTTGAAGTTACAAGCTGAGTGGTCTCAATATTGGAACATAATCCGGGAGTCAGCACCTCCCGAATCTGAGGATATGAGAGATAAAAGAGTCTGTACCGTCTCAGTTCTCGCTCACTAATTCGCTTTAATCCATGCTTTTGGAGATTTTGCGAGAGATTATTGAGAAGATGCTCTCCGTAATTGGCTCGATCTTCCCCATTTTGTTCATACCTGTGTATGTAATGACCAATCAACCAATTGCGAAAAGTCAGCCCCACATTAACCGCTTTGGTGGCTTGTTTTAAGAGATTCTCATGAATATCTTTAATCTGTCGAACCAATTGCTGAAAATCATATTTTTCTGATGTCATATTCTCGCTCTTATTATCTAAATATCCTGATACACTCCGCCTATTCCTGCAAAAAGCTCCACTTCTGCCTGTCAACCGATTCGACAAACGCCGCTTCATCAGAAAAATACGCCTTTTGCTCATCTTCACTCGCATCGACAAACGCGATAAAATCAAACTGCCCTTCGCCGTTTTCCTTTTGATCCCGATACAGCTTCGCAATCTCATTCGCCGGCAGCGTCTTTCGCCCGCCGATTTCCTTGAGCGTAAAACGAATCCCCTGCTTCTGCTGGCCAGGACGGTAACTTCGCCACACCAGCTCCGTACACACCAGCGCATGATCGGTCGCAAAATCGAAATCAAAATCGTACGGCTTATCCAGATGCGAGAATGCCTGGATAATGGCCTGCATCTTGGCTGTCTTGTCCAGCTTCGGCCGCAGGGCGACCATATAATCACCGCAGGCCTTCGACATTGGATTAAGCAGGACCCCATATTTCACAGCTTCGATAACATGATAATCCGATGTTCCCGTACCCGCCCGGTAGCGCTGCCACACGCTTCCAAACCGCTCTGCCATATAATTCTCAAAAGACATCTCTTTTCCGGCAAGCGTTTTGAGGTGGGCCGAAACGGCGGGATCTTCAAAATAGGCAGCCAGTTTGTCCGGCTGACCGACATAAAGAATGGCATGCGGCCAAAAACCTGGCAGCCCGACATTGCTCATATACCAATTCTTGCGGCTCAGCAGCACATCTCCCGGCTCCAGCGTTTCATTCAGCTCCTGTTGCAATTCCTGCGTAATCAGGTATCGTCCCGGCCGCCGCACCCGCGTATCACCCATCCACTGGGCGACTCCTTTTTGTGCCGGAAACCAAACGCGGCTGACACCCTGCCGCAACAGCTCCATGTCAGCATCCATCAGCGCTATGCTGTGGGCAGCAAGCCCCATCCTGTCCAAAACCGCCAGCCGTGTCTGCACCGTTGACCACAGCGGCAGACACACACCGCAATACTTTGCGGCACGGGCGTCGAGTCCCTCTTCCAGCCAGACAAGATAGACTCGCCCGGCATTGATGCGCATACCGCAATCACCTCCGAACAGGTCCAACTGAAAACGGGAAAACGATCCTTCCCCGACATCGCTGCCGGGATGCGGCGCATTGAGGAATGTAACGGCATTGGGATTGAGCTTGATCGTTTCAATAATACGCAGGGCCTTCTCGTAAAGGATCACGTCGGTACCGTAGTGCATCAAAAAACTTTGCACACGAAAGGGACGCTGCGAGCGGCTGACATCAAAGCCGTACCAGTCCTGATACTCCCGGCGGATATGGTCCAGTGCGAAAGCGTAGTCATACAGACTCAACCAAATCTGACGCAAGGCGGTTTCGTCCCCGGCCGACAGCGGTTGGTCCCGTGTTGTGGTAAACGCAGGACAACCTTCCATCGTTTTCAAGAGTGATTCCATTTCCCGGTCGAAGCTGTCAAGCTGTTCCAGGTGAAGACTTACCATGGTCGCAAATTCTTCCTTAGACAGAACAGACAGTGAGGTCTGTTTCTGCATCTGGCTGCCGACAAAGTGAACTGCCACGACAAGCACCAGCATCAGGCAAAGCCAAAATATCCTTTTTTTCACACGCCTCCTTGTGCCGTATCCCTGCGTCACTCCTTTGGAAACAGCCGCCGCCAGAAGACAGCCCAGGCCCGCAAACAGGCAGATCAGCAGGATATCAACCATATTCGGAAACCAACGGTAACCTTTGTCACCAAGATAATATCCCACCGAAATCGTAAACACACAGGAAACCAGAAAAGCCCCTGCACCCCTAAGCCACAAAACCGCACTCTTTTTGTTTAACATATACATCCCTTCTAATGAATCATTGTCCGGCAAAGATTCTACCAGAGACAACTTTTCACCTCAAACAAACTTTTCGTTCTGTCTTTTGCCATAGTGTGGCCGAAGCTTCCAGCTTCGGAATTAAATAGCCCGCCAAAGGCGCTTCCTAATTAGGCCCGAAGGGCCGCCAGTTTATTAGCCGGATGCGTAAGCTTCCGGTATATGTAATCTCTACATTCTTCAAGCCCCGAAGGGGCGACACTTACTCACACAACCACACTTAACCTGTCGCCCCTTCGGGGCTTGTGGGGATGGGGCACATCCCGTCCCGGGGGCTTACGCCGCCCGGCTAATAACCTACCGGACCTTCGGCCCTGATGAGGAACTTTTCTGTTTTTATCAGCGTGGGCACAGCCCACCCTACCGACTACCGACGACCGACTACCGACTATCCTAACCAGCTATACTATTCGTTGGTAATATTTTTGAATGAATTTCTCTGTCTTTTCATATTTAGATTTATGCTCCTGACCCGCTTGGCTTTTCATCTCACATAAAACTGGTATCAGAGGGCTCAACATATTTGAAGCACCATTTTGAAATCTGTACGCATATATTCTCTCGTCCTTATATTTTCTCATCGGTATCTCATCAGATGATATAAAATCATAGATAAGGTTAAGGCCGTAAGATTCGATTTTCTTAATTGCTGTAGGAGTTAGGATAAGACCTATCCAGTCTTGATCCTCTGCATACTTAAATGCCTCAATGATTGCCCTACCCATAAAGGCTCTGTCATCGTAACTTCTAGTAAATGACCCCACAGATATTGCTCCACGTAATGGAATACGACTATACAGACATTTCCCGATAAAATATTTTGCAGCTACTTCAATTATTGTATATCCAAGAGCAGAATCATCAGAAGTAAACATTACAAATGTATCTGATAACCAACAATAATTAACGCAACCATCAGAATACCAATTACACGATTTACGCAAATGTTCCAATGTTTCTTCATAATCATTTATCACATTGAGCACCTGATAGCTGTCGCTATTTTCAAAAGACCCAATTTCTTTAAAACCCAAAATATCAAAACAAGCAACCCAACATTCGGAATGAATCCACTTATTTGTATTTTCCATCGAAGTTTACCCTTTCCATGGTTAAATTAATCGCTGCTGTACACCGCCTCCGCTCGTCGCTGTTCGCTTTTTTTGTTGATCTCGGTGTCTTCGCGGTAGTCGATGCCGATTTTTTCGATGAGGGTTTTGAGATAATCCTTATGCGGGCACGGGGGCGCGTGGTAGTTGTCTTTGGTAATGCAGGAGGACAGTTGGACGACGATTTTGTCTTTGTCAATGCCCTCTTTCTTTTTGAGCGTGCGTTTGAGGAGCGTGAGCTTGCGGTGCAGTGCCCGGCCGCAGCATCCGCCGCAGGTGAGGTTGATCACGCGGTAGTGTTTATCCGCCGGGTAATCGGCAAACCCGCCGGTGCGTTCATGAAACGCCTTTTCGCACAAATAGCCGGGGCAGCGTTCTTTGACAATATGACATTGAACAATGACGATGTATTCTTTTTTTGAGAGATCCATAGATTTTCCTTTATTGCGTCATTTTCTTGTATTCGGTACATTTTCGACTCAGGCAGGATGCCTGAGCTACTTTATTTTACGGAAATTGGGCAAAATATCGACCCCTGATTGTAAATCATTCGTAAAAAATTCGATGGCGGGTGTTTTATTTTGCGAATTTTGGTATAATCTTGTAGAGTATTTGGAGCAAAAAGAACCATTAATAAAGAGAGAAACTAATGCGAATACTCAACAAAATCGTCATGACGTTGGCGGGGCTGCTGCTGATCATCGGATCGGCCTTGAAATGTCAACAACTTATCGCAACCTGCGTTCCTTCGTGGCAGGACAACCCCACCGGTTTCTGGGAATCGTACGAGTTTTTCCTGATTCAGATCCCGCTGGAGTTCGCCCTCGGCGTATGGATGGTCTGCGGCCTGTTCCGAAAAGCCGCCTGGATCGCAGGCACGCTGGCCTATTTTGGGTTTGTTTTCGTCACCCTCGGAAAATGGATCACCGGGGCCGAATCCTGCGGCTGCTTCGGGCAAATAACCGTGGATCCGAAAATTACCCTGTTCGCGATGGATGTTCCCGTGTTTTTGCTGCTGGCGATCTTCCGGCCCAAGGGCACCAAACTGCTGCCGCCGCCGTGGCCGAACGTGGCCTATTTGCTGGGGGTATTCGTCCCAACCATCGCCCTGATAGTGGCCGCCCCGGCAGTAATGGTCGCGTTACGCCCCGACTGCATCGAGGTCGAGAACCAATCAGACCCCACGGCTCCGTTTAAATTGGAGATATTCAAGCTCAAACAGGAGTTAACAGCCAGACAACAGGACATCGACGATCTCAACAAGGCCATCGAAGAGCTGCGAAAAACACCTCGAACGACGGACAAAAAGGCATACATTGGTGTTCTGGAAATCATCGCCGAAGACAAGCCAAATCAATATGAAATCCAGTTCGGTGGTAAGCAATCGCTGCTGCTGAATGCAGAGAACCTGGAAAAAATCATCCTTTCGATCGAGGGAACTGAAAACCAGAAGATCGTAGTGACCGAAACCGGACAGATTGAGATGACTTGGGCCGAACCGGAATCAATCGATAACGGTATCACACAGCAGGCCACTGATGCAAATGATACGCCGCCTGAGGTCGAGCCATGGGACTGGCTGCAGTATATCGTGGAAGATGATGTGCGAGAGCAAATCTCCGAAGGGTTGACAGTCGTGATGATGCACCGGTATGACTGTCCGGTCTGTGAGGAAATGGCGCCGCGATACAGTGACTATTGCAGAGAAATGGCCGAACAGGAAATGGACGCCTTCAAGATCGCATTCTTGGCCATCCCGCCCTACGGCGACGAAGACCATGTTCCGGATAATACCCTTTGCGTTAACGGCAAGCTGACCGATGAAGAAGATTATATGCTTATGAGCCCGTATGTCGTGGCTCTGCTGAATGGCGAAAAAGTTAAAGAGTGGCCGCAAGGAACCGCCCCCGAACCGGAAAATCTCCTGAAAGAAATCTTCGGGGAGTAAAAAAATCGGTCTGGCCGTGGGGCAACCGTGTGCGAATGCGTTACACACAGGGTACCCCCATCGGGCGGCTTGCGCCGCCGCGCTGTTGTTTAGCCGCGGATGATGTCGGCGATTTTCATCAGGCGGCTGATGTTGTCGCGTTCGGCCTCGCTGAGTTTGTCGTAGATGTACTTGATGGTTTCCTTGGTTTCCGGAATGACCACATGTTCCAATACGTTTACACGCCGGCGGGTTGATTGCAGTTCGACGGCGAGCAACTGGCACTGTTTTTCCTTTTCGGCCAGTTCGATCAGGGAGTCAAACGCCCGCTCCAGCGCCCGCAGGGCAATGTCCATCTCGCCGGAAGTGGTGGCAAAGCCGTAACACATGATGTCGCCTTCGATTTCCTTGGCCAGCCGCGGGACCTTAACACTCATGATGGACGCAAAACTCATCACCAGCTTGAATTTCTTGGTCGGCACTTCCATCGCCGCGGCAATGTGCTCCGGTTCCATCGTCGCACGGGCCATCATAAACCGCCGGGTCGTTTCCAAAAGCTCGGCTTCGACTTTCGTGCGAAGGTCCCTCAGGTCGCGGGCGATCTGGACTAACTGGCGGCAGATCTCATCACGTTTTTCGCTGAGCAGCCGATGACCGCGCAGCGCCAAGCCCACCCGCTTTCGCAGCGAAAGCAATTCCATGCGTGTTGCGTTGACATTCTGAAGCATCTCGCGTTCCTTTATTTTAGCCACGAATTACCACGAATAAACACTAATTATTTTATTATTCGTTCGTATTCTAATTTTCGTGGGCCGAAGTTTAACAATAAACCCAAACGAATACCCGTTGCTTTCAGGTAATTCAATACTTGTGCAAAGTGAGCATTCGTAATTCGTTCAACTGTTTTTAGTTCGATAAGAATCTTATTCTCAATCATAATATCGGCATAATATTCGCCGACAATCACACTATCAAAATGAACAGGAACGGGATATTGCTGCTTTGTCTGGATGTTCTCTTTATTAAGCAGATGCATTAATGAATTCTCATAAACTTTTTCAAGGAATCCATATCCCAGTTCCTGATGGACCTTCATCGCACAACCGACCACCTGATATACCAATTCTTTGTGAATCAAATCAACGTCTGTCATTATTAAAATTTAATTAGTGAAAATTAGTGGTAATTCGTG
>Ga0272441_10015868_pt1 | contig 10492 bp, 10 predicted proteins | sample SSMProp6N_FD_193582 | JGI IMG/M metagenome (GOLD analysis project Ga0272441, IMG submission 193582) | Marine sediment archaeal communities from Little Sippewissett salt marsh, Falmouth, MA, United States - SSM-Prop-6N | ecosystem: Environmental > Aquatic > Marine > Wetlands > Sediment ... | reverse complement strand
AAGAGGCGCGGATCACCACCATCACTGGCTCGGGCAACTGCAGGGCTTTTTCCAGCGGCTTCTGCTTCACCCTGAAAAACGCCCTGAGGCCGGACATGGACTTAAAGGAGTACGTCCTGACGTCCGTTTCCCATTCGGCATCCCAGCCGTGGCTAGGAGACACCGAAACCGTCTACAAGAACACCTTTACCTGCATACCGTACGACGTGCCTTTCCGGCCACCGCTGGTTACACCCAGATCGGTCATCCATGGCAGCCAGACCGCTATCGTGGTCGGGCCGTCCGGCGAGGAGATCTATACCGATAAGTTCGGACGGGTGAAGGTGCAGTTCCACTGGGACCGAGAAGGGAATAAGGACGAGAACACTACCTGTTGGATTCGCGTGGGTCAGATCTGGGCAGGCCAGGGGTGGGGAGCCGTGTTCATCCCCAGGATCGGGCACGAGGTCATCGTGAGCTTCCTCGAAGGCGACCCCGACCGCCCCATCGTCACGGGCAGCGTCTATGACAGTATGAACATGCCGCCCTACCCGCTCCCGGCCGAGAAGACCAAGAGTACCATCAAATCAAATTCCAGCAAGGGCGGCGGAGGGTTCAACGAGCTGCGCATTGAGGATAAAAAGGGCTCGGAAGAGGTCTACTTGCATGGAGAGAAAGACTGGAACATCTTGATCAAGAACGACAAGGGCCAGAATGTCGGTCATGACGAGACCCTCTCGGTTGGTAATAACCGCACCAAGGCAGTGGGTGCTGATCAGGCCGTCTCAATTGGCAACAACCATACCGAAACCATTGGCGCCAATAAGAGCATCAATGTCGGGGCCAATAAGGACGAAATGGTGACCATCAATACCACCGAGACAATTGGTGTTGCCAAGGAGCTCACCATCGGCGGGGCCTATCAGGTGAGTGTGGGCGCTGCCATGAATGAGACCGTGGGCGCCATCAAGGCCGAAGAGATAGGCGCCAATAAATCGGTTATTGTGGGGGCCAACTCCAGCGAACAGATTGGCGGCAACAAATCCGTACAGGTCGGCAAGAACATTTCCGAGCAGATTGCCGGCAAGCACGATGAACAAGTGACCAAAGAATACAGCCTCAAGGCTAAAAAGATCTCTCTAACGGCTGAAGATGAATTCACCATCAAGACTGGTTCAGCCGAGATCATCATGAAGAAGAACGGCGATATCACCATCAAGGGCAAGAAAATCAATGTTACCGGCAGTGGCAATATCACTATGAAGGGCAAGAAGATCCTGCAAAACTGAGCTGATATTATAAGGGGATAAGAATATGAAAAAGGCTTCAGTCACGCCAATGAAGGCGCATATACATAAGCAGCCTATCGAGGGTATGCGTCTGGGTAAGATTGTAGAGATAGATCAGGATGGCCATGTTTGGGTGGATTTTCCGGGCGCTGTCACCGTGCCGTGTCAGGCGCGTTTTATCAACACGGTAAGTCGCGCTGTGCTGGATGCTATTGTTTCTGAAAACAAAGATGTCATGCTGACCTTTGATAATAGTGATCCGGCGTTGCCCATCATTATCGGCAGCGTGCATACAAACATCGATGAGCTTCCGAAATCGCAGCCGCCGCTGGCGCTGGATGTTGACAGCTCCGGCAAGGTCACCCTCAACGGCCGCCAGGTGGATATCAAGGCCGACGAACAAATGGTTTTCCATTGCGGCAAGGCCAGCATCACGCTCACACGGGCAGGAAAGATGCTCATCCGGGGGGCGTATCTTTCAAACTATTCTACTGGTGTTAATCAGATCAAGGGCGGGTCTGTAAGGATCAACTAAACAAAGGTCAACTGTATGGAACTGATCAACTCTACAGGCTTCCAAGCTGCATATACCCTCGGGCTTGAACCGGATGGCCGGGAAAGTATAGTAGTTGTAATTAAGGGCACATTTGTCTTTCCCAAGGATGGCGGCACACTGGAAAAGTCAGAAAAACAAATACCGCCAGTAATGACGGATGTTTTTAGCGGTGAGCCGGGATTGTCTACCTTGTTGTATGAATCTGATTTCGCACCATATAAACCCTGCTGCGATGTGCTGCTCAATGGTAGTGCCTATGCCCCGGAAGCAAAACCGTCCAAGCGGGTTTCCGTAGGCTTGTCAGTGGGACCCTGGAAAAAATATTTTGATGTTGTGGGTGAGCGTGTTTGGGAAAAAAGGTTCTTTTCTGTCAGCCCTAGTGAACCGAGATCCTTTCTGACGAAGCCTATCCGCTATGACCTTGCGTATGGCGGCGTGGATATGCATCCGGATGATCCGGAAAAGGTGGCCGGCTATGCCCAGAATCCTATTGGCATAGGGTTTTACCCATATAGCAAAAATAAAAACCTCACTGGGAAGGCATTGCCTTGTACAGAGCAAATGGGTGCGCCCATTACAAATGTAGATAGTTCATACAAACCAATGTCGTTCGGATCGTTATGCCGCAACTTTGCCGAACGGGTGTCTTGGGCCGGGACATATGACCAGGACTGGATTGATAATGTGTTCCCTTTTCTGCCTGCGGATTTTAACCCGTACTATTATCAATCCGCCCCGGCTGATCAGCAGATCGATTACCCCCAAGGCGGCGAGGAGGTGGTGCTCATTAATTTGACCAGCCAAGGCCGCACAAGCTTCAGCCTGCCCCGCCTGGATATGCCGGTGGAATTCAGCACCCGAAAAATTGAAAGGACCACCACCCGGGCGACTCTTGATACGATTCTGATAGAACCGGACCTGAAGCGGGTCATGCTGACCTGGCGGGCTTCACGGCCGCTCAAGAAAAACATGCTGGAGATGGCACAGGTGGTGATAGGCCAAATGCCTAGGGGGTGGTACCGGGCGCGTGAAATGGGCAAGACGTATTACACATCTCTGGCTGAACTGGTGCGTTCACGCCGGGCTCAGGCCTCTGACTCCGAACCGGAAGATGCCGGTTATGATGCAGAGGAAGAGGCCTAGATGATGCAGCTCGCCGTTATCGCCTCCGGCATGGTGACCCCGGTTGGTTTCACGTGGGCATCATCCTGCGCCGCAATGCGCGCCGGCATCGATGGTAACGCCGAGACACGCTTCATGTTCGACGGCCAGTGGCTCATTGGCTGTGCAGTACCGTTAGCGGAAAACTATTGCGGACGCGAGAAGCTGATCCAGATGGCGCTTGGCTCAATCAGGGAATGCCTGGCCGCCGCCGGAGAGATACCCAGCCATGCCATTCCCCTCCTGCTTTGCCTGTCCGAGCCTGAGCGCCCGGGGCGTTTTATTTATGACGATGAAAACCTGATCGCAGAGATCCAGGATAGGCTTGGGCTCAGGTTCCATGAAGATTCCCAGGTTTTTTCACTCGGCCGGGTGGGCGGCGTCAAGGCCCTGGAAGGGGCTGACCGCCTGCTGGCGGCCCGCCACCCCCTTGTGATATTGGCCGGTGTGGATTCTTTCCTGAATACCGCCACCTTGACACATTATCATAGCCTCGACCGCCTGAAGACTGAGGAGAACAGCGACGGGTTTATCCCGGGTGAGGCCGGAGCCGCGGTCTTGCTGGGCCACTCCAGTGGCACGGGTTCTCCGTCACTCCAGTGCCTGGGTACCGGCTGGGGCAAGGAACAGGCCTATCTCGGCTCGGAAGAGCCACTGCGGGCCGACGGCATGATACAGGCCGTACGGCAGGCGCTGAAAGACAGTGGCTGCACGTATAAGGATTTGGACTTCCGCATCGCGGACATCAGCGGCGAGAACTATGGGTTCAAAGAGGCCGGGCTCAGTCTGCTCAGAACCATGCGCGACCTCAAATGCAATTTTGACCTCTGGCACCCGGCTGAATACATTGGCGAGGCGGGCGCCGCCATTGTCCCGGTCATCCTCAGCGTGGCTTTGGCTGCCTGTCAGAAAGGTTATGCATTAGGGCCGGGCATGCTTTGCCACATTGGCTCCGACAGAGAGGAGCGTGCGGCATGTATACTACGTCATCAGTGAGGTTTTAAGTGGCCAATGAAGTCTATGTAAACGGTCGCGAAATCGCCTGCAAGGCGGCCAGCGGCAAATCCATTTGCGCCTTTCCGGACGTATGCTTTACCCCGCCGCAGACCCCGGCCACGCCACCGGGAGTGCCCATCCCCTACCCTAATACGGGCCTTGCTTCCGACGCCACGGACGGCAGCAAAAAGGTGAAGATATCCGGCAAGGAGATCATGCTCAAGAACAAGTCCTGTTTCAAGAAAAGCTCGGGCGACGAGGCCGGCAGTGCACCGAAAAAAGGCGTCATCACCAGCAAGATTACCGGCAAGGTTTTCTTCAATTCTTGGTCCATGGATGTTAAAATAGAAGGCGAAAACGCTGACCGGCATCTGGATATAACAACGCATAATCATGCGTCACAGCCCGGAGATACGCCGCCATGGATATATCAGGATATGATGGCTTTCAACGAAACAGGTGGTAAGGTCTGTGAGGACCAGGAAAAAGACGCAGAAGATAAGTGCAAAGATGCCAAACCCCACGAAAGTGGCAAAGGCTTGGATTGCAGCGATGATTGCAAGGCCGCCAAAGCCTGCGTGTTGAAGCCAAAAAAACAGGATAAAAAATTATGTTGTCATCCAGAAACCACAGGCCACCATCTGGTAGAAGTTCACTGTTTTTCCCCTTCCGGCAAGCGGGGCAAGGCTTTATCAGGATTCGAGGATTATAAACATAACAATGCTCCATGCGCGTGTGCCTCGCAAGCGCGCAATACCGGCACACACGGGATTCACCACAAGGTTCAGGGCATGATGGAAGGGGCATACAACGATCGAGGTGCCGTGCTTCAAACCTGGCCCGGACAGGGAGCTCTGAATAAAGCGACGGGCAAACGAGACGATGCCGTTTCCCGATGGAACTACAAAGAGGCTCGTGATTCAGGAGTATTGGCTCACAAGACAGCCTTCCCCCACTGCAACGCTAAATGCACGGAAAAAGAGTTGGATAAATACCATAAAGACAAGTGCGGCATGCACGACGACACTCCTTTACGCAGTGATCCGGGCGTAGAATCGAGGTCAGCCGGTGAATTGGATGAACAACAGCAGGAAATGGTAGATCATGCACTAGATGCAATTAAAAACCGTAATACATCTGATACGTTCTAGTATTGACTATTTGCAAAGGAGCAATTTATGTCCCAACAAAACCTGGAAAGCTTTATTAGCGGCTTGGTTCAGGATCGAAGTACAATTAGGTTTGTTAGTCAAATCGATGAATTAAAAGACGCCGGATCAACAGCTTCTCGATTGAATAAAATGTTGCTAGTAGACGGCAAGGTATTTACTACAAAACTAGAATGGCACGCAAATCGAATGTGTATCCATTCAGTCCCAGAGAGTCATCTTGTTTCCACTGGACCCGCAGGTATTGTTTCCATCCTTACCAAAGCAGGTAAAGAGGAAGAAGAAATCGATTCTACTCTCGACGGCCCCGAACGCCGTGGTGATATCTGCGATATGCGCGTCATCGGAGATCATGTATATGTCTGCGGCATGAGCCGTCAGGTGTACCGCCGTGAGGGGAAGAATATGTGGACACGTCAAGACGAAGGTCTGGTCAAACCCCGCGGCTCCTTCGACCTCGTGGGTTTCAACGCCATTGATGGTCTGACCGAAAAAGATATCTTAGCCGTTGGTTTCGGAGGTGAGATCTGGCGACGTCAAAAGCAGACTTGGCGTCAACTGGAAAGTCCTACCAATGTGGTACTCACAGCGTTGAGGGTAGTGAAACCAAATCTGGCTTTCGCTTGCGGTCAGCAGGGGATTTTGCTTCGTGGGCGCGGGGATCATTGGGAAGTCATCGCCGCTGAAGGCACCAAAGAAGATCTGTGGGGCGTTGAATGGTTCAATGACAAGCTCTACGTGGCCAGCACGAATAATCTTTACACCTGGGACGAGAAAAGCAATGATCTAGAAAAGGTGACTCTAGATATGAAGGGTAAATACACCTTTTCCCATTTGCATCAAAATGATGGTTTATTGCTCTCCGTGGGCCCCAAGCATGTCATTTACACCGAAGACGGAACAAAGTGGGTCGATACCAAAGCCTGATTTTTTTGTATATTCAATACGCGTAGCGTGTGGCTGGGTTAAGCAAACCATGCACTGTCCTGGGGGGCCACTGGCAAGGCTTTCCCCTTACCAGTGGCCCTTAAAGGAATGGGGGAGTCAAATAATCTTAAGGAATGCCGGTTTATAATAATTTACACGGGTAAAACTTAGTTTTACCCATAGTACATACATAATATGGTAGCACTTTAAACCTGAACTTGTTTGTTGAGAGGTTAAAAATGGCCAATACAAACGCCCAAATAATTATCCCTTATATTGTCTCCCAGCATATTGAAGAAGCCGGATTTCTCTGGATGCAAAGGGATGGTGCAGTTGCAGCACCGCATTATGCCCTTAAAGACCTGACCAAGCTGGATGGCCGAGTGGAGGCGCATATCGATGGCTTGCGCATTGCCGGGGAGCCTGGGTGGGAGCTAGTGGCCGAAGGATTGGAGCAGGCTGATGCCGGGGGCATTTTTGCCGCCGCGGTCTTGGCGTTTGAAGAGCTCGACTCGGAGAAGATGAAATTTGTTTTCAAAACAGGAATAGCCGCTCCGGAACTCTCGCGCGGTCTTATCTCCGCTTTGGGTTGGATACCCAAAGATCATGCGGCCAAGATCATTGATGGGATGCTTGGAGCTGAATCTGTAGCCAAGCGTCGGGTCGCCATTGCTGCATCAGCAATTCATCGCATGGATCCTGGGGATGCGCTCAGGAAGGCCCTGCTGGATGAAGATATTTTACTCAGAGCCCGTTCAGCCAAGGCAGTTGGTGAACTGGGCAGGCACGACCTGTCGCCCTTGCTGTTGGATAATCTGAATCTCCAAGATGAAGCTTGCCGTTTTTATGCCGCCTGGTCGGGAACGCTACTGGGGCACGGTGATGCCCTGCGCACCCTACAGGACTTTGCCATGCATGGGAGTACCTACAGCGAAAAGGCTGTAAATACAGCCACCCGCAGCATTAGTCAGCAGGATGCCCAAAACTGGCAGAAAGAGCTTGCCGTTAATACAGCAGATCTTCGGCCTGCGATCCTATGCGCTGGTGCAATGGGTGACCCGGCTTTGATCCCCTGGTTGATAGCAAAGATGGAAAACCCGGATTTGGCCCGCGTTGCAGGAGAGGCATTCATGTTGATCACCGGTGCGGACATTGCCTATGAGGATCTGGAGAAGGATAAGCCCGGAGGCTTCGAGGCTGGCCCGACCGATAACCCGGAGGATGAAGATGTCGCCATGGACCCGGATGAAGACTTACCCTGGCCGGATATCAAACTTGTTTCGCAATGGTGGGATAAACGGAAGGATCAATACCGTGGCGACACACGCCACCTAATGGGAAAGCCCATTTCATCAGAGCATCTCCAGGAGGTGATCAGGACCGGCAAGCAGCGCCAGCGCGCCGCAGCCGCCCTGGAACTGGCCATGCTGCGGCCTGGTCAAGTGCTCTTTGAGGTGCGCGCCCGAAGTGATATTCAGAAGAAAATCCTTGGTATGTAAACCTGCACCATATGCATGTACAATTTCTATTGATTAACCTAAGGGTTGTGATTGGGGCGTTCTTTATCTGTATTGCCATTATCCTTGCGGGGCTGGCCTTTGCTGAGCGTCGCAAAGGCAATATTGTAGCCGGTGAAATTCGCATAAAGATTGCATCTATCTTTGCCTTGGTCGGCATTAGTCTGATATGTTTTCAGATCTGCATGTCTTGAAAAGAAAAAGCGTGCGAGATCAGGTCTTGGAAATTTGGATTCAAGAAATAGAGGAGGGATCGCATCTTAAATATTAAGTATGGGAGATGCCGCCGCTACTCTTTTTCGTATTGCGGATCTCAGCGGTGAACAATACGGCTTTAAAGAAACAGCCTTGCTGCCATGATACATATGTTGCGTGATAAAAAGGAATCCTTTGATGTTTGGCGCCCGGCGGATTGCATCGCGATGTTAGTGCGGCAATTGTGCCGGTGATGTTGTGGCTGGGCCTATCCGCGGCACGGCATGGCTATGCTCCGTGTCCGGGCATTTTATACCATGTGGCCGAAGACAAGGACGAGCGCATGGCTATGATTTTGCAATACAGGTAGATAAGGATAAGGCCACATATGGGATCAAAGATATATGCCAACGGACAGAATATAGCCTGCAAATCCGCGGATGGAAAATCAGTCTGCGCATTTCCTGATGTATGCTTCACCCCGCCCCAGACGCCTGCCACGCCGCCGGGCGTACCGATTCCGTACCCCAGCACAGGTTTGGCATCGGATACCACTGACGGCAGCAAGACCGTTAAGATCGGCAGCAAGGAGGTCATGCTCAAGAACAAGTCCTATCTCAAGAAGAGTTCCGGGGACGAAGCAGGCAGCGCGCCAAAAAAGGGCGTGGTCACAAGCAAGATTACGGGCAAGGTTTATTTCAATTCCTGGTCAATGGATGTGAAGTTTGAAGGTGAGAATGTGGTGCGCAATCTGGATTTGACCACGCACAACCACGCCTCCATGCCTGGCAACACGCCGACCTGGCCGTATCTGGATGATGCGGCGATGGGTAGCGGCGGTGACGTTTGTGCAAAAGATAGAAAGAAAGAACAAGACGATTGTGGTTCTCTAAATAAAAATGATGCCTGCAATAATGAAGCATGCCAAACAGCTCGAAAATGTATGTTGGTTCCTCGTAAGAAAGGAAAGTGTTGTCCAGGACAAACTCCTCATCATTTAGTAGAGGTACATGGCTTCACCATGCCTGGAAATCGACAACAACCAATGCCCCAATTTCCTGATTATAAAGAAAGTAATGCCCCGTGTGTATGTGCAAAATGCCCAAAAGGATCAAGGTATTATCAGGAGCATGGAGATCTTCATGCCGTCCAAGGGGTTCTGGAACTCGGAGCTATAGGACGTGCTAGCCCCAATATGAAACATATGTCTTGGAACTATGGACAAGCTAGATCTGCTGGATTAAAGGCCCATGCCGCAACATTTCCTCAAGCTGATTGTGATCCAGGGTGTATCAAGAAACAAATTGACAACTATCATCAACAGGAAGGTCTTAGTATATCTGATGATACGCCCATCCGAACAGAGGCCCCTCCCCTGTTAAATGAACCAAGCCAGTGGCAGAGAGGACTTGCACTATTAGATCAATTGGCAAAAAAAACAAAACCAGGAGGATTTTAAGGATGCCATTTGTCAGCCATCCTGTTTGGTCTTTTACAAAAGCCTGTGTTTACAGGCGTGATCGTGTATTTGTATTGGCGCATATGCCTGAGCTTGAGGAGCAGGGTATTCATATAACACAAGTTTTTCGCTGGTCGGATGAATGGTCAACCTTCCGGATCGAATGGGGATGTACTGCACTATGTGCAATGGAGATCCCCGAGCCGGGGTTGTTGAGTATGCAACCCGAAGGCCGTATTCATGTTGCCAGTTCTTCTGGTTTCACAGAAGAACATGTGGATAATTCCGATGAAGGCCCCGCGCACAGAGGTGTTCTGCGTGATATCCGCTTGATCGGCGAGCATATATATGTTGCGGGAATGAAAAGACAAGTCTATCGGCGCGAAGCACCGGGAATCTGGTCTAGGCAGGATCAGGGGATACTGATCCCGATTGAGGATGATAGTATTGCAGGTTTCAACTCTATTGCTGGTTTCTCTGAAAATAACATCTATGCTGGGGGTTGGAATGGTGAGATATGGCATTATGACGGTCAGATCTGGCAGCCTATTGATTCCCCCACGAACATCAAGCTGGAACACATTTTGTGTGTAGATTCGGATACAATATATACCTGTGGTCAAGTAGGAACGCTACTTAAAGGCCGCCCCGGAAAGTTTGAAGCCATCCAACAAGATATAACCAATGATGATTTCTGGGGCATGACATGGTTCAATAATGCCCTGTGGCTGGCAACGACAGATGCGGTTTATAGGTTGGATCATGAAGATAAGATGCAAAAGGTTGATTTGGGTATAAAAGATGTAACTTGCGGCTGGCTGCATGCCAATGATGGTCTTATGTGGTCGGTTGGTTGCAGTCATCTGCTTTCAACAGCTGACGGAAAGATATGGAAACTTGAAGTCTTGCCCTGATAAGGAACCTTGAGTGGAGCCTTTGGGCTGTTTCCCTGTTTTAGTTTTAGGAAAGGTGGTTCTAAACCAAATAGATCTCAGATAAGAATGTCAAAAGAATATTTCCAATTGACTCCACGAAAAAGAAAAGGGAGCATAAGGTATGAATGAGTATACCCAGGATAACAGGATGATGAGTATCAGCACCCCGCTGGGCAAGGATGTCCTCCTGCTCTCGGAGTTTCACGGGACAGACGCTGTTTCCCGCCTGTTCGGCTACGAGCTGACACTCCTTTCGGAAAACAACGCGATCTCGTTTGAAGACATCATCGGAAAACGCGTCACGATCAA
>Ga0272441_10015867_pt1 | contig 10493 bp, 10 predicted proteins | sample SSMProp6N_FD_193582 | JGI IMG/M metagenome (GOLD analysis project Ga0272441, IMG submission 193582) | Marine sediment archaeal communities from Little Sippewissett salt marsh, Falmouth, MA, United States - SSM-Prop-6N | ecosystem: Environmental > Aquatic > Marine > Wetlands > Sediment ... | reverse complement strand
CGCCGGTTGCTAAGGCGCCGCACCCCCGGAAGGCGGATCATCCCCGCGCCGGTGGCCTGTTTCTGCCTGGGCTGTTCACGAGGAAAACGCCGAGAACGATCACGGCTCCCCCGATCATCTGGGCGAGCAACAGTTGTTCCCCCAATATCGCCATACCGCCCGCCACGCTGACAATGGGTAAAAGGTTGATAAACGAGGTCACACGGACCGCACCGAGTCTCGCCAGGGCATACAGGTACAGGAAGAAACTCAAGGCGGTGCAGATCACACCCAGGTACAGGAGGTTTAGCCAAACCACCGCGCCTCCGGCGCTCCAGGAGCGCGCGCTCCAGGAGCCCGCGCTCAAGAAGCGCACTTCACTCAGAGCGAACGGCAGCAACAACACGGTGGCGATCATCGACTGAAAGGTTATGAGGTTGACGCCGCGCATCCCCTTGTGCAAATTCCGGCTGAACAGATTGTAAGCCACCCAGGAAAGGCAGGCCCCGAACATCAGAAGATTCCCAAGTGCGGCACGATCGAACTGCCCCGGTGTTTTCTGCACCACGAAGTATACCCCCACAATCGAAAGCGCGATGCCCGCACCCTGATACACGCGCACCGAATTTCTGTACAGCAGATACTCCGCCGCCACGGTCAGCGCCGGTATGATCGCGGTGATGAGGGCGGCGTTGGAGGCGGAGGTGTACTGGATACCCCTGGATTCGCACAGAAAGTAGAAAAAGACCCCGAACAGGGCACTCAGCAGCAGAAACAGACGATCGCTCTTCGGCAGCCTGAACCCCGGATGCAGACGACGCTGGAGTGGAAACAACACCAGCGAGGCGATGAAAAATCTCAAGAATATCATGGTCATGGGGGGAAAGCCGGTATTCAAAATCGCCTTGGAGCTGACAAAGGAAAGTCCCCAGAACACCATGGCCGCGACCACGGCCAGGATGGGAACAATCTGCTGAGTGGATCTCGCTTCCTCTTCCATGCGACTTCAAGCGATAGCACGGTGGCAGTGATACTGTCAAGGCGGGCGGCCTCGATGCTTACACCATACTCTTGATTCCTGTTTTGCGCTATAGTAACGGCAGGAGCGTTACGGAAGATGAGCGAGTTCTTGAAAGAGATCGAGATACGCAGAGCGCGGAGAGCTCTGAGCGATCGTCCCGTGCCGGAGGATACCCTGGCCCGTATCATGACCGCCGCCACTTACGCCCCCTCCTGTTTCAACAACCAGCCGTGGCGATTTCTGGTGGTGAATGAGCTCGAGCCGCTGCAGATCGTGAAGCAGCACCTGGCCGGCGGCAACTATTGGGCGGAGCGAGCACCGGTAATCGTTGCCGTACTCACAAAGCAAGAGCTGGACTGTCGCCTGCGAGACCGGCGGGACTACGCTTTTTTCTCCACGGGATTGGCCGTGGAGAATCTGATCCTCCAAGCCACCCGGGAGGGGTTGATCGCGCACCCCATCGCCGGATACAAGGCTGCGGAGCTGAAAGAGGCTCTCGGAATCGACGCCGAGATGATCCTCATCACCTTGATTGTGATCGGCTTTCCGGGGGAGGAGTCGCATTTGAGCGACAAGCACAGGCAGCAGGAACACGCGCCGCGGCAGCGAAAACCCGAACACCGGGTGGTGCTCTTCAACCGCTGGGTGGACCCCGATGCAGACGAGTAGCGGCAAGCAGATGGAGCGTCTGCGAGCCAAACGCGGTTTCATCTGCGACATGGACGGCGTCATCTACCACGGGAACCGTCTGTTGCCCGGCGCAAAGGATTTTGTGACCTGGTTGCGGGCGAACGACAAGGGTTTTCTGTTCCTCACCAACTCCAGCGAGCGCTCGCCGCGGGAGTTGCAGCAGAAGCTCGCCCGCATGCAGATCCAGGTCCCGGTGGAGAACTTCTATACCAGTGCCCTGGCCACCGCAGGTTTCCTGGCCAGTCAGCACCCCCGTGGCAGCGCATACGTCATCGGGGAGGCCGGCCTGACAAACGCCCTGTACGAAGCCGGATTCTCGATGAATGACGTCAATCCGGATTACGTGGTTGTCGGGGATACACGCAGCTACAGCTTCGAGCGCATCGAGCGGGCCGTCCACCTGGTTTTGGGCGGAGCCCGCCTCATCGGGACAAATCCCGATCTGACCGGTCCCGCCGAACAGGGAATCGTCCCCTCCACCGGATCGTTGATCGCTCCGATTGAGCTTGCCACCAAACGCAAGGCCTATTTCGTCGGCAAGCCGAACCCGCTGATGATGCGTCATGCGCTCAAGCGCCTCGACTGCCGCAGAGAGGAAACGGTCATCATCGGAGACCGGATGGACACGGATATCATTTCCGGAATCGAGGCGGATATCGAACCGGTGCTCGTCTTCAGCGGCGTGACCTCGGCGGAAGATCTGCGGAACTTCCCGTACTCTCCTCTGTACGTTCTGGAGAGCATCGGAGATATCACAAGGGGAGCTTGACCAGCGCTTTGCGGACGTAATAGCATTGTGCAGTCGCCGGGAGGTAATCATGTCGTCGTTTCGCAACGAAGAGATTTTCAAGATCGTAGAAAAGATCCGGGATCATTATCATACAAACCTGAACAACCGCTACATCCGCAAAGGCCTGCTGTTGATGAAACTGCCGAGAGGAACCTGGGATGCGATTGCCCGGCTCACCGAAAAGACGGACTTCTACAAAATCCAGGGCTATCCCTTCAAGGAGCTGTACGAGCAGGTCCACGCGGCGGCCACCTTCGTGCATCACGCCAAGCTGGAGGTCACTCCTCGGCTCAAAGAGATGCTCACCTCGGGAACCGACACAGTGTTCAGCCGCGGCAAGGGCGGAGAAGACAAGATACTGCTCAATATGGCCATCAATAATTTTCCGGCCAATCTGGGAGTTTTCTCCGACCTGATCAACGAGTTGTACGTGAAAACCGTGCAGCAGGACAAAGCCGACCACCCAGGCGTCCGGCCCGTGTATGAGAGAATGCCCGAGCTTAAAGAGATCGGGCGGCTGTTGATCTAAAGACGATCTACGCCTCGATCTGCTTGACCAGTTCCGGCACCACTTCGAAAAGGCTTCCCACGATTCCGTAGTTGGCTACATTGAAGATCGGAGCGCTGGGATCGTTGTTGATAGCCACAATGATATCCGAGCTCTTCATGCCGGCCAGATGCTGGATTGCCCCGCTGATACCGCAGGCGACGTAGATGGTCGGATTGACGGTTTTTCCGGTTTGTCCGACCTGGTGTGAATAAGGGATCCACCCGGCATCCACTGCGGCGCGGGACGCCCCCACCGCTCCTCCGATCGCCTTCGCCAGGCGCTCGATCAGGGCGAAATTCTTGGGATCTTTTAATCCCCGGCCCCCGGAAACGATGAAGTCCGCATCCGCCAGATTCACCGTGTCCATCTGCTCCGGCACAAACTCCAGGACCTCGACCCTCGGTTTGAGAATCGGATAGCTGAGCTCCACGATCCGTCCATCGTGACCGTCCAGCGGCTCGGCGGCGGTCATCACCTTGTGGCGCACCGTGGCCATCTGCGGCCGGTGACTGTTGCACAGTATCGTGGCCATGATGTTCCCGCCGAAGGCCGGGCGAGTCTGCTTGAGGAGATTGTTATCCCCGTCGATATCCAGCTCGGTGCAATCCGCGGTCAGGCCGGTAAGGATGCGCGCCGCCACCCGCGGAAGCAGGGAACGGCCGATGATGGTGCCCCCGCCGAGAAATATCTCCGGTTTCCTGTCGAGCAGCACCTTGGCCACCAGATCGGCCTGGATCTCCTCATTGAAATCCCCGATCGCCGGGTCCTCCATCATCCAAACCTCGTCGATTCCGTAGCTGATCAGCTCCTCGGCCATACCGCGGACGTTTTCCCCCAGCAGGATGGCACTGATCGGCTTGTCGAGGCTCTTCTGCAGCTGCCGGGCCGCCCCGATGATCTCGTAGACCACCGAGGAGAGAGCACCCTGACGATGCTCCGCGTACAAACATATACCGGAGTAATTCTCCACGTCCTGGCCTTTGAACGGCCTGCGTTCGATGAGGATCGCGTCATACTTGCACGCGCTGACACAGGCGCCGCACACGGTGCAGCGCTCGTTGAGCACGGCTTTTTTATCGACCAAAGAAACGGCATCGTAGGCACAAACTTTGACGCACAGACCGCAGCCCACGCACTTGTCGACGATTATCTGAATCGGTTCCGCCATAGCTTTCAGCCTCTATTCCTTGCCTTGCCCGATCGGCGCCCCGGCTGCGCGCAGCTCCTTCAGCAGTTCAGAGACGGCCTGCTGCACGTCTCCCTCGAAGATCTTTCCGCCGGAGGGCTTCGGTGGTGTAAAGATCCGCATAACCTGTGTAGGGGAACCGGTCAAGCCGATACGCTGCATGTCCAATTCGATGTCCTCGTGGTTCCAGCAGGTGATCTCCGCCTTTTTGGCGGCCATCTTGCCTTTCAAAGAGGGCAAGCGGGGTTCATTGATTTCCTTCACGACCGTGAGGAGCACGGGGAGCTTCGATTTCAATCGCAGATAGCCGTCATCCAGCAGCCGCTCCACCACGATGGTTCCATCCTCATCGATGCTCTCGATTTTCCGGATCTCGGTGACGTGGGGCAATCCCATGTTCTCGGCCACACCGGGACCGACCTGGCCGGTGTCTCCGTCTATGGCCTGACGGCCCATCAGGATGATATCCACCTTGCCGATTTTTCGCAGCGCCCGGGCCAGGGTATAGGCCGTGGCCAGAGTATCCGCTCCGGCGAAGGCACGATCGGACAGGAGGATGGCTTCGTCCACTCCCAGACTGATGGCCTCCCGCAGCGCGTTCTCCACCTGGGGAGGGCCCATGGACACGGCGGTCACGGTTCCGCCGTGTTTTTCTTTCAACCGCAATCCCTCCTCCAAAGCGTACATGTCGAAGGGATTGATGATGGACTCCACGCCCTCCCGCATCAGGGTGTTGGTTTCCGGATTGATGCGGACATTGGTGGTGTCCGGTACCTGTTTGATACAAACGGCGATCTTCAAAACTCCGGTTACTCCTTCCGCTGCAGACTTTCCTTGATCAGTTGAAGAGCGATCACTTCTCTCTGAATCTGGTTCGTGCCCTCGTAGATCTGGGTGATCTTGGCATCCCGCATCAACTTCTCCACGGGATATTCCTTCATATAGCCGTAGCCGCCGTACACCTGTACCGCGTCGGTGGTTACCTTCATGGCCGTATCCGAAGCAAAGACCTTGGCCATGGCCGAGATCCGCGATACGTTGCGGGCACCGGAGTCGATGGTTCGAGCCGCGGCGTAGGTCAGAGCGCGCGCCGCCTCCACCTGGGTGGCCATATCGGCCAGCATGAACTGCACCCCCTGGAACGAGGAGACGGGCTTGCCGAACTGCTTTCGTTCCTGCGAATAGGCGACCGCCTTGTCCAGCGCACTCTGAGCGATGCCCAAAGCCTGCGCCGCCACGCCCGGACGGGACTGATCGAAGGTTTTCATGGCCACCAGGAAACCCCCGCCTTCGCGACCCAGGATGTTCGACTTCGGTACCCGGCAATCGGTGAAGATCAGCTCGCGGGTAACCGAGCCCCTGATTCCCATCTTGTCTTCTTTTTTCCCGAAATCGAATCCCGGCGTATCCTTTTCCACCAGAACGGCCGATGCGCCCCTGGGCCCCCGGGTAGGATCGGTCAGAGCGATCACCGTGTAGATTGAAGCCTCCCCGCCGTTGGTGATCCACTGTTTGGTACCGTTGATCACGTATTCCTCTCCGTCGGCCACGGCCCTTGTCTTCACCGCCGCTGCGTCACTGCCCGCATCCGGCTCGGTCAGGGCGAAGGCCGCCAGGATCTCTCCGGCCGCCAGCCGAGGCAGGTATCGCTTCTTCTGCTCCTCGCTCCCGAAGAGGATTATGGGAATGGTGCCCAACCCGGATGCGGCGTAGGCCAGGGCGATGCCGCCGCAGGCTTTGGACAGCTCCTCAACGACCAGGGACATCTCCATGATTCCGCCGCCCAATCCGTCGTACTCCTCCGGTATAAAAACCCGGAACAGGTCGGATTTTGCCAGCACTTCCACGATATCCCAGGGAAAGGTGCCTTTCTCGTCGTACTCAAGGGCGACCGGCTCCACCTTTTCTTTGGCGATTTTGGCGGCCAGATCCTTGATCATCTGTTGCTCTTCGGTCAAAAAGTAATTCACTTGTCTTCCTCCGCTAATTTTTTCCCCAGTAACTCAGCCGCACAGGCATGGAGAATGAGGTACGGTGATAAGCGATAGACACCCATCTTAGAGAAAGGGTTTGTTTATTTCAAGTCTAAAATCGGAGATCACCGTGTATCTTATACACGGCTCCGTCCCGCTCCACCTTCAGCTGGCGATCGGGAAACTCCCTGGGCAGCTGCTCCCGCAGCAGCTGCACGGCCTCCTCCTCGATCTGATCCCGGATGTACTGGGGCACTCTGGTCAAGGTGACCATCCGCACCTCCACCACGTAACCGGCCCCGCGCTTGGATCCATAGCCGGCTGAAAAACTGGCGCCGATATTGAACAGACCGTCATGGGCTCTGCTCGCGGTCGTACCCCGGGCCGGGCGGGCCGGATGGAGCGGGTACTTGCGGCCGTACTTCTCCTCCAATGCGTCGTCCACCCGGTCGAATACGCGTTTGAGTCTGCTCTCCCACTGTTCGACTTCGTGGTATCTCATTACCGGTTCGCCGTGTGCATATGATACCCCATTTCGAGTTTGTCTCGTCAATACCTGATTTTGTCCCCTCGCATGACAAAACCGCGGCTGGACGCATCATGCTGAGGGCGGATTGACCCTGCTTCGGCATGCCGCTAGAATACAGTCAGCGCAATGGAAGAAGCCGTTGTGTTCGATCAGCTGGTACGTGAACTCGATGACCAGGAGAGGCGGGCGCTGCTCGTGCGCATACAGAGCTCCACGCCCGTGTACTGCGAACCACTGCAACCGCAGAAGGACGGCGCAGCCGCCTTTATTCTGGAGCAGGAACTGGCGGGCCTAAGCCTTCCGGCCCGAATCGTTTTGTTTTTTCGATCCCTGTTCTCCCGCCGGGACCCCGCCGAGGTCCTGCAGCAACGATATCTGAGGCGGCTGGCCGCCGATATCGAGCGCCGTTTCCCCACCCTGATCGATTTTCAGGCGCGACGTTTCCGCGATGGAATGTACGAACAGCTGCTGGCATTACGGAAACACCTTCGCAGCCTGTACGATCCGCTGCAGGAGGTGATGAGCCGACACCCGGGGCAGTTCATCGCCTTCCTTGCCCGCCACGAGCTGAAAGAGTTCCAACTCACTTTGGAACAACAGACCGATCCTCGACAGCTGTGGGAGCAGGGCGCCTTCCGTGATGAAAAACAGGTTCGCACAGTCATGCTGCAACGCTTCTACGAATCGCTCGAGACTATCCCGAAAACCGGAGTACGGGAGGTTGGGCGGGAAGCCCGCTCCCTCTTCGCCCTGCACGAACTCAGCTCGCATTCCTTCGATGCGCTGCTGGCCGCCTTCGAGGGAGAGCAGAACCCTTCAGCCGATTTCAAGGCTGCAACCTCGCCGTTGAAACAGCTCGCAGACCGCCTCGAGCCGGTGCGTGTTCCTCCAACCGCCCAGGTCCTCTACGATCTGTTTCTGTTTCTCCACCAGCGTCGACTGGAAGACAAAGATTTCGATCTGGAGAACCAGCTGATGGCGGATATGAGCACCGTGCACGCAGCCCTGGCCGGTATCCGCAGGTTCCACGACCGGATCCCCCTGCACTCGATTCTGCGCTGGGTAACCCGGGATCCGGCCTACCGACCGGCCGCACCCAAACCTGCAGCCGACTGGTTTTCGCTGTTCAAGGAGTTCTGGCATCAGTGGGTGCACCGCCGCTATGTGGAGTTCTATCAATCCTGCAGGCGCGACGAACTGATCGCCGACAGCCTGGAGTTCCTGGGCTTGAAATCGCTGCCTCAGCTGACGAACTACAGGTCGGACCGGTTCGGCGCCCGCATTCCGGTGCGCTACGAACTGTCTCTCGCCTTTATAACGGGTTTTATCGAAACACCCTTTGCCCGCCTGTCCCGGGCTTTGAAGCTGATCTACCTGAATGCAGAGTTCTACAAGGAGGAGAACCGACGCGCTTACACCGATGCCTTCCTGTTTCTCGAAAAGGGAAAGAAGAACATCACGGCCTTCGAATCCACGCTCGGACCCCGAGGGAGCTTTCGAGCGGCCATCCAGGATGTCAAAGGTCAGTCTATGGCCGAGAGTCTGCGCCGGAAACGAATCCTCGATATCCTTACCCGGGCCGATACCGAAGCCCGGACTCTGGTGGACGGTTTTCTCGAACAGATCGAAAATCTCAAATCCCTTCTGTATGGTATTCTCAAGGGTCAACCCGGGGATCGCTACGACACGCTCATGAATCTCAACAAGATCGGCGGAAGAGAGAATCGGGATCTACGAGACGCCTGGAGCTCGGCTCTGGAGCGCTGTGAGCGCGCCGCGGCGCTGCTGAGATCGATTCGGGAGTTGGAAGTCAACCGGGAAATCCAACACCACGCTGGCAAGGATGAATCATGAGGAACAAATTCGATGTGCGCGTGAAAGACGTAAGGCTGTATTTTCTACCCGTCACGATGCGGGTGCCTTTAAAATTCGGTTCCGAAATCACAACCGAGGTCATCTGCGCCCGTACGGCGGTACGGGTGGAGAATGATGAAGGAGTATCCGCCTGGGGGTGGGGAGAAACCCCTCTCATGGCTCAATGGTTTTGGGTGAGCTCTCTCGCTATTGCCGAGCGACTGGAATCGGTGAAGGAGTTTGCCGTCTCTCTCGCCCGAACGTGGCGGGATTTTGACGTTGCCGGTCATCCCCTTGAGATCGGGCATGCATTGCAGCACGAAGCCCTTCCGGCATTGCTGAACACGCATAATCAGAGGCGGGCGGGAGAAGAAGCGGATAGCGAACCCATGCCGTGGCTGGCCGCCCTGGTGTGCTGCTCTGCCTTCGATGTCGCCCTGCATGACGCTTACGGCGTCCTCCGCGGCCTACCGGTGTACGACACGTACTGCGAACCATACATGAACCGGGATCTCAGCGCCTACCTGAGAGCGGCGGAGGGCACGAAGATCGGATTTCACGGATTTTACCCCAATGACTTTCTGGTGAATCCTCCCCCCCGGCGCATTCCCGCCTGGCACCTGGTGGGCGGAAAGGATCCGTTGAAAGAAGAGGAGTTGACCGGAGCGGAGCCCGATGACGGCCACCCGGTGCTTCTGCCGGATTGGATAGAACGAGACGGTCTGACCTGCCTGAAGGTCAAGCTTCGCGGCAATGACCTGGATTGGGACTACCGGCGTCTCATCGACGTCGGAGAGATAGCCGTGAACAGGACTGTGGTCTGGTTGACCGCCGATTTCAACTGCACGGTCGAAGATCCCGCCTACGTAACAGAGATTCTCGACAAGCTCCGTGATGAGCACCCAAGAGTGTACCAGATGATTCTCTACATCGAACAACCGTTCTCCTACGATCTGGAGAAGCATCCGATCGATGTCCACAGTGTCAGCGCGCGCAAACCGCTTTTTATGGATGAGAGCGCCCACGACTGGAAATTGGTGCGCCTGGGAAGATCCCTGGGTTGGACCGGCGTCGCTCTCAAGACATGCAAGACCCAGACAGGTGCCATTTTGAGTCTGTGTTGGGCGAAAGCCCACGGCATGACGCTCATGGTTCAAGATCTTACCAATCCTATGCTGGCCATGATTCCCCACGCCTTGCTGGCCGCCCACGCCGGTACGATCATGGGCGTAGAGACGAACGGATCTCAATTCTATCCCAAGGCTTCGCGGCCCGAAGCGGCCGTGCATCCGGGGCTTTACAGGAGGCGTGAAGGATCGATCGATCTTTCCTCTTTGACCGGTCCGGGGTTCGGTTACCACATCGATGATATCAACCGCACTCTTCCGGTGGCTGCGTTTGGACGATGAAGCGAACCCTGCCCTGCCGGCCATCCCCGAGGGAAAAACCGCGATTTTCTGGGCGTGCGGGGTGACGCCCCAGCAGGCCGCCCGGCTTGAATCCGGATGACTATCCGAGGAACTTTGCGGGAGCCACCACGGGCTGCCCGTATCGCTTTCTCGCCTCGTTGAGCCGGTTCTTCAGGGTCTGCAGGCAGCTTGTAAAATCCTCCGGAACTTCCTGCTCCTCGGCATAGATCTTCTCCATGCGCCCGATTTTTTCCAGGAATTTGTCGATGCGGATCGAGAATTGCTGCTCGTACTCGGCCTCGGTGTAGGCACGGTCGAAGATCTGGCTGAACAGCATCCGCAGATCTTCATAGCGCGGGATATGGCCGATCGGTGTCTCGATGGCCTCGAAATCACCGTGTACCCGGCCCTCCATCCACATCAGCCATACCTTCTTGTCCACCTTCTCGTTGAGGAAGCGGCCCTCGGCTTTGAGGAAATAATTGGTGGCAAAGACCATAGGCGCCTTGTCC
>Ga0272441_10015866_pt1 | contig 10493 bp, 7 predicted proteins | sample SSMProp6N_FD_193582 | JGI IMG/M metagenome (GOLD analysis project Ga0272441, IMG submission 193582) | Marine sediment archaeal communities from Little Sippewissett salt marsh, Falmouth, MA, United States - SSM-Prop-6N | ecosystem: Environmental > Aquatic > Marine > Wetlands > Sediment ... | reverse complement strand
CCGAAAGGAGCGGTGCAAACATCTGGAAGATGTGGACAAGGTCCCGCTGCGCGAACGGATCCACCAGGTCCGCTCGGACGTGCCGGCCGTTACGCATGTGGATTATTCCGCGCGGGTCCAGACCGTGGACCGCGCAACGAACCCGCGCTACCATTCGCTGATCAAGGCCTTTGAAGAGCGGACGGGATATGGTATCGTGATCAACACCTCGTTCAACGTGCGCGGCGAGCCGATCGTCTGTACACCCGAGGACGCGTACACGTGTTTTATGCGGACCGCCATGGATTACCTGGTTTTGGGCTCTTATCTGCTGGATAAGAAGGACCAGCCGGAATGGAGCGAGGCGCGGGACTGGCGGGAAGACTATGTTTTGGACTGACCCGCCGCAAGTACCCGGCTCGGGACGAGCCGGGTCCAGGCAGGCGGGCGGGTCGATGTGTGGGAGAGTGAACTGACATGCTGATACTGCGACATCTCGGACGGTTGCTCAAGGAGCTCTTCGCGTTCGCTTGGGAGAACAAGGCCTGGTGGATTGTCCCGATTGTGCTGGTCCTGCTGCTGCTGACCGCCTTGATCTTCGCGGGCGAATCGGTTGCGCCGTTCATCTATACGTTGTTCTGAGCGGGCAGTACCGCAGGCATTCCTGCCTGCGGGCCGATGTATGAGCGATCGCCTTTTCGCCGCAGCCGGCCTCCTTCGTGCCGCGCGCTGGGCGCCGCGGGACTGCGGAGGCCAAGGGAATGGCCGCGGTACTGCCGGAGCACAGGGCGACGATCTTTATCTTGCGTGACAGGAGCGCCGGTTGTGCGAGCGGGAGCCAGCCACGAGAGTCGAGGCCCGCTGAGCGTTGTGCTGGCGGGCCAGTCGAAGAGCGGAACGACGGCGATCTTGTACAAGGTCAGGAACTCGATACCGGGCCGTGTCCGGATCCTGTTCGAACCCACAGGCTACACGCCGGGCGGCCGATCCAGGCCGGTGCTGGCCAAGGTGGTGTTGACCCCGCAGGTCGACATGTCGGGGTTCGAGGGGTTCGGCAAGAAAGTCTTCATTGTCCGGGATCCCCGGGACAACCTGATCAGCGCGCTGCTCTACGGGAGTTTTGTCACGAACATCGCGACGGATCCCGAGCGATACGCGCGGTTTGTCGGGCTGTTGCGCAAGAAGGAGTCCGATCCCGGTTCCGTCAGCGTGCGCGAACTGATTGAATTGATCGAGGCGCTCTACCCACACTTCCCGTTGTTCGAATACTGGAAGCGTGTGCACAAGCTCGCGCTCGCGTTTGGCGCAGCGCATCCGGACTACTTCCGCTTGCGCTACGAGGACTTCGTAGACGGCCAGCTTGCGGAGCTGGAGGCGTACTTGGGGTTCGCTCTGACCGGTGCGGCGGAGGTCGGCAGACGCTGGCGGCGCGTGGTGCGGACGAAAGGCTATGGGCAGTGGCGCGCTTGGCTGACGGAGCAGGATGTTCCGTTCCTGCGGCCGCTGATGAGCGATTACCTGCGCGCGTACGGGTATGCGGATGACTGGACGCTGGCGGAGCGCAGCGTGATTCCGCCCGAGCACGGATCTCTGTACGTCGAACGGATCCTGGCGGAGAAGCGCCGAAAGGACAGACTGCGGCGCTGGTTTGCCTGGCCGCTGGCAGTCCGGCGCAGGCTGCAAAAATAAACTTCGGAGTGCGGCACTTAGAGTGCCGCCTTCAAAGACGCTCGACAGCGCAAGCCCCGGAAGAAAGGCCCATATCACGACGGTGTGGGGAAGTCGAGAGTCTGGAGTGAGATTATAGACAGGACGATTCTGGATCAGAACGACGCAGGATGATCAGCGGGGAAGAAGGCAGAATGATTTTGGGCAGGATGATCAGGCGGGATGATTTGCCTGGTCCCGTGGTCCCCTAGTCCTGTCGTCCCGCAGTCGAAGGGAGAAGATCGGTCGTGCAACGGGCAGCAGGCATTGTTGCGGACGCGCATGTTCATTTTTATAGCGTGTTCGATGTGGGGCGTGCGGTTAGCGCGCTGAGCGGGAACCTGGCGGCTTTGGCTGCGCCGGGCGCGACGCGCGTGGGTCTGCTCGCGGATGCGGGTGAGCCGGTCGGCTTTGCGCGGCTTGCCGACAAGGCGCCGCAGTCCGTGGGCGCGTCACTGGATGTGACGGCAGGCCCGGAGGATGGCAGCCTGCGCGTGACGGGTGCTGATGGGGATACGCTCTATCTGATCGCGGGCCGGCAGCTGGTTACGGACGAGCGGCTGGAAGTGCTCGGGCTCGCGATGCGGGGCACGGTGCCGGCCGGCCTGTCGGCGGCCGAGACGATACGCGCGGTCCGTGAAGGCGGCGGCGTGCCGGTCTTGACCTGGGCGCCGGGCAAGTGGAGCGGGCGGCGTGGGCGCGTGGTGCGTGCGTTGCTGGAGAGGTCTGAGCCGGCCGAGCTGTTGCTGGGCGACCCGCTCATGCGGGCGTGGGGCCTGCCGGAGCCACGGGTATTCGGTGCGGCGCGCCTGCGCGGTTTTCGTGTTGTGGCGGGTTCCGATCCGCTGCCGCTGCGCCGTGAGGAACGCTGGCTCGGGCGGTATGCCACGGCGTTGGATGGGGCGTTCGATCCGGCACGGCCGGTCAGCTCGGTCCGGACGCTGCTTCTGGACCCGGGCGTGCCGCTCCGGCCGGTCGGCCGGCGCTGCAGTGTCTTGACGATGCTGCTGCGGACGTTCAGACTGTATGTTCGGAGGAGCCACTCATGAGCCGACGGCTCACCCGGGGACAAGAGAAAACCACGGATCACACTGATGACACGGATTCGGCAGCCAAGGATCCGTGATATCCGTGTAATCCGTGGTGGGCTTCCCGTATTTTCAGAGGAGTGCGCAGTGAATGACACGCCGGACAGCTTGGGCTTGATTGCGGGGCGCGGCAGTTATCCTCTGGAGCTGGCGCGTTCGGCGAAGCGTGCGGGCGTTGCCCGTGTTGCGGCGTTCGCGTTCAAGGGCGAGACGGACGCGTCGATCGAGCGGCTGGCCGACGAGACGCACTGGTTGAACCTGGGCAGGCTGGGCCGGCTCCTGTCCGCGGTGGCGCGGAGCGGCGTGCGGCACGTGATTTTGGCGGGCCAGATCAAGCCGACGCATTTGTTCCATCTGCGGATGGACAAGCCGATGCTTCGTCTGCTTGCCGGTTTGAAGCGGCGTAACGCGAAAACGATTTTCGGCGCGCTCTGCCGGGAGCTGGAAGCGGTGGGTGTCGAGCTGTTGCCTGCCTGGCGTTTCATGGAACACGCGATGCCGGCGCCCGGCCGGCTGAGCGCGCGCGAACCGAGCGCGCAAGAACAGGCGGATATTGAGCTCGGCCTGCGGATCGCGAATGCGACGACGGGCCTGCAGATCGGGCAAACGGTGGTCGTGAAGGAAGGGACGGTGCTGGCGGTCGAGGCGTTTGAAGGCACGAACGACGCGATCAGGCGGGCCGGCCGGCTGGGCGGGCCGGGCGCGGTCGTCGTGAAGATGGCGGGCCCGGCCCAGGACATGCGTTTCGATCTGCCGGTCGTGGGTCCGGACACGTTGAAGCTGCTGCGCAAGATCAAGGCCTCGGTACTGGCCGTGGAAGCGAAACGAACGATCCTGCTGGAATGCGAGCGGCTTGTTGCCGCGGCGGACCGGATGGGCTTGTCGCTTGTGGCGGTGGAGGGGGGGAGTGAAATTTGAAACTTGAAATTGGAAATTTGAGGGAGTTGCTCGTGAGCCGGCGGCCCCGCCTGCAGCGACTGTGTCGCAGACACTGCGGGCAGGTCACCCGGAACCATGAAAAGATATGAACCTCGAATCAACACGAACGACGCGAATGGCGAGAGAATATCCGTCAACACGGAATGACCAAGCTCCAGGTCCTCTTCCCTTGGTCATTGGATATTCCTTGTTGGCTGTTGGATATTGAAACGGGGGTGAATGGCCCCCAGTGAGACACGCTATTTTACAGGGGAGCTCAACATGGGGCGGGATGCCGCACCCGAAACGATGAAAAGCACATGGCCGCACAACCAGAAGAGAACCTGCATAAACGTATTTTCAGAGGAGCTGTAATGCCGGTGAAGGTGGGAGTGTTCGGGGTGGGCAGCTTGGGCCAGTGGCATGCGCGCATCTATTCCGAGCTGCCGGATGTGGAACTTGTCGGTGTCTACGATGTGGACGCGGCGCGCGCGGAGGAAGTCGCGGCGCGGTATGGGACGCGCGTCTATGCGGACGCCGCGGCGTTGACGGCCGAGCTCGACGCGGCGAGTGTCGTGGTCCCGACCGATCGGCATTTCGCGGTGGCGCGTGGGCTGCTGGAGGCGGGCAAACACGTTCTGGTCGAGAAACCGATCGCGGCGACGACCGGGCAGGCGGAACAGATGGTCGGGCTGGCGCGGGCCGGAGCCCTGACCTTGCAGGTCGGGCACGTCGAGCGGTTCAACCCGGTCATGGCGTTTCTGGAGGGGGTCCTGGACAGGCCGCGCTTCATAGAGGCGCACCGGCTCGCGCCGTATCCGGCGGCGCCCGAACCGGGCGTGCGCCCGCGTGGCACGGAAGTCAGCGTGGTGCTGGACCTGATGATCCACGATCTGGAGGTGATCCTGCACCTGGTCGGCGCGCCGCTCGCGGAGTTTCACGCGGTCGGCGTCTCGGTCCTGAGCCCGAGCGAGGACATCGCGAACGCGCGGCTCGTGTTCGAGAACGGGTGCGTGGCGAACGTGACGGCCAGCCGGATCAGTCCGGAGAAGCTTCGCAAGATCCGCGTGTTCCAGGAGGACGCCTACGTCTCGCTCGACTACATGAACCAGACGGGCGAGGTGCGCCGCAAGGCGGCGACCGGTATTGTGCGGGAGCCGGTCCCGATCGAGAAGGACGACCCGCTCACGCGTGAGTTGGCGACCTTTGTCGCGTGTGTCCGGGACCGGCGCGCACCGGTCGTGGACGGACAACAGGCGACACGCGCGCTCGATCTGGCGGTCGCGATCTGCGGCCGCATCCGAGAGGGCGGGCAGCACGGCGGAGCGCGCGCATGAGCGGCAAACGCGTACTGCTGATTGCGGGCGAGATATCGGGTGACATGCACGCCGCGCGGCTGGTCCGCGCGGTGCGCGCGCGCGCGCCGGACACCGAGTTCTTCGGGATCGGCGGCGACGCGTTGGCCGCGGCGGGCATGGAAATCATGTATCATGTGCGCGACATGGCCGTGATGGGCCTGACCGAGGTGTTGCGCAAATACCTGTGGTTCCGGCAGGTCTTGAACGATATGCGGCGCGCCGCACTGCTGCATCGGCCGGACCTGGCGATCCTGGTCGACTATCCGGGGTTCAACCTGCGCTTCGCGCGGCAAGCGAAAGCGCAGCACGTCAAGATCCTCTACTACGTGTGTCCGCAGGTCTGGGCGTGGCACCGCTCGCGGATCGGACTGATGGCGAGGGTCGTCGACCGGTTGATCGCAATCTTCCCGTTCGAACCCGAGGTCTTTGCGGGGACCGGACTGCACGTCGATTTCGTCGGGCATCCGCTGGTCGGCGAGGCGGCGGCGACCGCCCGGGAGCCGGCCCCCGAACTCGCGTGGCGCGGCGAGCCGCGGGTCGCGCTGCTGCCGGGCAGCCGACGGCACGAGGTGCAGCGGATCCTGCCCGTTATGTGGGCCGCCGCGCGCCGAATCCAGGAGCGGCAGCCGGAGGCAGGCTTCATCATAGCCGCCGCTTCCGAGCAGATCGCGGGCCTGCTCCGCAACGTGCTGCGCGAGAGCGGACCCGGCCCCGCGCATTGGGCCATCGAGACCGGCCGGACCCGGCATGTCCTGCGCCAGGCGCGAGCCGCACTCGTCGCCTCGGGTACGGCAACGGTCGAAGCCGCGCTGCAGCGATGCCCGATGGTCATCGCTTACCGCATGGCCGCCTTGACCTACTGGCTGGGCCGCCGGCTCGTCAAGGTCCCGCATATCGGGATGGTCAACCTCATCGCGCGGCGCCGGCTCTGCCCCGAGTTCATTCAGCACGAGGCAACACCGGAGAACCTGGCGGACGCGGTGCTGCCCTTGCTGGACGAGGGGCCGCAGCGCACGGCGATGCTGGCCGGACTCGATGAAGTAGTTGGTGCGCTCGGCCCCGCCGGGGCCGAGGAGCGGGCGGCCGAGATTGTGCTGGAGGAACTGGGCGTATCCGGATCGACGTTTGCTCCGGATGCATGATCCTGTCCCGCCCGGTCAACCGGCGTTTCTTGCAGATCTCGCGAAAGAAAGCGCGGCGACGACATAGAATCCGAGCCCGGACCAGAACGTAGCCGAGATGCTTGCGTTCAGGGCGATAGCCAATGCCAAGGCGGACCCGCAGACGGACGCCGCCCCGTTGACGCCCAGAGCCACGGCGTGAGCTGCCGATTGCTGCTTGTGGCCAATTTGAGCGCAAGTGGGAAGGGCATGCCCATGAACAGCCCCAGAGGGAACAACAAGAGCACGGCGACCACAAGCCGAGTCGGGGTCGACGAAGCGGCCATGCCGCGGATGACCGGCGGCGTGAACAGCCCGAACAGGACGAGTATCACGACGAGAGCGGCCAGCCGTCGGGTCCCGTGCCTTCGAATGTTGTCCAGCGTCACCCGCCCCGTTGTGTAGCTGCCGAGCCCGCAAGAGAGCAGCACCGCGAACAAGACGATCGAGAGGCCGTAGACGGGATGCCCCAAGAAGACGATAAGTCGCTGCATTTGGGATATCTCGATGAACATGAATCCGAATCCAATAGAAGCGAAGAAGATGAAGTGCAACAGGCTCCCTCTCAGCCCCGCCTTGTCGCTCGTCATGAGCAGCGGCACCAGGATACACAGTCCAGCGAGCGTGAACACGACAAACAGCAGAGCGGCCAGCGTGAAGACGGCCTTCATGTTGTGGCTCATCAAGCCCTGCTGCCAAAGCTCCTTCTTGAAGGCGTCGCGGAGTCGTAACATGTTGAAGAAGAATGGGCTGTCGTCGGTCGGCGGCTCGATGTTCAAGGGAAACTCCCTGAGAAACTTGCGGTACTCGGCCTCTGTGCCTGTGATCGCTTCGAAGTTTGCGTCGGCATAGGTACGCGGGTTGAGCAGCACCTCAAAAGCCATGTCTTCGGCGACCCGTTCGATGGTCGCGACGTCTGCGTCAGAAAAGGGGGCACGGCTCAGGAGTAACGTGCCGATCCCGTCCGGCATTCCGGGCGTCTTGCGCTTGCTGAGCGCTACAATCATCATGTGCCGGCGCGGTTGCTCGACGCCCATTTCCCGCAGGGCCGCACGTGCCAGGGTCGCCAGACGATAGACCTCGCCAGGCCGCTGTGCGAAGTACCAGCGCGAGACGCTCAGCACACCGTTGGGCGTGAGATGGGCGAGAAATGTCTGCCAGGCTTCGACGGTGTAGAGCGAGTTCTCGGCCAGCACGAAAGCGCCGGCCGCGGTCGCGGCCCAGGTGTCGATCAGCGAGATCTGGAAAATGTCGAACCGGCCCGTTGTCCTGGCAATGTAGCTGCGCGCTTCGTCCGTTATAAATCTGACGTTCGGAAGTTGGTCCAGATGGCCGGTGAATTCACCGTACACGTCGTTGAGCGCGTCGTAGATGGCTTGGTTCAGTTCGACGCCGACAATCGACTTCTGGCCAAACGCCAGAGCAGAGAGCACATCACGGCCGCCGCCGACCCCGACGACGAACACAGAAGCGTTGGTCCGTAGGTAGTGGGCGAGATTCGTGACGTCGTACTTGAGGTGTTCCAGGCTGTCCGGGTCACCGTCGAATTCGGTCAGCACGGTTGCAGCTGCGGCGTCGATGTCCAGCGTCAACCGCCGTACGCGCAGTTCGTCGGGCAGCTTCGCGCTCATGCCCCAGCCAAACGGCGCTTGGCGTGCTCGGATATCGCCGTCCACCTTCACGCGCGAGAAGGAGTTCCATGTCTCGTAGAGGGGCCGGTGCCGGAAGACGCCTTTCACCCAGATAAGGCGCAGCATGGACTTCTGTTTCGCAGCCAATATTGTGTTGGCGCCGGCCAGGACCAGGAAGATCAGGCAGATCCCCGCTGCGACCCGCATCAGGCGCCTGGCTCCGGCTTCAGCCGCGAAGAGCAGACCGCCCAGCGCCCCGACGGCGGCCACCACGATAACGGCTGTAGGCCCGTCGGTCAGGCGCATGAGCTGGATGAGCAGCACGCAACCTACCGCGGCACCGGCCAGGTCGGCGGCGTACAGCCTGCTGACTTGGCGCGGAAATTTTGTGAGCGCAATACACACGCAGATCCCGCTGAACACGAAAGGCACGGTGATCAGCGCAAAGGTCAGCACAATCGAATAGAAACCTGTGAACGACGGGTCCGCAACAAAGGGAATGCTCAGGTGCGCAAAGAAGCTCAGCACCATGCTGAGCGCGAACCAGATTGCATTGATCGCGAGGTCGCGCGCGGCGCGTTGTTGCGTGAACCGCCGCGGGCGCAGGTAAATGATGATGGCGCCGGCGGTCATTCCGAACATGGCGATCGAGATGGCCATGAACGCGAGGTGGTACCACATCGTGACGCTGAAGACGCGGGTCAACAAAATCTCGAACATCAGCGTCGCCAAGGTCACCAGAAACAACCCGGCATATCCGCGTTTGCCGACCGTCGTAGCCGACTCCATTCGCTTCTCCTTTGTTGCTTTTCTTCGCGATTGTAAGTCTTTCGGCGCGAAGAGCACTTTCTCTACCTGTTCGCGCCACTGGAGTCAAGGGCCGAACGGCGCGCGGTAAATCGCGTGCTGACAGGGAGTTTCGGGCTGTGCTACGTTTCGCGGGTTCCCGCGTTGACCGTGGAGGCGTGGATGGCTCTGATCGGATCCGCTTCTGTGTTCCTTCTGAGTGCCTGGCTTCTGGCGCAGGCCGTGCGGCCCAGGGGTGCGGCGTCGTTCTTGTTCTGGATCTACCTGCTGTTCCTCGCGCAGATCGTGACCTGTGCGAACGCGCTCTCAGCCGTGCGGTTGGTGGCGGACGGCCGGGCGTGGTGCTGCGCGCAGCTTCTTGTCTTGGCTGCGGCTTGGCTCATCTGGCGAATCCGCGGCAGCCTGCGAGCGCCGCTTGGGGTTGCCCAGGGCCTGCGCAGGCTGGGGGCCGACCTTCGTGCAAGCGATCCTGTGACGCGCTGGACACTCTATGTGCTTGCAGCCGGTGTGCTGCTCACAGGGCTGGTGAATTTCGTGGTGTCCCTGTTCGTTCCGCCAAACAACTGGGACAGCCTGACCTACCATCTGTCGCGTGGTGCCTACTGGTTGCAGAACGGCACGCTTGCGCATTGGCCGGCCCATTACTGGGCGCAGACGATTCATCCGCGCAACGCGAGTATCGTCATGATGTGGATCATGCTCTGCACGGGCAGCGGGGATCTCACATTCCTTGTGCAGTTTGCTGCGCATGCGGCGGCGACGCTGAGCGTGATGGCGATCAGCAGGACCGCAGGCTGTTCACGGCTTGGTGCGGTGTTTGCCGGCGCGATGTTCGCTTTGTTCGAACAGTCGATTTTGCAGCAGGTGACGACACAGACCGATATGGCCGCTGCCGCCTGCGTGGGAATCGCCGCGTTCGGATTGCTCCGGCTTGATCCGGAAAGCTCTTTTCAGACTGTCGGATTGGTTGCCCTGGCCTTTGCGATCGGGGTCGGGACGAAGTCGAGCGTGCTTCTCGCCATACCGTCGCTTGCCCTGTTGGCCGGAATCCAACTCATGCGTCGCCGACACCGCCGCATGGTCCTGGCCATGCGGCTTGCCGGCGCGACGGCAGTATTCGTGCTTCTGCTCGGAAGCCAGAGTTTCATCGCGAATACCATCGCGTACGGACACCCGTTGGGCCCGCGTGAGCCCCGGCTTCGTCATTTGTTGCATGGCGAGCACAGCAGGCGCTTGGTGTTGGGCGTCAAGAATATGCTGCGGTTCGGCTCCGATTTTGTTTCGGCCGATCCCTTTGCCGGGAGCGGAGGGACGATACAACGGCTTGTCCGTAAGGTCAAAGGGGGGCTCAGCGCGCGTCTGGAGACTTGGCTCGGTCTCACACAACAGCAGGGATGTCGAGACAGGTTCCGATACGTCCGAGCAGGTTTCCCTCGCGAGGACACCGCATACCTTGGCCCTTTGGGACCACTCTTGCTCTGGCCTCTGGTCCTCTTTCATCTTGTGCGTGGAAGGATTTGTTATTTCCGCGGGTTGGCCGGTGCCGCGTTGGCCTATTTCATTGCGCAGGCCTTTTGTGCAACCTGGGACCCAGGGCGGGGCCGTCAGATGCTGAGCATGGCCGTTCTGGCCGCGCCGTTGGCCGGAACGCTGATTGGCCGCGTTGTCACCGGCAGGGCCGGACAAACGGCTATGATTGGTGCGGCCGCGCTGAGTTTGGCGGTGGCGGCGGCAACGCTGTGCCGCAATGAAGCGCGTCCGTTGCTGCCGTCGTCTCGTGGGTTTTGGCAACAGAGCCGCCTTCGTCGCCAGTTGGTACGGTCTCCGGATTTGCTGGTTCCCTAC
>Ga0272441_10015865_pt1 | contig 10494 bp, 10 predicted proteins | sample SSMProp6N_FD_193582 | JGI IMG/M metagenome (GOLD analysis project Ga0272441, IMG submission 193582) | Marine sediment archaeal communities from Little Sippewissett salt marsh, Falmouth, MA, United States - SSM-Prop-6N | ecosystem: Environmental > Aquatic > Marine > Wetlands > Sediment ... | reverse complement strand
GAGCTGGGAAGTCATATTCAATGGTCTTCTTCTCGCGCAAGATACATCGGAAGATACAAGGGAACTTTACGTTCCTTATCGTTACAGACCGCGAGGACCTCGACAAGCAGATTTACACTACTTTTTCAGGCTGCGGCATAGTAGATGCTAAACGTGATAAGTGCAGGGCCACATCTGGCAAGCATCTCAAAGAGCTACTTCAGCAAGATAAACCCTATCTGTTTGCGATGATACACAAGTTCAATCAGGAGGTTGACCCAAACGACCCTTATTCCCCACGAGACGATATAATTGTTATGACTGATGAAGCGCACCGCACTCAATATGGGACGTTAGCTCTTAATATGCGCAATGCCCTTCCTAAAGCAAATTACATTGGTTTTACTGGCACGCCTTTATTCAAGAACGACCAGATTACAAAGCGCATATTTGGTGGGTATGTATCTACATTCAATTTCCAAAGGGCCGTGGATGATAATGCTACTGTTCCACTTTATTATGATAACCGCGGAGAGAAACTCAAGATAACCACTGCCAGTATCAACGAACGCATAGCAGAGAAACTGGAAGAAATCGAACTTGATGAAGATAGACGGGCGCGGTTGGAAGAAGAATTAGGAAGGGACTATCATATCTTAACTGCGGGTAAACGCCTCAATGCAATAGCCCGTGATTTTGTTGAGCATTATTCCGCAAGCTGGGAAACTGGAAAAGCAATGTATGTTTGTATAGACAAGATTACCACCGTTAGGATGTATAACCTCATCCAGGATTATTGGAAAAAGCGCATTAAAGAATTAGAGAAAAAGTGCGAACGCCTCAAAGATGAACAGGAAGAAATGTATGTGACCCGCCAGATTGACTGGATGAAGCAAACAAAGATGGCGGTTGTGATAAGCGAAGAACAAGGAGAGGTTGATAAGTTCAGAAAGTGGGATTTAGACATTATTCCTCACAGGGAACTCATAAAGAAAGGGTTTGAAACCCCTGATGGCAAGAAACTTGATGTAGAGACAGCCTTTAAGAACGATGAACATCCCTTTCGTATTGTTTTCGTTTGCGCTATGTGGCTGACTGGTTTTGACGTTGAATGTCTCTCGAATTTATACCTGGATAAGCCTCTGAAGGCCCATTCCTTGATGCAGGCTATAGCAAGGGCCAATCGGGTCTATGAGGGCAAAAATAACGGTCTTATAGTCGATTATTGTGGTATTTTAAAGGGTCTTCGCGCCGCTTTGGCCTCTTATGCCATAGGGTCAAGCGAAACAGAGGATGGTCAAGATGAAGAAATTGACCCTGTAAGGTCAGAAGATGAACTAATTGCGGAGTTAGTAGAGGCCATAGGAACGACAAGAACATATCTAAAAGACCGCGGATTTGAATTAGATAAGGTTATTAAAGCCCAGGGCTTCGATAAGAATGCGGCTATTTGTGCGGCTAAAGAAGTTGTAAATAAGAGCGAAGAAACACGCAAGCGTTTTGAAATACTGGCCCGTGAAGTATTTAAGAAATTTAAGGCATGCTTGACCATTAAAGAGGTTAATAATTACAAATCTGAATACGCCGCTATAGATATCATTTATAAGAAGCTTCAGGATGACAAGTCAGAATCCGACATCACGGATATTATCAAAGAACTTAACGATATTGTGGATGAAGCTATCGCCCCTATTATGACCGATTTTCCTGTTGATATGGGTAAGAAATATGACATTAGCAAGATTGATTTTGAAAAGCTGAAAGAAGAATTCTTGAAGTTCCAGAAAAAGAATACAGCGGTCCAATGTTTTAAGACTATGGTTGAAACTCGCCTTGCAAAGATGATGGCGCGTAATCCATTACGGCGTGATTTCTATAAGAAGTATCAGGACATAATAGCTGAATATAACAAAGAAAAAGACAGGATAACCATAGAGGAAACGTTTGCTGAACTGTTGAAGTTCGTAGACCAGCTCAACGACGAAGACCGCAGGGCTATGCGTGAAGGGCTGAATGAGGAAAATCTGGCGTTGTTTGACTTGCTCTACAAGCCCAGCCTAACTACGAAAGACCGTAATCGCATTAAAGAGGTGGCCGAGAAGCTTCTTAACCGTCTTAAAGAGGAGAAGCTAAAGATAGACAACTGGCGTGAAAAGGAAGCAACTAAAGCAGATATAAAAATGTTTATCCACGATTTTCTCTACGATGATAAAACGGGATTACCTGTAGGCATATATACACCTGAAGAAGTTGAGGAACGGACCGAGCTGGTATATGACCATATTTTCCGTGTATATCCTGATTCGGAACATAGTATTTATGAATGAGAGGTGACGTATGAATTTAGGGAAATTAGAGCAAGGTGATTTGAGAAAAGTTTGGAAGAATGAAGCATCTGACTTTACAAATTGGCTGGCCCAGGAAGAAAACCTAACGCTATTAAGCGATGCGATAGGCATTGATATCAAGCTAATCAGGACAGAAGCTAACGTTGGCAGTTTCAACGTGGATATCCTGGCGGAGGAGGAAAACACCGAAAGGAAAATCATCATAGAGAATCAATTAGAGCCATCTGACCACGGCCACCTGGGGAAGATACTCACTTACGCCTCTGGCTATGATGCATCAATAATTATATGGATTGTGGAAGATGTGCGTGATGAGCATAAACAGGCAATCGATTGGCTGAATGAACACACAGATGAGAACGTCAATTTCTTTGTGGTAAAAATGGAGATATGGAAGATAGGAGATTCTCCATATGCCCCACGTTTCCACGTTGTATCAAAGCCTAATGACTGGGCCAAAGCGGTTAAGAAATCAGCCACAGAGTCAGAGCTAACCGATACGAAGCTTATGCAGTTTGAATATTGGAATAAGTTCAAGGAATATGCTATTCAGCAAAAGACCAGGTTGAGATTGCGAAAGGTCCACCCCCAGCATTGGTATGACATAAGCATCGGCAACTCGGAATGTCATATATGCCTAACTGTTAACACAAGAGACGATTTGATTGGATGCGAGATATGGATTGGTCAGTCAAAGGAACTGTTCAAGAATCTACAGGAGAAGAAAGAAGTTATTGAGCGAGACCTTGGCGAAAAACTGGAATGGATGGAAATGCCTCTCAAGAAAGCAAGCCGAATCAAGCTTGCTCACGAGATGAGCGTTACTGACCAGGCGAACTGGGAGAAATGTTTTAAGTGGATGCTTGACCATGCGGAGAAGTTCTATAATGTCTTCAACAAATACTTCTGATTCTTATTAGGTTGGAGGGAAAATTATGAATGAAATATTAGCACGTTTTGGAAAATACATCTGGCCTACGATAACATTTGTAGCTGGTTTATTTGTTAAGCATATATTTGAGTTGTATCGCAATAGAATAGCAAAATTGCAATATTCTATTAGCACATCTTTTCTTGGAGCATCTGGTCACGACAATTATTTCGGTAAAGTTCAAGTATTATATAATGACTCCCTTGTGGAAAATCTCTATCTTTGCACTATCAATCTTGTTAATACATCTAACAGAGATTTTAAAGATATCGAGATAACAGTATGGACTGATGTAAATGCTATAATTCTTGTTTCAAGCGCTCTCAAAGCAGGAACTATCAATGCGTTGACGTTAACCCATCAATATGTTACAGAATGCCAAAACATAACTGCGCAGACGGCAAAGTTGGTGTGGTCAAGACGCCCTTACGTGATTCCTGTATTAAATAGAGATGATAAAGTTACTTTTTCATGCCTTGTAACCAATCCTAATAAAGGTGAACCTGCAGTATATCTCAATTGTGAGCATCCTGGACTTAAAATAGAACCGACATTCGTTAAGCCACAAATATTTTGGGGCGAAAATCAGAGTGTAGCGGCCCTATACGGGTTATTGGTTACTGCCATTGCATCCGTATTTATAGTGAATTGTATTCAATCTAAAGCCATTGTTGCTTTAATCATATTTCTATTAGCAGCTTTTCTATTAATACCAGGCGTTATAGCCTTAAAAATTGTAAAAAGGATAAGAAAGTTAATAAGATAATGGCCGATATATGCGAGAAAAACTGAAAGCAATCCTTGAGTTTGACCCTACTGAAGATGCGCAGGAACGGGTTCTGCGTGCCTTTGAGTATTTATTGCAGTATACAGGCGTTGAGAAAAGATATTTGACCATAGATGAGTTATCGACTTATATCAGCACACCAAAAGGCACTATCTATACTTGGACTCATATGCGAAAGATACCATATTCAAAGGTTGGTCGAGTCTTGCGGTTCGATAAGCAAGAAATAGATAGATGGATGAAGAAAAAGAAGGTTAAGGTTTTTAATTATAGAAAGCATTTGGGGTTGGAATAAATGATTCACAAAATAGAACAACTCGTATCAATCGGAAAGTTTCGGAATTATCAAGCATCGGGAGATGTGAGCTTTCGAAAGCTCACTCTTGTTTATGCCGATAACGGTGCTGGTAAGACCACATTGACTGCTGTTATTCGTTCCCTCTCTCAAGACAGACCAGAGATTGTTAAAAATCGTATATCAACTAATCATAGTGCCCCACAAGCGGCAAAAGTTATCCAAAGGACTCGTATTATCCCAAGGACTCCACTAACAAGAGACACTCATCACACTTTCAGGCCCACTGGTTGGTCTAATCCTTTTCCTAACATCGAGATTTTTGATACGCATTTCATTGCCGAGAATATCTATTCGGGGTTTGATTTTAACGAGGAACAAAAGAAGCAACTTTATGACTTTGTAATTGGGGCTCAAGGAGTGGCGATTAAAGAAGAAATCGAAAGAAATAAGATTGAAAAGACAACCTTACGCCAATCACAAACAAATCTTGAGAATCAGCTTATTCAGCAGGTTGCTAATGGTTTGACAGCTGACTCAATGAGTGTATTTCTCAACATAGCAGAAACGGATAACGAAAACATAGATGCTAAAATCACAGCAGCAAATACTGCTTTGGGTAATGCCCGCTCAAACGCGGTGATTCGAACCTTGCAAGGCCTAATCCAACTTAACAGTGTTAATTCTGGAATTGATTTTGATGATATTGTTAAAAATCTACAAACCACTACACAAACAATCCAAGATGAGATATTAGAAGAAATATTTGAAAATCATTGCTCTGATTTATCAACTCATGGTATAAGTGAGCCGCTTAATTGGTTGAAAAAGGGATTCAATTATTTACAAAGTAAGCAACAGGAAGATAGCCAGAATTCGTTAACTTGTCCATTCTGCAAAGAACCCATTAACAACCAAATGGATATTATCAAGGCATATACCATTCGTTTTAACGAGGCATTCAATACTCTGATTAATAATTTGCAAAGCATTTTATCCAGCTTGCTAAATTTTAATTTAGAAGCAAGCTTGCAAGTATTAGATAACGCAAGTCAAACAAATTCTGACAGAGTCTTATTGTGGGCATCTCATTTGCCTCCGTCGGTTCAAGCTCCAACTTATAATGTGGTGCCGAACAAGGAAATATTAAAAGCAGAGATTCAAGCTCTCATTATATCAGTTACGGAAAAGATTCAGAAGCCATCTGTAGCAGTTGCTTCCGATAATGCTACGACATTCAGAGCATCTCTGGAATCAATCAATACGAATATAGCAGCATATAATCAAAGTGTAATTGCTTATAATAAAGCGATTGCAGAGTTGCGCGCAGGAATACAAACAGAAGAACAAGCGCAAGCAGAAGTTAATAGGTTGAATAGAATAAAGAAAAGATTTGATGCTGGTATAAGTGCTCTCTGCACACAATTAAATGTCGAGAGACAAGCTTTGAGAGGTTTAGAAACGGCTTACACGCAGTTAGTGCAACGGCAAGAGCGCGAAGCAATGTCTCTTTTTACGAATTACAAAGACCGTATTAATCATTATTTAGAAATTGTTTTCAAGACTCCGTTTAAGATTGAGGATGTCTCTCATATCCCACCACAAGGGAGAGCAACGCAAAGTAAGATTAGTTACAAGCTTACCCTTGACGGACACGACATAGCTTTTGACCCTACTTTACCTTATAGTATGCGAGATTGCCTTAGCGAAGGTGACAAAAGCACCATTGCGTTGGCTTTCTTTCTATCTAAATTAGACATTGATGTTAATAAGGCTAATAAAAGTCTAATTTTTGATGACCCTCTTTCAAGCTTTGACAGAAATCGCAGGCTCTACACTGCTAATTTAATAAAGAAGTTATTGTCAGATGTTAAGCAGATTATAGTATTGAGCCATAGCGAATCTTTCCTCCATGAACTTACTAAAGGTATCGCAGCTGGTGATAAGAAGACATTGGTAATATCAGAAAATCTACTTACAAAAGAATCCAAGATAGAACCCTTAGACCTTGATGCATTGGTTGAAATAGAATATTTCAAGCACATAAAAGAATTGGAGAGCTTCTTAACAAGTCCTGATATAAATAAAAAAGAGCGAGTTTTAGGATTGATGCGAAATGTATTAGAAGCTCATATTCGATTTAAGTTTTATAGACAAACATTGAGAATTTCTCCAACTAATAAAACGTTCGGAACTTTAATTGATACGCTTGAGAGCCAAGGGGTAGTATTTCGGAGCGATACTACCCCACCATCGATTATTTCAAAACTACGGGTAATAAATGCCATATCTCTTAAACCTCATCATGGAGAACCGATACCCGATTATGGAGCTTTAGGCGTAGACCCTAATACAATGACAGTGGTAGAGATAGGAAATTTTATTGGAGATACCTTTGATTTGATTGATAACAGATTATAACCCGTTAATAGTAAATAGCTTGATTTGTCATTAGCTTATTGGTAATATAGTGTTCGCAAATTAACGGAGAGTTGCTGGTTCTTCTATAATGCAAGTTCTAACTTCGTCCAACCAGCGACCCCAATTGTTCTTTTTCGTGGGGGGATTTAGTAGAATCTTATAAGGGTAAGTAGAGGTGTAAAATTATACAGTAATGTTCAAAGAAGTTATGCGGCTTGGTTTAGCTGTGTAATTGTCAGTTTATAGTAGTCTTGATGTGCGACAATTATAATTACCCATCAACGACAATTAAAATTCCCCAAAGTTGATGTGTTTAATATAGACTATCTAGGCCAATAACAACGAGAGGAGGCTTAGATGGTAACAGATCAGCAAGTAAGGAGGTTGATGAAGCTATGGAAATAATACGATTAGTGGAATCATCCGCGTTAAGCGCCTCTCAAACCCTGCGTAAGAGTGGGGTAAGCTCATCGACATATTATCGGTGGAAATATCACTGGAAAACATATGGTATGCCCGGGCTGGCTGATAATAAGCCGTACCGCCATATACAGATGATATCTATTATAGACGCAGGGATGCTATGTTAAAACAACGGAAGGAGGCTAAAGAAAAAAAACTGCTGGCAAGAAGGAAATTTAATGGTAGAATGGTTAAACAAGGGGCTAAAATCGCATCTAAAAAACAACCCTAAACTGTCCCATTTGGTTTGACGACGTACACTCCCAGGAAGCCGTCGCAACGGCGCTGTAATCTTCAACTTTTTTTCCTTGACAGCCGTTCTCAAAATGAGTACAATTGTTCTCAAAATGAGAACGATATGCTAAAGAACCTAATAGGCTCAAAAACCCGTCAAACGATACTAAAGGCATTTATTGATTCGCCTGATACCGAATTCTACACCCGCCAGTTGGCCAGCCAGCACCATATATCGGTAGGCGCGCTTCACAGAGAATTGACTAATCTTGCCTCCGCGGGGATACTTAAGGCGCGTAAAATCGGCAATATAAAGCTCTTTTCTTTGAATAAAAAAAATCCTCTTTACGAAGAGATAAAAAACATTATCCATAAAACCGAAGGCGTGGTAAGATTCATAAAAGACGCCATCCCGCACGTAAAAGGGGTTAAGGTCGCTTTCATATACGGCTCTTTCGCAAAAGGAGACGAAAGACAGGATAGCGATGTTGATATGTTTTTGATAGGAAATAATATCGATGAAAACGAAATTGTCCGGACTATAAGCAAAATAGAAAAAAAGCTTTTCAAGGAGATCAATTACACGCGATACACAGAGAGCGAATACAAAAAAGAAAAGAAAAAGGAAAACTCTTTTGTATTAGAAGTTATTAGAGGTAAAAAAATATTTATAAAGGGAGATAAAAATGACCTCTAAGGATTTTTTAAATGAATACTTGGAAAAGAAGCTGATTAAGCGCGAAAAGATAGGTTTCGACCAAATAAAGAAAGTAATACGGAGCGCTGAAAAGGATCTTAGGGTTGCGGAAAAGTTGTTGTCGATAGATGAAGGACATGCTTATGAGACGGCATATACGGCCATGCTCCATGCCGCCAGAGCGTTCGTATTTGTCAAAGGTTTCAGACCCTCAACAAGTTTCCAGCATAAAACCGTCGTGGGCTTTACAGCGCAATTCTTGGGCGATAAATACAAGGTATTAACCGAAAAATTCGATTACATGAGAAAGAACCGGAATAAATTTATTTACGAACCGTGGAAATTCCACGTCTCTATGACCGATGCGAAGGCTGCGTTAAAATCAGCCCGGGAATTTATTGACATTATCGAAGAAGAGATTAAAAAGGAAAATCCACAGAGGCATTTTAAGTTTTGATCACGGAAACAGCACAAATATACAAACAAAGATTTAGTAAACAATTTTCAAATAGTGCGAAAAAAGCTCGGCAAAACGCCCACGCTAGCTGAACTTAATAAGTTTGGGGAAATATCTAGTATAGTTTATGGCAGAAAAGGTTATAATAAATTTCTTAAAAAAATAGGTTTGCACCCCAATAAAAATCATAATATATCAGCAAAATAATGAAAGTATTTTATATGGAGGATTAATATGACCGAGGCAGGTATTATATTGGCTGTTGCAGGTTTTATTTTAGGCTCTATTCAATACTATATCAGGACACGGTTACAAGATACGAAGGAGGATATCCTGAGGATTATGCGCCATTATGAGACTAGAGCGGAAAGAGGTGCCTTGTCGCTTGCGGAATCAATAAATATTATGCGAACTAGGTTAAAAAACCCCAATTTTGCCGATATGGAAAGAAAAGAATATAAAAATTGCATCGAGGAATACGATAATATGATGTTCCTAATGAAGTTTTTTGGAATCTATTTTCCTTTTTTAGCTTTGCTTATTTATTTCTTATGGAAAACATATTCTCCTAAATTATTCATGTTATTCTAATCGAGTTTTAATAAAAAGGACTTTATATTACAAAAACCCTGCAAGAGACAATGGATAAATCTTGGATTGAGAAAAAAATAATAGAATTGAAAAATAAGTTTTGCTCTAATGCAAATATCACAGTGCCCCCAAGTTATGCACAAAAGAATACATTTTCAGGAACAGAAGCGCAGGTAAATTTAGACAGATGGAAAAATAACGAATTTACATTGACAATATATCCGAGTTTTTTCAAAATATCCAAAAAAAACGCGGAATTTGTTTTAGCGCATGAAATTATGCATATAAAAGATATTATATCTAACGATTTTGGATATGATGGATCTCTCCGAGGATATAACGGGTGTGATAGGATAGCAAATTTAGAAAACACTATATGGGAGATATCTATAGACATGCGGCTTGAAAAGATGGGCTATGCAAAAATCCAAGAATATAATGAAAGAGTTAGCGAATACATTAATACCCACTGGCCGCAATATAAAAACAGATTTACTTTGGATATTAATGATTTAGCCGAAGTCATTAACAATCCTACATGCGGTGGCATAAAAAGTTTAGCAGAACGAAAAAACAATGACTGGATAGAATATCTAACCAACAAAAATTAGAACTTTTGATTTGTTTAAGAAATAGTGTATAATATAAACCAAAATCTGCTCATTGAAGAGTATTAAATTTTTTGGCTGATCATTGACAAGAAGGCAAAATTTGGGTGCTTCAAATTTTGCCTTCTTGTCCGCGTTGCTGGTTGATAGTTCGGCAAATCACCGACCCCCGAAGAATTTCTACTATGAAGTTCTACATTCGGGGGAGGCGATGTGGGCGAGCGGCCGGACTCTTTGCATTACGGGCTCGTATGCCGCGAGGACACAGCGGCTGCGGCTCGGGTTTCGGCGCAGGCCGCAGCCGCGCCGAGCCAGCGTTGATCGTTTTATTGACAGATTTTTATTTTAAGAGTTCCCCTTAAAATAGGTTCTAACCTTTTGATAGAGGGATCCCGAGCGAGCATAAGTGAGTCGAGGGGCGACCTCAGCTTAATGATGTTTTGTAAGGTTTCTCATTCGAATACTTACACAAGGAGGCAATAATGATTGACCGGATAAACCAACTTTTAGGGAGTGAAGCTTCGTCCTTACTTAAACATAAATGCTCTACGATCTCAAAAGATCAGCTACATTTGCCCGGCCCGGATTTTATAGATCGGGTCTTGTCTCATTCTGATAGATCGAATGTCGTTTTGCGTAATCTGCGAACTGTTTTTCAGCACGGTCGTTTAAGTGGGACGGGAT
>Ga0272441_10015863_pt1 | contig 10494 bp, 7 predicted proteins | sample SSMProp6N_FD_193582 | JGI IMG/M metagenome (GOLD analysis project Ga0272441, IMG submission 193582) | Marine sediment archaeal communities from Little Sippewissett salt marsh, Falmouth, MA, United States - SSM-Prop-6N | ecosystem: Environmental > Aquatic > Marine > Wetlands > Sediment ... | reverse complement strand
TATGTCAATGAAACCGTGCGGCCCGAGCGCATCGTGCGCTGGATTGAACGGCTTTCGGTGCAAACACCGCAAAGACAGGCCATGCTGGTCGGTTTTGACACGGTTCGCGATGCCATGCGAACAGATCGCTCACCGAATGAGGCGGCTGCTGATATCGTTCTTACCGAAATCACCACGAACAGGCATCGTTGACGTGACCGTCGGGCAATCCGGGCGACAGTCGGTCAACTACGCTTGGAGACAGGCACGAATTCGCGCATGGTTTCGCCCGTGTACAACTGGCGAGGACGGCCAATGCGCTGGCTTGGATCTTCGATCATTTCCTTCCATTGGGCAATCCAGCCGACGGTTCGTGCCACGGCAAACAGCACGGTAAACATCGTGGTCGGAAAACCGAGCGCCTTCAGCGTGATCCCGGAATAGAAATCGATATTGGGATAGAGTTTCTTTTCGATGAAATATTCGTCGGTAAGAGCAATGCGCTCAAGCTCCATGGCGACCTCGAGCAGGGGATCGTCCTTCAGGCCCAGTTCGCCCAGCACCTCGTGGGTGGTCTTCTGCATGATCTTGGCGCGCGGATCGTAATTCTTGTAGACCCGATGGCCGAAACCCATCAGACGGAATGGATCATTCTTGTCCTTTGCGCGGGCGACGAATTCGGGAATGTTTTCGACGGAACCGATCTCGGCGAGCATGTTGAGGGCCGCTTCGTTGGCGCCACCATGAGCCGGACCCCACAGACAGGCAATGCCGGCGGCAATGCAGGCAAAGGGATTGGCCCCGGACGAACCGGCCAGACGTACCGTCGAGGTCGAGGCGTTCTGTTCGTGGTCGGCGTGGAGAATGAAAATGCGGTCCATGGCCCGTGACAGGACGGGATTGACGACATAGTCCTCGCAGGGCACCGAAAAGCACATGCGCAGAAAGTTCGACGCATAGTCCAGTTCGTTCTTCGGATAAACGAAGGGCTGGCCGATATGATACTTGTACGCCATGGCCGCAATCGTCGGCACCTTGGCGATCATCCGCATGCTGGCCACCATGCGCTGATGCGGATCGGTGATATCGGTTGAATCGTGATAGAAGGCAGAAAGGGCGCCGATGACGCCGACCATGATAGCCATCGGATGGGCGTCGCGGCGAAAGCCCGTATAAAAGCGCGACATCTGTTCATGGATCATGGTGTGCCGCGTGACACGATACTCGAAATCCTCTTTCTGGATCTTGGTCGGCAATTCGCCATAGAGCAGCAGATAGCAGACTTCGAGAAAATCGGAATGTTCGGCAAGCTGGTCGATGGGATAGCCGCGGTGCAGCAGAATGCCCTTGTCACCGTCGATATAGGTGATCTTGGATTCGCATGATGCCGTCGACGTGAAGCCGGGATCATAGGTAAAGCCACCGGTCTGCTGATACAGCGAACTGATATCGATGACATGCGGGCCAATCGTTCCAGAGCGTATTTCAAGCTCGATTTCCTTGTTGTCGATCGAGAGTTTCGCGCTGGATTTCGCCATGAAAACTATCCTTCTTCGGTATATCGACGTGCACTGACAGGCACGTTCGAAAAGGGTGCTTGGGAGCGCTTTTAATTCAGTTTCAGTTGCGCAAATAGTTCTATCTTGTTGTTTTGTCGCATCTTCATCAGGTTTCGCCGGATCGGTTTCAACCTGCAAACACGTCGTTCAGCTTGCTAGCGGATTTTACGGCGACTGCCAAGTTCGAGACAGGCATTTGTTATGCCCATGCCATCTCGCACTGTGTGAGACATGATGCGGCAAGACAGGGTCGCGAGCTGATCGGGGTCAGGGCAATGCAACGGGATCCGGATCGAGCGCAGCAAAGATCATTCCTTGAGATAAAAATCCGGGCAAAGCCCGATGCAAAGCCCGATTTTTTATCATAACATGATCGCGGTGGTTCGGTCTCACTTTCTGCATCTGGCTGCACCGGTTCGTTTTGCAGATGTGAAACAGGCTCCATCCTGCTGGGCAACGAGGCGAGGCTGTGACGTCACATGAGCGCGCCCAAAAAGGTATATGACGGGAAGAACGGCCGCCATGCGCTGCGACCTTTGTCCCGGCATGCGATCCGTGTCGCATGAGCGACGACAGGACAGGGCCGCATGATGCCGCAAAAGCCGCACCGATCGTCCTGTCCGACAGGCTGGCCCATCCCGTTCCCGTAGCGATCGCGCAAAAAGAGGACATGACCCTTCGGCGCGCGTTCCGGCGGTTTTCAATCCGGGACCGCCTCGCTGCGTTGCCCGGCCTTCGTGACATGCTGCTCGAGGAGCAGCGCTTCGGTCATGATTTTCATTGGTATCCGGTTGCATTCGGGGCAGGGGCGGCACTCTGGTTCAGCGCCGAACGCGATATCGCCCCGATATCGGTGATGGCGATGCTGATGACGGCCCTGCTTGCCGTCCTTGTCAGCAACCGTTTCGTGCCGAACATGCGGTTTGCGGCCGTCATGGCGGCGTGTCTGGCGGCAGGCATGCTGGCCGCGATTGTCGAGATGCGACGAACGGATACGGTGATCCTCGACAGTGATGTGACGACCAGGATCATCGGTACGGTTGAAACGGCCGAGCGCACCGAAAAAGGCGCCTGGCGCTATCTTGTACGCATCACGGACACGCATGATCCCCGGCTTGGCCGCCCGCCAAGCACTGCGCGTCTGATTGCCCGCGCAAGGCATGAGCCATTCAAGCCTGGTGACAGGATCAGCGGCACGGCACGGCTTGGAACGCCCTCCGGTCCTGCGCTGCCGCAGGCCTATGATTTCGCCTTCAATGCCTATGTATCGGGTATTGGCGCCTATGGTTTCTTTTTTGGTCCGCCCGTGCGCGCGCCGGCTTCAGGCGAGCAGACTGGCGAACCCCTGACAGACCGTCTGGTGACGGGGACAAGACAGCTCCGTGAGACAATCTCGCAGCGGATCAGACAGGTTTTGCCAGAACAGAACGGCGCAATCGCCACGGCGCTGATCGTTGCGGACCGCGCCAGCATTCCGGATGAGGTCATCGATGCCCTGCGTTCCTCGGGCCTGGCCCATATTCTGGCCATTTCCGGGCTCCATATGGCGCTGGCCGCCGGTACGCTGTTTGCCTCGCTGCGCTGGCTTTTCTGTCTCTCCCCCACGCTTGTCGCTCGTTTTCCGATCAAGAAATTCGCCGCCGGTGCGGCTTTTCTCACCTCGACAGCCTATCTGGTTCTGTCCGGCGCGCCGGTTTCGGCAGAACGGGCCTGGATCATGCTCGCCATCATGCTTTTCGCCGTCATCGCGGATCAGCCGGCCCTGACCATGCGCAATGTCGCGATCGCGGCGCTGGTCATTCTGGTCGTCAGTCCGTCGGCGGTCGTCACGCCCGGTTTTCAGATGTCATTTGCCGCCACCGCGGCCCTGATTGCCGCCTATGGCAGTTTGCAGGAAAGGCGGGCGGCACGCGCCCTGCGCGCAGGAAGCGGCTTGCCCGTTCACGGCTTCTTGCGCTGGTCGGCGGCCTGGATTCTCGGACTTTCACTGACTTCCGTGGTCGCAGGTTTGGCCACGGGACTGTTTGCAGCCCATCATTTTCACAGTTTCGCGGCCTATGGCCTGCTTGGCAATCTTGCCGCCATGCCGATCGTCAGTCTTCTCGTGATGCCTTTCGGACTGATGGCCATGTTGACAATGCCATTCGGGCTTGAAGGCCTGTTCCTGACCATCATGGGCTTTGGCATCGATCTTGTGATCGCTGTCGCACGGCATGTCCAATCGCTTGGCGGCGACATGCGGACCGGGCAGATACCGCTGACGGCAACACTGCTCATGGGCAGTGGGTTTGTCGTGCTCGTTCTGGCCCGCAGCCGGCTCCGCTTGATCGGCATCCCCGTGATCGTGTCCGGTCTTGTCGCGGCCACGCCGGTCTTGGCGCCGAAGCGGCCGATCATGCTGATTTCCGAGCGCGCCGACATGGTGGCCCTCGTTCTGGATGATGCTCTCGCCGTCAGCAAGAAACGTCCTTCACGTTTCATCTTCAGCCAGTGGCAACGCGCCATGGGCATGGCCGAGCACAGTGCTGACGGGCTGATTGCGCCATTTTCATTGCCTGTGCCGGCGACAACCGGTCACGACAAGACCGGGGCAGGGCCCATATCTTCATCGACCGAAGGCGCAGGCGATGATGCTGACAGCGATGGCCAGGCGATGGCACGGGTCGAAAGACGGCCAGCCGACACCCGATGGCTGGATGCCACCCTGGCGGACATGAAGGAGGGTCGTTTCTACTGCGCAGAAAAAAAGTGGTGCGCGGCCCGTCTCGATACGCCTGAAAGACAAAAGGTGCTCGTCATATCCGATCTTGCCTTTCTCGGGCCGGCCTGTGACCGGGCTGACCTTGTCGTTTCAACGGTACGAACCCGGCTTGCGCGTTGCCGGTCCGGGGCATTGCTGTTCACGCCGGACATATTGCGGCGCACAGGGGCCATCGCCGTCCACACAAGCGCGCATGCTGATACCGACAATGATGACGATACCAATAATGATGACGACAGCGACAATGATGAAACCCTGCCGGCCGGCCTCAGAATCGAAACGGCGATCACCGGCAAATGGCGTCCCTGGACCAGGCACCGCTTCTACAACTGGCGCACACGACAGTTCGAGATCGATCCATCCTGAAGATCGGACCGTTTCAGCCGAGCGCCGAAGGGACAGGCCCGCTCAAGGGTTTTTCACGCAAAGGCACTGCCCAGGGCACTCGCCCTGTCGCATCCATGCAGCCCGATCCCGCATCCGGCTTGCCGGTCGATATGCCAGGATATTGCGAAAATGGTCGAACGCTTCCGAAAACGGCTGAACCCTTATTGATAGCGGCGAACAAGCCCGACCAGTTTGCCCTGAATATTGACCCGGTCAGGGCCAAATATCCGCGTTTCATAGGCCGGATTTGCCGCTTCAAGCGCAATCGAGGCTCCCTTGCGGCGAAACCGTTTCAGCGTCGCCTCTTCCTCGTCAACGAGCGCTACGACAATATCGCCGGGATTGGCCGTGTTCGAATCGCGGATGATCACCGTATCACCGTCGAAAATACCGGCCTCGACCATGGAATCACCGCGCACCTCCAGCGCGTAGTGATTTCCCGAACCAAGCATGTCGCGCGGGATGGTGATATCATGGGTGTTGTTTTGAATGGCGGAGATCGGAACACCGGCGGCAATCCGCCCCATCATGGGCACACTGACGACGCCGGCATTGTCATTGTGGTCAGGATCAGGCCTTGCACGGGTAACATGACCCTGCTCGGGGGAGGTGTCGCGCCCGAGACTGCCCTCGATCACACTGGGTGAGAAGCCGCGCCTTTGCGGCGGATTGCCGGCATAGGCTTCCGGCAGCCGAATGACTTCCAGCGCGCGCGCGCGATTGGGCAAACGGCGGATGAAGCCGCGTTCCTCCAGAGCGGTAATCAGCCGGTGAATGCCGGATTTCGATGCCAGATCGAGCGCGTCCTTCATTTCGTCGAAAGACGGCGGTATGCCGGTTTCCTTCATGCGCTCGTGAATGAAGAGCAGCAATTCCTGTTGCTTGCGCGTGAGCATGACGCGTATCCCTTGTTGAAACAAATCCAGAACAGTTTAGTTGTTCCCATCGTATTTAGCAAGGGGTTAAAGAACGATTAGGGATCGTTAACGGCGCAAAAAAAGAACGCGACAGGATTCCCCCGTTTTCAGGGGTGGAGCATGCGGTTTTCGCACGATCAGCGCGTCTGCACCTGCGAAAACGGACACCATCGAGGAATCCTGCAGGGCAAAGGGTGTGGCCAGCAACGACCCGGTCCGATCGCGGCTGAGCGAGGCGCGGATGTAATCCTGCCTTTGATCATTTTCGGGCAGATCCGCGCCCGATTTCGCATCGAATTCATGGTCTTGCGCCCAGTTCTGCAAATCCTGCCGCGGCATGCCGGAAAGTGCGGCAACAAGTGGCAGCAGAAACACATGGCTGCACACAAGGCTCGAGACCGGGTTTCCGGGAAGGCCCAGAACACGCATGGGGCCAAGTGTGGCGAACATCAGCGGCTTGCCGGGACGCAAGGCGATCTTCCAGAACCCGAGCGTCATGCCGCGCGTGGCGAAAGCCTTTTGCACCAGATCATGGTCGCCGACGGAAGCGCCGCCAAGGGTGACCAGGATGTCGACGGCCTGTGATTCGGCCCGATGGATGGCCTCGATGATCGCGGTCTCACGGTCCGGCACGATACCGAGGTCGATCACTTCGGCGCCGGCATCCTCAAGCAAGGCGGCAATGGCATAGGTGTTGGAGGCGATGATCTGGTCCGGGCCGGGCCTGCAGCCGGGCAGCACGAGTTCGTCTCCGGTTGCCAGCAGCGCGACACGCGGACGCCTGTGGACGGCAAGCCGATCATGGTTCATGGCGGCCGCAAGGGCCAGACGGCCGGGATCGAGGCGCCAGCCGGCCTTCATGAGTGTGTCACCCTTCCTGAAATCAAGCCCTTCATGGCGTATGTTGCCGCCGGGCGCAGGTGGTTTGAGGATACGCACATCGGTGCTCGTGGGCCGTTCGGTGTTTTCCTGGATAACGACGGTATCGGCGCCTTCGGGCAGCGGTGCGCCCGTGAAAATCCGCACGGCCTGTCCCGGACCCAGGATGCCGTCAAAACGGTGACCGGCGGCCGATTGCCCGACAAGCCGGAGATCGGCCGGAATTGCGGCGATATCGGCTGCGCGAAGCGCATAGCCGTCCATTGCCGATGTCGACCAGGGCGGCTGTGTGCGTGTGGCCGACAGATCCTCGGCAAGATAGCGGCCATTGGCTTGCGCCAGCGCAATGGTCTCCGGTTTGCCGGACGGTCCTGCGCCATTCAGAATGCGCCGCAAGGCTTCCTCGACGGCCAGCAGCGTCATCGCTCCCGGGAGCCGTCGTTGCGCTTGTTGCGTTCGTTGCGCTCAGCAGTGCGCGCGCGCGACCAGTTGCCGGATTTGCCGCCGGTCTTGGAGACAAGCCGGATCGCGCCGATCTCCATCACCTTGTCGGCCGCCTTGGCCATGTCGTAAATGGTCAGGCAGGCGAGACTGACCGCCGTCAGGGCTTCCATCTCGACACCGGTCTGGCCGTGCACACGCACCGTGGCGGTTACGCGCAGACCTGGCAAGGCCTCGTCGGGAACGATCTCGACATTCACCTTCGAAATGGCAAGCGGATGGCACAGCGGTATCAGGGCCGATGTCTGTTTGGCAGCCATGATGCCGGCGATGCGCGCGGTTGCCAGCACATCTCCCTTGGCGGCGTTTCCGGCAAGAATCAGCGCCAGCGTTGCCGCCTGCATGCACACATGACCCTCGGCAACGGCCGTGCGGGATGTTTCGGCCTTGTCTGAAACATCGACCATATGGGCCTCGCCGGTCGAACCGATATGGGTGAGCGTGTTTTGCGCAGCCATGATCAGCCTCCGGTCATTCGGTCGCTGTCGTGACGGCAATACCGCCATCCCGCTTTTCGTCGGGACCTCTCAACAGCGTATGCGTGGCGATTGCGACATCGTCCTGGCGCATCAGGCTTTCACCGACCAGAAATGTCGTGATGCCGCTCCTGCCCAGTCGCTTCAGATCGGCATGGCTGAAAATGCCGCTTTCCGCCACCACAAGACGGTCATGCGGAACGAGCTTTGCGAGCCGTTCACTGGTGGAAAGATCGACGTTGAAGCTGCGCAGGTCGCGGTTGTTGATCCCGATCAGCGGCGAAGCCAGACCCAGCGCCCGTTCCAGTTCCGCCTCGTCATGCACTTCGACCAGCACATCGAGGCCCTGTTCCAGCGCCGTATCCTCGAGACGGCGTGCCGTGTCATCGTCAACCGCCGCCATGATGATCAGGATGGCGTCGGCGCCCCAAAGACGCGCTTCGATCACCTGATAGGGATCGAACAGGAAATCCTTGCGCAAGGCCGGCAGAGCGGTTGCCTTGCGCGCCGCCGTCAGATAATCCGCCGCGCCCTGAAAAGAAGGTGCATCGGTGAGAACCGAGAGACAGGCAGCCCCGCCTTTTTCATAGGCGCGGGCAAGGGCCGGCGGATCGAAATCGGCGCGGATCAGGCCTTTCGAGGGGCTTGCCTTCTTGATTTCGGCAATCAGGCCGAACAGGCCTGCCTCTTGCCTTTGGCGCAGCGCCTTTACAAAAGGCCGCACGGGTGCGGCGTCGGCCAGACGGGCCTTGAGTTCGCATAGCGGTCTGGCGCTCCTGGCAGCGGCAATTTCCTTGCGCTTGTAGGTTTCGATCTTTTGCAGAATATCGGCCATTGTCATGTCTCTTGTGTCTCGCGCGCAGCCAGGTCTTGCGACGTCGCAACGAGTTTTTCAAGGGTGGCGTGTGCCGCACCGGTATCGATCGACCGTTCGGCCAGGCGCGCCGCATCCGGCAGGCTGCGTGCCTGTCCGGCAACCATCAGGGCGGCGGCCGCGTTCAACACGGCGATGTCGCGATAGGCGCTGCGCTCGCCTTGCAGAACGGCTTTGAGAGCGCTGGCATTGTGCTGACCTTCGCCCCCCGTCAGATCGCTGAGAGAGGCGCGCGGCAATTCTGCCATTTCGGGCGTGATTTCCGTTTCACGGATCACGCCGTCCTTGAGGATCGCAACACGGGTGGTGCCCGTCGTCGTCAATTCATCGAGACCATCGCCATGCACGACCCAGACATCCGTTGAGCCCAGTTCGCGCAGCACCTCGGCCAGTGGCAACAGCCATTGCGGCGAAAACACACCCAGCAACTGGCGCCTGACGCCGGCCGGATTGGCAAGGGGACCGAGCAGATTGAAGATCGTGCGGGTGCCCATCTCGATCCGTGTCGGACCGACATGGCGCATGGCGGCATGGTGGGCAGGGGCAAACATGAAACCGACACCGGCCTGCCTGATACAGGTGGCGATGGCATCAGGAGAAAGATCAAGATTGACACCGAGTGCGGCCAGGGCGTCCGCTGCGCCGGATTTCGATGAGATGGCACGATTGCCGTGCTTGGCGACCGGAACACCGGCACCCGCGACGATAAATGCCGCAGCCGTCGAAACATTATAGGTGCCGGAGGCATCGCCGCCGGTCCCGACAATGTCCATGGCCTCAACCGGCGCCTCGACCTTCAGCATCTTGGCCCGCATGACCGAGACGGCGCCGGCAATTTCTTCCACGGTTTCTCCGCGCACACGCAAGCCCATCAAAAACGCGCCGATCTGGGAGGGCGTGGCCTCGCCCGACATGATCACCGAAAAGGCATTTTCGGCCTCCTTGCGCGTCAGCGGCACACCGTCGGCCAGCTTGCCAATCAGTTCTTTCAGCACGGTCATCCGCACTCTCCAATTCGCTCCACCAGCGCGGTGGCTTTGAAGTTCCTCATCATTGGCATGACGGGTTCACGCGAAATCCGAGATCCTTGAAACGGCCTGGAACCGCAGACCGGCCGATATCCCTCTCAAATCCGGGATTCCTTTTGAGCCGTGGCACAATGCCACGAATTGCCGTTTCGCGACATTAGAATGAAAGCGCCTGTTCGGCGAGCGAACGATTGACCCTGACGCCGAATTCCTCCTGCAGCGCGATCACCATCTGATCGAGCAGATCGTCGGTCATTTGCAGACCGATTGCATCACGTTCCCGTGCGTCCAGAGCGTCTGCCTGCGAGGCCGCCGATTGCAGGACCTCGGTGACCGTCATCAGCACGTAATGGGTGCCGGAGCGGTCAGGTGCGCTCGTGGCAAGACCGTTCGGTCCCGAGAACACGGACAGGATCGCGTCCGGTCCGAAGACCGCGTCCTCCTCACTGGCCCGTGTCAGGCCCTGTTTGCTCTCGACGGCAAGGCCGAGTTCAGTGGCGATATCGCTCAATTCTTCGCCATTGCGCATGCGCGTGACAAGGCTTTCGGCCAGTTCGCCAAGGGCACGCGCCGTCTGATCCGCCTGGTAATCGGCGACGACGCGCGTGCGTATCTCATCCAGACTGCGCTCGCGTTCCGGCGTGACATCGATCACGTCCAGCAGCACGAAGCCGGCATTGCCTATGGCAAGCGGCAGTATTTCCTCTCCCTCGGCAGCTTCGAAAGCGGCCGACAGCAGATCGCCGGCAACCGGCAGATCGTTGACCGGTTCGCCGGCCGCGTCCAGCCCGCTGCGATCGATCGCCTCGACAATGACCGGTTCCAGTCTTTGCGCACGCACCGCCTCTTCGAAGGTCTGTCCGCCGGCACGGGCATCTTCATAGGCATCGCGCACATCGAGCAGAATGTCGTTGGCCTCGATCAGCGCCAGTTCGGCGCGGATTTCCTGAGCGGCCTCCTCATAGGCACGCACCATTTCCGGCTGGATTTCGACGACACGCAGGATTACCGGACCAAACAGACCATCGACCACGCCCGTTGCCTGCCCGGCGGTGGAGATCGAATAGGCGGCCTCGGCAATTGCCGGATCGGGCAACTCATCGCGACGAAAGGTGCCAAGCCTGATATCGGCA
>Ga0272441_10015862_pt1 | contig 10496 bp, 11 predicted proteins | sample SSMProp6N_FD_193582 | JGI IMG/M metagenome (GOLD analysis project Ga0272441, IMG submission 193582) | Marine sediment archaeal communities from Little Sippewissett salt marsh, Falmouth, MA, United States - SSM-Prop-6N | ecosystem: Environmental > Aquatic > Marine > Wetlands > Sediment ... | reverse complement strand
ACTATGTGTGCGAAAGCCATTATGAGGGATACACCTCGGATAGGAGTACGCACAAAGACAAAAAAGACAGAACACATATAAAATATGAAACTTATTCAGTTTCGGAGGCTTTACATAGGAGTAAAAACGAGTTCAAATACCGGTCCGGGCCTGCTGCTCATTAGCACGGTTTTTACAGAGGTGAACACCTATTATTTAAGGAAAAATGTGTAAAAATTTAGGATAATCCATAATATTAACGTGGATGCTTTGATACTCTAAATGATATAAGAAAGAAATAATTCTTTTAGCTACATCCCATCCTTACTACTACCTGAAATTCTATTTTATCATCCTCTGTTATTCTTCCCCGTTGCTCCATAACTTCAAACCAGTGAATTTTTTTATGTACATTTTTCAACGCATTTTTCACTGCTTCACAGTAACTGTCATATGAAACCCCGGCTTTTTCAATAATTTCAAAATCTTGCATTTTTTTTCACCTGTGTAGACTATTGATAAAAGTACCTCCTATAAGTTTTTTTCCTTCTCTCTTTATAGAAATGCTATCTAAATCCAAAAATACAAACATGGGGTATTTTAATTCTTATAAGGGTAGAGATGTACAAATATTTTTTTGATTACGGTCTTTTTGCCACCAGGTCTACAACTGTACATATTGCAGTGTGCCAATGTTTTCTCGTCGTAAAGCGAGTCTTCCAGCGAGAAAACTGTCCAGGTTCACATCCCGTTCTCGGTACTATATATTTCTTCTGTTAAACCAATTTTTTTTTATTTTTTTTTTATTATTTATTTACTTTATGGTAACGAAAATATTTCGAAAAATTTTTTACTCTCTATGAATTATATACTAGGGGTATCCCTTCTCCATCTCCAACTCTGCCACCCCATAATTTATTGGCAATAGATATTTTTTCATTAACCTCCAAATAAGGATGCCCCCCATTACTTTCCTTATCTTTATTTATTCTCTCCAGTATTTAACAAATTACCCAGTTTTTTTTAGGGTACTTTGCCGTAATTAGGTCTGTATCTATGTGTTTAACAGTTTTTCTCATTTAAATTGGATGAACAGATTGATACACATCATTTAATTTTATTACAAAAAAGCTAGAGAATTTATTTGGATTTATCCCTGGACAATTAAGTGCTTTGCACAATAAAGGGAAAATATATAAACTAGTTTAATATTTATCCTTTACCACCTTAAAAAATGGAGGGAAAAAAGATGATATCAAATAGAATAGTACTCATCATAGTGGGCGTCATTGTCCTTTTGATGGGTATACTAGGATTGGTACCAGATCTTGATTTAGCAAGCGAACCCGAATGGCATGCCGCTCTTAAAGTGATCGTGGGGTTAGTTGCCATTGGCTACGGCTACATGAACCAAGAGAAGTAAGTTGAACTTAGGCATCACAAATTACTTCTTTTTGTAACAAGCTTTATCGCAAAACCTTTTTCCGTTCACCTTTTTTTTTAATCTAATGCCCATATCAAACATTAGACTAGGGCACTATCATAATTTTCATATTTATCTAATGTTTTAATCTTCCTAAAACCCACCATTCTATTAACCTTTTTAAAATACGTGGTAAGAACCGAGTGATAACAAATCGAGAAAAGGTCATGATGCCGTCATGATCCCCTAAACTTATGACCAATGGTGTTTTCCTCTGTTGGTATGCAATCAAAGGTCTTTTATCTAATAACCGTTTTATATTTTTCACAATTAAAGATGCGTGTCTTTCGGCATTCTGGGCAGTTTTTTCCTCTTGTATATTATTTATATCTCCGCCAACAAATATGTGAGTATAGCCCTCAAGTTGTAAATATCGATTTACTTTCAACGATTTTTTTTCAGTAAAAATAGAGTCATTAAACCCGTTCATAAACCAGGGATTAAAGTGGATGCCAGCACACCATATGCCCATCTCTGCCTCAACCCATCTTTTTTTATCGGTTAAAAAAGATTGGCCCTCATGACGTATTACTTTTTCATTAAAAATAATATTAATTCCGTTTTTCTCTAAAAATTTTTGAGCATAAGAAGAGGCTTTTACTGGATTTCTTTCTAGCAGATGCTTATGTGAATGCACAATATTGATCTTTTTATTCTTTGTTTTTGTTATTAGCTCCCCGGCTATTTCAACTCCAATGAGGCCACCGCCGATGATTATTATGCTATCCTCCTTTGACATTTTGGTGCTCATCTCAGCAGCCTCATTTCCATTTTTTAACACAAAAACATTTTCATCATTTTCTAACATTATCGGATACTCAATACCTGTAGACACAACAAGGTAGTCAAAACCAATTTTTTTCTTTTCTGTTTCAACAAATGTTGGCGTAACGTGAACCACATTATCTATGATAACACGCACATTTTTTAGAAAATGGGAATAGGGAACCGTAATTTTATCCAGGTAAGAAGGACAAGATACTACCTTATGAATGCTAGGGGTATATTCAAAATAATTTTTTTTATCAATCAGAGTGATCTCTAGTTTCCTACAGGTATCCAATTTTTTTGCTATTATTGCACCACAAAAGCCCCCTCCAAGAATTACTATCCTCATATAGAAAGAGAACCGTTATTTTGTTTTTAAAATTTAAAGCTCTTCCCAGGCTATCATAATTTCTTTAATTTTTCTTAATAATCACGTTTGTCTAATTGTGTTTGATATGTAAATTTGGATTCACATCCCAATACGAATATCAAACCACTCGTGCTCGAACTCCAACAATGACAAATAAATGACTGTTTCAATCCTTGCAAGAATGGGTGGGCAGAAAACATCGCTACTTATTTTCCCCTAGGGAATATAGTATCTAAGATCAGAGAGTATTCCACTATGCAAATCATTCATTGCTTCATCACCAAAGATATAGGTAAAATATTCAGTACGATCTAGAAGATGATAATGGAACCAAGAAGTGAAATATTTGCTAGAAATTCGACGCTGTTCCTCAAATTCGATACTGTGTAGCTTATCTAAACCTAACCATTCTGCAATTCTAGCATATAACTCGTCAATGAAACCGATATGATTACCACCCGTAATGGAAAGATACTCCTTTTCCATTTCATATCCCGTGAAGTTTACATAGTAAGGAATTACACGTTCCGGAGGGACCATTCCATCATTATTACCAACCTGGAGTTGAATCGGTACCATTATGTTTTTTGCGGCAGATAGGGAAGAATCAAAACTGGCGGGGGCAAGTGCAACAGCTATATCAATTTCTGAATCCTGAGAGCCTGTGGCTTCTATACAGCCTGCTCCCCCCATAGAGAGGCCAATGGCACCAAATACAGTAGTATCTAAGAGGCCATGGATTGGGGAGAAGAAGCCGGCATTTTGAGATTTGAGTTTATCGATGCCTCCTTGAAATCCATAGGCCCATTGTGTTGGATCACCTAATATACTGTTAGGTGGTGTAAAGCATATTGTTACATATCCATGGGAAGTAAGATGACGACAAATCCATTTAATATTCCTGTCCGATCCGGCAAAACCATTCCCAACTACTATTCCAGGAAATGGTGCCCCAGCCGGATCGTATGGAGCAAATAATCCATCACTTTTGGCAGGATAACGGATTGCTGCTTGGTAACGTCCATATGGTGATACCTCATAAGATACTCGATAGAAACCAATATGGTATGGACCAGGTTCATCTGGAGATGTTACATCATATATATCTCTTGGATAAACGGGATGAATTATTAATATCATAAGAAAAAATCCTAAAATAATCATCTGTTTGATCATTTTCCTTCTAATGTCAAGAAAACAGGGCGTGCAGATAAAGTTTGTTATCTAATCCATATTTTTAACGTGTAAATTCGTTCCCGAGTCCCGGCGAGAGCAATGAACATTCACCTCTGTTAGACCCCCAGTTTTTACTAGTAAAAACGAGTTCAAATCCCGGTGAGAATATTTTTATCATATTTGTTTATTTTAGAAAAAAAATTATCATAGTATTTGCTGATAAGTGTCAGGTGATTAGTCCCTGGATTTCCGTGCCCCAATCAATAGCGATATCGTGGACTCCATTGATGATGAATTGAATGGCTATGGTGGCAAGTATTAATCCCATAATTCGGGATATTGCTAGACTTCCTGTTTTTCCTAAGCGATTGAACACTCTATCGGCATTAAGGAAAAGTATATAGGTGATTGCCATGGTGGCAATTATGGAGCCAAAAACTACACTATTTTCCATGATTCCTCCCCCGGAGATATAGATCATCACAGTTGATATTGCCCCTGGTCCTGATAGCATGGGGATGCCCAGGGGAATAACTCCTACCATTTCTCGTTCTAGGATTTCTTCTTTTTCCCTGGTGGTTGTTTTTGTTCCTGGTGTTGATCCATATAGCATACTTAATGCTACTCTAAATAGTAGTAATCCTCCGGCGATACGAAAAGCTGGAATGGTGATACTAAAAATCATAAAAATATATTTTCCTATAAGGCCAAAAGTTATTAATATGATACTTGATGAAATGATGGCCTTATTTGCCACATGTTTTTTTTCTTTTTTTGAATAATCGCGTGTCAATGTTGAAAAGAAGGAGATATTAGCTATGGGGTCCACAATGGCAAAAATTGCAATAAAGATCGCCACAGCGTAACCTGGATCCATTAGGGGGTAAATAGTATAACATTTATTAAAGAGATATGGTTCTGCTTTCTGGTGAAATTAATAAATAGAAAAAGGTTGATAATTCATTGAGGCTTTGTTTATGGATGTATTCTTACTTTTATCCTATACTGATGTGTATGCATGGGTTCTTCTGCCCCTCCTCATTTTTTTTGCTCGTGTGTGCGATGTTACCCTGGGTACCATTCGTATTATTTTTATCTCTCGGGGTATAAAATATTTAGCACCCATCATTGGCTTTTTTGAAATTCTTATCTGGCTTTTGGCCATCGGTCAGATATTCCAAGATTTGTCAAATATCTACTATTATATCTTTTATGCCGGGGGGTTTGCCACCGGTAACTATGTGGGCATGTATATAGAAAACAAATTATCCTTTGGTATGGTCATCCTCAGGGTTATCACTCGTAAAGATGCTACGGCATTAATTGATGCATTAAAATCAATGCAATATGGGTTGACAACTATTGATGCCGAGGGAATCAAAGGTAAAGTGAAGATTATTTTTACCGTCATACGTCGGCATGACACATCAAAAGTCATTAACCTTATTAAGGATTATAATCCCACTGCTTTTTATTCCATAGAGGATATACGTTCAGTAAGTGAAGCTTTAATCCCTCCTGGAACCCCGTGGTATAAAAAAACACGTATTCTTTTAAAAGGAACTCTTAGAAAAGGAAAATAAAAACTGCATTAAAAAAAAGGATATCCATCCATTTTTTTTTATGGTAATTCCTACACTCCTCCTTCATTGTGACGTCGCATCATCACGTGCACGCAACGTACAAAAGCTAGTATCAACACAGAATAGATAGTACTCTAACTAAATCCTTAAATATTCTAAAATTATATATACTGTAGAGACGGGCAACCGTCCTGGAAAGGGTATGCATCCAAGCAACCAGAATAACAATATTTCTAAATCTAAAAAAGATGATACAATAAAAGATAACCCTAATTCTACAGATAAACCACCGGATAAACAAACAGAAACCCCTTCCAATGGAAATATATTCCCTATTCTAGATGGAGCCAGTTCCCAATATCCACCTATAGCTCCAGAACTTAATCAACAGCGAGAAATCGCTGCAGACAAAACAAGATCCCTAGAAGAAAGATTAGAAGCATTTGAAGATATCATTGATTCTGAAATAGGTGATACCAATATGACCCGTGCACGTAACATCGAACGGGAGGTATCCATAAGACAAATCTATTTGAAATTTGAGGGTAACACACCCACGGGTACACAAAAAGATCGTATTGCCTTTGCCCAAGTGTTGGATGCACTACGAAGAGGATATGATGCCATAACTGTGGCCACATGCGGGAATTATGGCGCGGCTATATCACTTGCTGCCTCTCTAGCGGGGATTGAGTGTATCATTGTTATTCCTGAAACATACCATACCAATCGTGTTAAGGAAATCGCTGATACAAAAGCCCACATTCTTCGTGTTCCTGGAACCTATGAAAATGCGGTGGAGTATTCCCAAAAACTCGCCCAGGAGAAGGAGTATTATGATGCCAATGCAGGTGGGTTTAATACTCCTATCCAGTTTAGGGCGTATGGGGAAATAGCTCGGGAGATTTATGATGATCTCCGGGATGCCCCCGCGGCTGTCTGTTTTCCAGTCTCAAATGGTACCACTCTTGCAGGTGTCTACCGGGGCTTTGTCAGTCTGTACCGGCGGGGAAAGACAACCCGCATACCGCGCATGGTTGCTGGTTCTTCTTTTGGAAAAAATCCGATTGTACAGGCTTACTTAAAAGGTCAGTCAACCTGTGAAGATCTTTTGCCTGAGAAGATACATGAAACCGTTGTTAATGAGCCCCTTATCAATTGGCGTTCTATTGATGGTGATTATGCTTTGGAGGCAATTAGGACTACTGATGGATGGGCGGCATATGCAAGTGATAAGGCAATGCTGGGATATGCAAGATTAATTCGGGAGAAGGAAGGATTAAATGTGTTGCCTGCTTCCACGGCTGGACTGATCGCTCTTCTTGATAAACACTCAAAAAATGTTCTTCCCTCGGATCGATATGTCGTGATTTTAACAGGTAGAAAAACATGAATGGCTTTGTCACACAGATAACCGTAGGATATAAAGCATTGATTAGGGGCAATGGCTGGTTAGCTTGTAGTGTAATGTTAAGATAAGAAAGATAAAAACAATAAATATAAGACAAAAGTAATATGGACAGAAAGCCCGCTTTGGTGTATGTAGATCGGTACTTTACCTGTGCAGATGGCAAAATAGCTCATGGCTTGGTACGCTATAGTAAAAGATATGATGTGCTAGGTGTTATAGATTCCACTTTACAAAAGGGGGATGCTGGGGTATTATTGGATGGTGTACATCGAGGTATACCTGTTTTTACTACTCTTGATGAAGCCTTGTCTGTTGTCACTCCCCAGGTTTTCATTATTGGTGCAGTGTCAGATGGGGGTGTTCTTCCAGAGGGTTATGATTCTGCTGTCACCTGGGCTTTACGTCATGGATTGGATGTGGTCTCGGGTCTTCATGAATTTCTTTCTGATAATCCCCGCTATAGGGATTTGGCGGAAAAAAATAGTTGTACCATTACTGATGTTCGCAAGATGTTTAGGGATTATAAACGATTTTATACTGGTGAAATTTCCCAGGTTACGTCTACACGAGTTGCATTGATAGGGACGGATTCTGCCATTGGAAAAAGAACAGTGGCTGTTTCCCTGGTAAAAGATTTATGGCAAAGGAAAAAACGTGCTGATATGATATTTACGGGTCAGACTGGGTGGCTGCAGGGATGGAAACATGGAGTGGTACTAGATGCCATGATAAATGATTTTGTCGCGGGTGGAATCGAGGGAGCCATCCTTGATTCATGGCGGGATGACCAGACAGATTTTATGGTCATTGAGGGACAGGGCAGTTTGCTTCATCCCTTTTATCCTGGTGGATTTGAAATATTGGCTGCTGGTCAGATTCATGGTTTTATACTGGTTGATGCCCCTGGAAGGCCACATCTTGATGGATTTCCCCATTATCCTATGCCTGATCCTCACCGGGTGGTTCAAATCGCTGAGCTTCTCACTGGTAAAAAGTTGTTGGGTATAGCCATGAATCATGAGAAATTGGATGGTACTGCACGACAAAAGGCCAAGGAGTCTTTGAGGGACACATTTAAGGTTCCTATTGTAGACCCCCTTGATGACGGAGTAGAGCCCTTGACGGATATCCTCACAGACATGAGGTAAAGATAGGTATGGATCTTGTATGCCTTACATCTCTTTCTCTTTCAGACATTGAGATTGCTGGTCGACGGGCCAGGGCGGAACTTAATGTAAAGACAGTACAGGGAAAACAGTACTCTTTTGTCTTGCAATTAGCCTATGAGAGGCCGTTGCCATCCCCTTGTCTGCCTGTTTTACGGCTAGCCTTTTGTATGCCTCTTCTCAATTATGGATTATTCACACACAAGATATTTTTAGATTTTCCCCTTAGTGAAGCAGATAATGTCTTGTTACAACAGCTAAATCAGATATTCAGCCGGGATATTTTTGTAAATAAAATAGTAAGGAGACGAGCCCCCTATATCCTCCCTCAGTTTCTCCCACAGGAGGATGGGATACATCCCGGTGATTCTTCACCTCAGGCAACTATCGTACCCCGTGCTGTTCTCCCCACCAGGCCATTGGATGGACACGTCACTGCAGATACCTGTGGTGTTCTTTCCAGTGGGGGAAAAGAAAGCCTCTTGACCTATGGATTGTTAAAAGAGATAAGTGACAACATACACCCTCTTTATGTTAATGAAAGCGGTGGGCATTGGCGTACCGCCCTCCCAGCTTACACGTACCATCGTGAACACGAGCCCCGCACCTGTCGTGTCTGGGCCAATGTGGACCGTTTTTATACCTTTATGCTTGATATTCTTGAATTCATTCGCCCTGACCATAGAAAAATCAAGGCAGACACCTATCCTCTCCGGTTATGTATTTTCCCCTTTTATGTATTTGCATTGCTCCCTATTTTTATGGAACGACATATTGGGAATCTTTTAATCGGTAGCGAATTTGATGACCCCCGGACAAACACTTATTTCCAAGGAATTCCTCACTATTTTGGCGTATATGACCAGCATCAAGATTACGATGATCTCATGAATCACTGGTACTCACACAGAATCCCAGGAATGACCCAGTGGTCAGCGCTACGCACTATCTCAGGATTCATGGTTGAAAAAATATTGGTGAACCGTTATCCTCATCTTGCCCAGTTGCAACGGTCATGTCATTCATGCTTTATCAAAAAGGGGGCAGTGTTTCCTTGTGGCATATGCTCCAAATGTCTTGGTGTCATTCTTTTCCTTTTAGGTAATAGCACAGATCCGCACTTTCTCCACTACCAAAAAAAAGAAGGAACGTATTGGCTATCACTTTTACAGAAGGCTGCATTGAGGCTTGATGAGGATGAAAAAAACCATGCCTTGTATCTTCTGGGTCAGGCAGCCTCGATATCCCTAGGGGGATATCACCCTCATATCGAAAGCATCCATCTGCATAAAGACACATGTGACATAAAGAAAATTCCACCTTATTTTCGTAAAAGAATCATTACGATTTTAAACCAATATACCCTGGGATATACTCATCTTGAAAAAGACACCTGGGTGTTTTCCAAATGTCGCACCATGCCGGATCTAGGTTAATATCTTGGCCATCCGTATGGCATCACGGGTACCCTGGTGAGGAAATTGATAATAATGGGGCAGGTACTCTCTTGCTGAAAAACCACATTTTTCATATAGATGTATCGCTGTGATATTTTTACTGGACACCTCCAAAGTGATAATGGATTGACCTTTTTTTTTTGCTTCCTCTTCAGCAGCTGTAAGAAGACCATGTCCTATGCCTTTGCCCCTATATTCAGGGGCTACATTCAGTGTTTCAATCCCTGCACCAGGCATGCTATCATGGTAAAGAACAATGATAAATCCTCTGAGTACTCCTCCCTGGTTTTCCACTAGAACAGTGCTATTTGCCTTGGTGAGTAGATACCGCAAGTGATTTTTTGAATAGGCACAAGGAAATGAAAAACATTTCTTTTCCGTTATTACCAATGAATCTAGGTCATCTGGATAACCCTGTCTAATGTTAAGGGACATATATATGCACCGTTCACCTTCATAGAACATTACTTCAAAAATCTTTCCTTGTGAAAACACGGATAAAAAAACTAACACGATTCACATAGATTATACCAAGTCCAGTGCATATCCAACAAATATCCAGTTAGAAAAACAAAGACACAAAAAGTTATGTATCTAGGGGCGGGGAATCCTTCAGATAACGTATTTTCTCTGCAATGATTAGAATACTTCCCAACTGCATTTTCACAGCGGTTCGAAGGGGAACCTGATAGAAATTTCCTTGTTGTTCGATACCTTTGGCAAGTGATGTGATCTCCACATCAGCTGATTCCATGAGTCGACACATTTTAGGGGCTTCACCCTTCAAGCAGATACTCTCGGACACACGCCATATCTGACCGATAAAAAACAAATCAAACAAGTCTGCGATAACCATGTTTTCAAAAAGCTCCGCTTTGCTCACAGGTCTTTCTTCCATTGTTGACAGAATATGTTTTTCGTGTGCCAATGACATCTGGGCATTATCCACATGTTTCTGTGCCATGGCATATAGCAGTGGATCAGCTAAATGGGCATAGTCCTGAAGTTTATCAAAAAGTTTCCGGGAGTATGCAACCCGGAGTTTTTTTCTTTGATACTGTTGTTGCATCATGGCTTTATATGAAACCAAGGAGGGACTGTTA
>Ga0272441_10015861_pt1 | contig 10497 bp, 10 predicted proteins | sample SSMProp6N_FD_193582 | JGI IMG/M metagenome (GOLD analysis project Ga0272441, IMG submission 193582) | Marine sediment archaeal communities from Little Sippewissett salt marsh, Falmouth, MA, United States - SSM-Prop-6N | ecosystem: Environmental > Aquatic > Marine > Wetlands > Sediment ... | reverse complement strand
CCGGAACCAGGACACAGCCCCGACCCACTATTTCCTCCATACCTGCAGCGTCGATGCTCTGATCCAGGAACTGAACCGTTCCCGCTCTGGTCTTGAGCATTCCCGAAACGGTCTTGAGCAGCGTTGTCTTGCCGGCTCCGTTGGCTCCGATGATGATGACGATTTCTCCGGGGGATACGTGCAGGGAGACGCCCTTGAGCACCCTCAGTTTGCCGTAGCCTGCTTCCAGATTGCGAATCCTAAGCATGGTCGCCGCCCAGATAGATTCGGATCACCTCTGGATCCCTCTGGATCTGCTGCGGTTCTCCCTCCGCCACTTTGCGGCCATAGTTGAGAACCACAATTTCATCGGATATGTCCATGACCAGGGACATATCGTGCTCCACCAGCAGCACCGTAATGCCCCACTCTCTGATCTTGAGCACCAGATCGGCCATCTCCCGGGTCTCGTAGATATTCAGCCCCGCGGCCGGTTCGTCCAGCAGCAGCAGCGAAGGTTCGGTGGCCAGGGCTCTGGCGATTTCCAGCAGCCGCTGCTTCCCGAACGGCAGGTTGGCAGCCGATTCGGACGCCGAATCGGCCAATCCCAGGGTTTCCAGCAGCTGCATGGCACGCTGACCGATCTCTCTCTCCTCCTTCCACGTCCAGGGAAGATTCAGCAAACCGGATAGAAATCCGGCTCGCGTGACGGTGTGTCGGCCCACCATTACATTCTCCAGAACCGACATTCGCGCGAACAACTTCGTGGTTTGGAAGGTACGACAGATCCCCAGGCGGGCGATCTTGTGCGGCTGTAGCCCGGTGATGGTCCTGCCGTTCTTGCGAACGGTGCCGGAGTGGCAGGGAAGCATACCGGAGATCAGATTGAACAACGTGGTTTTTCCGGCTCCGTTCGGCCCGATCACCGATTTGATCGATCCATGCGGCACTGCAAAAGACACATCGTTTACAGCCTTCAAGCCTCCGAAAGACCGGCTCAAGGCATCGACTTCCAGCAGAATCTCATCCATTTCCGCTCTTCCCTTTGGTTGCTCGTCCCGGGAAGGAGAGGAGCTTGCGGCCCAAGTTCGCCAGGTTGCGCAGACCCGGCGCTCTTAGCAGTCCATCGGGGAAAAACAGCATGATCACCAGCAGAATGGCGGCGAACACCGCGTCGTCGTACGACCCGAAATAGCCGCGCAGCGAGAGAAAGTTTAAAACCGTGCTCATGAGCAGCGCACCCCATAGGTTATCCATCCCTCCCACGGCTACGATCGCCACGTAGCGAACTGATTTCATGCTGGAAACCTCGGAGGGTCCTATGCCACCATTATAGTGGGTCAACAGGATGCCGCCTACTGAAGCGAACACGGCGCTCAACACAAAGGTCGCCAGTTTGTACTGGGCCGTATCGATCCCCATGGCCCGCGCCGCCTCCTCGCTTCCGTGAATCGAACGCAGGGCGCGCCCCACGCGCGAACGAATCAGGTTCATGGCCAGCAGCACCGCGAGCAGCACCACGATCCAGGCGATGTAGTAATTGGAGATCCGCCTCGAGAGTGACCCGCTGATCTCCCATCCGAACAGCGGAAAACCGGGCACTCCGGTGATTCCGTCCGCCTCGCCGAGAAAGCCCGTTCCCAGCACGATCCTGTAGATGATCAATCCGAACCCGAGCGTGGCCATGGCCAGGTAGTGACCGCGAAGTCGAATCACCGGGATGCCTATAACCACCGCGATGCAGACGGTCAGGATCACGGCTGCGATGAAAGCCAGCCAGGGGGCAAAGGACAGCAGCGTGTTGCCGTACAGGTCCTGGCGTTCCACCACAATGCCGAATCGCTTCAACGCGACGACCAGCTCCGAGGCGGAATACGGCACCAGATCGATCGTGGTCAGGACCGCCGAACTGTACCCTCCAATGGCGAAAAAGCCCGCCTGCCCGAGAGAGATCTGTCCGGCATAACCCATAAGCAGGCACAGTCCCAGGATCACCAGCGAGTAGTAGGCGGACATCGTCAACTGGGTCAGGTAGTAATTGGCCCCGCTGGCCGAAACGATCAGCTGAACCGCCACAACCAGCAACAGCATACCGCTTATGGGCAGATACTTCCTCAAGCGGGGGTGCATCAAAACTCCTTCAGAGCGCTTGCCTCCCGATCGCCGAACAGACCGCTGGGGCGGAAGAACAGAATCACAAGCAGAACGGCGATGGACACCGCGTCGATGTAGGCCAGCGGCATAACGGCGATGCTGAAGGCCTCGAGCAAACCCAGAATCAACCCGGCTATTACGGCTGCGGTGCTGTTGCCCAACCCCCCGAGGATGGCCACTGTGAATCCCTTTATGGCCAGACCCGAACCCATGTTGTACTGAGTTTGTGTTAGGGGGGAGATTACGCATCCGGCCAGAGCGCCGATTGCCGCGCTGAGCATGAAGGAAAAGGTCACCATCCTGCTGGCGCGGATCCCGCACAGCCGGGCGGCGGAACGGTTATCCGCGCAAGCGCGCATGGCCCGGCCCACCAGGGTGAGCCGAAAGAACAGGCTCAGGGCGATCACGATTACGGCACTGATTCCCAGCACCCAGAGAACCTGAGGCGATATGTAGGCGCCGAGTATCTTGACCGACGATACTTCGGTCCCGGTGAAATGCCTCAAGGTCCGCACCTTTTCATCCCAGACGTGCAGCATTGACTCGCGGATCAGGATCGACAAACCTATGGTGATGATGACCAAACGCAGCACCGGGGGATTTTTCAACCAGCGGATGAACAGAAAATCGATCAGCGCCCCCACGCCCATGGTGATCACCACGGCCGCGGCAATGGCCAGAGGAATAGGAAGGAAGGATGAAAGGCTGATGCCGATCATCCCTCCCAGAATCAGAAACTCACCCTGGGCAAAGTTGATGATGCCCGTCGTGTTGTAGATGATATTGAACCCGATCGCGACAATCGCATAGATACTTCCCGAAGTGATTCCGGAGAGAAAATATTGAAAAAACTGATCGAAGCTCACGGGTTGCCCTATCCTCGGTGTGCAAGTGGAATGTTCTTTTGCGGGCTACCGGCGCTACTCAAACATCACGAACTTACCATCCTTGACGGTCAACATTTCGAAAGAGTCCAGACCCAATCCGTTGTGATCGCTCGCAGACAAGTTGAAGATGCCGGCGGTTCCGGCCACGCCCTGCAGGCTCTCCAGTGCATCACGTACCGCATTGGGTTCCACGCTGCCGGACTTTTCAACAGCCGCCTCGAGCAGCACAAAGGCGTCGTAGGCGTGCCCGCCGAAGGTACTCACATCTTCACCGTAGCGCGATTCGTACTCGTTCTTGTAGGAGGTCAGCAATTCTTTCTGCGGATGCCCGGCGGGAAGCATGTCAGCCACCAGCAGGCGCCCACAGGGAAAGATGATCCCCTCCCCTGCGTCCCCGGCTGCTTCCACGTACTTGATGTTTCCGAAACCGTGGCTCTGGAAAAGGGGCACATCCATGCCCAGCTGCCGCATGTTCTTGGGAATGATCGACTGAGCGGGTACGATCGACCAGTTCACCACCGCTTCGACATCCTGGGCTTTGAGCTTGGTCAACACGCCGGTCAGGTCGGTGGCCGCCCCGTCATAAACCTCGGCGATCGCGATCTCGATACCGTGCTCCGGAGCGTATTTTTCAAGCTGCGCCTTTCCGCCGTTGCCGAAACCGGTGTTGCCGGCGACGACGCCGATCTTGGATATACCCATCTGCTGCATGGTCTTGAAGATCCAGATGGCCGCGTAGCTGTCCTTCTGCGGCGTTTTGAACACGTATTGGGCCACCGGATCCACGATGGTCTCGGCGGCCGCGCAGGACAGCAGAATCATCTCAGCCTCCTGGCATAGATCCTTAATGGCCATCGACTCACCGCTGGTGGAGGGGCCGATGATAGCCAGCACCCGTTCCTCCTCGATCAATTGCTTGGCGAAAGAGATCGCCTTCTCCGCACTGGCCTGGGAATCCTTGATGATCAGCTCTACCGGATGCCCGTCGATCCCGCCGGCGGCATTGGCCTTCTCAACCAGCATCTCGAGGGTTTTCGACTCGGGAGCCCCGAGAAACGAGGCGCCGCCGGTCACCGCCAGGATGGCGCCCACCTTGACCGGCTCCCGGGCGGTTGTCTCTTCCTGTCCGCCACCCGCAAAAAGCGGCGAACCGACCAGGCAGAGCAATAGGCTAATGATCAGCAAGATCGGGATATTCTTCTTCATGACTGCACTCCCCCTTATAAAATTTATTTGTCTGTATTAATATACTGAACTGGTTTTGTCAATAACGTTGTGAAAATTTATACGCTGCAGACGAACAGCCCGGAGGAGCGAGGGCTACAGTTTTCTGATCGTTTCTGAGGACAGAACCGTAATCTTGTTCCTCTCCAATGCATCGATGGCCCTTGCGGGCTGATCGATGCGGAAGATGACGATGGCGTTGTCCGTTTTCTTCTCCACAAAGGCGTACATGTACTCGATATTGATGTTATTCTCATCGAAAACATCCAGGATCTGCTGCAACCCCCCGGGCTTGTCCAACACCTCTACGGCGATTACGTCGGTCTGCTGAGCCACAAAGCTGTGCTCCTTGAGCACGGCGAAGCACCTGTCCGGATCGTTCACGATCAACCGCAGAACGCCGAAATCCGTGGTGTCGGCGAGGGAGAGGGCGCGGATATTGATCTTCTCCGACGCGATCAGCTTGGTGACCTCGGCGAGCCGTCCCTTCTTGTTCTCCAAAAAAACCGAAATCTGTTTCAGGGTCATATAATCCTCCTTGCCTGCTCACGTTTACAACTGGCGCTTGTCGATAACCCGCTTGGCCTTCCCTTCGCTTCTGGGAATGGTCTTGGGCTCGACCAGCTTGACGCGGGTGTGAATGCCCAAAGCGGCGTACAATCCTTGGCTTATTTCACTTTCAAAACGCTCAAGATTCTTTATCTCGTCGGAGAACAGCTGCTCGTTCATCTCCACGCGCACCTCCAGGATATCGAGTTGCTCCTGGCGATCGATAATCAGCTGATAGTGCGGCTCCACTCCCTCGATGCGCAGCAGCACTTCCTCAATCTGCGACGGAAAAACATTCACTCCGCGGATGATAAGCATGTCGTCGGTTCGGCCCAGCAGCCGATGCATGCGCACGGCTGTACGCCCGCAACGACAGGTTTCGTGATTCAGATAGGTGATATCACGGGTGCGATAGCGCAGCACCGGAGTGCCCTGCTTGGTCAGCGTCGTAATCACCAGCTCCCCTTCCTTGCCGTCGGGCAGGACCTCCCCGGTTTTCGGATCGATGATTTCCGGATAGAACAGGTCTTCGCAGATATGCAGCCCGTCCTGGTATTCGCACTCCGAAGCGACCCCCGGCCCGATGATCTCGGTGAGGCCGTAGATATCCAGCGCCTTTAGATACAGCTTGGCCTCTATCTCTTTGCGCATCCCCTCGCTCCAGGGCTCGGCGCCGAACAAGCCTACCCGCAGGGACAATTTCTTGAAATCGATTCCCTGCTCCCGGCCCGCCTCGGCCAGGTACAGGGAATAGGAAGGCGTACAGGTCAGGATGGTCGATTTAAAATCCTGCAGGATGGCCAGCTGCCGCGAGGTGTTCCCCCCCGAAATGGGAATCACATTCGCGCCGATCAATCGGGCTCCGTAGTGAACGCCCAAACCGCCGGTGAACAGACCGTAGCCGTATGCGTTGTGCACGCTGTCGGTGCGGGTAGTGTCGCACATAGCCAGGGTGCGCGCCATGGCCTCCGACCAGATCGAGATATCTTGCCGTGTGTAGGCATCGACGACGGGCTTGCCGGTAGTGCCGGAGGAGGTGTGCACCTCCACGATATCAATCGGATCGACGGCCAGTAGCTTGAACGGATACACTTCCCGCATATCGTCCTTGGTCAGGAAAGGCAGCTTCACGATATCCGCGATGCCATTGATGCCCGCCGGGCTTACCCCCATTTCTTTCATCCGTTTTCGGTAAAAGGGAACCTTCCGGTAGACGCGATCCACCAGTTCACAGAGCCTGTCGCTCTGGATCTTGGTGAGTTTTTCCCGTTCCATCGACTCGTAATGGGGATTCCAGATCATTCTTTCCTCCTGTTCTGTTGGTATGGTAAAGATTTGCCGAAGAATGTCAATTGCCGATGCGGAGATCTGCAACTTGACACTGCTGTAACGGCTCAGCTAGACTGAAGAGGCAATGAAGTTCCGCGTCCGCTTTGCGCATCAAATTGTGGGAATTTTCGTCCTGCTGGCGATTCTGGCGGTCGCCGCTATCCTCATTCTTCTCGGCATCAACCAGCGCTGGTTTGCCAAAGACTACTACTACTGGAGTATCTTCCGGTCCGCAGGCGGGTTGAGCGTGGGAATGCCGATCCGGCTGAAGGGATTCGAAATCGGCAAGATCAGCACCATCTCCCTCACCAGGGACAACCTGGTGGAGATCGAGTTCTACATCATGGATACCTACTACGACAAGGTTCTGCCCAACTCGGTGTTGGAGCTTGCCTCCAACCCACTGGGGCTGGGCGGCGGCATGTTCCTGCACCCGGGCAAGGGTCCGGCCGATCCCTTGCCCGAGTTCTCCTACATCCCCTCCTTGGATCTGGAGGAGGGCAAACAATTGATCGCTCAGGGACTGGTCGATCGTCCCATGGGCGAGGATCCGATCGGCGAGGTGATCTCCAGCATCGCTCCGGTTCTCCTGCAGGTCGACGCCACCCTTGTATCCGTGGAGCGGATGGTGGACTCGTTGAACAGCTCCATAACCGGAGTCGGACCGGGACCGCTCACCGGTGTGCTCACGGAACTGGAAAACACCGCCGGCCAGATCAACCGCGTACTGGTGGATCTGCAGCAGGCCGCCGCCAATATCAACCGTCTGACCGCGGGGATGACCGACCCCACCGGGCTTGCCAAACGGCTGCTCGATCCAAAAGGATCCCTGGCGAGTCTGTTGGATGACGACAACGGGCTCTATGATCAGATCGCACAATCATTGGAGGATCTGAACCGCATCATCGACGAGCTGAGCGCCTTCGCGGCGTTCGTAAACACCACCCAACCCCAGATATCGGGAATTCTGGAAAAAGGCAAACTCACCCTGGACCAGGGCAGAGACGTGCTGGAAGCGGTGAAAAACAACCCGCTCATCCGCGGCGGCGTACCCGAGAGGTTGCAGCAGCCGACGACTTTTCAGAGCTTCCGGGACGAGGATTTCTAAATGCGCTTCAAGATGCTGCCCGTTCCCGTTTGCAGGCTGCTGCTCAGCAGCAGCCTGCTGCTGTGCGGCAGCCTGCTGCTGAGCTGTTCTACGGCGCCCGATCCCCCCAAGGCGAGCACGGAGAAGAAAAACCGGGCTGCGGAGTACACGGTGGCCGGCAATTCCTACTTCAACGAGGGCCGGTACACACAGGCCTTGCAGTTCTTCAATCTGGCCCTGAACGACAACATCTCCGTTGACAACGAGCCGGGAATCATCCGCTCCTACAATTCGATCGGCAAGGTGTACCTGGCGGCGGGATATCTCGATGAGGCGGAGCAGAACTTCCGCAAGGCCGTGCAGCGGGCCGAAGCCCTGCAGGATCCGCATCTGCTGGCACACAGCAAGACCAATCTGGCCGAACTGTCGCTGGAGCGCCAGCAAGTGGAACAGGCAACGGCTCTGCTGGAAGAGGCGATGAGCAGCGTAGACGGACTCGACGAAAAAGACTCGGCCCGGGATCTGGCGATCATCTACCACAACGTCGGGACGGTGCAAAAGAAGCGCGGCATGCTGGATCAGGCCGATGCATACTTCCGCAAAGCCCTGGCAATCAACCTCGAATTGGAGCAGTACGAGGAAATCGCCAGCAACTACTACATGATCGCTTCGATACATTCCAAGAGAGGGGAGTACCCGGCGGCCCGCGAGAGCATCGATTTGGCTTTGAGCTACGACAAGCGGGTCGAAAACTCCCTCGGCATCGCCAAGGATCTGTTCGCCCGGGGAATGATCGAGCAGAAAGCGGGAGATGATCGTGCGGCCTTTCAAAGCTTCGAAAAATCCTTCGAGGTGTACCGCGCCATGTACCAGTACTCAAGCGCCGCCGCCGTTCTGCCCCACCTGATCGCCCTGGCGGAGCGACTCGGCGAAAACGAAGAAGCACGGCGTTTTCGACAGCTGCAGCAGCAACTCGAGGAATAGCAATGCCGATTCTGCCACGAGTACTCCGGGGGCTCGGCCGCTCATTTGGAAAAATCGGCGCGCTGCTCGCCCTGATCATCCTGATCGCAGCGATCGCCCTGATCGTGGCGATCCCGCTTTGGTATTTCTCCAGCAACTTCGCCGCCGGCTATACCATATTTGTATTCTCTCTGCTCGCAGCCGTGCTGATAGCAGCCCTGTCCAGAAGGGTGGTCGCCCTGAGTCGCGATCCCGGGGCCCTGCTTGTGTACCTGAATCGCTCCGTCCTGCCGATACTGTTAAAGATAGCGGTAGTGATCGCCTCCGTAGCCGTTCTGTACGGAATTGCCATCCTGCTCAGCCGGGGGCACATATTGCTGTCGATCATCTCCATCCTTTTGTGGGTATTGTTGCTGGGACTGTTCAGGTATGGAAGGCGCACAACCCGATAGAATCCTCATCGGCGGCACGGTCGTAATGGTGCTGCTGCTGGTGTGTACGGCAGCCCTTTGCGATTATCCCCGAATCGGTGAGCTCAGCTCCCGGGACGTTTTGTTCAGACAGCTTCAGGAGGATCTGCAGGCGTATTTCCGCGCCGAGAGCCGTCTTGCCGGCCGTGAAGAGGCGGAGTATCCCCCGCTACGGCTGTTCTCATACGAGCCGAGCGAACAGATGGACCTCTTCTCCCTCGCCGCCCGTGTCAACCTTCCCTATGACTGCATCGCCACGCTGAACGGAATGGACAATCCACAGGCGCTGCAGGGAGCGCAAACCGTTTTGATTCCCAATCAACCGGGAATCTTCGCCTGGGAGGTCCCGAACAACACGTTCCAGGAGATCGTGGCTTCGATCAGCCGAAACACCAGGCAGGAGGGGCAGCCGATACGATTGGAGACCGGCGGCGGCCTGCACGACTTGAGCTTCTTCCGCGGCCAGGGCTTCACCTCCATCGAACGGGCGTACTTCCTCAACGTTCTGTTCCGCTTTCCCCTGCCCTTCGGAAGGCTGACCTCGGGGTACGGAATGCGGGACAATCCGTTTACCGGAGATTCGGAGTTTCATCGGGGTATCGATCTGGCGGCCCCGTTGGGGACCGAGGTATTCGCCGCACGGGACGGCACGGTCGCTCGGGTGGGTATCGATCCGGTTATGGGAAACATGATTATTATCAACCACGAAGCGGGGTATCAGACCATTTACGGTCACCTTTCCGAGGTGCGGGTGCGGTTGAACGATGAACTGCGATCCGGTATGATAATCGGCACGGTGGGAACGACTGGCTATTCCACGGGACCGCATCTGCATTTCGAGGTGCGGCGCCGGGGCGCCTCCCGGAACCCAGCCCCACTTCTACCCATGCCAAAGGATACGGTTCAATGAGATCAGGAAAACGGTTGTGTATCTGTGCGCTGCTCACCACGTTGATCGTCGCGGGGGCCGCGGCGGAGCAGGTTCGAGGGATTGTGGTCGTCGAGATACAGGTACCGAGCGATGCTTCCTTCGAGCGAACCGTCGAGCTGGGCCTGGAAGAGGCGGCCGTAATCGACCTGGAGGCGGATACGCACTTTCTGGAGGGCATCCGGGTGGAAGTGGTCCTATCCAACGAGCTGAAAAAGCACTTCGACAGCTATGCCCTGGGCATATACAAGAATCTCTCCCCCACCCCCCGAAAACAGGTACGCTTCTACACCGGAGAACGCGCGTTGTATCAATACCTGCCGTACCTGAACAGAATCTACATCCATATCCCTTTTGCCGGAACCGTGGTCGAGGAGCCGGCTCCGGTCGGAACCTATCGCCTGCAGAGCCCGGTTCGACCCGAAGATTTTCCCCTGCTGCTCACCATGATACCGCTTTCAAAGGGTATTCCGGCGACGATTGCGGACAAGAAATTCTACTTCACCGTGAAACCTCTGCTCGAACGAAAAGGAATCACAAACATCCGCGTTCGCTTCCCATCAGGTTCGGAGGGGGAAACGATCCGCCTGTTCGTCGACGGTGTACAGATCCAGGAGGCCGGCCAGCCTCTGGAGCTGCCATCCGGCATCCACAAGTTGCGCATCGTGTCCTCCTCGTTCAAAGAGATTAATACGAGCTTCGCCGTCGAATCCGGAGTGACGAGCGTGGTCGAGGTAGACCTGGAGATTCTGATCAGCCGGTTGACCGTCGAGGCCCCCCTCGGTACGGAACTGTACCTGGACGGAGAGAAGATCTCCAATACCACTGCCTTTCCCCTCCCGATTGGTGAGGGGAATCACCTGGTTCGGGCGAAAATCGCCGATCACAGCGTGAGCAAGAAATTCACCGTTGAGCCGGGAAAGCACT
>Ga0272441_10015860_pt1 | contig 10497 bp, 5 predicted proteins | sample SSMProp6N_FD_193582 | JGI IMG/M metagenome (GOLD analysis project Ga0272441, IMG submission 193582) | Marine sediment archaeal communities from Little Sippewissett salt marsh, Falmouth, MA, United States - SSM-Prop-6N | ecosystem: Environmental > Aquatic > Marine > Wetlands > Sediment ... | reverse complement strand
TTGTATTCAGATACTGGTCTAACATAAAGATTGTAGATACCATCAGATAGGTTATCTTTGAGTTTAATGTTCCAAGACATAGTAATAGCCTCATTATCTGGGACATCTTCTCCATCGTAGTAAGCAAAGCGGTTGTTGTTTAAAACAAAGCTAGAGGTATCGAGAAAGTAAGGAGTACCATCTTGATACGGGGTTTGACTACCAATACCCCAAGCTCCAGTTTGGACTTGTCTACCATTGTCTGGGTTACCTAACCGGTGTCTACCTTTAATAGTGTTGTTAGTACGGTTGTAGAGGGTGAGATACAGGGTGATGATCTGACCTGCTTGGAGATTAGTGTATTCATGAGCTAGACCATCAGAGGAGATAGTGCCAGATTGAGATACCCATTCATAATGATAGGTAGGCGTAGCAGCATAGGTGTTAAGTGGTAATAAAAAAACTATCAAAGAGATTGATAGTAAATATGATAATGGTTTAACTAGTTTTAGCATGGTTCCCCCAGAGAGATTAATTTAAATTACAGGGTTATTGTAGCATGGATTTAAACTTTGATTCAGACAATATATTTACATTCAACTCTTTGGCTTTATCGTATTTGCTGCCAGGATTATCCCCTGCTACCACATAATCGGTATTTTTAGACACCGAAGAACTGGCTTTGCCACCCAACGCACGAATTTTACCTTCTGCTTCTTCTCGAGTTATAGAATTTAATGTACCGGTTAGCACAAAGGTTTTGCCTGCTAGTTTGCTTGAAGTTTTTTTAGTTTCAGATTTTAACTCCACCCCATTAGCAAATAGCTTGGTTATAATTTTTTGATTATTCTCATCACTTAAATACTCCCTAATACTGTTAGCTACCTTTTCGCCAACCCCTTCTATATCTTCTAGATCTTCTTGGCTAGCATTTTTAAATTTATCCCAAGTGTTAAAAATTTGAACAATATCTCTAGCTGTTTGATCCCCCACATGCAAAATACCTAAAGCATAAATAAACCTGTCTAAACTAATTTTTTTAGATTTATTAATCGAATCGATCAAATTAGCAGAACTCTTTTCAGCAAATCTCTCTAATGGCTGTATATCCCCTTCTTTAAGTGTAAAAATATCAGCAAAGTCTTTGATCAACCCTTCTTTATACAATTGTTCTACAATTTTTGTACCCAACCCATCAATATTAAAAGCTTTTCTAGACACAAAGTGCTCTAATTTTCTTAACTGAACCGTAAAACACTTAGAGTTAGCGCACCGATGAGCTACTTCACCGGGTTTTTGAATAATTTCTCCGCCACACACCGGGCACTCGGTTGGCATGGTAAAAGCTTTTGAGTTTCTGGGGCGTTTATCTTTAGCTACCGAAACCACTTCTGGGATAATATCTCCAGCCTTTTGCACAACCACTGTATCCCCCACTCGCACATCTTTGCGCCTGATCTCATCTTCGTTGTGCAAGGTAGCTCGACTAACTGTGCTGCCAGCTAATTTTACTGGCACTAGTATCGCTACTGGCGTAAGAGTACCTTGCCTTCCAACCTGCACGTCTATATTTACAACTTTAGTTTCTTTGGTTTCGGCTGGGAATTTATACGCCACCGCCCATCTGGGCGATTTGGCCGTAGAACCTAATTTATCTCTCAAAGATAAACTATTAATCTTAATTACTACCCCATCGGTTTCGTATGGTAAGTTCTCTCGTTTTTCATCCCAAGCTTTTATAAAACCTTTTACTTCATTTAGATCTTTGCACAATTTATTGTCTGGGTTAGTAGAAAAACCTAAGCTTTTTAAAATTTCAAATATTTCTACTTGGGTCTTGGCTTCAACATCCCCTTCTATATCGTAAATAAAAGTTTTTAAATTTCTGGAAGAAGCGATTTTAGGGTCTAACTGCCTTACCGTACCAGCTGCTAAATTTCTGGGGTTGGCATAAGTTGGTTCATTTTTACTAATTTGATCTCGATTAATTTTGGCAAAATCTTTCCGGCTTATATAAATCTCCCCCGACACCGTTACATCAATCGGTTTAGGTAGTTTTAGCGGGACATCACGAATAGTTCTAACAGAATGAGTCACATCTTCCCCCACTCTACCGTCTCCCCTAGTAGCAGCTGTTACTAAAACACCTTTCTTGTAAGTTAACACTATTTGTAAACCATCAATTTTTAGCTCACACATATACTGATGAGCCGATGCCCCCAACAACTTTGTTACTCTTTCTTCAAATTCTTGCAATTCTGTAACAGAAAAAGCGTCTTCTAAAGACATTTTTCTGGATTTGTGGGTAATTTTCTTAAAATCGCCCGATACTTTATCACCAACTCTCATGGTTGGAGAATCTGACAAAATTAAACCCGGATACTGCTTTTCTAAAGCCACTAACTTTCGATATAAAGCATCATAATGCGCATCCGATATAAGCGGCTTATCTAAAATATAATATTGCCGATTATGATAGTTAATCTCCTTGGTTAATTCGGCAATTCTTTGTTTGGCTTGCTCTTTGTTCATTATCCTAATTATACTGCCCTTTAGTTTATTCTTCAGAGTTCTCGGACCGACTATCATCTATATCCAAAGATGTCCATTCGTTTTCTTTAATCCCACGATCTTGGCTACTTTGCCGACGTTGGTCATTGACTCTCTTTTGATCTTGGTTTAAATCGTTAATTGGGTTAGGCTTTTTGTTATCTTCTGGTGGTACCCAAGGCTTCTTCGATTCTATATTAGAAATTACTTTCTTAAGCAAAGAATCATTTGCGGGCCTAGATTTACGAGCTGGCCTACTGTTATTAGATTTATATTTTTTAGGATAAGACCTATTCTCGCCCGGGCGATATGGAACCGGCCGATTTGGTAAATTATCTCTTTTGTAATTACTAAATTGCTTTGCAAAAGGCTTGGTATATTTTTTATCTGTTTTTTCTTGATCGGCTTTCGCCTCTTCTAAAGATTTAGCTATTTTACTTTCGACAAACTCTGCCGACTTGGCATATTGCTCACGAGATAGCTTAACAATTTTATCTTGAATACCATTTCTGTCGCTAGGCAAAGGTAGAGTTTGGGCCGAGAAGGCATTGGTAGTTAAATTATCAATCGATAGCTTAATATATATATTAAACATACTTAAATTAACTAAATCGTTGGCTTCAAACACTGGGGCAAATTCCTTTTCTAAAATTTCGGCATCGGCCCCACCCACTCTAAACGAAATAATAGTGTTAACGTTACCAAAAATCGCATCTCTAACTTCAGGGATTAACTGATCCATATATTGGTTAGCCAGTGTTAGAGATAAACGATATTTGCGAGATTCAGACAATATAGTTTGGAAGGATTCAGTAGCAAAGTTCTGAAACTCATCAACATATAAATAAAATCTTTTTCGCTCTTCTTCTGGGATATCAGCTCTAGTCATAGACGCTAGCTGAATTTGAGTGATAATCATAGCACCCAAAAGCGCAGCGTTATCTTCACCAATAATACCTTTAGCTAGCTTAACTAAAAGAATTTTTTCTTCGTCCATAACTTTTCTAAAATCGATACTCGATTTGGGTTGCCCCACAATATTACGAATAACTGGAGAAGACAAAAATTGCCCCACCTTGTTAAGAATTGGCGAAATAGTTTCGTTTTGCTGACGCTGATCTAACTTGTTATATTCGTTTAGCCAACGGTTTTTGATTAATGGGTCTTGAACTTTTTCTATAACTTTATTTCTAAAAGTTTTTTCGGTAAACATCCTTGGCACCATCATTAAAGTAGCATCTGGGTAATCGAGTAGTGCCATAATGGCCGAACTTAACCAATATTCCAATCTTGGCCCCCAAGAATTACCAAAAATCTTTTTAAAAATGCCTACCACACCCGAAGCCACCACTACTTTATATTTAGGGTCTTTAACTTCTAGCATATTAATTGCAATTGGGAAGTCTCTGTCTCCAGGATCAAACACGATTACGTCGTTGGCCCTGTAACTAGGGATATATTCGAGCACTGTATTAACATAATCACCATGAGGATCTATGACTGCAGTCCCCCTACGCTCTCTAATATCATCGATTGTCATATTTACAAGTAAAGTAGATTTGCCTGTACCGCTTTTACCAATAATGTACATATGACGATTACGATCTTTTAGCTTAATTCCAAATTTTTCTTGAGAACCTCTAAAGTTGGTGGTAGCCAAGTTGGTTAAATCTTGAGATGAAACAGTGCTAGCTAGTGGTAAATTAGCTGGTGGCTCACCTTTCTTAGACCCCGCCCAAATAATGTTAGGAGTCTGCACATTTTCGTTTGGTAAGTGATAAATACTAGCTAGTTCAGTTACATTTAAAATTAAACCTTTGTCTGTAAAAGCTCGCTGATGATAAGTGCTTAAAACCTCAGCCTTATTTTCGCTGTATTTACCTGCAACAAAAGAGTTTAAGTTGTTAGTATTAAACTGCTTAAAAGCCCCAATGGCTAATTGTAATCGGCTTTTGGCCACTTCCAAGTTCTGACTCATTACTACCATTCTAATTTTCGTTCTGAAACCTAAATTAGAGCTTTTTTCTTCGATAGCCTTTAATACTACTTCCATGCCAGGAGGCAGCTTAACTTCTTCTTTCTTAGCTGCTTCCTCACCACCAGTAACTGCAGTGGTAATTAGCTCCTTCCCAAAACCCAGTATTTTTTTACTTAAACTTGCGCCTAAACTACTACCCAACTTGCCTTCTTTTACAGCTGAGATAAAGTTAATAGCTTTCTCTCTCCAGTCATCGCTTTCTGGCGTAATCACTAATTGCGTCCAAATATGATCATCTGGCCCTAATTTGCTTAAAGTAGCCGTAATAGCAGCCAGCGGGTCAACCGAGAAATTATCAAAAGTTTTAATGGGGTAAAAATCTTCTTTTCTAAAATCTAACTCCATCGAAACTGCCGATAAGTTATCAGGAATTTGGTTGGGGTTAGAATAATCTTTAGCTTCTAAAATATTCACATCGGGATATTGAGCATATAATTGCCCTTCGATGTAGCCTCTGTATTCTTCGGTTGTCCACACATAAAATCGAATAGATTTTTCTTTAGCTTCAAGCTCAAAACTTAACCGATTATCGCCAATACCGTGTAGGCTAGAAAATAATGTTTCAGCAGCCTGAGGTGTTTTATCATTTTCTTTAGGAATCTCCATAGTTAACAACACCGGTTTGTTCGACATAGGCTGCACCGGGATAGTTTTAGCCCTTGCCCCAAATTTAAACCATTTTTTTAACTTGGTTCGCAAAAACCAACTAATTAAAAAAATTAGTACGGTCAGCCACCCCACGACAATTACTACCATCAAAATGTTTTCTAAAGTGCTGTTACTCATACTTTAAAATTAGCCTTTTTAACCTCTTTTGCCAAAAGAAGCTTTATTTATTTTTCAACATCGGCTAAAGCATATGTAGCTTTGCCAACTTTTTTAAACAGGTCACGATTTTGCAAGTTAGCAATAATCGTATTTCTTTTTACCTGTCTTCGTTTTAGAACTGCCTCAGTGATCTCCGACACATGCATAGGCTTGTCACTTTGTTCTAAAACCTCTTTAATTACGTCCGAAACTACTCCAGGTTTATACCCCCAACTTTTGAGAGCATAAATCCCACGACCAACTAGCACAAAACGTTTATCGCTAATTAGTTCGTTATGGACAGTTCGGCTTAAAATATTCTTTTTAGATTTAAATTTTTCTTGAGTTAATTTAGTAATGTCTTCGAAGTGCAAAGGCCTGCCTACTTCTTCTAAAACAATGTAAACTTTATCTCTAATTCTCTTAGGCACAATGATCGACCAACTCGAAAGACCCCATTGGCGCTTGTTATCCATACCCAATTCTGCCCCAACTCTTAAAGCCCCTCTGATCAAGTTTTTATCTACTTCCATCTTTTTAACAACCATTTCTACTAACCGATCTTCGGGTAATGGTTTTTTATCCTCTTTTAGAGTTTTAATTAACTCATTCTGCAAATCTACTAACTTATCCATCGAAATACTGTCTTTTAGCACCCAGCCTTCTTTTAATAGAGCCGATCTACCTAAAGGTTTAAGCCGAGGGTGCACCGACATAACCAACCTTAACGCGTTAACTTCGTAATCTACATTACTACCCTCATTTAGCTTTAAGTATTTAGCCAAATCATCTAAAGCCACTAAACCGCCGTACTTTAATATGTATTCATCAATTACCCCCCAAATACTCTTAAAAGCCGGGGCATATTTTTTAGTAATCTTTTTAAGCAAGGCTTTTTCAATCTGTCTCACTCTTTCTCGAGTTACCGATAAGCGATTGCCAATACTTTCTAAAGTTTCTTTATTTGTTGCCTCTGTACTGTGTAAACCATAGCGAGAGACTAAAACATCTTTATCTCTATCTTTTAGACGATTAAGAACGTTATTAATTATTTTAGAAGGTAAAACTGAGCTAATTTCTTTTGATCGGTTATCGGAAACTATTCTACCTAAAACCGAATCATCTAACTCCCCTCCATTACTTAAATTGTAACTGTTTAATTTATCCATACACTTAAATTATCCACTATTCTAATTATATCATAATATATTCATATTTGTCAATACTATAAAAAATGTCTATAATCAAAAAAATCAGCTACTACAGCTGAATATTAAACATTTACACCCAGTTAAATGCTTTGGGATTATATTATTGACAATTGGCAACTTATATTGTCTTCTATAAATACTCTTTTACTATTTTGGCTTTCTTTTCTCCAATAATCCGGCCAACTTCCTTCAATGTGGCCTGCTTCACCCCAGCCAAACTACCAAAAGCTTTAATTAATTTTTTGCGAGTATTGTTCCCAATTTGAGGGATTTTATCAATTTTAGAACCAACTTGTTTGGCTCGCAACGATACCTGATAAGACAAAGCAAACCTATGCGCCTCGTCTCGTAATCTTTGTAATAGCTTTAAAGCCTCAGAATTACGGCTTAGTTTTAACGGAGTTGTGCTACCTGGCACGTAAACTAACTCTTCTTTTTTGGCGATACTTAAAAACTTAATACCAAGAAAATCTTTTTTACCAAGATTATTTACCACTGTACTCAGCTGGCCTTTGCCGCCATCAATCAAAATTGCTTGAGGCAAACTGGCAGCAAATTTTTTATCTGCTATATTTTTGCCACTTAAGCGCCGTTTTATAACTTCGGCCAAGGCCTGATAATCGTCACCCCCCGAAACTGTTTTAACCCTAAACCGTCTGTATTCACTTTTTTTAGGCGCTCCTTTTTCAAACACCACCATCGAACCTACTGTTTGTGTACCGCCCAAATGAGAAATATCAAAAGCTTCTAGGCGCTTGGGTGGATTTTTTAGTTTTAGCGCTTTAGCTAGCTGTTTAAGCGCCTTGGTGTTATCTAATGCATTTTCCAAATTTAACAAAGACCCAGAGTGGCTCATAGCATTCTTAACTGCCAATAATAGTATTTTTTTATTTGTACCCTTTTGCGGAACAGTTATTTTAACTTGCTTACCCCATAAATGGCTTAACCAACTTTCCATGGCTTGCTTTTCTACTGGCTTATCTTCTACAAATATTTGTTGTGGGGCATTATCATAAACTGCATCATAAATAAGCTCGAGCGCTCGCACAATTAGCTCTGGCTTGCTCAGCTCCAATGGAGCTCTCATCACAAAAATTTGTTGATCGATTAATTTGCCACTCCTAACTACAATTCTAGACACCACCATTTTTTCAGCCTCTACCAAAACCCCAATGTAGTCACTAGCCAATCGCAGCCCTGGCTGATCAATTTTTTGACGCTCAAAAAATACTTCGAGCGATTTAATCCTATCCCTAATTTCTGCAGCCGCCTCAAACTTTTTCTCACTTACTAGTTTCTGCATTTTATCTTCTAAATATTTAAGCGCTTGTTTATCTTGCCCCATTAAAAAATCTACTACTCGCTGCATAATACGCCTATATGCCTCGCTAGACACTTGCCCCACACACGCCCCAGCGCATCTTTTTAAATGCCAATTTAAACATGGGGATTTTACTGTGCCCCCACTGTTTAATTGCTTGGCTTTGGCACAAATTGGGAAAATACTATTTATTAGTTTAAGAGTATTTTTAACAGTAGCCGAGGAAATATATGGTCCAAAATACCTTACTTTAGATTTAGGTCGCTTGCGATCTGCCTCAGACACTTTTCTGACTACATTTAACGTAGGATATTTTTCGTCTAAATCTATTTTTAAATATTGATACGATTTATCGTCACGTAAAACTACATTAAAAGGCGGACGATATTTTTTAATTAACTGGTTCTCTAAAATTAAAGCCTCCACTTCGCTATCAGTTACTATGTGATCTATTTTTTTAATCTTGGCGACCAACGCTTGGATTTTAGGAAACTGCTGATTCGTTTTAGACCAGTACGAAGTTACTCGTTTTTTTAAATTAACCGCCTTACCTACATACAAAACTTCACCCGAATTGGATTTCATTAAATAAACTCCCGGCAAACTCGGTAGTTTATTTAAGTTGAGCCTTGGTAGTGTCTTTGCCATACCCCCATGATACCTGAAAATATTAACAGACGCGCTTAAAGTGTATCTCTATCAGAACATTGATTGAGGATAATGAGGGACAAAACGGCTTGTTTTTGGTTTATTGCCAGCAACGGCTGCAATTCTATCATTCTTTCCAAATATCCCTCGATCGAATGAGACAAACTCTCTCCGCCACCTGCCTTCAATTCCATCATAATACATTGCTAAGGCCTTATATCCTCTACACCCACTGTTAGCAAAAACAGTTCCGGCAAATATAATTCTGATCGGTACTTCTTTTTTTACTTCTACTAAAGATTTAGTCATGCCATGGGTACCTTTTCCTTCATCTACACTTATGTATTCACAAATTTCCACTACTTCTTTCCAGCTATCTGGCAGACTATCTTGATTCTCCCAAAGCTTTTGGAATATTTCGACATCCAGCTGTATATCATTGGAGCGTTCTAGATACCGATCAAAGGTCATCATACTTAAATAGTCTGTATAATCTGGGATCTCTAGTTCAATTTTACTTAAATCTATTTCCTTAAGACTCAATGATTCACTATCTTGGTGTGCGCACCCAAATTTCCATTCCAATAAATCATCCACTTGGCTTAGATCGATCCCGCCATATTTGTCATAAATTAACTCTCCCATTTTTACAAATTTCTCAAATTCTTTAAACCCAAACGACTCGCTTCGATCAATTGGAATAATAGTTTTTGACACAGGTTCTTCCTCGGAAAATATTTTCCTACTAAGCTCGATCTGAGAAACATGAAATATCACATTTTCTCTGTCACCAATTATCTCTTTGTAAAATGACTTCTCATGTTTCGCTACCTTCTCACAGCGACCTGGGACCTCTCCCTCTCTCGAAGGGTCATAATCAGATGGGACAAAAATATGAAGTTTGTTTTTAGGATTTTTAAGAAAACCCGACATTTCGATAAATTTCTTCGCCGCCTCTCTAAAGCTCAGTAAGTTTGCATCAACAATAGCAGATGACTTTCTTAGGTCTTTTTGTATCTCTTTCTTTTTCTCAGGAGATGCCGCACTATACTTTTCAGCAAGATCATTAAAATCTTTATAATTGCTCAGAATATGTACTTTACTGTACATACCCATTTTTTTATTATAGTCGGCATGACTAAGCAAACAGCATATATGATCTCTATCATCCTCAGTCACCCCCCAAAGATCTAGATATGCTTCTGATCCATCATCACTAATTTTATACTTTGTAACCAACATGTCTTTGGTAAACAAATCATGAAATTCCTTCCCAGACATACCTGCTTCGTCAAGATCTATGCCCATTCCGAACACAAATTTAGAAAAGTCGAAGTCTGATTTTATTTCCATAAGATTTTCAATCTCTGCATTGATAGTGTCTAACACTGTTCGGCGCTCTTCCATAATATTCTTCCTTTTCCCTAAATCACGTCTACTAAAACCATGTTCACCATATTTATCCATGAAAAAGGCCGTTGCATTACCCTTTAGCTGTTGCTTTTGTCTATTAAGGTCGCCTATCTGTTTATCAATATTTGATAACTTTTCTAAAACATCAACAAATCTGCCATCAGATTCCTTTTCGTTTATTTCTCCATCATACGCCTCATCTACTTCAGCTTTGGCTTGGTCTATGTCTGCTGCTGTGGTTTCTTCTGGTATGGGTTCTGTAGAGTTAGGTTGTTCTACATAGATGCCATTGGGAGAAGGTGTTTGTTCTTCTGGTTGATTTAGGTTTTCGTTTTGGTTGTTTCCCCCTTGGTTATCTATGTTAGACATAGTGTCTCCTTACAAAGATTAAGATTGATATATGCTTACTCTCTTCCTAATTCATCACTACTGATGTAGTGCTGAACTGAGAAGAAAGGGGGTTTTTAGTGAGGACCCCGGGCCTCTCCCTGCTCTTCTGAGCATGGGAACCACCTCCTTTAGAAAAAGGT
>Ga0272441_10015859_pt1 | contig 10498 bp, 11 predicted proteins | sample SSMProp6N_FD_193582 | JGI IMG/M metagenome (GOLD analysis project Ga0272441, IMG submission 193582) | Marine sediment archaeal communities from Little Sippewissett salt marsh, Falmouth, MA, United States - SSM-Prop-6N | ecosystem: Environmental > Aquatic > Marine > Wetlands > Sediment ... | reverse complement strand
ATCATTTTCTTGTTCAACTTCCACAGAAGAATTTGTACTTGACCCGCAAGTTTCTGATAGATTTTTTATGTGGCATGAGGATTATGGGTATCCTTATGTAATGAAATATATTCCAGAACAGGAATTTTTATCACTGAATATAGATAAAGATTCTACCGGCACACCTACATATTATCGGATGTGGACATCTGACATGGTATTAGCACAGCCGGCAAGTGCTTCGGTTATCAGCATAGTATCCTCTTCAGCATCTGATACCACTCAAACAGTTACTGTTCATGGTACAGTTTCAAGTTATCCTGATTATGAAGAAATTAGTGCCAACGGAACAAGTAGTGTAAGTGGCAGTAAATCATTTACAGCTATTGATAGAATTACCTGTGACGGTTCAACTACAGGAAGAATAACAGCGACAGATACAGCTTCAGCAACTTTAGGCGTTATTCCTGTAGGAGATACAACAGCAGGAATATTGTATAGAAAAGTGAAAATATATCCTTTAAATAATAGTTCGTTTACAATGAATGTATATTATTATAAAGACCCATATCGTCTTGTTAATGATAATGATGTACATGAATTAGGACATGAATTTGATGAAGCATTAATTTTATTAGCTACATCAAAATTGATGTATGAACAGGAAAAGGGTGAAGGTGATAAATTTTTTGCATTATATAAAGATGAGTTAAAAAGTTTAAGGAAAACCAATATTGATAAAATTGACTGGTTTCCAAAAATGGAAAAGGCAGGACAAAATAAGAATAGGTCAGCATTACTTCATCCTTATTTATCTTATCAACAAGTGGGAAGTTCATTCGGCCCGAGGGTTTACTAATGAAATATTCAACTTCACAAATACCTCTTGCGTATAAAAAACTTAATGGCGGATTAAACACGACTTCAGGCCCATTAGGATTACAGGCAAATGAATCACCTGACCTTCAGAATATTGATTTTGATAAATTCGGTTCATTAAAACAGCGTAATGGGTATACAGCATTAAATAGTTCTGCGGTAGCATCTGAACGTATTGATGGTCTTTTCTGGTTTATGACGCCGACGTTACGAAAACCTATTATGGTATGTGATGACAAAGTTTATCGTATGGATAGTCTTGATGGAACTTGGGATGATATTACTGGTAGTGAATCAATCACGAAAAATCATCGGTTTGATTTTGAGAATTTCAACAGCGCTGCCATAATGACAAATGATTATGATGTACCTTTAAAATGGACAGGTGCGGGAAATGTCGCAAAATTAGATGTTCCAACAGGTTTAACTCGTGCTAAATTCGTAACTAAATTTCAGAATTATTGTTTTCTTGCTAATGTAGTTGTAAGCGGTTCGGATTTACCATCAAGATTTTATTTTTCAGGGCTTCGTGATATTACTTCTTGGAGTGCAGCAGATTTTTATGAAATATCAAAAGATGATGGTGAAGAAATAACTGGATTTAAAGTTCTTGGAGATAGACTTGTAGTATATAAAACAAATTCAATTTATGTCGTATCTTTTACGGGAAATTCAGATGTTCCTTTTGTTATTAACAAATCAAATTCTCATGTTGGATGTATAGCTCCTTATAGTATACAAGAAGTCAATAATGGCCATGTATTTTTATCTTATGATGGATTGTATTTCTTTGATGGAAGTAATAGTTATAAATTAAGCGATAAAGTTAATTCTACTATTTTAGGATTTAGTAAATCGAATTATCCTGATTGTGTGAGTATGTATCAAAAAAACAAGAATAGATACTGGTTGGCTTTTGCAACTTTAAGCAATAATAATAGAGTATTAACATGGGATTCATATAATAATGCATTTAGTCTTTATACAGGGATGGCACCATCTGCTATGGCAATATTTCTTGTTAATGGCGTTGAAGAACGTCCTTATTGGGGTGATTTTTCCGGGTTTGTATATAGAGGTGATACTGGAAACAATGATTATCCTTTAAATGTAAAAACAGCTATTAATGCATATTATTGGACTAACTGGAAAGATTTTGACGAATTAACTGACACTAAAGGTATCCCTCATGTTTACATTTATCATCAGGATACTTCTGCTACTTTATCTTTTTCTTACGCATATGATTTTTCTGACACGGCATATGCGACAAATACTTTCAGTACAAGCGTTTCAGGAAGTCCTACATCAGTTATTAAACGTCAGGATTTACAGGGACGAGGGCGTTCAGTAGCGCTTAAATTTTTAAATAGTTCCGCAGATGAAACATTCCAGATTGACGGGATAGGAATGAAAGCATTATTGGATACAAACGTATGATAACTTTACCGGCAAAACAATCTGCTTTTGTAAGAATAAAATCACTTGAAGATTTATTATCAAGGGATATTAACGATTATTTTTCACGAGTTGACAGAGATTTACAAAATCTCTTTTTATACAATCAACCTTCATACTGGTTCGGTTCCAGCGGTTCTAACGGAGAAATTCTTGAATATGATGAAAATACAGGTTCTGTTGTATTTGTTCCTGATATTGGCGCATGGAATATAAGTGCTGACAGATTATGGGCTGGTGCAACAGCTACTTACATGGCGTTACAACCAGGTACTGGTATTTGGCTTGGTGATGAAGCGTTTCTTTCAGCACCATTTTCAGTTGATCCTGCGGGAGTATTGACTGCACATAGCGGTGAAGTTGGTGGATGGACAATTTCTACAACAAAACTTTATGGCGGTACGGATTTAGATAATGATTATATCGAACTTAATGTTGACCAGGGTATTCATATGGGTGCAGAAGAATTTGATGACGCTGAATTTTCTGTAAGTAAAGAAGGTGTTTTAAAAGCCGTTAGCGGAACGATTGGCGGTTGGTCTTTGGGAACATCATTATTATATGCCGGAAGTGGTGGAACTAAAATTGGGCTTGATACAACAGATGGTATTTGGTTTGGAGCTGATAATCCAGGGGCGGCACCGTTTCATGTTGATAGAGCAGGTAATTTACGTGCGACATTAACTGAACTTACTGCACCATTAATTCAAACAAACGCAAGTCCTGGCACTGATAGAGTAGTTATTAATTCTGCCGGAATTAGAGGGTATGATTCTTCTTTAGGAACAACTTTTATTTTACCTACTGATGGAAGTGCGCCTACTTTTGCGAGTGGCGTTATTCAATCAGCTACTATTATTGATACAACAATCGTAAGTAATGATTTTAAAACGTCTTCTGAATTGCCCTGGATTGAAATGACAGATAGTGGAGTAGCTTATCGTGAAACTTTATCTGTAGGCCTTTATAATACTTTTCAATATGGAGATGGAACAAAATATGGTGTTGGCGTTTCTGCTTATTACGGAAATTCTGGCAAACCAATTCTTTCTGTTGAAGCAGAACGTACTTATGCGGACATACATTTATATGCAAGGGATTCAAATCCTGAAGGGCCTAATACAGTTGGGGATTTGGCTTGTGTTAATGGAAAATTAGTAATGTGTACTTCTGGTGGAGAACCAGGAACTTGGACAATAGTTGGAACACAATCATAAGGGAAAAAATGGATAAATTAAAAGTAGAAATTTTTGATATGTTAAGAGAACAAGAATTATTAAAAGTTAAAATTGTTGAAATCGAAAAGAAAAAACAAATTAAACTTAAGGAACTACAGGAGATGGAAAATGCAAGTGGGAATCAAAAGAACATTTAATTTCGCTAAAGGAAAAAATTTTGAAGTCAAAGAAATTATTGATAATGCTGAAGAACCATTTGAATGGGAATGGAATTTAGGTAAATGCCCGCATTGTAATAAAGAAATTAAAAAGACTTCAAATTATACACTTGACAAAATTGAAATCCTTGAAGATGAAGATGGCGAAATTGAAATACTTGCATATACTAAAGAAAAAGTTGGCAATAGTCCTTTTACATTTAGATTGCCTAATGAAAAATTTTTTCCTGAAAAAAGCATGAAAGATAAAATAAAAGCTAAATCAAAATTTTTAAAGGAGAAATATAATGGCTGACGATTTTCCATCACAATTTCCAGCAACAGCAATAGATTCTTATACTACTCTTACTGATAACACTGATAATGTTGTAGCCAATCATCCTAATGCACGAGGAAGTGCTATTACAGCAGTTCAGACTAAAGTTGGAGTAGATAATTCTGCTGTTACAAGTTCACATGACTATAAACTTGTAAACCTTCCAGCTCAATCAGGTAACTGGGATGCTGGTTCTATAGAAATACGAGCGCAAACTTTTGAAAGCGATGTTGCCACAAATACTGCACCTTTTACAGTAGCGTCAACGACAGTAGTTACTAATCTTAACGCAGATAAAGTAGATGGGAAAGATGCCCCTACTGGTGACATTGTTGGTATCAGTGATTCTCAAACACTTACGAATAAAACATTAACGTCACCAGATATTAACACAGGAACATTTAACGGTACGATTGATGGAAATTGGACTGCAGCAGGAGAAACTTGTGCAGATTTAGGTACAGTAACTACAGCCGATATTAATGGCGGTACAATTGACGGTGTAACTATAGGTGGTGCTTCAGCGCCAACGGTAACAGATCTTGGTTCTGTAGCTACTTGTGATATTAACGGTGGTACAATAGACGGCGTTACCATTGGAGGTGCCGCTGCTCCTACAGTAACAAACTTGGGTTCAGTTACAACTTGTGATATTAATGGAGGAACGGTTAACGGTATATCAAGTCTAGGGCTTTCTACAGGTGCTGATATTAATGAAATATCAACGGATGGTACTTTTGCTGGAAATTCTGATACAGCAGTTCCTACAGAAAAAGCTACTAAAACTTATGTTGACGCAAATTCAGGTAAATCATCGACTATATTTTCTTTTGCTGGATGTGATGATAAAGGAAATGGAACGCATGGATATTATGTTGGCACTACACAATCTCCAAATATATCAGATTCTTCAAATAATATGTATTCTTTTTGGGCTGCTCATGGATCAACATATAGAACAGTAATTAGAACTAAATTTGAAAAAATATCAGGAATAGATTCAGTTACTTTTTATGCAAAAACAAGGCTTGAAAGTACAGGAAGTGGAGAAACTGCATATTGTCAAGTAACAATAGATAGTGAAAGTCAGGAAGCAAGTGCCTTAAGCGGAGGATGGATTAGTAATGGAACTCCGATAGATGTTTCCGGTTTATCTGATGGGACGGTTTATGATGTAACGGTAGAAATAAAATCAAATAATGTTGATATTGATATTTATTTAAGTTCAATCATAGCTTTTGGAAGCTGATGATATTTGATATTAAAATACCAGAAGGATATATTAAAGCTTATATAGTGTTTCAGGTAGTCGATAAAGATTCAAGACTGGACAAACACGGAGAATATTTATTCATTAACGGAATCTGGATACACGAGAGGCATAGACATGAAACGAAGAAAATCTTCATGGAGTTCGTCAAAAAATTATTCTATCACGAAGAAACCCAAAATGTCGTTTACGTCTATTGGCAAAGAGACAAAAACGGAAAATATATACATTACCCGGCGTGGAAATTAGTTAAGAAGTTTTTAAAAATAGGAGAACCAAATGGGAAATACATCAACAACGACGGTAGCGCAATCTAATCCGAAACCAACGCCTGAAGAAACCGAGTTGAATAAACTATTACTTGAACGGCAACGGCGACTTAATCCTCAGATTACAAATGTTCAAGGACAACAGCTTGATTTAGCCAGTATTCTTCTTGCCGGAGGTGCTTTACCAGGAAACCTTTCTGGGCTTACTGGTTCTACTACAGTAGGAACTTTAGGCGCTTTACCCGAACTTAATCCAGAAGATTATATGATAGGTGAAGATATTACTTCACAGATAGTTCAGCAATCTTTACAAGATATAGCACCACAATATCAAGCGGCAGGGATACTTGATAGTGGGGTAGCGGCAGAACTTTCCGGAGAACTTGCAAAGGATATTCGGCTTGGTACGGCGCAAAGTAATCTTGATACAGCATTGGCTATTGCACAACAGAATATTGCTAATCAAACAGCGGCTAGTCAATTTGATATTAGCAACCAGTATAGTCAGCAAGCGTTTGATACTAATACACTTTTATCTCTGTTAAATTTAACATTAAGCGGTTCAACAGGGCTTCAACAGCCGGTTATTCAGCAGGGGCAACAGTTATCTAATGCGTTGGCAGGGTTAAGGAGTAATACAACGACGACTACTGAAACGAGTAATCCGTTTTTGAATAGTCTTTACAGTGGCTTAGGTGCAGCACCAGGAACTTTTGCAGGAAATCTTGGAGGAACATCAGCTGCTGGAAATTTCTTTTTTAGATAATAAAAGGAGTATAAAATGCCAAATGATATAGAAGAACAAACATTATCTGAAAGACTTGCTGGTAAAGCTGTAAAAACAATGGAACAGCAAGTAGGAAAACAAGTTGAAAAAAAGTTGAAAGAAGGACAAAATCCTCAAGAAATTTTAATGCAACTTATGAATGCTTTTGGAGGAAATAATAATCAACAAAATGTATTACAACAATTAACAGAATTATCTCAAACACAAGTTCCTTCAGGGGAAAGAATGGGTGTTATTCCTTCTTTATTATCTGGTCATGGATTATCAAGACCTGAAAGAACAGAGGATTTAGGATTAAATAATGCAATTAGGGTTTTAGGACTTCAACAACAAGCTCAACAAGCTAATGTTAATATTCCAAAAACTCAAGTTGATTTATTAAATTCTTTAGTTGATTTATCACAAAAAGTTCAAGGATTTAATCTTGAAGGAGAACAAATTGAACGTGATATTTCAGGAGAACCTACAACTAAAGGTATTATGCAACAAAAAGAAGCTGGCGTACAAGCAACAAAATCAGCAGAAGATAAAATAAAGAAACAACAGCTTAAAAATGATTTAAATATGTATTTTGAAGTTGCTGATCTTATTCCTACTGGAGAAGGATTTGAAAGATTTAAAGTCGGAATTGAAAATTTTGCTCAATCTATAACACAGAAAACACCTGTTGGAGTTGCTTCTTCTAGGCTTAAATCCTTGAATAAACGTCTTCGAGTAACATTAGTTCGTGCTGCAGGAGATGTTGGAAATTTGAATATTGTAGAACAAAAAGCAGCAGAAGAATTATTATTTAAATTAGAAGATTCAACTCAAGAAAGATCCTTAAAAAAGGCTATTTTGCAAGATTTAACAAAAGCTGTTAAAGAAAAAGATTCATCTAAAACAAAAATATTAATTAGCACTTGGTTAAATAGCGGGTTTTCTAATGTAGGCGGTAAAGAAGAAAATGAAGAAAAAAAATATAAAAGTCAATATACGCTTGATAATGTTTTGGAGGGATTATAATGGCTAGTCAAGAACAGTTAAAAAAATTTAGAGATATAATTTCAAAAAGACCTCAAGAAGAACGAATTGAATTTATTAAAAAATTTCAATCTCTTTCTTCTGAAAAAAAAGATATAGCTATTTTTAGAATAATAGAGAATAAATCTAAACTTATTGGAAATCAAAAACAACAAGTGAATCCTGAAAATCTTTCACAAAATCAAATAAAAAATCTTCAGTTACTTGGAAATTTGTTAGAAAAAGCATATAAACCAATTCAAGGAATAAAAACAACACCACAGACAGAACAAAAAGTAGAACAAAAAATACAAGAAAGACCTTCAGCCATGGAATCATTGCGTGAAGAAGTGATGACTCCATATGAAGGAAATATAGCTAAACGTACATTAAAAGCTGGAATAACTGGTTTAAAAACTCTTGCAGTTCCATACGAAAGAGGAGCAGCTGCTATTGCAAATCCTTTATTAGAATTACAGAAATCTCCAGATACAAGAAGAAGTCTTTGGGATGTTGCTGTTGAAGGGTTAAAAGGAGAACGTAGAGGACAATTTGGTGATCTTTATAGACAAGTTGGTTTTCCAGAACCATTAGCTGGATTTTTAGGTTTAATAAATTTTGGATTAGTGGCAGATATGGCAACTAAAGGGCATGTTAAAAGAGCAGCAGAATCTGCTTCTAAATTTGTTAAAGATAGATTTCCTAAAAGAATGAATAAAGATTTTGTTTTAGGTAAAGCGAAACAAGCTACTAATGCTCTGGATGAATTATATAATGGTTTATCTAAGCAATATGATGATTTGTTTAGTAAAATTGGAAATAAAAAAGTTAATGAACAATTAGTTTCAGAAGCATTAGAAGAGCTTCCAGAAAATGTTATTAAGAAAATAGCAAAAAGTAAATTAGTTAGAAGAAGTGCTAAAACCGGAGATATAGTAAATGATGTTCAAAATCTTAAAGAAATAAGAACAATTATAAGACGATCTATACCAGAAAGAATTTGGAATGGACGTGCATTAGGCAATCCTGATACTGCTTCAATGGAACAAGTATATGGTAAATTATCATCAATAATGGCTCAAGGAAACGATGATTTAGTTAATTTAAATAGAAATTATTCTGGGTTTATGAAAACACGAAAAGCTGTTGGAAGAGTTTTGTGGGATTCTGATGGGAATGTAGTAGAAAAACCATTAATGCAATTATTTTCTAAATCTGGCGATAGAGGAAAACAAGTTGTATTTGAAAACTTTGCTAAACAATTTCCACAAGGAAATCAAATAATAAAAGATGTTTTGGCTTATAATAGAAGACAAGCATTAAAATCTATTATTAAAAAAGCCGGAGCTGCAGTTGCTATTGGTGGCATAGGTGGAGCAGTGGGTGGATCATTAGCTAGAAAAGGATTAATTTCTAGATAATTATAAAACATACTCTGCAATTAAAACAGCTATTATTCCGCATATAATTGTTATTACTGTATACATTTTTCACTCCTCAACCCAATAAGTTTAACATTAGTCATATCCTCTAGTCCTTCCCATTGACGCCAACATACAGGACAGAAATATAGATGTTTTCCTTCTATAATACAGGTTGTATGTACCATTGTGCTATCTGATGAGTTAGAACAAAATGAACATTGCCATTTAGGTGTCATTTAACATTCCTTCTATTTTGTTTCCGCATGTTTCTATAGATTTTTTAAGTTCTTTTACTAATTCTTCATATTTTATCAATTCATATTGAAGTTCTTTTTTAAATAAAATTAAAAAAGTGATATTATCAATTTCTTCAATTATATCTTCATTTTCTATGTAATGTTTTTTAATCAATGTTACACACTCCATCTTTTTGACATTTCGAACATTGTTTTATCAATTTTTCTGCTTCTGAAACTTTTCCTGCTATATATCCAAAGTAATATGATATTCCCATTAAATATAAAACAACAAATAATATCACTTTAAACCCCAATTTATTTTTTTCTGTATAATATCAATTTGTTCTTGTATTCTTTTTTTGAAAGATGGAATAGAGTTTTCTTTACATCTATCAAGCCAAGTTTGAGCTTTTTTATATTTTCCTATAATAGAATAAAAAACTGCCGCCTGAAGATTAATCTGTGCGTCTTTAGGAAATTTTTTTGTTGATATATCCACCCAATAATTAGCCGACATAAGCATCATTTTGTTAATATAATGATTTATAAGATAAGCTAACGGTTGTGGGCTATTAGGTTGATTCTGTACGTGCCAAAGTAAATATGTATGCATATCTTTATATGCCGGTAAGATTTTCCATGTCTGCAAAGAATAAAACATTAAAAATGCCGGTATTCCATAAGGAAATATTTGTAATAGATGCGCCAATGCGTACATTAATCCTACGTTTGGTAGATAGGCATATCTATCTCCAATATACTGGGTAATAGTAATAATATTACACCACGGACTGATAAACAGCCAGAACCAGAATAATCCGAATCCTATTGGATTAGACCATTGTGTGATGATTAATGCCAATACACTTATGAATGTAATTAATGATTTCCAAAATTCCCAGTTGAATGAATAATAATATTTAGTCATTTCTTTATCAGTAGCAAAAGCGTTTAGATAAGAATGATACATTCCAATATTAATAGGAATAAGAGTGTTCCAGAAATAATAATGAAAAGTTTTAAGATAAATAACGGCTTTTAATGGACATAACTTTATTAATTCAGAACCTTCAGGAACATTAAGCCTGCGTTTATGAATCATATTTAAAATATAAGGTATATTAAATAATATAAGAAGTTGAAGTGCGACAATAAAATTAAAATATGAATATATAAAAAGCATTATAATTACGCCATATCCGTATCGTTTGCCATTACACCAGCACGCTATTTGATTTGATGTTGGATGAGCAGCGAAAAGACATGCGGCGATAAATGAATCTAAAAACCAATAAACGCAAAGACTTGCTAAAATATGTATACATAAAGAAAAAATATGATCATGTTTGATATTACAAAATGTTCCCGTATTACCGAATACTCGTATAATTTGAAGGAACTTTTTATTTTTAAAGTAATAAATTAATCTGTCTAATAATGGTTGCTTAATAATAGTGTCATCAACAACACGATTTAATG
>Ga0272441_10015858_pt1 | contig 10498 bp, 5 predicted proteins | sample SSMProp6N_FD_193582 | JGI IMG/M metagenome (GOLD analysis project Ga0272441, IMG submission 193582) | Marine sediment archaeal communities from Little Sippewissett salt marsh, Falmouth, MA, United States - SSM-Prop-6N | ecosystem: Environmental > Aquatic > Marine > Wetlands > Sediment ... | reverse complement strand
GCGCTTGAGCAGGTTGCTGCCGCCGCGGGCCAGCGAGGTCTCGTGGCGGGCGTGGTGGCTGCGCTTCCACTTCCAGAAGAACTCCTTGATCTTCGCGACGTTCGACCCGCCGGAGATGTACTCGACCGCCTTGTCGTACATCGTCACGACGGTCGAGCCGACGAACGGCTCGCCGTTGGCCTCGACGAGCTGGATCTTCACCTTCGCCTTCTCGCCGGGCTTGTACTTCTCCTTCGACGCGTGGACCTTCACGTCCAGGACGCGCTTCTCCGGCGGGACCACCACCTGGCGGACCTCGCGGAAGACCTTCCCGTCCGCCACCGTCAGCGCCTCGACGAAGAAGTTGGGCATGTCCTTCTTGACGACCTCGATCTGCTCCTGGACGCTCCGGCCGGTCAGGCGCAGCGTCTTGGGCTTGAGGTACACGCCGTTGGACGGGCGAACGAACAGCAGCACGGTCGAGCCGACGCGGCTGGTGTTGACGCGGAGCTTGACCTTCTGGCCGGGCTTGTACGTCTTGCGGTCCGTCATCAGCTCGACGTCATTGAAGCGGTAGTCCCCGCCGCGGTCGCCCTCGCCCCAGACCACGAACACGTACCCGCCCTCGATGGCGTGCTTCTTCGCGTCGGTGACGGTGTAGCTGAGGCGGTACTGGCCCGGGCGGTCGGCCTTGATCTGGACCCGCGCCTTGCCGTCCTCGTCCGTGTCCAGCTTCCAGTCCTGGACCTCCGTCTCGACGGGCTTGCCCTTCGGGTAGGTGACCTTCAGCAGCTTCAGCCGCCCCGTGCCCTTGACGCCCTTGGCGTCCAGCCGCCGGGCCTGGAAGCTCGCCTCGATCACGTCGCCCGCGCGGTAGTGCCCGCGGGCGGTCCACGCGTAGACCTTGAACGGCCGGCGGCTGACCAGCACGTCGCCCGCGCCGACGATGGTCCGGCGGCTCTTGTCGGTGACCTCCGCGGTGATGGCGTACTTGTGGTCGCGGTCGCCGTGGATCGCCTTGGCCAGGGCCGTGTCGATCTCGATCTTCACCTTCCCGTCCTGGTCGACCTCGACCTCGTTCTCGGCGACGACCTCCGGCTGCGGGGTGGGCCGCCACCCCCACCAGGGCCAGATCGGCCTTCGGCATCCCCAGTGCTCCCAGCCGGGGTACCAGTCGTAGTCGCACGCGAACCACCAGTAGCCCGTGTCGTACAGCCAGTCCCACCGCGTCCAGGGGTACCAGGAGGCGGTGTGCTCGGTGCGGAGGACCTTGTACTTGACCTTCGCCTCGGTTACCGGCGCGCCGAAGTAGTACTTCGCCTGGACCGTCGCGGTGACCTTCTCGCCGAGTTGGACGGGCTCCTTGGGGGCCTCGACGGTCACCTCGAACTCGGGCTTCTTGTACTCCTCGACGCGAAATCGACCCCCGCCGTAGGTGCGGTTGCCCTGGCGGACCTGGATCGCGTACATCCCCAGCGTGGCGTCCTCTTTGAGGGCCAGCTCCCCGGCCGCCCCGCCGTACTCGTCCAGCTTGACGGTCTTCTCCAGGACCTTCTCGCCCTTGGGGTTGTTGACGCGGACGGTGAAGCTCTGCCCGGCGAACTCGCTGGGGCCCTCGGCGTCGTACTTGGCGGTGTTGATCCAGAACTTGAACTTCGCCGTCTGCTTGGGCCGATAGACCGGCCGGTCGGTCATCACGAACGTCTTGCGGGCGTTATACTGGCGGTCGTAGTAGTTGCCGTACCACACGCTGCTGAAGCCCAGGTACGCCAGCCGCCCGTCGTCGGTGCGGGCGATCGCGACCCAACGGAAGTTGTTGGGCATGCGGCCGGGAGCGAGGACGAGCTGCCCGTCGGCGTTGGTGAACTCCGCGAAGTTGTGCGTGTCGATCTGGTAGCGCCGCTGGCCGCGCGTGCCGACGTACCGCTGCCGCCAGCCGAACAGCTCGACGTTGGCCTTGGCGATCGGCTTGCCGGTGACCGCGTCGGCGACGTAGTACCACGTCTGCTTGTCCAGCGGCTTCTTGACGATGGCCGTGTCCGCCAGCCAGAGGATGATCCGGCTGACGTTGCCGTCGGCCATCTTCGCGGTCAGCAGGTACGCCCCGGCCTTCTGGAGGGGCGTGGTGACGGTGAGGCGCTTGTCGAAGTGCGCCGCCCGGGGCTCGAGGTCCATCTCCCAGGAGGCGACCCGCTCGCCGACGTACTTCTTGTCGTCGCCGTGCATCAGCCGGTAGCCGATGTTGGCGATCTGGCTCTGCCGCCAGTCCAGCTTCTGCGGGTTGCTCTTGAGGTAGGCCTTCACGTCGGCCAGGAGCTTCTCGACGTCGATCGCGTGGGCCTCGAAGTGGACCTTCTTGCCGTTGCGGAAGCGGAACTCCACCGTCGCGCCCGTACCCTTCGGCTGGGTCATCACCGGCTCGAACACGCCCCAGTTGGCCACGATCTGCTTGAGCCGCCTGGCCTTGTTCTTGTTGCTGTCGTCGCCGAAGCGCCGGATGTTCTTCCGCCACCAGTCGGCGGCCTTGGGGTACTGGCGGCGGTTCTCGAACGTGCTGCAGAGGCTGCCCGTGGCGCTGCGGGCGGGGCTGTCATTGCCCTCGGCCAGCTCCTTGAAGATCCGCAGGAAGTTGAACTCGTCGGGCAGCGTGAACCGGCGGATGCCGACCGCCAGCCGGGCGATCGTCTCGTTGTCCTTCAGCGTGTGCAGCTCGTACGTGCCGGAGGTGTCCTTCTTGCCGTCCTCGGCCGGCTGACGCGAGCGAAAGAACCGCCCATACCGGCCCATCGTCTGGACCCCGAACTGGTTCTGGAGGAACGAGGCGAACTGGTAGCGGACCTGGTTGCGGAGCGAGGCGTCGTGCTCGACGGCCTGGAGCAGGGCCCACCGCCATCGCTCGCCGTCGGTCCGGGCGGCGTCCCAGCTTCGGGCCCGCTTGTGGTAGACGGGCTTGCCGTCCTTGTCGACCGGCGCCCCCCGGCTGCCGCCGCCGTAGTACCGCCCGTAGCGAGAGCCGTAGCCCTCGCCGAAGTCGGGCAGCTTGGCCAGGTCGGTCTTGTATTGGAGCCGCCACGCCTCGGCGTAGCCGCGGTTGCCCATCATCATGCCCGCCAGCGACAGGTAGAACAGCCCGAGCTCCTTGTGGTCGCCCTCGCCGGCGGTGTTCTTGGCGGCCTGCTCCATCAACTGCAGCGCGCGGACGCGGTCCCGCTCGTAGCTGCCGACGTACTTGCCCCCGCCGCGGTGCCTTCCGCGGTGGAACTCGCCGCTGATCATGTAGCCGTAGTGCGTCGAGCTCAGGTACGACTGGGCCGCCGCCCAGAGCAGCCGCCAGTTGCCGGCGTGGACCTTGACCGCCTTCTCGCGGAAGGCGTCGATCTCGCTTCGGCGGTTGAGGCGCTGCAGCGCCTGGACGGCCGGGGGCAGGTCGGCGGCGACCGCCTTCCTGTCCGTCGCCGGGTCGAGCACCAGCTTGGAGAAGGCCTCGTACGCCTCCTTGTAGTTGCCCTGCTTCATGAGCTTCTGGGCCCGGCTGCGGAGGTCGGCCTCGGTGGCCGGGTCCGCCGCCAGGGCGACGGCCATCACGACACAGAGCACCGCGGACAGCAGGACGACACGCCGGATTCGCTTCATGGTTCGTTTCCTCTTCGGGGCCGATCGTGCGGTATCAGCGCAGCCGATAATGGTTGCCTGGCTCCACATTCGTAGACGCGCAACCCGCGCCCCAGGTTCCCGCGGCGGGCGGCAGGCAGGCGTGGGGCGTCTACTTCGTTTTGCGTGGACGGACCTCACCGCGGACGGTCTCGACCTCCTTCTTCACGTCGGCGAGGATCCGCGACCAATCCATGTAGTGCGTGCGAGAGAAGAGCTGCGGGCGGTACTGGGCGGCGGCGACGCGCGCGTAGGCTTCCCATTCGCCGACGGCGTCGGCGAGGTGGCCGACGGCCCGGGCGTGGGCGCCGGTGCGGTGGCGGTCGGCACGGAAGACGGCCAGCTCGGCCGCCCCGCGGATCTTGTCGGCGTAGTACCGCCCCAGGTGCGCCATGGCCTCCATGTCCGTCAGCGTCGCGGCCAGCTCCTTGTGCAGCGCCCTGCCTTTCCGCAGCGCCGCGACGCCGTCGAGGGCCCTGGCGGCGAGGCGGTCGAGCGTGTCGGCGACCTCCATCGGTGTGGTGCCGTCCCACCGCTTCTGCGAGACGACCGCCTCGGCGTACTGCTGCACCGAGGCGATGCCCGAGCCCGGCAGGGGCGGGTAGCGGAAGAACGACTCGTCGACGGTCAGGAAGCCCTTGTTGGAGAGGCAGCCCTCGGGCGCGAACTGGAAGTCGTTGACGCGGAAGAAGAACCGGTTGACCTGCGGGACGATCCGCGACGCCGTCGCCCACGTGTCGTACAGCCGCTTGGCGTCCACGCCCGGCCAGCGGCGGGCCAGGAGCTTCTCGAAATGTCCGCGGGTCAGCGTCAGGTCGTAGCCCAGCCGGCCCCACAGCAGGAAGCGGAACCAGTGCTTGTCCACCTCCAGGCGCCCGGCGAGCTCGGGGTCCTTGCTGACGAACTCGCGCCCCCAGACGAAGCCGTCGGGCCCCATGTAGAAGCCCGCCTCGTGGCGCATCAGGCCGCGCGGGACGTTGCAGAGGAACTCGCGGACGTAGTCGGGGTCCCCCCAGCGGAAGACGAAGAGGTCGTCGTTGCGCAGGTTCAGCCAGCAGGGCACCTTGTGGCGCTCGAGCTGCTGGCGGTACTCGAAGTCCAGGTACGGCGAGGTGGTCGTCGAGTACAGCCTCGCCCGCGCGTACTTGTGCCCGGTATTGAACGGGCCGTCGAAGTCTTGGAACGCGTCGGCGATCTTCCCGAGATTCGCCTGGTGCTGGCGGAAGATGAACCGCAGGTTTCGGTTCGGGTCCGCGGCCTTGGCGTCCATCACGCCCTGGCCGTACGTCTGCCACAACCACTTCTCGATGCTCGAGCCCTTCAGGCGGCCCCGGTTGACGTGCTCGCCCGCCGTCACGCCGATGCCGTCGACCTGCGGATACGTCTTGAGGAACTCGCCGATGCAGTGACGCATGTAGGCGATGGTCTTGGGATTGTCGGGCAGGTCGTTGATCCCGTGCTTGCCGTTGGCCCCGTACGTGTAGATGTTCCAGTGGAAGATGTGGATCTCGATGCCCCGGGCCTCGGCATGGTCGAACACGCGTGTCCAGAAGCGGATCTTCTCGTCGAGCGAGATCCGCTTGACCACCTTCACGACGGCCGGGTCGAAGATGTCGATGTTCTTCTTCTCCCAGTGTCGGTCGCTGCGGGGCGTGACGCCGTCGCGGAGCACGCAGACGTTGTCGTAGTTCACGCCCGGGTACTTGTCGAGTCTCACCAGGCCCGGATACGGGTGCGTGGTCCAGAGCGTCAGCACGTTGTAGCGGTTCCGCGCCAGCGTATCGAGGAACTCGCGCCAGAAGTCCCACTCCCACATGACGGGGATGTTCTTCTGTGCACACGTGCCCGTGTCGTCGTAGCTCGGCGCCCGCGCGTCGAGGGGGATGTTGAACTTCAGCCCGCGGCGGAAGAGATAGGGCTTGCGGGCCTTGTCCGTCACGCCGTCCAGCCCGCCGCCGAGGGCGATCCTCTCCGCCAGCTCCAGCCCGCCGTACATCGCCCCGAGCGAGTCGCCGCCGACCACGCGGATCGCGTCGGCCCCCTCCCTGCGGAGGCGGAACGCCTGCGGGCCCATGCCCGCCCGGAAGAGGGCGAAGGTGATGCGCAGGTCGGCCTTGCCGTCGGTCATCTCGTGGCCGGTCTCGCGCAACGCCCGCCGCAGCTCGCCCGCGGCAAAGGAGACCCGCGGGTCGTCCTTGTCGTGGACGATCGCGACGGAGGGCTCGGACAGGGCGGGGAGAGACAGGACCAGGAGCACGATGGCTGACAGGGCGATCTTCCTCACGGAGGAACTCCTTCTACACGACGATTCGGGACGCACGGACGTACGGGAACGCGGGTCGGACGTCTGTTTCGCGCTTTCGGCGCGAAGTGCGGGGCAAGCCCCGCCGCGACACGGTTCGTTGATCATGTCCATTCCAACGCGGATTTGCCGCGCGGCAGGTCGAAGCAGGCGGTCAGGACGTCCTTCTGGAGCATCCACGTGCCGCCGACCAGCCGGGCGGGCTTCGTGACCTTCTTCAGGAGCGTGGGCTTGCCGCCCGCCACGACGCGGACAGCCTTCGCGCCGGGGGCGCTCAGCTCGACGGTGAACCGCGGCGCCGCGAACGGGGCGGCGAACTGGACCTTCGCCCCAATGCGGGCGATCCGCGTCAGCTCCTTGGCCGCCCAGTAGCGGGCGATCTCGCTGAGCTTCATCCAGAGCAGGTTGTCGTACCGCTCGTGCAGACGGCGGACGGCCTCCTGGAAGATCTTGAAGCCGACCTTCTCGCCGTTGAAGTAGATGCCCGGCCAGTGGCAGACCATCACGGCGGGCTCGCCGCGGGCGATGACTTCCGGCAGCCGCCCGCCGGTACGGTCCCTGGTGATCAGCTTGTCGACCGAGCCGGGCGAAAGCCCGTCCCAGCCGCCGAACCAGTCGCCCGTGCAGCCGAGGATCGACACGACGCAGCGGGGGTCCCTGCCCCCCAGCCCCGAGGCGTACTCCACGCGCGGCGCGACGCTCTGGGTGCCGGTGTACAGGTGGCGGAAGTAGTGCGGAATCTCCGCGGCGAACACGTCGCGGCAGGACTGGAGCGTCGCCTGGGCCAGCTCCGGCAGCACGCGGGTGCCGAACCCGCCCGGCGTGGTGATGCCCTCGCACTCAATGCCCACGTTCTTGAGGATCCGCAGGGCGTAGGCCAGGTAGGCCGTCAGCTCGTCCACCGACCGGCCGACCGACCAGCCCCAGTTCTCCATGACCTTGCTGGTGCGGTCGGGGTAGGGCCGGCCCGTCTTGAGGTCGATCGCCCACGTGTGGGAGATCATCTCCGGGTGGAAGTCCCAGTCGGCGGCGAGCTCGTCGCGCAGGAGCTTGAGGCTGGCGTCGAGGTCTGCCTTCGCCCAGCCGGGCAGGTCGCGGTCCAGCCAGCCGACGCACGCGGGGTACGGCACGACGCTGTACTTGCCCTTGACCCCATGCGCGCGGCACCAGCCGGCAAACTCGCGGACGAACGAATCGGGGATCTCCCGCGGCAGCTTCCGCCAGTCCTGCTTGTAGCGGCTGGGAAACGCCTCGTGGAAGTGCGGGATGCCGAAGTGCGCCAAGTTCACCAGGCAGGTCGAGTCGTCGATGATGAAGCTCACCGGCACGCGCCCCTGGGGATTGACGACCTTTACGCCGGCATCCTGTTCCGGCCGCTGGCCCTTCTCCTGCGCCGCCCCGCGCCTCTTGACCATCGTCATCGCCGCCCCCGCCGCCGCCGCCTGAAGCAACCGCCGCCTGGAAGAACGGTTCGCCTTGTCGCTACGCTCGGCCATCTCTCGCCTCCAGAAGTGCACGTCGCGCCCGGCCGCCCCGGGCGCGGGCTGGCACGCGATGATTGTACGGCGTCGAGAGCCCCGATCCCACCCACAGCGGCGCGTTCTCGTTCGACGCGGGGGCGTCGGCACGTTTGACATCCTGTCCAATCGGGGCTTGACATCCTGCCAGCGATTAGACAAAATGTCTATGTGCGCGTGATCCGCCTCAAGCCGTTGCGGGAGTTCTGGGATCGTCACCCGGATGCGGAGCGGCCGCTACGACAGTGGTATCGAACCGCCACGCACGCCGAATGGGGAGGTCTCCGGGACGTTCGGCAGGCCTACCCGCACGCCGACGGCGTCGGAACCGATGGCGGCGATACGTTGACCGTGTTCAACATCGGCGGAAACAAGTACCGCCTCATCGCCCGGATCCGGTACGACTTCAGGCTCGTGAACGTCCGCGCAGTCCTGACGCACGATGAATACGATAAAGGCGGATGGAGGCAGTAGACTATGCCATCGACCAAGCACGCGAATAAGAAACTGCCGGGTCGGTTCGAGGGCCTCGTGGAGATCATGCCGCCGCAGGCGATCATGGACGACGTCCAGTACGAGAACACGCTGGAGATAGTCGGCCGCCTGATGGATGCGGGCAAGCTGACGAAGGGCCAGGCGCTGTACCTCGAGACGCTCGTGCAGTTGGTGCAGGCCTACGAGGCCCGCCATCACGCCATCGACACGGCGGACATCGGCGGGATCGAATCCCTCAAACACCTGCTCGGCGAGAACGGCATGAACGCCTCCGACCTCGCCCGCCTGCTTGGCGTCCACCTGAGCATGGGCTCGAAGATCCTCAAGGGAGAGCGCAGCCTGACGGTGGGCCACCTGCGCAAGCTCGCTCAGCACTTCAAGGTCAGCCCGGAGTTGTTCATGAGCTGACGGGCATTCGCGCGTTCCTGCCTGGTCCTCACTCCACCTCGAACGTCGCGGCGGCCTCTTCGCTTTCCAGGTAGCCAATGCGGATCGCGCGGGCGCGGATGCGGGTCGTGCCCGCGGGCAGGCGGAGGGGCTGGGTGTAGAGCAGCCAGTGGGGGTCCTCGCCGTCCTCGAACGTGTAGGCGATCGACGCGCCCTGGGTGGCGCTGTAGAGCTGGAGGAGGACGGGGCCGCGGAACCGCTCCCCGGCCGGGGCGGGCAGCTCGCCGGGGCTGTCTTCACAGAGGGGGACGAACAGCGGCCCGGCCGTGCGGGGCCGCTCGCCGCCGGGATACCACTCGCGGACCATATCGGACTCGGGCACCTCGCCGAGGTCGCCGACCTCGTCTCGCCAGTCGTCCAGCGCGTCGCTGAGGCGCTCCAGCTCCGGCGCGTAGGCCTCCTCGCCGGCGAGGTTGCGGGTCTCCCACGGGTCGGCCTGGGTGTCGTAGAGCTCCTCGACCGGGCGGGGGTGCTGGAACATCAGCACCTGGGGGCCGGCCAACTCGCCGGCGGCGTGGAGGCGCCACATCTCCTGGAGGATCGGGTGGTGGTTGCGGTAGGGGATCCACAGCAGGTACGGCAGGTCCGGGCGGTAGTGGCGGATGTACTTGAACCGCTTGTCGCGGACCGCGCGGACCATGTCGTAGGACTCGTCGTACCGGTCGCGGGTGGCGAAGACGTAGTCCCGCGGCGGGGCCTCGGCGGGCCCGAGGAACGCCTGGCCCTGCATGTGCCAGGGGACCTCCACGCCGGCGAGCGACAGGACCGTCGGGCCGAGGTCCACCGTGCTGACCAGCCGGTCGCTCACCGTGCCGGGCTCGATCCCGCCGGGCCAGCGGACGATCATCGGCACGTGGATGCCGGAGTCGTACGGCCAGCGCTTGCCGCGCGGCAGGGGCCCGTGGTCGGACCAGTGGAAGACGATGGTCTTGTCGGCCAGGCCGTCCTCTTCCAGCTCGTCGAGCAGGCGTCCGAGGATGCCGTCGTTGTGCTCGATGTGGGTGTACATGCGGGCCATGGCGAGGCGGACCTTGGGCGTGTCGGGGAAGTAGGGGGGCAGGGGGATCGCGTCGGGGTCGAAGGTGGGCTCGGGGCACTTCTCCGGCCACATGCCGCTCTCGTGGGTCTTGTTGAGGTTCCAGACGGCGAAGAACGGCTGGTCCGGATCGGGGCGGTTCCGCCAGTGGGCGCTGGTGCTCAGGTCGTCCCAGGCGGTCCGGGGCGGGTCGAACTGGTAGTCGGTCTTGACGTTGTTGGTGCAGTAGTAGCCCGCCGCCCGGAGGTACTCGGGGAAGCACTTGACGTAGTGCGGCACGCAGGCGGAGTAGGGCGTGGGCAGCTCCGGCGCGAGCGGATGGGTGTGGGTGGTCCGCATGTGATGGGTCCCGATGGACGTCGGGTACATGCCCGTGATGATCGCCGAGCGGGCCGGGGCGCAGACGCCGGCGGTGGAGAAGGCGTTGGGCCAGCGGCAGCCGTCGGAGGCGAGGCGGTCGAGGTTGGGCGTCCGCGCGACGGGATCGCCGTAGCAGCCGTAGAAGGGGTTCGTGTCCTCGAAGGACACCCAGAGGACGTTCGGCCCGCTTGTGCTCGGCATGCTCGTCTCCTATTCTCCCGGGGTGTGAATGTACCCGGCCCCCGGGCACCGGGCAATACCGGGCGGAAGAGCCCGGCCGTTCATAAGGAGCGACGGCATGTCTACGGAAGCGGCGATGGCGTTGGCGGTGGCGTTGGCGGGGGTGGTCTTCTGCGGTGAGGCGGTCGGGGCCGGGCGGGAGGCGGACCGAATCCGCCCGTGGGAGAAGGACCCGCGGTACTGGCAGTACCGCGGCGAGCCCGTGCTGCTGCTCGGGGCCAGCAAGGACGACAGCCTCTTCCAGGTCCCGGACCTCGCCAAGCACCTCGACGAGATGAAGGCCGCCGGCGCGAACTACATCCGCAACACGATGAGCGACCGCAAGGACCACGACTTCGAGGTCTACCCGTTCAAGCGGCTGGAGGGCGGCAAGTACGACCTGCAGCAGTGGAACGAGGAGTACTGGCGGCGCTTCGAGACGATGCTGAACCTTACCGCCGAGCGCGACATCATCGTCCAGATCGAGGTGTG
>Ga0272441_10015857_pt1 | contig 10498 bp, 3 predicted proteins | sample SSMProp6N_FD_193582 | JGI IMG/M metagenome (GOLD analysis project Ga0272441, IMG submission 193582) | Marine sediment archaeal communities from Little Sippewissett salt marsh, Falmouth, MA, United States - SSM-Prop-6N | ecosystem: Environmental > Aquatic > Marine > Wetlands > Sediment ... | reverse complement strand
GAGACGGAAACCCGGATCGCATCGATTTGGATTCTGATGATGATTCTTGTTTTGACGTAACCGAAGCCGGTTTCACCGATGTGAATGGAAACGGGTTCTTAGGTGATGATCCTGTAACCGTAGATGCCAATGGGCAGGTAACCAGCGGAAGCGACGGATACACCCCGCCAAACGATTTGGATGGCAACGGCACGCCTGACTTCCAGGAAGCCGGAGTTGCAGCTTCAATTACTACCGAGCCCACGGATCAGGACCTGATCATTGGAGTTTCTACCTTCAGCGTGGTCGCTGCGGCTGACACGTACCAGTGGGAAGAAACACAGGATGGCGGAACAACCTGGGTGCCTTTGATTGACGGAGGCGACTATGCAGGAACCACGACACCTGACCTCCAGGTGACCAATAGCGACGTCACCAAAATAACTTACAGATACAGAGTGATTGTGAGTAATATAGCTTTCGCTTGTGATCCGACTATAACATCGGTTGACGTTGGATATATCACTCCGGATGACTTTGATCTGGATGGTGTTTTTGACATCGTGGATGTGGACGACGACAATGATGGTATTTTAGATACAGTTGAAGAAGACGGAGACGTGAATCGCGATACAGATGGTGACGGTTTTGTAGACCGCATCGACCTGGATGCTGATGGAGATGGTTGTTTTGATGTAACGGAAGCCGGATTTACCGACGTCAATGGTGACGGATTCCTCGGGGATCTTCCTGTGTTGGTCGATGCCAACGGGCAGGTTACCACAGGCGTTGATGGATATACACCGCCAAACGACCTAAACGGAAATGGAACTGCTGACTTCCAGGAAGCTGGAGCAGCAGCAAATATTACAACTCAGCCCACAGACCAGATTTTTGTTCTGGCAGGAAGTTCGACCTTCTCTGTTGTTACGGATGCCGTGGCAGGCGATGCAACCTATCAGTGGGAGGAAAGTACGGACAATGGCATTACCTGGGTACCTCTTGCTGATGGAGGAGATTATGCGGGCACCACTACAGCGGACCTTGTCGTATCTACACCTGATTTCAGCAAAGTGTTTAATCGCTACCGGGTTATTGTGAGCAACATTGCATTTGCCTGCGATGCCACAACAACTTCAGCTGAAGCAACCTTTGTCACGCCTGGTGACTTTGATCGTGATGGTGTCTTTGACGTTGTAGACGTAGACGATGACAACGACGGAATTCTGGATGTCGATGAGGATAACGGAGTCGTGGATCGCGACACCGATGGCGATGGAAACCCGGATCGCGTTCAACTGGATGCGGATTCTGATGGTTGCTTCGACGTGACCGAGGCAGGATTCACAGATGTGAACGGAGATGGTTTCCTTGGAGACTTCCCTGTCGCGGTTGACGCAGATGGGCAGGTTACCAGTGGAACCGATGGATATACCCCACCGAATGATTTGGATGGCAATGGAACGCCTGATTTCCAGGAAGCCGGTGCCGCAGCAGCGATCACCACACAACCGATTGACCAGCCTTTGGTGATCGGAGTAAATACTTTCAGCGTGGTTGCCACAGCGGACACCTACCAGTGGGAAGAGAGCCAGGATGGCGGAACGACATGGACCCCACTCACAGATGGTGGTGATTATGCAGGAACGAATACCGCAGATCTCAGCATTACAAATTCAGACATCAGCAAGGCGACTTATCAGTATAGAGTCTTAGTAAACAATATCGCTTACGCATGTGATCCTGTTACTACTTCTGCAGAGGTTGGATTCGCAGCCTTGAATGATTTTGACGGAGACGGTGTTGTGGATGTCGTTGACGTGGATGATGACAATGACGGTATTTTGGACTCCGTTGAAGACGACGGAGTGGTTGATCGCGACACGGATGGTGACGGCAATCCGGACCGAATCGACTTGGATGCCGATGGTGACAGTTGTTTTGATGTCACCGAAGCCGGATTTACAGATGACAACGGTGACGGGCAGTTGGGCAATGCACCTGTAACGGTGGACGCCAGCGGTCAGGTGACCAGTGGCTCAGATGGCTATACCGCACCGAATGACCTCGATGGAAACGGAACCCCAGACTTCCAGGAAGCAGGAGCGGCAGCAGCAATTACAACACAACCTGTTGACCAGGAGTTTTTACCTGGAAACAGTGTGACTTTCTCTGTCGTTGCGACGGCAGACACGTACCAATGGGAAGAGAGCCAGGATGGTGGAACCACATGGAACCCATTGGCTGACGGTGGAAACTATGCAGGAGCAACAACGGCGGATTTGACGGTCAGCAACCTGGACGTTTCTGTATTGTCTTACCAGTACAGAGTTTTGGTAAACAACATAGCATATGCCTGTGACCCGGTGACGACTTCCGATGTAGTCGGTTTCGTGCTGCTGGATGATACGGACAATGATGGTGTGCCTGACCTGGTGGATGTAGATGATGACAATGACGGTATTCTCGATACAGTCGAGGATGACGGTGTAACGGATCGCGACACGGATGGTGACGGAACCCCTGACAGAATTCAACTGGATTCGGACTCGGACGGATGTTTTGACGTCACAGAAGCCGGATTCACCGACGGTGATGGTGATGGTGAGCTTGGAAGCGCCCCTGTAACGGTTGATGCCAATGGGCAGGTGACCAGCGGAACGGACGGCTACACACCTCCGAACGATCTGGACGGCAATGGAGTGCGTGACTTCCAGGAAGCCGGCTCGGGAGCGACAATCTCAACACAACCCGTCGATCAGGACTTCATACTCAATGGCAGCGCAACCTTCACGGTTGACAGTGACGGTGCGGGTTACCAGTGGCAAGTAAGCACTGACGGTACAAACTGGACCGATCTGACGGATGATGCCACCTACAGCGGAACGACAACGAATAGTCTGACAGTATCCAACTTGTTGATTCCAAATTACTTCGACTTCTACAGGGTAGTGGCTACCAATGTGGCTTACGCTTGTGATCCCGGGGATATTTCAGATTCGGTATCATACAACACTTTGGCAGATACCGACAATGACGGCGTGTTCGACATTGTGGACATCGATGATGACAACGACGGTATTTACGATTCCGTTGAAGGCGAAAACACGGATTCCAATAACGACGGGACACCTGACAGAATAAGTTTGGATTCAGATGGTGACGGATGTGATGACGTGGTTGAAGCGCTCAGGGATATCACCGATCCGAGTTCGAATCCTGACCCTGATGGCGATGGAATCCTGGGAACTTCTCCTGTAAGTGTCGACGCTGACGGACAGGTGATTGGACAGGGCGGTTATACAACTCCGAATGACAACAACAACAACGGAACATTTGACTTCCAGGAAGCAGGTTCACCATCATCCATAGCGAATCAGCCGGTTGACGCGACTGTTTCCCTGGGTGAGGACGCTGTTTTTGAGGTTTCAGGCTCGGCTTCAGCATTCCAGTGGCAAGAAAGCTCAGATGGCGGTACCAGCTGGACGGACCTGATGAACAATGACCAGTACAGCGGTGTAAATACGGATCGCCTGACCATTGCCGGAGCGCGTGGACGCTTAGAGGGCAATCGTTATCGCGTGGTACTCACATCTTATGATTTTGCTTGTGATCCCAACCCTGAGTTGATCTCGGATGCGGTCCGATTGATTTTCGATACCGGAATCATACCCAATGGTTTCTCACCCAATGGTGACGGAAGCAACGATGTATTCCTCATCCCGGGATTGATAGAGACACCGAATTTCAAAATGGAAGTATTCGATCGATGGGGCAACAGCGTTTACAAGTATAACAACAACGGCAGTTCAAATCCTGTATGGTGGGACGGAAGATCAACCGGGAACATGACCTTGAGCAAAGGAGAGCTCGTTCCGGCAGGGACCTATTTCTATTTGATTGATTTCAATGACGGAGGAAATACAAAACCTGCCAAAGGTTGGGTTTACGTTAATTATTAAAGGAATGGTGCAGGATCCCGAAAGGGGTTCTGCTCCCTCAATAAAGACACACAACAAGAGAGGTTAAGCTGAAATTGCTCCGATCTATTTAAATGACAAGCGATTGTCAAATGAATAAACTTTAACAAATGAAAAAATTATCAATTTTCCTTGCTTTAGGTTTTTTACTGTTCATACAAGAAGCCGAGGCCCAGCAAGATCCCCAGTATACACAATATATGTACAACATGAACGTTGTAAATCCAGCGTATGCTGGTTCAAGAGGGACTTTGAGTTTTGGTTTGTTAGGACGGACCCAGTGGACAAGTATTGATGGCGCTCCAAAAACCCTGACGTTCAACACCCACGCACCTTTAGGCAAGAAAGTGGGAGTAGGGATTTCGGTGATCGCTGACGAGATTGGGCCTGCAAAAGAGCAGAACATTTATGCCGACTTCTCCTATACTTTGAACACTTCTGACGTTGGAAGATTGGCCTTCGGATTGAAAGCCGGAGTTACTTTGCTTGACGTTAACCTGTTGGGCGTTGTTTTGCCGGAAACGTTGAATGCAGGGGACCCTGTGTTTGATGAGAACATCAATGACGCCTTTCCGAATTTTGGAGCAGGAGTCTTTTACTACACCGATAAGTGGTATGCAGGATTCTCCGTTCCGAATATCTTGAAATCAGAGCATTTGGACAAAGACAATATCAACACCAAGGCTTCAGAAGAAGTTCATTATTTTTTGACCAGTGGATACGTTTTCGATCTTTCGAGCACAGTGAAGCTGAAACCATCCCTGATGGTGAAAGGAGTAGCTGGCGCACCGATATCGTTTGACATCAATGCCAACGTTCTGCTCTACGAAAGATTGGAGTTTGGTGCAAGTTACCGATGGGAGGATGCAGTTAGCGCCATAGTCAATTTTGGAGTGACCCCTGACTTTAGAATAGGTTATGCGTATGACTACACGATCTCAGAGTTTTCAAATTCTCAAACGGGAGGATCCCACGAGATCATATTGCTGTATGATCTTGACCTGTCGAAAAAGAACTTGAAGTCGCCTAGATTCTTCTAGGAGGTAGAAGTAAAATATAAAAAAAAGGGGAACTCATGAAAAAGTACATCTTGGCTTTAATGCTTTGTTGCACGGTCACATTAATGGCTCAACAGAGAGAAGGAGCAGGAAAATACGCCATTAAACAACTTTCAATCAACACCGAGAATTCGGACTTTGGCGGCGCCTTTTATGGACAAGACAAGTTGGTTTTTGCCTCACCAAAAAAGGGAATCACAATCGTAAATGACGTCTGGCTCGAAAACAACCAACGCTACCTGGAGCTCTATGTGGCAGACATTCTTCCCGATGGAGACCTGATGAACCCGGAATACCTCAAAGGAGATGTTAACTCGCGTTATCACGAAGCGGATGTGGCATTCACCAAAGACATGAAGACGGTTTACTTCACCAGAAACAACTATTACAACAAGAAATTATCAAGAGATTCAAGGGAGATGGCGAATCTGGCCATGTTCAAGGCAACAGTGAATGACCTGGGGGAATGGGTGAACATCATTCCTATGCCCTTTAACAACGTTGAGTATTCGGTAGGTCATCCGGCTCTGAGCGAGGATGAACAAACCCTGTACTTTGTCTCTGACATGCCTGGTGGATATGGTGAAACTGATATATACAAAGTAGACATCAACTACAGTGGTTTTGGCAATCCGGTCAATATGGGACCGAAGATCAACACTCCAAACAAAGATGTTTTTCCATTTATTGACGGGGACGTGATTTACTTTGCATCCGACAGACCCGGAGGCATGGGAGGCCTGGATATCTACGCTACGAGACTAACGACTTTTGTTCCGGATCCGATTCTGTTAAACGAACCGATCAACTCATCGGCTGATGATATTACCTTTATCATCAATTCGGAAACGAGAAGAGGCTATTTTTCATCCAAACGCGAAGGCGGAGCAGGCGACGATGACCTGTATTCGTTTTTGGAAGAGGAGCCTGTGATCTTCAAATGCGCCCAGGTAATTGCGGGTGAGGTGAGAGATCAGAACACAACAGAGATTATTGCAGGAGCCACTGTGACCATCAAAGACACCGATGGAAATGTTGTCGAACAGGTGGAAGTGAATGAGAACGGCTCTTTCCAACTGCCGGTTTATTGCGAAACGGAGTACGTGCTGGAAGGAAGCAAAGAAGGTTACACCACGCAGAGCAAATCACTGACAACCTCTTCGGAGCCGGACAAGGAGTTGAAGCTATTGATCCTGCTTGGAACGGGTGACATCACTGAAATGGCAGTGGCCACAGAAGATCGTCCGGAAGGGATGCCCGAGGAGATTCCTGAAGAGATTGTGAAAGTCAGACCGAGTACCTATGTGGTCAACATCGAACCCATATACTTCGAACTGAACTCATCCTACCTGAACAAGGAAGCCAAGCGTGAACTCGACAAGGTCGTAGATCTGATGAACCGCTATCCGGAGATGATCATCGAGTCTGGATCGCATACCGATTCGAGAGGTATTACAGGATATAACATCTGGCTGTCAACGAGAAGAGCCGCTTCTACGGTGAACTATATTGTGGATCATGGAATTGACCCAAGTCGAATCACCGGAAAAGGATACGGAGAAACCCAACTCATCAATGAATGTTCGGATGGGGTCAAATGTACCGAGGCCCAACACGCCATGAACAGGCGAACCGAATTTGTCATCATAAAAATGTAGTACAGACATTGTAAAAATGTAGCAGGTCAGATACTAAAAGCCAACGAATTTCGTTGGCTTTTTAGTAACAATTGTGCAAGTTTGACAGTATATGAGAAGTATTCTATTCCTCCTGATTTTTCTATTCTCCGTCTCGACTTACTGCCAGCTTACAGCGGCCCAGTATAAAGTCAAGAGTTTGGAGGCCAATTCAGATTATGGTGATTTTGGAACCACGTTCTATGGCACCGACAAAATTGTATTCTCCTCTTCCCGAAAGGTCGGGCTTTCTTCCAAAAAATGGGATGGCAATGATCAGCCCTTTCTCGATTTGTACATTGGAGACGTCGAATCCGACGGAGAGATAACGAAAGTCAGACCCTTCAGCAGCACGCTCAACTCTAAATACCATGATGCCATGGTGGCTTTTTCACCCGATTTGCGCTATGTGTATTTCACGTCGAACAACAGTCGACAAGGCAGAAAAGGAGGCGGGATCAAAATTTTCAGGGCTTCTGTAGGATCTGGCGGTCAGTGGAAGGACGTGATCACTTTGCCGTTCAACAGCGATAAGTATGACACAGGTCACCCATCGGTGAGCAAGGATGGCAAACGACTGTATTTTGTATCAGATATGCCCGGCGGCTATGGTGACAAAGACATTTATGTCGTCAGCATTAACGATGGTCACTACGGAGCACCAAAAAACCTTGGACCCACAATCAATTCCAAATACAAGGAGTACACACCACACGTGGATCAGGACATCCTTTACTTCTCAAGCAACCGCCCGGGTGGTATCGGCGGATTCGACATTTATATGACCAAACTCGATGAGTCGATTGAAGAGCCTATCAATCTCGGCAAGCCGATGAACAGCGAGGGAGATGATCTCTCCTTTGTCATCGATACGGATACACAACGGGGTTATTTTTCCTCGAATCGATCGGGAGGCAAAGGAGATGACGACATCTATTGGTTTGAAGAAGTGACCGTCAATCCAATCTGTGACCAGGTGATCAAAGGAGTTATTGTAGACAAGATCAGCGGTCATCCGATTCCCAATGCTTTTGCCACGCTGTATGACGCTTCGGGTGAAAAGTTGAGACGACTGGAAACGATGCGCAACGGGGAATTCTCGTTTAAAGTAAAATGCGATCAACCCTATAAGGTCACCGGTGACAAATACGGCTATTTTGTAGCTGAAGAATCCCTGGTGACGAGCAAGGAAAATGCCTTTCAAAACAACCTGACCCTGAGTTTGGACGAGAAGGAGTTCATCGACCTGGAAGGACGACAGATTTTGAACATCCGATCCATCGAATTCGAACTCAACCAGGCCAATATATTGGAGAGCAGCTATGACGATTTGGCCAAGGTCGTAAGACTCATGGAAAAATTTCCGGAGATGATCATTCGGTTCGGATCACATACCGATTCCCGAGGGGGTGACGGGTACAACATGTGGCTCTCTCAAAAAAGAGCTTCTGCCACGGTTTCCTACCTGATCAGCATAGGTGCAGATCCTAAACGTATAACCGGGAAGGGCTATGGAGAGACCCGCCTGGTCAACAACTGCTCCAACGGTGTGAAATGTACCGAGGTTGAGCATCAACAGAACCGAAGAACCGAATTTGAAGTGATCAAGAAGTAATGCGTTAGAATTCAAAAGATCAAACTTTTAGTGGAAAAGCATTCGGTAAAACCGGATGCTTTTTTTGTTTGAGGCGCCTGTTCTATTTGAGAAAATATGTACTTTTGCACTCTTAAAGGAATCTGCAGTTGATTATGGGTCAGAAATTCAGAGAATACAAGGGCTTGGATCTGGTGAATGTCGCCGACGAAATACTTCGTTTTTGGGACGACAATGCTATTTTTGAGAAGAGCATTTCTACCCGCAAAGGCAACACCCCTTTTGTCTTTTTCGAAGGTCCGCCATCTGCCAATGGCCTTCCCGGAATCCATCACGTGATGTCCCGGGCCATCAAGGATATTTTTTGCCGTTACAAAACGATGCAGGGCTTCGAGGTTGAAAGAAAAGCAGGTTGGGACACCCATGGACTGCCCATCGAATTGGGAGTCGAGAAGGAGCTTGGAATCACCAAAGAAGACATCGGCAAGAAGGTAAGCATCGAGGAGTACAACGAGGCTTGCAAGACGGCGGTCATGCGATTTACTGACGTTTGGGAAGACCTGACGAAGAAGATGGGGCATTGGGTGGACATGGAAGAGGCCTATGTGACCTACAAACCAAAGTACATGGAGACCTTGTGGTGGCTTCTGAAGCAGCTGTACCAAAAAGGACTCCTTTACAAAGGCTATACGATACAACCCTACTCGCCAAAGGCAGGAACCGGATTGAGCTCCCATGAGTTGAATCAGCCCGGAACCTATCAGGATGTCACAGACACCACTGTTGTTGCCCAATTCAAGGCTGTCCGGGATACCTTGCCGGAGTTCTTGAAAGATGTTGAAGGAGATCTTTATTTCCTGGCCTGGACCACAACTCCATGGACGCTTCCATCCAACACCGCTTTGACGGTGGGCAAGAAGATCGACTATGTGGTTGTGAGCACCTACAACCAATATACTTTCGAGCCCGTCAACGTTTTGCTGGCGAAAAATTTGTTGGGCTATCAATTCGGAAAGAAGTTTCACGAGGTCTCTGACCCGGCGGAACTCAAGACATACAAGGCTGAAGACAAGACCATCCCCTACCGGGTGGTAAAAGAATGCAAGGGAGAGGATCTCCTGGAGATCCGATACGAACAATTGCTGCCCTATGCCAAGCCCTATCAGGGAGTTGAGAACGCATTCAGGGTGATTGCAGGTGATTTTGTCACGACCGAAGACGGAACGGGAATTGTTCATACGGCACCTACTTTTGGAGCAGACGATGCCCTGGTTGCCAAAATGGCCGAGCCCGAAGTGCCGCCTATGCTGGTGATGGATGACCACGGAAACCCGGTTCCCTTGGTGGACCTACAGGGAAAATTCACCCGTGACATGGGGGAGCACGCCGGCAAATACGTAAAGAACGAATACTACGGGGCCGGAGAAGAACCCGATCGATCGGTGGACGTGGAGCTCGCCATCCGACTCAAGGAAGAGAACAAGGCCTTCAAAGTAGAGAAATACAAGCACAGCTATCCGAATTGTTGGAGAACCGACAAACCGATCCTCTATTACCCATTGGATTCCTGGTTCATCAAGGTGACCGAGAAAAGAGATCGCATGTACGAGCTCAACCAGACCATCAATTGGAAGCCCAAGTCAACGGGAGAAGGTCGCTTCGGCAATTGGTTGAAGAACGCCAATGACTGGAACCTGTCGCGTTCCCGCTATTGGGGAACCCCGCTCCCAATCTGGAGAACGAAAGACGGATCTGAAGAACTGATCATCGGATCGGTGGAGGAGCTCAAACAAGAGATGGCCAAAGCGGTGGAACACGGCTTGATGGAGAAAGATCTTTTTGAGGATTTCGTAGTCGGCGACATGAGCGAGGAAAATTACGATCGAATTGATCTTCACAAGAACATTGTAGACAAGATCATTCTCGTATCCCCAACAGGGAAACCCATGAAAAGGGAGGCCGATCTGATCGACGTGTGGTTTGACTCAGGTGCCATGCCTTATGCTCAATGGCACTATCCTTTTGAGAACAAGGAGCGCATTGAGAATGACAAGTATTTCCCGGCTGACTTCATTGCTGAAGGGGTGGATCAAACCCGTGGATGGTTCTACACCTTGCACGCGATTGCTTCGATGAATTTTGACAGTGTCGCCTATAAGAATGTAGTTTCAAACGGGCTACTGCTCGACAAGAACGGCAAGAAAATGTCCA
>Ga0272441_10015856_pt1 | contig 10499 bp, 10 predicted proteins | sample SSMProp6N_FD_193582 | JGI IMG/M metagenome (GOLD analysis project Ga0272441, IMG submission 193582) | Marine sediment archaeal communities from Little Sippewissett salt marsh, Falmouth, MA, United States - SSM-Prop-6N | ecosystem: Environmental > Aquatic > Marine > Wetlands > Sediment ... | reverse complement strand
CAAGGCGGGGGGCGTCGTCGTCGTCAATGGACAGGATGCGAATGGAGCAAAGATCGTTGCCGATCTGCGCCAGTGCGATTATCCCGTGCAATGCAAAACCTTCGGTCTTAACGAAAGCTGCAATTTCTACGCCCAAAATCTTGTCCTGAAGGATGGGCTTTACAGCTTTGACGTTTACCATGACGGCGCTTTGCTGGGCCCAACAAGGATTTCCCTGCCGGGCCGGCACAATATTCTTAACGCCCTGGCGGTCGTGGCCATGGCGATCCATCTCGGTCTGGAAGCTGAACGGGTGCTCCAGTTGCTGCCGGACTTTACCGGCATGGACCGTCGGCTCATGTTAAAGGGACAAATCGGGGGGATTACGGTTCTCGACGACTACGCGCACCATCCGACGGAAATCCGGGCCTCGCTCGCGGCGATACGCCAGAGGTACCAGCCGAAGCGCATTTGGTGTATTTTTCAGCCGCATCAATACAGCAGAACGAGATTTTTACTTGATGATTTTGCAGAAAGTTTTAAGCTGGCCGACATAACGATTGTGCCCGAGATATATTTCGTCCGCGATTCGGAATCGGCCAAGAAAGAGGTGAACGCTCAAATCCTGGTTGACAGAATGCGGGGGCATGGAACACAGGCCTTATTCATCGAACGTTTTGAGGCCATTGGTGATTATCTCAAAAGCAATGTCAGCTCCGGCGAGCTGGTCGTAACCATGGGCGCCGGCGATATTTGGAAGGTGGCAGATGTCTTTGTTCAGTGGCTTGGAGGAGATCGTTGAAGCCAATTACCCGTTGGCCAGGCAGACGTGGTACGGCCTCGGCGGACCCGCCGACTATTTTATCCGACCCCAAACAACCAAGCAGCTCAAAACCGTCGTCGAACGGTGTCGCGAAAACGGAATCCGGATTAAGGTCTTAGGCTTTGGCTCTAATCTGCTCATCAGTGATGAGGGTGTGCGAGCGGCCGTGATCAAGCTCGACTCTGAGCAGTTCATACAAATCCACTTCGAAGACCAGGAGGTCACCGCCTGGGCCGGGGCGGAGTTGAGCAGGCTGGTTCTAACCTGCGTGGAAAAAGGGCTCTCGGGCATCGAGGCCCTGACCGGCATCCCCGGCTCCGTGGGCGGCGCGGTCAAGATGAACGCCGGCGGCAACTTCGGAGACTTCGGCTCTGCGGTGGAGACCGTCACGCTCATGGACAGCACGGGCAATATCTTCGAGAAAAGCAAGCCGGAGCTCGTCTTCGACTACCGTCAGACAAACATCACGGCAAAATTCATCCTCAACGCAACACTGAAGTTGAATGTCGCTGCCCCGGAACACATCATGCAGACGGTCAAAGAGATCTGGATTTACAAGAAGAACAACCAGCCGCTGAATACGAAGAATTCCGGCTGCATCTTCAAGAATCCCCGAGGCGTATCCGCCGGCGCGTTAATCGACAAGGCCGGCTTGAAGGGCCTGCAGATCGGCGGGGCCATCGTCAGCGACAAACATGCCAACTTCATCATCGCCCAGAGCGAGTGTACGAGCCGGGATGTTCTGAGATTGATTGAGGCTATCAAGCAAAGGGTCAAAGAACAATTCGACCTCGATCTGGAGCTTGAAATCGAGATTTGGTAAAAGCAATGACGAACGCGAAACTGAAAGTGGCCGTTCTTACCGGCGGCATCGGCGCCGAGCGGGATGTCAGCCTTCAAAGCGGACAGTGCGTTACGGAGGCGTTGAAAGAGGCCGGCTTTCGCGTGGTCACCGCCGACGTTCGACCGGACAATCTTCAAATACTCCGGGACGACAGCGTCGATGTGTTCTTCCCAGCGCTCCACGGCACATTCGGCGAAGACGGCCGGCTCCAGCAAATCCTCGAAGACCGGTCGCTTCTTTACACGGGCAGCGGATCGATCGCAAGCAAGCTGGCGTTTGACAAGATGGCAAGCAAAGCGCTTTTCGAGAACGTGGGCGTGGCCGTACCGAAGGCGGTAGAGTTTCAGCCGGAAGGCAACCTCGAATTGCTCCAGCAACAACTCTGTCAACTCGCCGACAAATATGTCGTAAAACCCGTCCGGGAAGGAAGCAGCGTGGGTATTCACATCGTCTCGACGCCGGATGACGCGCTCGAAGCGGCGTGTAAAATATACGACCGGCATGGCGACTGCATGATCGAAGAGTTCATCCCCGGAAGAGAAGTGACGGTCGGCATCCTTGGCGAGCAAACCCTGCCGATTATCGAGATCCGAACGCACAGTGAGTTTTACGACTATGATGCAAAATACGTCGATGAGCAAACGGAATATCTTTTCGACACGATTTCGGATCCCGCTGTTGCCGACAATATCTCCCGGGCGGCGATGGATTGCTTTGCGGCGCTCGACTGCTGGCACTTCGCACGGGTCGATTTCATCCTGAGCGATGACGGAATCGCCTACGTTTTGGAACTGAATACGATCCCGGGCTTTACAACCCATTCCCTCTTGCCCAAGGCGGCGGCAAGGGCCGGACTTCCCATGAGCGACTTGTGCGCGCGCATCGTCGAAGCCGCGTCTGCCTCGCTCCCGAGCCGCAACGTATGAAGCAAACAACACCATCATGAAGTTCAGGAAGAACAAACAAAAGGGACGAACGAAAAGCATTTCATTCAAGCGAAGCGGCTCCAAAAAGAAAACAGGACGACAGGTCGGCTTTTGGGAACCCAGGTTATTGAGTATGCTCAAAATGATGGGGATCGTCTGCACGCTTTGCGGAATCGCCATCGGGCTTGTATTCCTGGAGAGATACGTGGGCAAAACGACCTCCGTCTCAGAAGCGGGCGTGCGTCCGGAACTCGTTGACGTCCCGGCGTGGGTGACTGACACCCTTAAAGATAAAGTCTTTGCCGTTACAAAAGGCTACGGCGACAACCCGATGCTGGACGAAGATGCGGTCCTTTCCGTGCAACAACAAATCACAGAACAGATCGCCTGGCTCGACGACGTAAAGGTGCGCATTTCCCACGGCCGCCTGTATATCGCCGGGCGCTGGCGAAAACCCATCGCTCTGATTAAATCCGGTCCGTTTCAATTCTACGTCGATGCCGAACAAGTCGCGCTCGACTATGTACCGATGCCGCATCTGACTCTTGTGGAAGTCGCGGGATTGCCGCCGGTGATAACGGTCCCGCCGCTGGGCGACGTCTGGCCTCGCAATGATCTTGCCGCCGCGATCCAGATCCTGGACCGTCTCGACCGAATGGACCAAACCCAGACGCCGGACAAGCCGCTGTTGCAAGAGATCGACCGCATCGACGTGAGCAATTACAAAGGCCGCCAGGATGACAGCGAACCCCATATTATTCTCTATGCGAAAGACAACACCAAAATCCTGTGGGGCGCCGAGATCGGGACATGGCAGCGATATCTGGAATCGACGGATGAAGAGAAGCTGGCCAAGCTCTACTATTATTACAAAACGTATGGCACCCTATCGGGCCGCGTCAAATTTATCAACCTCTGCGACCCGCGCGACAAGGTCCCCCTGCCGATTGATAGGTATTAAACCTTGGCAAGAGAGTTGAGCGCCGCTCTCACGTCGTTATAGCCATAGGGAATTTGGAAGTCCATGCAGATGGATTTGAGTTGCTTCAGACTCGTCTCGCTCAGCGTGCTCTGTAAATCCGCATCGCCGCGACAGCAGAAGATTCGGCACGCGGCAAACCGATGCGGGTAAACCTCGCATTTGCCATCCTTGTTATAAGGACACCGGCTCCCCGGCATCGGCTTGACCTCGTGGGCAGCCAAATGCGCGGCGAAATACATCAACTCCGGCGGCGTGATAAATAAACGGTGATCGAAACCCTCGAAATCACAGCAATCGCCGCACGCCGCACACGTGCCGGCTAACTGGCCGCAATGGTGTATCTGCTCGTCGATCCACGCATAAACGTCCGCGACTCGCTCAAGCAGTTGGTCGTTTACTTCGTATCCCGCCACCACTTCTTTTCCCTCTTGATTTTCTCAATTTCCTCGAAGCTGTAATGTTTTCCGCGATTGATGCCGGGGCATTTCCGTCCCGCCTCGTTCCACGTATTCGGGCTGCTCAGATTGCTCGCCCAGAAAGGCCAGCTTCGGCACTGGGCCGGCCGCACGGAATAGATCGCGCAGCGCCTCTGGCCGGCGCAATCTTCCAAAAAGATGCAGTCTTTGGTCGTTGGATGTTCGATAATCGTGGTCCGCAAACTCACACGGCGCAGGTACTTTTGCCGCAACTGCCCCACTGTCATCTTCAAAAAATCGGCGATAATTTCGATCTCCGCCCGCGTCACCCAGATATACCCCTCCCCCGGCCCGGCGCAGCACCCGCCGCACTCCATGCACTCAAAATGCAACCCCGCCACATACCACGGAGTCCTTTTCTTCGTCCCGGCTTTCACACACGCCATCCCAAGGATAACCAAGAATAACGATTCACTGACAACTACCCCCATCCGCATAACCGCATAAGCGGAAGTCGATTCATTATTAAAGCACACTTCTGTTTATTTTCTTTCGTATTACTCTTTGGATTATACGACAACCCGCCCGGCACGTCAATAATCTCAGCCCCACGACCATTGTCAGGATGGATGGACAGGAATGTCGCGATCTGAAAACCATCGGATTTTCTTCTTGAAAAACCGACTTCCACGGTATAGATTTCTGATAAAAGAACAATGACGCGGGACGTTTTGGATTTAGGCTTCTCAAAAAAGGCTTCAAATAAAAAGTGCTATAGGTTCCGAATTATTTTTGAGTTTGGGGCACATATATGGGTTTGAAATAAGTATGATGTTTCCAGAATTCATCAATTGCCCAGAAAACAGAAAATGACCGACTTATCAAACTACTATCAACAAGATCCTCGAAATCATGAAGCCACCCCATCAGAACGCTTTCCAGAGAATCATGTGAAATATTCTGCATGGTTAAAACCTCTTGAGTGGATCGATCGTGCTCATCGCTTATTTGGCTCCCGAGCGTTTAGGACAAAGAAAGCCTTGTTAGCGGAATTTGACCGTGCTGCGCCCCTGGATGAATACATGGGAACAGAAGAGGAATTGAGAAAAGCAAGGAGGCTCGTGGTATCGTATTGCGAAGGCGTTGAAAACAATCCCTTTATTTCCTCTATTGGAAGTTTCCTGGGCAAGAAACTCGCGTCGGACATATTAAAGAATCGTAAAAAGGTGCTTCAATACTATCATTTGAACAGAGAATTTATAGAGGCCCATGGAAAGTTAGAAGCGCCGGTGATCATAACCGGTGTCCCTCGCTCCGGCACAACGTTACTACATCGCTTAATGAGTGAAGACCCAAACACACGCGCCTTATACTTTTGAAATGGATATCGCAACGCCCCCGATGACGTCAGATGCCAATCCACTGGAGGATCCGAGAATTAAACAAAGTGAAGCTGCCGTATCCACCTTTTCGCGTTTAGCCCCTGGTTTCCTGGAGAAATTTGCTGAATCACACTTGTGGCACGCGACAGAGATGGAAGAATCGTTACTTTATATGCTGAACCATAACGGTCTATTTTCGATGAACGTTGCGGCTGCCGGACGAGCTTATATCGATGACTTCCTTAAGATTGAAGACAAGCGCCCGGTATTCCGGTATGAACGTCTATTTTTTACGATGTTAGATGCCTATCATCCGGCCAAGTCGCATTGGACGCTTAAATCACCGGAATACGCACCCTATTTCCCAATGATTTTTGAAGAGTATCCTGACGTTAGAATCGTCGTGACACATCGAAACCCATTAGTCACCTTACCTTCTTTTTGCCGTCTCATGGAGTCCTGGTGTATCGCATTTGATCAAAATGGTTCTTTTGATAAACATCGGTTCGGACAGTTCCAAAAAGTCTTCATTGAAAAGAGTTTAAGGGTGCCCTTGAATTACCGAAAAGAACACCCGGAAAAAGAAGAGCAGATATTCGATTGTATGTACGAAGAGTTATTTTCAAACCCGATAGCCATGGTAAAGACGATCTACCAAAAATTTGGTCTTGAATACACCGAAGAGTTTGAAGAAAGAATGAAGGTCTATCTTGAAAACAACAAACAAGGAAAATATGGGCGACATACATACTCCTTAGAAGAATACGGATTCAAAAAGGAAAGCATATATCAAGAGTATAAAGATTATATGGAGCAGTACAACTTTGGTATTCCCGACAAAATAGAGCGACCCGTCTCTTTCGATTTCTCGCTCGGGTAGGGTACTTACGAAGGGCAGCCTCACAGTCGGCCGTTTCTATCTTGACACCAAAGAAGCGTGGATTCCATCATGGGACTCTGCAAATTGGCCTTTTAAATGATTATAACAACGCGAGACATTTTGGGTTTGAGTTTTGCAATAATAGATTTATCTAAACAACAAAGGCTGGCAACTCTATCAAATTGCCAGCCCTTGATGATATCGGATATTTCGTTTTCTTTTTGAGTTGGTTTACTGACTGAGGTCAGCCGAATAGACCACCAACCGGGGGCGGGCCTCCAAAGTGGTCGAGCCGTTGGTGTGGATCTGCCAGCCATCGGCCGTGTCACTGGCCTGGATGGCGACCCCGTAGTCGGCCGCCCCGGTGCGGACACCTTCCAGATAGTCGGTCACGTCGAACCAAACTTCCGCCCCGCGGATGAAGCCGTCGAGGGAATCGAGGGCCGGGCCGATGTCACCATCGCCGATCTGCAATCCGTTAACGGCCCCAAAGGCCGAATGCAGCAACGTCGTATCCCAGGGGCGCAGCATTGTATACACCGCATAGGGACCACCGGTGCGAGCATTCAGGTTGGTATCTCCGGTGGTTATCACGACCCACGCCTTGGCCACAGGGACGTCCATCGGGGCCTGACCCGGCTCTGTGCCGAAGACGTTATCGAATTTCAACAGGGCCAGATCGTCGGGTGAGCTGGTGTTGCCAGCGCCGTCGGTAAAAAGCACCCCGTCGAGAAATGTCTGGTCGAGTGCGGATGCATCTTCGGTCATTTCGGGCCTGTCAAGATGACCGGTGTCTTCGATCAGGGCATTCGTGCCGCTGCGGACAATGGCCATCGTCGTGCCGGTATAATCCCCTATCCCATCCTGAAAAGTGTTCATTGCGACGGGAACGGTCGTATAGGAAACCTTGAGCTTGGGACGCGTATCGCTTAACGGATAGCCCGTAGTGCGAATCGACCAACCGTCAGTGGTGTTCGCGACCTCGTTAATCACGTCAGGTAGGCCGGCCTGAATGACAAAACCATGATTCTCCGCGCCGTCCACCCAGGATTGAACGACCGATGTCACGTTTGCGCTGTCCGTGTTTCCCGGATGCTGGCGGCCATAGCCACCCACGGGCCGGGTCGCCGAGCCGTCCTGCCACCAGGCACCCCGGCTGACCAGATTCGTGGTCGTGGTAAAATCGCCAAAGTACGTGGTTGTCGAGTCGAACGGCTGGAGCAAGCCTGCGATGCCGTAGGGACCTCCCGTTTGAGCGTTTCCCACCAGGCTCGTGGTCACAGCCAATTCGGCGCTGAGAATGGTCGCTCCGGCCGGGATCTGGCCCGGCTCATCGCCGATGATATTATCGAACCGTGTAAGCCTTTGCTCGTCGGGCGAAGAATCCGTTTGGTAGCCATCAAGGAAATCGTTTACGACCTCGCTGCCATCTACATTATGATCGTTTCTTTCGCTGATCGTGCGATCGAACGCGCCTGTGTAACCATCCGCTCCGTTTTGAAAGCTGATGGTCACGACCTCAGCGGCCGCGATCCCGGCCAGGGCCATACAAAAACCCCCGGCCATCGCAGCACTCAAAATGAAACTCTTGAATTTAGCAATCATCATAATAGTCTCCTTTTCAACATAAACCTAAACAATAATACAGTCAACCACGACGCAACGTACCACGCCGTTTTTCGCGTCCCGGATTTCACACACTCCATCCCGAGGGATCGATTAAATCACCGACAAATCTCCTCCATCATCATAACCACAAAAGCAGAAGCCGATTTATTCTCAAAATTCCTGCCTGTTCGTTCGACTTCCTGTTTCAATTTGAATTATACGAAATCCAGCCCGGCACGTCAATAACAATAGCTCACCACCATCGAGAGACCCGCATTCATAAGGCTGCGGCAATCTGAAAATTATCGAATTTTCTTCTTTAAAAATCGACTTCAATAGTGTACATTCTTAACAGAAGAGCAACGACGCGAGACATCTGGGATTTATGCTGCTCGTTAGTAATTAGGTGTGAAAAAAGTGGGCGTGTTAAAGAGTGCTAATGTGTCCTGGATAATCTGCAGGAGATTATTGTGCTGAACTATATAAAAGCTGAGAGGATCTGGCTGAAAAATGATCCCGAGCTAAATGAGACATGGCTAAGGGATCGCATCATCGAAGATCCTCAGATACTAGGACTTGGTGAGCTTGAAATCAAGGATGTGGAACGAACCCAACCAAGTGCGGGCCGTTTAGACCTGTTGCTCCAAGATTCTGAGGCTGGGAAACGTTACGAAGTGGAATTAATGTTGGGAGTAGTAAACGAAAGTCACATCATCAGATGCATTGAGTATTGGGACATAGAGCGAAAACGCTATCCCCAATATGACCATACTGCTGTACTGGTGGCCGAAGACATTACTACCCGTTTCTTGAATGTAATTGCACTCTTCAACAACTCAATTCCCCTGATTGCAGTACAATTGAACGCCTTGAAGGTTGATGACAGGATCATATTAAACTTCACAAAAGTACTCGATGAGGTCATACCTGGCGAGGACGACGATGATGGCGAGGGCGAGGTTGTAGATAGGGATTATTGGGAGAAAAAGGGTTCTAAAGACTCATTGCATACAGCTGACTCCTGTCTTGAGATAATCCACGATTTCGATCCATCTCTCAGCTTAAAATATAACAAGTACTACATTGGACTGGCAGACAGGTCTCGGGCCAGGAACTTTATCATTTTCCGGGCTAAGAGACATTTTCTCCGAGTTGAGGCGAAAGTGAGTGACCAGCAACCATGGATGGAAAAGCTGGAAGAGGCAGATCTCGTTATACTTCCAGGAATAAAAAAACGCAGCCGAATTATCTTCCGACTCGAAAAGGATGAGGTTCTAACACATAAGGAACTTCTCAAGGAACTTTTTCTTGCATGTTACAAGGAGCAACAAGAATAGGAAGAATTGGGATAGGATTGAGAAAAAGGCCTGGAATTTTTTCTTCCTTTTTGATCTCAGTCGTGACGGTCATTTCTTTCTAGGGCCAAATGCTTCGGTTGCACTCAGCAAGATAGGATGGAGCGGTGAGTCATTCGTATTTTATCTTTCGATGAAATGCTTTTTACCGATCTGTAATCTGTGTTAGTCAGTGTCTAAATAATCCGTGACGTCATCATTCAATTGGCGCGGACGTCGTAGGCGTAGAGGTCTTCGTCGCATCGGATGTAGAGTCGTTCGCCGCAGACGACGGGGTGGGCGAGGTAGGAGTTGGTGGGCTTCTTTTTAATCTCGAATTGACTGGCAATATCGAATCCGTCGTCGGTGATATTGAGCAGGTACATCGTGCCCTGGTGGTTCAGGGCGTAGATTCTTCCGTCGGCATAGGTGATGCCCACTTTGCCCATCGTCTCGTCGAGCTTGATAGTATTTCCTGTGAGAAAATCGACGAAATAGAAATGTCTTCCACTGACTCGACAGGCGCAACCGAACAGCTTGCCGTCGACGAGCAACGCCCCGCTGTGGCAATCGTCGATATCTTCGCGATGCCAGACGGTCGAGGCCGTACGCGCAGCCGGATCGATTTTTAACAGGGTGCCGCCGGAGCCGTGTCCGCAGGCGATAAAGACGTAGCCGTCGTGGAAGACGGGCGTCAGGGCGTTCTGCGGCGACCTGGGCACGAACGGCGCCGACCACACGAGCGCGCCGGTCTCGACATTCACGCCGACCACCGATCGTTGCGTTAAGCTGATCAACTGGCGCACGCCGGCGTGGGTGACCACGACGCCGGAGCAGTACGCCGCATAATGCTCGATTTGCGTATTAGCCCAGAGGGTCTTACCTGTCTTTCTATCTAAGGCAACGACGCGGCCTTTCGGCCCGCCGGGCATGCACAGAACCTTATCGCCCTCGACAATTACATGCTCGGCGAGGGCCCAGATGCCGTATCGTGCATCGAATCGATCCTTGAGGTCCACGGTCCACAGCGGCTTGCCGGACTTCGCCTCGTAGGCCGCCAGCCGGCCGGTGGGGTTCATATGATACACGGCGCCGTCGCTGTACGTCGGCGTCGCGCGCGAGCCGGGACTCGCACCCCGCCATGCGTCGCCGTTGCGCGACTTCCACAAAAAGTTACCCTCCATATCAAGCGCCAGGAGCATCTCATCGCGGCCAAAGTCGCCGGCCGTGAAGATTTTACCGTCGGCGATCACAACGCCCGAATAGCCTTTTCCGCACTGCGAATATGTCCAGAGCAAGCGCGGCCCACCTTCAGGCCATTTTTT
>Ga0272441_10015855_pt1 | contig 10499 bp, 9 predicted proteins | sample SSMProp6N_FD_193582 | JGI IMG/M metagenome (GOLD analysis project Ga0272441, IMG submission 193582) | Marine sediment archaeal communities from Little Sippewissett salt marsh, Falmouth, MA, United States - SSM-Prop-6N | ecosystem: Environmental > Aquatic > Marine > Wetlands > Sediment ... | reverse complement strand
CAGGGAATCGCCCGGGTACGTGTAAAAACCCTGCGAGATGATGGCAAGATACGAATCGCCGAAATATCGGTGCTGGAAGATGTGGAACCTGAGCCGCCATCGATCCGGGACCAGGCCCTGATCCGGGATGTTCGGGAGAAATTCGAGCAAACCACCAAACTTGGGAAACAGATCCCCAATGAAATCCTCGTGGTGACTGAGAATATCGAAGAGCCCGGAAAACTTGCGGATATCATCGCTTCCAATCTCAGTCTCAAGATCCCACAATCTCAGAAAGTTTTGGACGAGACAAACAGCATGGTACGCCTGCAGACCGTCCATGAATACCTCAGCTATGAACTGGAAATGCTCAGCATTCAAAACCAGATCAACCTGAAAGCCCAGGGTGAAATGGACAAGAATCAGCGGGAATATTTCCTCCGCCAGCAACTCAAAGCCATCCAGAAGGAATTGGGCGAAGAGGGCGATAACGCCGAGGAGATCCGGGTATACTTGCAACGCATGGAGGAGGCGGGGCTGCCGGAAAACGCCCGGATGGAAGTGGAAAAAAATATCGACCGCCTGCAGAAAATGCATCCTGAATCCGCGGAAAGCACCGTGGTTCGCAACTATCTGGACTGGATGCTTGACCTGCCCTGGAACCAATCCACCCGAGATACCCTGAACTTGAAAAAGGCGGCCCGGATTCTCAACCAGGACCATTACGGTCTCGAAAAAGTCAAGCAACGGATCCTGGAGTACCTCAGTGTCCGCAAGTTGACTTCCAGATCGCATGGTCCCATCTTGTGTTTCGTGGGCCCCCCGGGAGTTGGCAAAACCTCCCTGGGCCGGTCAATCGCCCGGGCTTTAAACAAGAAATTCGTGCGGATTTCCCTGGGAGGCGTCCGCGACGAAGCAGAGATCCGGGGGCACCGCCGCACCTATGTCGGCGCATTACCGGGAAAGATCATTCAGGAGCTGCGCCGCGTGGAAGCCAACAACCCGGTATTCATGATGGATGAAGTGGACAAGATCGGCGCGGACTTCCGCGGAGATCCTTCATCGGCCTTACTCGAAGTTCTCGACCCGGAACAGAACAACGCGTTCCAGGACCATTACCTGGGGGTGACCTTCGACCTATCCAAAGTGATGTTCATCACCACCGCCAATATGCTCGAACCCATTCAACCGGCCTTCCTCGATCGCATGGAGGTTATCCACCTGCATGGATACACGGAGGAAGAAAAGCTTGAGATCGCCCGCCGCCACCTTATTCCCCGCCAGGTAAAGGAAAACGGATTGAACGGGGAGCTGATCCGCTTTACTCCCGGAGCCGTGAGCGGGCTTATCCGGTATTACACCCGGGAAGCCGGGGTGCGCAACCTGGAAAGGGAGATCGGCGGCATCTGCCGCAAAGTGGCTTACGCGGTCTCCCTGAAAACCCGCAAGCAATACAAGATAACCGCCAGCAACCTGGAAAAATACGCCGGACCGCCGAAGCTTTTCAAGGACCAACTGCTGGAAGAAGATTCAACCGGAGTCGCCACCGGCATGGCATGGACGCCGTATGGGGGAGACCTTTTGTTCATCGAAGTCAAGTTAATTCCCGGAAAGGGCAAGCTGATCCTTACCGGCTCCCTGGGGGATGTAATGAAGGAATCCGCCGCGGCTGCTCTCAGTTTCCTGAAGGCCAATGCCAAGGCCCTTGGACTTAACCCGGACGAATTTGAAAAGAAAGACATCCACATTCACGTGCCGGAGGGAGGAATTCCCAAAGACGGTCCGTCCGCGGGGATCGCCTTGACCACCGCCCTGTGTTCAGCGTATCTGGACATCCCGGTGCGGCGGAATGTGTCCATGACAGGCGAGATTACCCTGAGAGGGAAGGTTCTTCCGGTTGGCGGGATCAAGGAAAAGGTTTTGGCGGCCCGCAGGGCCGGTATCCAGCAAATATTGCTTCCTGAAAAAAATCGCAAGGACTTGTCGGAGATGAAACCCGCTGAGCTCAAGGGGATTCAGTTCCACTTCATTCGCCGCATTGAAGACGCGGTTAACCTTGCCATGATCCGCAAAGCCTTCTAATGGACGAAGAAGAGCTTGTCCGCTTTCTGCACAGGAACTTTCCCTATCCCGGCGGGAAGGGTATCGGGGATGACGCATCCGTCAGGCCCTATGCCCACGAACCCGGGGGACGCAGAATCGTGGCCAAAGACATCTTCATTGAAGGCACCCACTTCTCACTGAAATATTTTTCACTTTCCCAGGCAGCTGAAAAAGCGGTCGGCGCAAACGTCAGCGATATGGCCGCCATGGGCGGGATCGGAGAAGAGATATACCTGGGGCTTGGTTTTCCCCGAGAAAGCAATGCTTCCCAATTGAGGGAAGTGTTCCAGGGCGTTCGCTCCGCCTGCAGGCGATGGAAACTCCGGCTGGGAGGCGGAGACATATCCAAGGCTCCCTGCTGGATGATATCGGTCACCATATGCGGTCATGCCGTCCGACCGGTATACCGGGACGGCGCACGGAATGGTGACCGGATCGGGCTGATCGGACGCACCGGGGAATCCGCCCTGGGTTTGACGCTGCTGGAACGCGACCGCGGAAACAACCCTTTTTCCCGCCGCCACCTGCGCATTTTTCCTCATCTTCGGGAAGCCCGCGAGTTGGCCCGGGTTGCCTCGGCCATGATCGATGTGTCCGATGGCCTTATCAAGGATCTGGGAAGAATCCTGACCGCTTCCGGGGTCGGCGCCCAAATCCAGCTGGAAAAGCTTCCCATATCCCGGAGAATGCAAGCCTGCTGCCGGGAAAACGGACTGGACGCACGCCTTCTGGCCCTGACGGGAGGAGAGGACTACGCCCTGCTCTGCTGCATTCCGCCGCAGCGGTTGGAATTGCTGCAAGGTTCCGCCGGCTACCCGAAATTGATCGGACACATACGTCGAACCCCCCGGAAACTCTCGCTGGTATCCAATGGAACCCCCGTATCTCTACCGGTTGGCGGCTACGATCATTTCGCAAACTAGCCGCCGGACCACCCGTGCGTCGAATTGACAAAAACCCCGATTTGTTGTATACAAGAACCGCATGAGAAAACCCTTTCTGTGGATGCTGGCCTGTGGCTTGTTGCTTATCGGGCCATTGAATGGCCAGGACGATTACCTCAAAATCACCACTTCTATCAAACCGGAAATCATCGGTCAGGGAATGGAAGGGGTTCTGAAGGTTAAAATCCAGCCAAGAGACGGGATCCGCATTTCCGCGGCCCCGGAATTCGTGATCAAGCTGGAAGAAAACTCCAATCTGACTTTTTCCAAATACTTTTTTACGGCCTCGGAACTGGACTTTGAAACTGAGCAGGAGAACGAGAATGTCTACCTGGACCTGGAAAAGGAAATATCCATCCCTTTTAAAGTCAATGACAACTCCCTGATCGGCAAACAGCAGATTTCGGGAGAAATCCAGTTCACCGGGGTATTCAAAGACCACTGGTCCCTGAAAACTTTTCAGAAATTCTCGACGAGCTTTCGGTCGCGACGCAACCGGACAACAGCAGCAAGGCGATAACAGGATCAACAAAAAAAGTGAAATCCGAAACAAAGAAAACGCGCAAACAATCAACTGGGGAGATCAACATGGACGTGTTCGAAAAGTGCATGGCATACACCCGGGCGGAAGAAGCCCAAAACAGCGGGATGTACCCTTACTTTACCGAGATTCAGGATGTGGATGGAAATTATGTCTGGGTGGACGGCAAGAAAATCCTCATGGTCGGGTCCAACAACTACCTGGGTTTGTTCGATAACGAACGCATTAAAAACGCCGTCATCGAAGCCGTACGCAAATACGGATCCTCCACCTGCGGTTCGCGTTTCCTAAACGGAACATATTCGCTCCATGTTGATCTGGAAAAAAAGATCGCCGACTTCATGGGGAAAGAGGAAGCCCTCTGTTACAGCACGGGGATGCAGACCAATCTGGGCGTTATCTCCGCCCTTGCCGGCCGCAACGACATAATCCTGATCGATCGCATGGTGCACGCTTCGATCGTAGACGGGACGAGGCTCTCATTCGCCAATGTCGTAAAATTCCGTCACAACGATATGCAGGACCTGGAAGAGAAATTGAAGCGGCTTCCCGAGGACAAAGGTCGACTGATCATCGTGGACGGCGTCTTCAGCATGGAAGGAGACCTGGCCAACATTCCCGAACTGGTTCGCCTGAAGAAAAAATACAAGGCCCGGCTCATGGTCGACGACGCCCACAGTGTCGGAATCATGGGCAAGGGCGGCCGGGGAACCGCCGAACATTTCCACATGCTTGACGAGGCGGACCTGGTCATGACCACGTTTTCCAAAGCCTTCGCTTCCCTTGGCGGTTACGTTGTAGGCGACCGCAAGGTAATCAATTACATCCGACATAATTCCCGGGCCCTGATTTTCTCCGCCTCCATCACCCCGGCATCCCTGGCCGCGGCCGGAGAGGCTCTGGATATCATTCAAACGGAGCCCTGGCGCCGGGAGAGACTGTGGCAGATCAGCGAGACCATGAACAGGGAGCTGACCGCCATGGGATACCATACGGGCAATACGGAAACCCCCATCATTCCGGTTTTCATTCATGATGAAGAGAAAACCTTCCAATTGTGGTATTTCCTGCGCAATTTCGGGATCTTCACCAACCCGGTTATCGCTCCGGCGGTGCCCCCGGAGGACGCGCTGATCCGCACATCTTTTACCGCCACCCACTCTGACGAAGACCTGGAATTCATCCTGAAGGGCTTCTATGAAGGCGGAAAAGCCGTCGGAGTCATTTAAGCCCGGCCCTGGGGTGGAAATATCCGCGGTTATTGTCAACTACAATGGCAGCGAGTTTCTACCCGAAAATCTGGAAACCCTGAAGGCCCAGCAGCCGGGTTTTCAGCGCATTCTGGTTGTTGACAACGCGTCTACCGACAATTCTCGAAAACTTCTCGCATCACGGCCCGAAATCGATACTCTACTCTTGGAGAAAAACATCGGATACGCCGCGGCCGCCAACCGGGGCATATCGATGTGTGGAACATCTCTGGTTCTGGTTGCCAATGCCGACATCCGCACGGAACCGGGATTCGTAAGCGCGATTCGGGATCACCTGAAGGAATATCCGGAAACCGGATTGATATCCCCGCTTTTGCTCAGGTTCGACGGCAAGACCGTGGATTCCGCCGGTCAGGAGTGTTCCCCGGCCTTCTATCCTCGGGAAAAGGGATACAATCAACCCCTGGATAAAGTACAAGTCAAAGCCGGTCCCGTATTTTCCGTTTGCGGTGCCGCCACGATTATCAACCGCCGGGCATTTTCCGGAGTTGTCGCTGACAACGCATTCTATGACGAGGATTTCTTTATGTTCTGGGAGGATTTCGACCTCGGCTGGATCGCCAAGGAAGCCGACATCCCGGTATACTTCACTCCCCGGGCCCGGGTGCATCACTTTCGCAGCGCGACATTGCAATCGGGATTCATGCGTAAAGTCGCCCTGGCGTTGGCGCGACCGCCCCGGCTGCGATTCCACCTGGTGAAAAACAGGTATCTCACCCTGATCAAGCATTTCCGCTGGCGCAGGCATTGGTCGCTTATACCGGCAATAATGATAAAAGACCTCGTCTGGGTGGGCCTTTTGACAATTACTACCCCCCAAATTATAATCTGGTTGGTACGAACCGGGCCTCAATTCCGGCGAGCCTGGCGAAAACGGCGAAACGCACCTGACCTCCGAAAATGAATACGGTCCTATTAATCCTGGCATTCTGCCTGGCCCTGTCTCTTTCTCTGTACGGAACTCCCATCGCGAGGCGTGTGGCTTACCGGTACGGTATTCTTGACGTCCCCGACGGACGCTTGAAAAAACACAAAACCCCCACCCCATATCTGGGAGGAGTCATGGTGTTTTTCGCCATGATTCTGCCGTTGAGCCTCTTGTTTGAGTTCAGCCGCGAATTATTGGGGCTACTCTTCGCCGGCACCATTCTCTTGATGGTCGGCCTTTTCGATGATCTGAAAGCGCTGACTCCGGGAATTAAATTCTTCTTTCAAATCATCGCGACGGGCATCCTGCTCAAGAGCGGCATCCGCCTGGAACTGGCCTTCCTTTCTCTCTGGGCAAACTACCTGCTTTCCTTTGTGTGGATCCTGTCACTGATAAACGCTTACAATATCATCGACATCATGGATGGCCTGGCCGCTTCATGCGCCCTGCCGGCTACGTTGATGATATTTTCCCTGGCTGAATGGAACGGCAACCATATGATTGCCATCATCGCCATATCTCTTTGCGGCAGCTTGATCGGCTTCTTGCGCTTCAACTGGTCCCCGGCAACCATCTACCTGGGGGACTCGGGGAGCATGGTAATCGGCATGATGATCGGTTCCATGGTCATCATGATCGACTACACGCCCCACAACGACCTGGGATTTCTCTCCGCTTTTTTCGTGATCGCCATTCCGGCTTTTGATCTGATTTACGTGATTGTCCAACGACTGCTGAAAGGAAAATCTCCATTTCTCGGAAGCCCGGATCACCTGGCATTGCGCCTGCGCAAAAAACTTTGCCTGAACTCCGGCCAGACGGCTTTCTTTCTGGCTTCGTTCCAGACATTGCTATGGATTCCGGTTACATTGAATTACTACGGCGGCATCTGGACCTCGATGACCACCCTGATCGGGCTGCTTCTCGCCTTGAGCTTGCTGGGAGTATGGCTGGCTCACGAGCCCATGCCATGAAGAAACACACGGAAATCCTTATACTGGGCGGAGGCATAAGCGGTTGCACGTCGGCCCGGTTTTTGCAGCGACCCTGGCAGATTCTTGAGAAGGAATCACTCCCGGGGGGCCTGTCTACCCAATACCAATCCGGCGGGTTCTGGTTCGATTTCGGCGGTCATTACTTCCACTTTATGCAGTCCCCGGAAATCCGTGACCTCCTGACCGGCATAGTGCCTTTCAACCGGTACCGGCGCCGCTCAAAGATATGGCTTTTCCAACGCTTGATACCTTTTCCTCTCCAGAGTCATCTGGAAAACCTGCCCCCCCGCTATCGCGATCAAATCCGGTCCGAGCTTGCGCTTTCCCGGGATTCCGGCGGAGATTCACTCCGGGACAGTCTGCGCTCAACTTTCGGCCCAACCTTGTATGAAATTTTTTTTCACCCCTTCATGACCAAATACTACCGCCGTAACCTGCGAGATATGTCTCGGGGAATGGAAAAAGGCAGCATTCCGCCGCCCTCAACCCAGAACCGGAGAAAATCCGGCCAAGATAACCAACAGGGCTATAATCCGGAATTTTTCTACCCGACCGGGGGGTTGCGCCGCTTCTGGGAATCCTACGCAAAACCCCAGCTCCAGGGAATCCGCTTGCGCGAAACCGTGGTGCGGGTAGACCTGCAAGGCCGGCTGGTCGAGACGGATCGCCACACCTATTCATTTAAATGGCTGATCAACACCATCCCGCTGCCTCAATTCCTCTCCATGCTTTCCGGATTCCCCCTGGCTTCAGAAATGCCGGGGTGTCTGAGACATTCTTCCACCCGAGTGACCAACATGGTTCTGGCCCGTCGGCGGCGTAGGTTTCACTGGGTTTACCTCCCCGAAGCGACGACTCCCTACTACCGAATGGGATACTACCCAAATGCCGGGGTATGCAAAGCCTACCTGGAAGAGACAATCGTACCCACCCGCTCACGCCTTTCCACGGAATCGGATGCCGCGGAAATACTTGCCGGCCTGGGAGTCATCCGGGAAAAAAGTGAAATTCTGTACTTTTCCCAACGTACGATTCCCATATCCTATGTTCAATTTGACAAAGCCTGGTTCCAAAACGTTCCCGCGACCCTTGAACGACTCAGGCGGAAAAAGGTTTTTTCCATTGGACGTTATGGCTCCTGGAACTATACCTCCATGGCCGTTGATGCCTTGGCCGCCAGGAACTGCGCGGAATTCATCAACCTAGAGCGCTCTTGATTTACTATCCCCTTCGGGGTAGTCTGATAATCCATGGCGGAAACAAAGGTCGTTCACCTGATTACAAAGCTTGAACTGGGAGGCGCTCAACGCAACACCCTGCTTACCGTCGAAAAACTGCCGGACTATGGTTTTGTCGCATCGATCTGGTACGGCCCGGGAGGAATTCTCTCTTCCAGAGCCGAGGCCCTTCCCCGACACCACGAACTGAGCCACCTTCAACGCGCCATTCATCCCGCACGAGATCACTCCGCCCTAGAGGAATTGACTACCCTTCTGCGTCGACTCCGTCCGCAAATCCTTCATACCCACTCTTCCAAAGCCGGATTTCTGGGGCGCCTGGCCGCATTTCGCTGTGGCATTCCCATTGTGGTTCACTCGGTGCATGGGTTCCCCTTTTCGCCGCTCCAGTCATATCTGCGCCGACATTTGTTTGCCGGTGCCGAGAAAATGGCCGCCCGATGGACAAGCCACTTTGTTTTCGTGTCCCGTTCGGATCGCGATACCGCAATCAGTATGGGATTATGTAAAGACAACCACTCCTTGATTCGCAGTGGATTCCCTCTCAATCCATACCTGCCCCGGGAAAACTGGCGGCGCGCTAGCCGGCGGCGGTTCGGCATTGCTGACAATACCATTCTGATTGGAACCATCGCCCCGTTCAAGCCCCAGAAAGGGCTGTTCCAGTGGATGGAAGTTGTCCGGGAAGTCTGCCGACGGAATCCCGACACCTCATTTTTTCTGGCAGGCGACGGCTTGTTACGGAATCAATTGGAAAAAGCGGTACACGAAGCCGGCCTGACAGACAGGGTCCTGATGCCCGGATTCCTCCATGATCTGGATCGGGTGATGGATGCTTTTGACCTGGGATTGAGTACCGCCCTGTGGGAAGGCCTCCCGCAAAGTCTGGTTCAAATGCGGTTGAAAAGGATTCCTCTGGTGGTTTCGGATATCCCCGGCAATAACGAAGTCATCCGCCATGAAGAAAACGGTTTTCTGTCTCCCCAGCAGGATACCCGGGCATATATTCGTCATCTCGAGGCCCTGATAAAGAATCCGGAGCTTCGCAAGCGGCTGGGATCAGCAGAAGAGGATTTTTCTCTCTGGGATGGAGATAACATGGTGCGTGCTCAGGCTGATTTATACATCCGCCTGCTGCGCCAAAAAGGATTCTCCTCTGATGTGCAGGATTTTTCCCCGCCAATTGTTCCATAGAAAGCATGGAACTATCTGATGATGACATTATCCGCCGCGTTCAAGCCGGACACACCGGGGAATATTCCATTCTTGTTCGGCGATACCAAGCGGGATTGATTCGATTTCTTTCTCATTTTATCGGGGATGCGGACGAAGCCGAAAGCATTGCCCAGGATGCTTTTGTCAGAGTATATTCGGCCCTGCCCGGATACAAACCGCAAGGGCACTTTAAAGCCTTTCTTTTCACCTCGGCGCGAAATCTGGCAATTAACTTCATGAAGCAGCGCAAACGGACTGTCCCCATGTCGGATATTTTTTCTCCCGGTAGAGAAAGCGAACACCTGCGCAGCGACGAAACCCCCGATATATCGTTGGAAAGGGATTTGCGGCTTTCCCAGCTCGACATGGCTTTGCGCCGCCTGTCTCACAACCAGCGCCTGGCTCTGGTCTTGAAAGTGTATATGCAGTACTCTTACAAACAGATCAATGAGGTAACCGGATGGAGTGTCGCCAAGATCGAAACACTGATTTCAAGGGCCCGTACCAATTTGGTCCGCCTGGTAAAGCTGCAAGATCAACAGTTCCCGGCTGTTACCCAGATGGAGATAAACAATGAACTGCCGAAATATTCATAGAAAGCTCAGCGCCTATATGGACGCCGAGCTTCCCGAAAATCCGGCAAGAGAGGTGCGCATGCATCTGGAAGAATGCCCCCGATGCCGCCGAGCGTACCAGATGCTGGTTGCATTAAACAATCACGTCGAACGGTCGCCATCGCCTCCGGTCCCCACGGAGGATTTTACGCGATCGGTAATGAAACGGATCGGCGAACTCCCGGTAAAAGAAAAACGGGGCCTTTTACGCTGGGCGCCGTCGACCGGCTACGCTGGCCTTTTCGCGGCATTCCTGTTGGCGGGCTTCCTTTTCCTTCCACATCCGGTAAGGAGCCCGGTCAGCGCCTCCATGCAGCCGGCCTGGATGGAGGTTATGGAGGAGGACGCATACCTGCACCTGTCTCAACTGCAGGATCCCCAGATAGCTTCGCTTTGGAGTGAGCTTCATGAAACCGCAGAGTAAAAATTCGTGGGTTATGGTGATTCTTATCGCGTCTCTGGCGGCGAATGCCGTATGGATAACCCGAACAATCCTGTTATCCGGTCACAGTTCCGTCAAAAAGGAAAGTTCGGACCAGAGAGTACGAAACCTGAACCTGAATCCGGAGCAGCGCGGGGAAATCCGCCGCCTTATGACGGAATTTCGACTGGTCCAGATGGAATACAAGCAAAAAATTCTCGACAAGCGCATGGAAATCATTGAAGGCCTG
>Ga0272441_10015854_pt1 | contig 10499 bp, 9 predicted proteins | sample SSMProp6N_FD_193582 | JGI IMG/M metagenome (GOLD analysis project Ga0272441, IMG submission 193582) | Marine sediment archaeal communities from Little Sippewissett salt marsh, Falmouth, MA, United States - SSM-Prop-6N | ecosystem: Environmental > Aquatic > Marine > Wetlands > Sediment ... | reverse complement strand
TCTAGCGGGCCCGGGACGCTGTCCACACCTTTGTTTTTGTCCACCGCCCGCTTTGGCGCGACGCAGCCACCGTCAGCGCTTGGCTTACCGATGTGCATCCTATGCTCGCCAGCCGCGGCGTTGATGCAGTCTTCGCCGGGCAGCAACGTCGGTATCTGCGCGACGCGGCGCGCGACGGCGTGCAGTATTACGTCACGGGTGGGGGCGGCTCGCCGATCGAGGGGGATCCGCTTTCGGGCCATTTCTTCCACTACCTCTGGGTGAAGGTGGATGGCGCGAATGTGGACGTAGCCGTCGTCCGAACCGGCTGGCTCGAGGCAGACGACGTCGTGACCGTCGAGAAGGTGCAGTCATTCACCGATGCGTTGACCGAGGTCTTGCGGCTCTCACCCGTGCCGTTCTCCACTGAGTCGGCTGAGAGGCCGGTCCGGGCAGCGGTGACGAACGGCTTCGGTAGGCCCTGCCGAATCGAGTTGGACTGGCAAGCGCCGAAGGGGATCGCGGTCAGGCCGGCCGGGGCGCGAGTCGAGTTGGCGGCCGAGCAGAACCAGACAGTGGATTTTGTCTTGACGGGGCCGACGTGGCCCATCGAGTCGCTGCCGGTGTGCCGGGCCACGATCGTGATGGACCAGACGAGGCGGACCGTAGAGCAGAGCGTGCTGGTGCATCGTGAGTTGGATGTGCCGGCGACGGCCACATCGCCGACGCTCGACGGTCTGATCGATGAGCCATTCTGGCGGAAGGCAGCCGTGGTGCGGCACTTCTTTGACGATCGGCAGGGCCGCAGTTCCTCGCTTGGTGCCAAGGCGATGCTTGCCTGGGATACTGAGCGTTTCTACGTGGCGATGGTCATGCCCGAAGCCCATCCCGACCGGTTGGCGGCCGGCGAGACCGAGGGTTTCTTCGATGAGGCGTGGCGCGACGACAGCATTGAGATCCACCTTCATCCGAGAGAGTCCGACCGCCAGGCGTGGCACTTCGTAGTGAACTGCCGCGGTGCGTTTCTGGACGACCATGTGAGCAGCGATCCAGATGCCGAGCGGGTCTGGCAAAGCGCGACGCATATCGGGAAGGATTCGTGGTCGGCGGAGGTGATCATTCCATTTGCGGCCGTCGGGGGGGCGCCCAAGGCGGGCGATGTGTGGGGCGCCAACTTCTGTCGCAATCGACGGGTCGAGCCGGCTGAAAGCTCTGCATGGTCGCCTTCACGGGATTTCCACGACACGTCGCGTTTCGGCCGGGTACGATTTGTGGGCAAGCCGGCCGAGTAGGACTGTCCGGCCCGTGCTCGCACGAGTTCGAGCCCGTGGTCACGTGGTGCTCTGATTGCGGATGATCGCTGTCCAGCGCTTGTCGAGCCAGTTCCACCACATGTCCGGGTGGCGGCGAAGGAATTGATCCATTAGTTCGGCGAACTTGCGGACACCGGCGGCGGCCCGTCGGCGCCGGTCGCCTCGTCCGTCAAACGTCATGGGTTCGAAGCACCGAACGCGATACACGCCGTCTTCGCGATGCCACATCGCGGGAACGATGGGCGCGCCGGTCCTCATCGCCATGATGATCATTCCCGTGGGGAAATAGACTTTTCGTCCAAGTATGTTGACCGGAACACCCTCGCTGGGCTTGCGCGGCAGGTCGGGCGTCATGAAAAGCATACGGCCCTCGCGGAGGACCCGCATCGCCACAGCCAGTCGCTGGCCGCGCGCCGCATCGGCGGGCGGATAGACGAGATGGCCCGAGCCCGCCTGCCCGATGGCCTTGTTAATCTCGTGTTTGCGCGGATCGGGCGAGCGGCGAAGGTAGATACTGCAGGGGATGCGTGTCGAGACCACGCGCGGATACACGGGGTAGCAGCAGATGTGTGGTGCGACGTGCAGTACACCGCGACCGAGCGCGTGGGCCTGCTCAAGGTAGCGGAACGATTCGTCGAAGTGGAAATGGTCGGCCGTGCCCGATTCGTCGAAGCCCGCACGGAAAATGTGCATGAGGAATCTGAACTGATCGGCGGCTCGCTCGAAGTGCTCATCGACCAGCCCCGGCCGATACAGGCCGGTGAGCTTCATATTGCGCGCCAGTCGGTTTCGCAGAGGCAGGCACCCCTTGACGGTTGCCAAGACGACCTGAAGCAGCAGCTCGACGGTACGAGCCGAGCTTCGTTGCGACGCACGCATGCCGCCGTGGAGAATGGCGACGGTCAGGTCCTTACGGAGTTGCCTGAGGGTCACTTCCGCCAGTCCGTACTCTCGCGCCCAACAGTTGACCAGGACTCCGAATCGATCCGAGCCGATCGCCGGTGGGTGCGGGTGCCCGTAACGCGTGTCCCTGTCCAGCAAGAGCAGAAACTACGACCTGCCAATAGGATTGTCAAAGGGGTTCCCGCCTCTTCGTTCCGGTGGGTGGACCCATCGGCCATGGGGCGTGCCGCGTGGGTCGGCATGGCGTATAATCCGCCGGTACTGGTGATCCGGACAAGGGTGTTTCCGAGAGGTGGACGGGCTTGTGAAGAGAACGATCGGCTTGATTCGAGGCGATGGGATCGGCCCCGAGGTTACCGGGGCGGCCGTACGCGTGTTTGAGGCGGCCGGGGTCGAGGTTGACTGGGTGGAGTTGCCTGCGGGTGCGTCGGCTTTGGCCGAGTATGGGCACCCGTTGCCGGAGCGGACCACGGCGGCGATCCTCGGGCATAAGGTGTGCCTGAAAGGTCCGGTGGCCACGCCGATCGGCGAAGGCTTCACCAGCGTGAACGTGCTGCTGCGGCGGCGGCTTGGGCTTTACGCGGCCGTGCGGCCCGTGCGCAGCCTGCCGGGGATCAACAGCCGCTACGAGAATGTGGATCTGGTGGTCGTTCGTGAGAACACTGAGGGACTCTACAGCGGCATCGAGCACGAGGTGGTATCGGGTGTGGTCGAGTCGCTCAAGGTGGCCACTCTGTCAGCCTGCACTCGAATCGCCCGGTGGGCCTTCGACTATGCTGAGAGTCGCGGGCGCAGGAAGGTGACGGTATTCCACAAGGCCAACATCATGAAGATGTCGGACGGGCTGTTCCTGCGTTCCGCTCGCCGGATCCGCCAGGCGTTTTATCCCGACATCGAATACGAGGAGCTTATTATCGATAACGGGTGCATGCAACTCGTGGTCGACCCAAGCCGGTTCGACGTGCTTCTGATGGAGAATTTGTACGGCGATCTGGTGAGCGACTTGTGCAGCGGGTTGGTCGGCGGATTGGGGGTGGTGCCCGGCGGGAACCTCGGCGCGGATTGCGCGGTGTTTGAGGCGGTGCACGGTACCGCGCCGGACATCGCCGGCAAGGGCATCGCCAACCCTCTTGCGTGCATCATGAGCGCGGTCATGATGCTGAACCATCTCGGCCAGACGAGTGCGGCGGAACGAATCAAGGGCGCCTATGACAAGGTGCTGACGCACGGCGATCGGGGGGATCTTACGCCGGATATCGGTGGTCGCGGCACCACCCAGTCATTCACGCAGGCGATTGTCGATGCGCTGTGACGATGCGTAGGCTGTGACGGGGCGCTGGGGTGACCCGGCTGGTCGGGCCACGCCGAGCGGGCTATGATGCGGTAGCAACGGGCCGGGCGGACGGTGAAGAGGTACGGGCCGGTCGTGAGGACGGTGAATATGGACAGGCGACGAGTGTTTCGGGCGGGAGGAGTTTGCCTCCTGGTTTTCTCGGCCTATGCGGTCGCGGTGAATGGCCAGGAGGTAGGCGCCTCGGCCTCGGCGCCCGCCACGGCGCCGTCCGCGGACGAGCAGGCGCTGACGACGCGCATCCTTGCCTTGGCCGAAGACCCGCCGCCCACTGGTGAGCAGAATCGGCAGCAGTACATGGAGGCGATGGGCAAGCGGAACGGCGAGGTAATCCGTCTGGCCGACGAGTTGCTGCGGCGCTTTCCCAACGCCACCAAGCGCGACGAGGTTTTGCAGGCCAAGCTTCAGTCGATGTTCTCGGTGGCCACGATCGCGGGAGAGGGGTTTGCCCCGCTGCGCCAGGAAGCGGAATCGATCCTCCGGGAAGGTTCTTCGGCTGAACTGGCGTCTCACGCTGCGTACTGGGTGCTCATGTGTCAGGTGATGGATAAACGCCGGGAGCTGCAAACCAATACCCAGCTCAGTTACGCGCAGCGCGACGAGCAGTACATGGCATTTATGTCCGAGAAGCTCGAGAAGTATGTTGCCGCCTACCCCAATAGCGCATTCACGCCGGATCTGCTCGGCGTGCTGATCGCCCAGGCCGACCAGCGGAACGATCGGGCAGCCGCCGATCGATATTTCCGGCATCTTGAGCAGCGTTTTGCCGACCATATGGTTACGCAGTCCTTTGCCGGGCAGCGGCGCCGCAGGGACGGCGTGGGCAAGCCCTTCGAACTGTCGTTAACGGCCATCGACGGGCGCAAGATCGACGTGCAGCAGATGCGAGGCAAGGTCGTTCTTGTGGATTTCTGGGCAACGTGGTGTGGGCCGTGCCTTGCGTCGATGCCGCATCTGCAGAAGCTCTACCGCACGTACCATGCCCAGGGGCTGGAGATCATCGGCGTCAGCGGAGACACTTCGCGCGAGTCGCTCGATCAATACCTGCGGGCCAACCCGCTGCCATGGCCGGTTTACTTCGATCCGGAGGGCGTGGAGAGGCTGATGCGATGGTGGGGCGTCGAGGTCATCCCGACGTATTTTGTGGTGGACAAGAACGGCCGGCTGCGCAGCACTGACGCGCGTGGTACGCTCGACGAGCTGATCCCCAAGCTGATCGCGGAATCGCCGGCCAAAACCCAGCGATAGCCACGTACCGGGGCGGGGCCCGGCCGGGATGTCGGCTTTCGCAGGCTGCGGAGTTTGGCCGGCGGCGGGTCGACGCTACAATGCGCCTCGGTCGGTTCGCGTGACGCGGCCGGGCGATCGTACTTGGAGAGCACATGCGACAAGCCGTGATGGTGAGCCCGGGGAAGATTGAGTTTGGCGATGTGGATCGGCCTCGGTGCCTGCCGGACCAGGCATTGGTCCGCATCCGGCGGATCGGGATCTGCGGCTCCGACGTTCACGTGTATCACGGTACGCACCCCTTCACGGGCTATCCCGTTATTCAGGGGCACGAGTTCAGCGGCGAGGTGATCGAAGTCGGCTCAGCCGTGGAGAACGCATAGCTTTCAGTCGGGCGGAAGGTTACCTGCGAGACACAGGTGACCTGCGGTCGGTGCCGCCCTTGCCGGACGGGCCGATACCACGTGTGCGACGAGTTGAGAGTCAGAGGCTTTCAGACGCCCGGGGTGGCGCAGGAGGTGGCGGCGCTGCCTGCCGACAAGCTGATCCCGCTGCCCGAGCGCTTCAGCTTCGACGAAGGAGCCTTGATGGAGCCGGCTGCGGTGGGCGTGCACGCGACGGCCCGCGCCGGGATCGACACGGGCGCAGTTGTCGTGGTGGTCGGCGCCGGACCCATCGGCATGATGGTGGCGTTGGCGGCGAAGGCCCGCGGGGCCTCGCGTGTGCTGGTCAGCGAGCTGTCTGAAGCGCGAAGACGAATGGTTGAGCAGTTGGGAATCGACGAGGTGGTCGACCCGCGCGAGGAACCGTTGGGCCAAGCGGTGCGAAACCGTCTGGGCGAGGCGCCCGACGTGATCATCGAGTGCGTCGGCACGCAGGCGAGCCTGTCGGCGGTGTTCGAGGCGGCGGGCAAGGGCATTCGCCTGGTGGCGGTCGGGGTCTACCCCGAGCAGCCCAGGGTGGATATGGCTCGCGTGGTGGAGTGGGAGTTGGATTTGGTCGGTTCGATGATGTACCGACGGGAGGATTGGCTCCAGGCGGTCCGCTGGGTGGACGAGGGGCGCATGAACGTCGCGCCTCTGGTGACGCACCATTACCCCTTCGCAGACTACCTGGCCGCCTATCGCTGGCTGGACGATCACGCCGACCAAGCCATGAAGGTAATGATCGACGTTGACCGATGACGCGGCGCTCGCACCGCGATGATCGATTGAGGTAAACGATGAAACCGAAGCGTAGACCTTTGCTGCTGATTATTCGAGACGGGTGGGGCTACAACCCACACCCCGAACAGGACCGTTCTAACGCCACGAAGTTGGCCAACACGCCCGTCGACGACGCGCTTCGGTCCAGGTACGCCCACACTCTGATTCACACGTACGGCGAATACGTCGGGCTGCCCGACGGCACGATGGGCAACAGCGAGGTGGGGCACCAGAACATGGGTGCAGGCCGCATCGTCGACCAGGAGTCGGTCCGTATTACCAAGGCGATTCGGGACGGCTCGTTCTTCCAGAATCCGGCGCTGACGCAGGCGATCGGGCATTGCCAGGCCAAGGGTAGCAAACTGCACGTGATGGGCCTGGCCAGCGACATCGGGGTGCATTCGCTGCTGCCTCATTTGTATGCCACGGTGGAAATGGCGGCCAAGAAGGGCCTTCAGCAGGTGTACGTCCACGCCTTCACCGACGGTCGCGACTCGCCGCCCACGAGCGGCGAGGGATATCTTGCGGCGATCGAGGGCAAGCTCGAACAGATCGGGGTGGGCAAGCTGGCCAGTGTCTGCGGTCGCTACTACGCCATGGATCGCAACAACTATTGGGATCGGGTGGCCAGGGCCTATCGGATGTTGACCGAGGGCGAGGGCTGGCGAGCGCCGGATGGGCCATCGGCGGCCAGACAGTATTATGATAAGCCGTCGGCTGAGACGATGTACGGCGATGAGTTCATCGTCCCCACGTTGATTACCGACAACGGATCGACCCCGCGCGCCCTCATCGAGGACGGCGACGCGGTCGTGTTCTTCAACTTCCGCGGCGATCGCCCGCGCGAACTGATCAAGGCGTTCCAATATGACGAGTTCCCGTACACTGAGCCCGGCGGCGACGGCGGTGGTGCGCAGGAACGAGGGTTCGATCGGGAGCGAAAAGTTGATCTCTGTTTTGTGGCCATGACCGAATATGAGAAAGGTCTGCCGGTCGATGTGGCGTTTCCCAAACCGCCCAAGATGGTCAACATCGTGGGCGAGTATTTCGGCCGGCTCGGACTGAAACAGTTCCGCTGCGCCGAGACGGAGAAATACGCTCACGTGACGTTTTTCTTCAACGACTACCGCGAGGCCCCATTTGAGGGTGAGGATCGCAAGCTGATCGGGTCACCCAACGTGGCCACGTACGACCTCAAGCCCGAGATGTCGGCCTATGCGGTGGCCGAGGCAGCGGCGCTTCAGATCCGCTCGGGTGCGTACGACTTCGTGCTCGTGAACTTTGCCAATCCGGACATGGTGGGCCACACGGGTGTGCTCCAGGCCGCCGTCAAGGCCGCCGAGGTCGTCGACGAGTGTGTGGGCACGCTGCTGGCGGCGCTGAAGGATGCCGGCGGCGTGGCGGTTGTCACAGCCGATCACGGCAACTTTGAGTGTATGGTCGATCCCGATACGGGTAATCCACATACCGCTCACACCGTCGGCGACGTGCCGCTAATCGTGGTCGACGAGCGGTTTGCCGCCGTGAAGCTGCGAGAGGACGGCACGCTGGCTGATATCATGCCCACGTGTCTGGCGATGATGGGTTTGCCGAAGCCTGATGAAATGACCGGTCAGTCACTTATTCCGTCTTAGAGGGGTGGATATGGTGCGCCGCTGGAAAAAGGGCTTGATGCTGTGGGTGATCCTGTTGAGCGGTGGGCTCGCGTGGGTCGGCTGTACGATGGTCGACGACTACAAGGCCCGCAAGGCGGCGGGCCACGACCCCAAGATCGAGCAGCTCGAACAGTCGCGCGAGGAGTTGCTGGCGGCCCTGCCGACCTTAACCGCCCAGTTCGGTCCGGATCATCGCTCGGTCCAGGTTGTCGAGCATGAGGTTTCCCAGATCGAGGAGATGATCGAACTTCGTCGCCAGACGCTTCGCCGCCAGGCGCAGGCCGAGCGCCGCGTGCGCCGAAGCATGCCCCGCTGAACGGGCCTGATGCTTGGCGCTTCCGGCCGATCCTACAGCCTTCCATCTGTGCGGAGCTTGCGCGCCCCTTCCAGCAGAGCATTGACCTTCTGCACGGCGAGTTGCTCGTCGAGACAGTCCACCGTGCCGGCCAGGTCTTGCGAGTCGGCGACGACGAGCAATCGTCCCGTGTAGTCGCTGATAATCAGGCACGCCGTTCGGCCGGCCCCGGCCTGTATGTCGAACACGCGTCCGTTCTGCGCCCCGAACCGGCGCAAGGCTTCGAGCCGCTGCCGTGCCTCTCCTGGATCGGCACACGGCACCCAGAACAGGCGATACTCCAGCCCCGCGCGGTATTCGTAGTCGGCCATCCATCCGGCACCCAGATAGTCGTGTCCCAGCATGTCGCGGGCGACGAACGACTCGGTGCCCGCGATTCGGTCCTGCTCCGGCAGGGCCTGAAGGGCAGGCGGCAGCGTCGGTGGCAGATGGATCGCTTTGTCGGCCAGCAGGGCCATGTATCCGGCGGTGGCAAAGCTGGCCAGTCCGGCATCGGGGACGATCACCTGCGCGAACACGCGGTCGCGCATCCAACAGGCCTGCCCGTCCTGCCAGTAGCCCAGCGAGCCTATATCGAGCGTCTCGGCCTCGCGCCGCCGACCCGCGCTCAGCAGGCCGAACGCCCCGTTCACATCGCCCATGTCGAACAGGTCGAGAATGAGCTTTCGGTCGGGCTGATACTTGTGTCGATACTCGGCGTGGATGCAGGTGACCATCCCATAGTCGAGGTAGGTCGGAGCCTGGCCGTCGAGATATTCCCACAGGTTGCCCGCGTCATACACCTTCGGCTCGCCCGTCAGCTCCCAGGAACGGGTTCGGCGGTCGCGCGGCACGAGGCGTTGCGGGTCAAACTGGAACCGGTCGGTTGGGCCGCGGCAACCCGTGAATGGGATCACAGCCAGCAGGATCAGCACGAGTTGCCGTTTCATTTCAAGCCAGCCCCGCGGACAGACGGTGATGTGCGGCGATCAACTGTTTGGGCACGTTCAGGCCGTGAGGACAGGCCGTCCGGCACGGTCCTGCGCACTCGCTGCACGCGCCGGCCTGCTGCGTGGCATCGAGGCAGGCGTAGAGACGTTTCGCTTCCTCGGGCGCGTCATAGTAGTCGTGGTACATCGCATAGCGCATGGTGCGGTCCACGTCGACGCCGGCCGGGCATGCGGCGGCGCATTGCCCGCAGTAACGGCAGTATTCGCGATCGAACCGGTATCGGTACTCGCGCAGCAGCCTGCTCTGCTGCGTCGTCAGGCCCGTGCGCGCACCCGCCGCGGCATACTCACGGATCTGCTCGAAATTATGCGCCGTCGTCAGCACGCTGGCCACGTGCGGGTTGGCAAGCGCCCAGCGGACCGAGGCCTGTTTGAGCGTCAGCTTCTCGCGCTCACGCAGATCGTCCATTTCCTTCTGCCGTTCACCGGCGCCGGTCTTGAACACAACGATGCCGATCCCCGCCTTGTGAGCCCGCTCGAACAGGTCGAAGATGTGAGGGAACTCCATGAAGTTGTACTTGACCATCACGTAGTCGATGCGGCCGACCTCGATCGCCTTCTCGATAATCGCTTCCTGGCTCCTTCGCGAATGGCTCGACAGACCCAGATGCCTTGCCTTGCCGGCCTGGCGTGCCTTTTCGAACGCTTCGTACAAAGACGGATTGTCCAACTGGCTCGGGCGCGTCACAGTGTACGCACGGATCAAATCGACGTGGTCGGTCTGAAGGCGTTTGAGGCTGCCATCCAGTTCGGACAGCAGTTCGCTGGTCTTCGTTTTTTCGTCGGGCTTCCAGCCCGTGCCGAGCAGCACGTCCCCGCGCCGGCGTTTCATGACCTGCCCGATCGTTTCCTCGGCTCGCCCGTTCTGGTAACTGGCGGCCGTCTCAATGAGCGTCATCCCTGCATCGATCGCGGCGTCGACGAGCCTCGGGTTCGAGAGGTTATAACTCCCGAAGCCGACCTGCGACACCATCAGGTCGGTCCTGCCAAGTCGGCGCTTGCCGATTCCGGCCGCCCGTGTGGTGGTCGGCGGCGGATCGGCACCGACCGGTCCGCCCAACGCCGTCAGGACGCCTGCGGCCCCGGCGCCCAGGAAGCACCGGCGACTCACCGTTTGCGTTCGTATTTTGACTGCCTCATGCATGACGAGACCTCCACTTTGCGCCAATCGCCTTGGAACTGTGCGAGCGTATCGCCAAAAGCAGACGGCTCCGGTGCGGGCCGGGAGGTCGAGGCGGCTAATAGAATTGGATGGCCGTCTCGCGCATTTGCTCGGGGTCTCCCCGCAACCGGTCTAGCACTTCCGCCTCGATCTGCGGCTGCCGTTTCTTCCACTGCTCGGATTCATCTTTGGCTTGGCGGTCGAGTTCGGCGAAGTCGGTCCGCAGGGCGGCTGCGTCGCGTCGGAGTTGCTTGTCCAGTTCCCGCTGGGTATTCAGCAGGCTCTTGAGCGCGCGGGCTTCCCGTTCGTCCAACGCCTTGAGCGTCCTTTCCACGGATTGCTGCCGATTACGTTCGACCT